>JABAOG010001219.1_pt1 | contig 21985 bp, 18 predicted proteins | sample 7062131 | NCBI WGS metagenome assembly JABAOG01 (sample SAMN14538629, study PRJNA623070) | marine sediment metagenome | biome: marine biome [ENVO:00000428]; feature: marine pelagic biome [ENVO:01000023]; material: deep marine sediment [ENVO:00002113] | place: India: Arabian Sea | collected...
CACGCTCCCCGCGGGCATCGGTGTCCCAGCAGTCGGAGGCGCGGCGCCCGCGGCGTCCCGCCGGGGCGCCGCGTACCGCCTCAGTCGTCCCCCGGCGCCTCCACGCCCTGCGAGAGGACCTGCATGTAGATGTTGTCCTTGTGGGCGCTGCACCAGGTGCCGAAGTCCGCCATGGGGTCGCCGGGCATGCTGCTGATGATCTCGCCCAGCAATCCGCTGACGGTCTGGCTGAGCGTGGCCGGGTCGTCACTCGAGTACCAGACCAGCCAGTTCCACTCGTCACCCCAGTAGTGGTTCAGGACGCCCCACCCGGTGAGGCGACCGTCGGTGATGGCCTGGTCCAGGACGGGCGCCCAGTACTCCCGGGCCGCCTCATTGAGGTCGTCCATGTGGCCGAAGTCGCAGATCTGGAGCGTGACGAGAACGCCGGGCGGCCCGGCCTCGCCCTCCTCCTGTGCGCGGGCGGGTGATGCCAGGACGAGGGCGGCCAGGGTGAGGGGGAGTGCTGCCTTCATGCGGACCTCCTGTGCTCGGGGAAGGGGAAGCAACAGAGAGACTGCGCGGGGGCAATACTCGATGGCGAGCCGGGTGACGCAAGGGTCACCGCCCTCACGCCACGGCCCGGCCGCCGGGAAGATGGACGAACCTCGGGTCGGCGGCCCGAGGGAGGTGAGCTTGAAGGCCGCCGCGGTCGCAGACGTCCGGGCCGGGATGAGGGAAGCCATCCCGGCAGGGTTGTCATGGTGCCTGTTTCTCGAAGAGGGGGAACAGCCGGTCCGCCATGCGGACGCGGAGGTCCCGGAGGATGCGATCGCTGTCTGGAGCCGTGTCGTCGCCCCCGGCAGTGTTCACCACCGCGACGGCCCCGACGCCGGCCGCGGGGTCCAGGAGGAAGAAGGACCGAAATCCCTTCTGGCTGCCCGTGTGGCCGATGAGCCGACGGTCACCCCGCCCGTACACGAAGAAGGACAATCCCATGGCTTCGGGGCCGAGGGGCGAGTCGCCCACCGGGACCGCCGGCGTCCACATTTCCGCAAGCGACTCCGGCGAGAGGACCGCCGTCGGGTCGGACGGGCCCGCGCCCGGGGACCGTGGGAGGTCGGGGCCCGGCCCGTCCCGTCCGGCCGGGCCGCCGACCTCCAGCAGGAACGCGACCCACCGCGCCAGGTCGCCGATGGGTGCGTTCAGACCGCCGTTCGAGGTGGTGATGCCGGTATCGAACTCCGGACCATCGGAGACCGGGCGTCCCGCCACGACTCGGTAGTTGTCGGAGCGGTGCTCGCGGAGGTGCCATGGCGTGGCGTCGAAATAGCTCCGGGTCAGGCCCAGCGGTCGAAACAGGTTCTTGTCGACGTACGCCTCGTACACGTCCCCGGTGACCCGCTCCAGCGCCCGGGCGACGAAGATGATGCCGGGGTTCGAGTAGGCGTACTCAGTACCGGGATCGAACGCGACGCGGGTGTACGGCATCATGGCCACGAGCTGCGACCACTCGGTGGGCTCGAACGGGTGCCAGGGCTCGTCGCCGCCCCAGGGCCAGGTGGGCGCGCGGAACCCCGCCGAGTGGCTGAGCAGGTGCCGGAGGGTGATGGCTTCCACCGGCCCGAAGGGGTCGTGCACCGCGGCGAGCTCGGGGACGTGCTCCACGACCGGATCATCGAGCCGGATCAGGCCCCGCTCGACCAGCTGCATGAGGGCCACCCCGGTGAACGTCTTGGTAATCGAGGCCCAATGGAAGATCGTGGCGTCGTCCACGGCCCGACCCCGCTCCAGGTCCGCCATCCCGAAATGGTCGACCGCGATCACCCGGCCGTCGTGGACCAGCGCGACGCTGCCGCCGACCACGCCGTCCGCTTCGAGCGTTCCCCGGTGCTCGCTGATGACGTCCCGCCACGCGTCCTCGAACGCTGCGGGCAGCTGCGCGCGGACGGAGGTGGGCGAGGCGGCCAGCGCCAGGGCGAGGGCGATAGGGCTGGCGGAGGAGCGGGGGCGGTCGGGGCCGGGCTCGGTCATGGCGCGTCGGGTTGAAGGTCCGCCGCCAAGGTCGCCGCTGGGCCGACGGTCGGCAAGCGGGGCGCCCGGGCGGGGCGTGCCCCGTCGCCTGCTCCGCCCCCGGTCTCCGAGCGGTGGAGCGGTCCCCGCGTCCCGCCCGTGTCGCTCGCCGGAGAGGCGGGCCGGACCGGTCGGGGCCTCATGCCCTTGCCAGGGCCTCCCGGATGGGAGCGCCGTCGTTGAGGAGCTCGAAGGTCCTGCCGATGGTGCCATCCAGCTCCAGGGCGGCCACGGCGGTGGCCGCGACGTCCGATCGTGTGATCTCGCCGGCCCCCAGGCCGGTGCCGACGCGGATCCGGCCCGTGGGCGGGTCGTCCGTCAGCCGGCCAGGGCGCAGGATCGTGTAGTCCAATCCGCTGGCCCGGAGAAAGCCGTCGGCGATGGCCTTCGCCACCAGGTAGTGCCGGATCGCCGGCGTCCGGTCCGGATCGTCGGCGCCCCGCGCGCTGACCATGATGAATCGCCGGACCTCGTGGGCGCGCGCCTCGTCCACGGCCAGGATCGCGCCGAGGCCGTCCACCGACGCCGTCCGGTCCGCCCCCGTGTGACCGCCGGACCCGGCGGTGAAGATCACCGCGTCGCACCCGTCGAGGGCGTGGCCGAACGGCCCCTCCAGGTCCGCGAGCACGGGCTCCGCCCCCGCCTGCCGAAGCGCCGGCGCCTGCGCCTCATCGCGGACCATCGCGCGCACCCGGTGTCCCGCCCCGGCGAGGAGAGGGACGAGCCGCCGACCCACCTTCCCGTTGGCACCGATGATGAGAACGGTCATGCATGAAAGGTGGGGATCGGCGGCCCGCCCGCAACCGGGACCCGTGGCCCTGCGACGGCGGCCCCGGCGGCCCGGGGCGCCCCCACAACCGTCGACGAGCCGCGGACCGCCGCGGCATCGGGCCGGCGATCGACGGTCCGGTCGGGGGGCCATGGACGGGGCCCTCGCGGCCTCACCCTATCGCCGCGGCCGCGATCCGTTACCTTCCGGGCCGAGTCGACCACCTCAGCACCCGTTCTTCCGGAAATGAACATCCTGATCGTCGAGTCCGGCGCGAAGGCGCGGACGCTGCAGAAGTACCTGGGCGAGGGCTGGAGCGTCCTGGCCACGGGGGGCCACATCGAGACGCTGCCCCACGACCGCAGGCGCCACGGGAAGGACGCCGGCAAGGCCTACTGGGCGAACCGACCCGGCCAGCTCCCATCGCCGCCCTGGGTGCCGACGGACCGGGGCGAGGAGGCGGTACGGAAGATCGTGGAGGCGGCCGGCTCCGATTCCACGTTCTGGATCGCCACGGACCCGGACCGCGAGGGCGAGTTCATCGCGTGGTCACTCAGCCGGGCGCTGGAGGACCGGGGTCCCACGCACCGGGTGGCGTTCGAGGAGGTGACGGAGGAGGCCGTCCGCGAGGCGCTGGAGCACCCCCGGACGGTGGACGGCCGCATGGTGGACAGCGCCCTCGTGCGGAAGTTCCTGGACCGGCTGGTGGGGTACCGGACGTCGAAGATGGCCAACGCGCTGGTCCCCGGCCGGGGCGCGTCCATGGGCCGGGTCCAGACGCCCACGCTGGGGTTCGTGGTGGAGCGGGAGCTGGAGCGGGAGGCCCACGTGCCGATCCCGTACTTCGAGGTGCACGCCGTCGCCCGGGGGATCGACCTCGAGGTCCGCTTCCACGAGCCTGACGACGCGGACGCCTGGCGGGACGAGGTCGGCAAGCCGCACCCCTCGCGCACCTTCGACGGCGACCGGGCCGCCGTGGCAAGGACCGCCCTGGAGGACGCCGGCGAGGTGGCCGTGACCGGCGTACGATCGAGTACGCGACAGCGCCGCCCGTCCGCGCCCTTCTCCACGGACGCCCTGCTCCAGGCCGCCGGCTCCCGGTTCGCCTGGTCGCCCCGGAAGACGTCCGCCCTGGCGTCCATGCTCTACGAGGCCGGTCACATCACCTACATCCGGACCGACTCCACACGCCTGGCCGCCTCGGCCCTGCAGAAGATCCAGGCCGTCGTGAAGGCCGCGTTCGGGGAGGACCACCTGGGCTCGGCGACCCGGGCCAACGCGGCCACCGGGCCGGTCCAGGACGCCCATGAGGCCATCCGGCCCACCCGGATCGAGGTGGATGAGCCACCGCTGGATGACGCCGACGCCCGCCGCCTCTACCGCCTCATCCGCGCTCACACGCTGGCCAGCCGGATGGCGCCCTCGGTCCGCACCATCGTGAGCATCGAGGCCGCGTGTGCCGCCCTGGACCGACCGCTGACCGGTAGCGTGTCCTGGCGGACGTTCGACGGGTGGGAGGCCGCGTACGAGGAGTTCATGGCCGAGGTGGCGACGGCGCCCCCCGCCGTCCCGCTGGAGGAGGGCGCCCTCTGGATCCTCGATCCGCCCACGGAGGAGCGGGACAACCCGGTCCTGGTCGAGGACGAGACCCGCCCCCCGTCCCGGTACCGGCCCCACACGCTGATCCGGGCCATGAAGGAGGCGGGCATCGGCCGCCCGTCCACGTACAGCCGGACGGTGGACAAGCTGGAGGAGCGGAGGTACGTGGAGCTGGAGGACGGGAGCCTGGTGCCCACGCCCCGGGGACGGGCCGTGTGGCTGGAGGCCGCCCCCCTCTACTCGGAGGATGGCGCCGACGAGGAGGGCGCGGTCGAGCTCTTCAGCCCCGAGTTCACGGCGCGCATGGAGGAACGTCTCGACCGGATCGCACGGGGCGAGGACCCCGCGCCAGAGAGCTGGGTGGAGTGGCGCGACCAGATCCGCGACCTGCACCGGTCGGCGCAGGAGAAGAAGAAGGCCGGCGCCATCGTGCCGAGCCAGAAGCGGATGCTGAAGCGGCTCATGGCCAACGCCCCGGCGGAGGTCCGCGAGGAGCTCGCGGCGTCGCGGGGCGAGGACCTGTCGGAGCTGTCGTACCGGGAGGCCGGCGACCTGATCGGCCGCCTCCGGGCCCGGGGCGTCAAACCCGCGGCCACCGAGGCTCAGCGTCAGTACCTGCAGGAGCTGGTCGCGGACCTCGACCTGTCCGTGGAGGAGCTGGAGGAGCTGACGGGGCTGCGGAGCCCGGACCAGCTCCGGACCAGCGAGCAGGCCAGCGCGGCCATCACCGAGCTGAAGCGCATCCACGAGGAGCGGCGCCCGCCCAGCGCGAAACAGCGCGCATTCCTCGAGGACCTGGTCAAGGACGCGGACCTGTCGGCCCGGGAAGCGGCCCGGCTGGTCGGCGCGGCCTCCCTGGACGAGCTCACTGGCGGCAGCGAGGGCACGGCCAGCCGGCTCATCGATCTGCTCCAGGAGCGGGCGGAGACCGCGACGGGCGGAAAGCGCGAGGGTTGACGAGCAGAGTGCCGGGCCCTGGCGGAGTGCGACCCGACGCCGGAAGGCGCGCGGGGGGCCGTGCGGTCACGACCGCCGCAGGAACTCCATCGAGACCCGGTTGAACTCCTCCGCCCGTTCGAACGTGCACACGTGGCCGCAGTCCTCGATCACGTGAATCTCCGCGCTCGCCTGCGCGCCGGCGGCGGCGAGGGCGCCCGGGAGGAACATGTGGTCCTGGTCGCCCATGACGTAGAGCGTGGGGACGCCCGGGTCCCGGGACTCGAAGGCGCGCAGCCGCTCCGGCAGCCCCCGGGTGAGGCGTAGCCAGCGCAGGAACTCGCGACGCGACAGCCGCTTCGCCTGCCGGACCACCAGGCGTCGGCTCTCCCGGTGGCCCCACAGCGGGAGCACGATCCAGGCGTTGAATCGGTAGAGCCACAGGTGGGGAACGAAGCGCTTGGCCAGGTGGGCCAGGGCGACGAGGACGCGGGCGAGGGTGTCGAGTCGGGCGATGGCCCCGGGGAGGACCAGCGAGCGGACCCGCTCCGGCGCGAGCTCCGCCACCGTCCGGACCACGATGGTTCCCATGGATACGCCCATCAGGTGGGCGGTCTCGATCCCGTGGTGGTCCATGAGGGCCAGGACATCCCGGCTGACGGATTCCCACGAGTACGGCTCCGGTCCCCATGCGGGGTCCAGCCCCGGAGAGTTCCCGTGGCCCCGCAGGTCCGGCAGCAGGAGGTTGAACGTTCCCCGATACGCCTCGACCTGGGCGTCCCAGATGTCGGATGTGACCCCGGCGCCGTGCACCAGCACGACCCAGTCGGCGGCCGGATCGCTGCGGTGCACGGTGTGATTCAGCGGCGGCCGATGGGGACGGGGCGTCGTCTCCGGCACGGAGCCCGTGCTCACGCCGGGGTGCGTGTCCACACGCGTGCCGGGCCGGCCGGCACCCGGTCCGCGTGGGGCCCCCGCTCGAGCGCCCACAGGAAGGCGGTGAATCCCTCGTCGTAGTCGGACAGGCCGTTCTGGCCCGTCACGCGCATGCGGAGGTCGTAGAGCTGCTTCATGGCATCGGAGACGGCGCCGCTGATGGGATCCGGCGTGCGACCCCGCAGCGACACGAGCTGTCGCTCGACGGGCTCGATCAGTCCCGCGGCCCGCACCCGCGCCCGCACCGCCGCGGGATCGTCCCCTTCGAGCGTGGTGAGCTGGCGCGCGAGTCGCTCGGCCAGCGCCGCCTGGACCAGCACCGGGTCCCCGGAGCCGGCCAGCGCCAGATACGCCAGCACCTGCGCGTGGAGCTCCTTCCAGTAGCCCTTGCGATGGGCCAGCTCGTGGACGATCACGTGGGGCTCGAAGATCCCCGTGTCTCGCAGGATCGCGACATCGCCCGACAGGATGTCGGCCGTTCCCAGCGCGAAGGGGAACACGACGCTCATCAGCGAGACGCCCCGGATCTCCGTGCTGGTCCGTACGCGCTGTCCCGTCACCCCCGCGATGACCTCGGTCAGGTGGACGTCCACGCGCCGGGCAAGCTCCGGTCGCGGGATCCGCTCCGGCGTGTACATGGCGTTCAGTCGTTCCACCAGCACCCTCACCTCCGCCTCCCGGTCGGCGACCGGCATGGTCGGCAGCCGGCGGACGTCCGCCCCGAACACCGTCCGGAAATCGATCCGGCGCACGCCGCTGCGCGCCAGCCAGTCGTCCACCACGCTGCCGGCGTAGAGGGCCAGCGCCGCGGTCTGGAGCGCCAGCCCGACCGGCGTCGAACGGAGCAGCAGTCTCGACACGAGCGGGGCGGCCAGCCCCAGCTCCAGGAGGGAAACCGGGCTGTACGTGGCGCTGTTCGGGATGCGGATCTCTTCCATGGGCTCTGCGGTTGGAGGACGGCTCCCTGAATCTCTGCTTTCGCGACCCGTTCGGCCACCGTCTCCGTATCGCCTCGTCCTCCGCCCGCGGCGCGACCCCCAAACCCATGGAACCGGGGCGGTGAAATTCGTGTAGGTTCTACTCCATTCCAACACGGGGACCTCATGCGGATCACGATTCTGTTCGGATTGCTGGCGCTGGCCCTGCCGGTGGCGGCCCAGGCCCCGGTACCGGGCGGCTCCGGCCCTGCCCGGCGGAGCCTGACCAACGTGCGCATCACCGCCCGGACCGTGGTGGTGGACCGGGAAGCCATCACTCGAGCGGGGCTCTCGTACGTGGTGCTGGGCGGCGGCGTTCGGGTCCGGGCCCATCGCCCGAACGACTCCGGCGCGGCCGGGATCCGGGTAGGGGTCCATGGCGTGGAGGCGTTCCTGGACGCGGCCCGGCGGCAGCGGTGGATCCGCCGGGAGTCGACCCAGCAGGTGCTCACGCTGGACGGCTCCGAGGGTGTCGTGGCATCCACCGATCTCTCGGTAAGCGGGTTCGCGGCCCGGACCCGCGGCCCTTCCCTCATGGTGGTCCCCCGGGTGCTGGCCGATGGCAGCATCCACCTGCGGATTTCGGCTCGCCACGGGGACCGGGTCACGTACGCCTGGGGGTATGGCGTGGACGGGTCGCCCGCGGCCGTGGAGACGGAGCTCATCGCCCGTGACGGCGAGGAGGTCGTGGTGGCCAGCAGCTCGGCGGTGCGGAGCACGCGGGAAGCCGGTCTGCTCCGATGGGGCGGGGCAGAGGGGGGCCGTGATGTGCTCGTGGCGGTGAGCGCTGAGGTCGTCTCCCGTTAGCGTTGGGGGCGGCTGGCGCACGGAACGGCTACGTCCCCGTCTCGATCTCCAGTCCCGCCCGCCGCAGTCCGCCGATCCCGCCGGCGTTCTCCGCCCGCTGGAAGCCGTTGGCCCGCAGGATCCGCGTCGCCATGCCCGACCGGCTCCCGGTCCGGCAGTACAGGAGGATCCGCTTCGTCCGTCGATCCAGCAGCTCCTTCCAGCGGGCGGCCATCTGATCGTGTGGGATCAGCGTGGCCCCGGCGACGTGGCCGCGGGCGTACTCCGTCGGCGTCCGGACGTCCACGAAGACCACGTCCTCCCCCGGCTCGATGGAGGGCGGCGCGGGCAGGAGGAAGGAGACGACACGGGCCAGCCAGCTCGTCATGGTGGTCCTCGATTCGGGATGGGCGGTTTCCTCGGCGTCCCGGGGATCCGTGCCGCCGGAGTCACGGTCTGTTCCGGCGTGCACGCGATGATCGTTCCGTGGCGCGGGGGAATCCGGGGCGCCCCGTCGAGTCGTCGGCCCGCACCCCTGCGTTCGGGCGCGCGGCCCCGGTTGCTTGAGACGCACGCCCGCCACGCGTAAATTCCCTCAGGCCCGTTCCCCCAACCGGTCGCCGAATGTCGTTCCTGCCCCGTGTCAAACAGGCTCGACTCGTCCGGGTGCTCCTGGTCTATCTGGGGGCATCGTGGGTGGTCGTGGAAGTGGCGGACCTGCTCCAGGAGGCGCTGGACCTGCCGGAGTGGGTGGTGCCCGTGGCCATCATCCTGCTTCTGGTGGGGCTGGTCGTGGTCATGGGCACGGCATGGGTCCAGGCCCAACCGGCCACGGATCGCCGGGAGGCGCGAGGCGAGGTGCCGAGCGACTGGGAGCTCGACCTGCCCGACCTGGCCCGCACGATTCGCCAGGGCCGACTGCCGCACCCCACCTGGAGCCGGGCGCTCGTGGGTGGCGCAGGGGCGTTCTTCGCCATGTTCTTCCTGGCCGCGCTGGTGGTCATNNCTGGTGGTCATCAGCGGCCTGAACGGCGGCTCCGGACCGGACGACCCCGCCGACGCGATGGCCGCACCGGCACTGGCGGTGCTGCCGTTCCGGGTCAGCGGCCAGGGGCTCGACGGCTGGCGCGACGGTCTCGTCGATCTCCTGTCGCGCAACCTGGACGGCCTCGGCGGGCTCCGCGCCATCGACAGCCGTACCGTGCTGGCGCGGTGGGACGAGACCGTGGGCGACGCCGCAACGCCCGACCTGGCCACGGCGCTGAACGCGGCCGACGGCACGGGGGCGCGCTGGGCGCTGGTGGGGAGCGCCGTGGAGTCGGGCGCCGAGGTGAGGGTGGCCGCGGACATCCACGAGGTGGAGACGGGGCGTCGCCTCGACGGCGTCGCGGCGGAGGGGGAGCCGGACTCGCTGCTGTCGCTGGTGGACCGCCTGTCGGTGGAGATCGCCCGGGCCCTCCTCGAGCGGGAGGACACCGACCTGTCCCGGCTGCGGCTGTCGAGCATCACCACGTCATCGCCGGAGGCGCTCCGGGCCTTCCTCGAAGGCGAGGCCGGATTCCGGCAGTCGACGTTCCGCCCGGCCGCGGAGGCATACGAGCGGGCGGTGGATCTGGACCCGCGCTTCGCCCTGGCGTGGTATCGCTTGGGCGCGGCCCGCGGTTGGAGCGGCGCCGGCGGCGCGGGGTCCGCCCGGGCCCGGGCGTATGAGCACAGGGCCCGGCTGCCGGCCCGCGAGGGGCTTCTCGTCGAAGCGGACTACCGGGCCCGGCGAGGCGCACTGCCCTCCGGCGTGGCGCTGCTGCGGGACGGCGTGCGACGGTACCCGGACGACCCGGAGCTCTGGTACGAGCTCGGCGACGTCTATCTCCATTACGGCCCCCAGCTTCTCGTGGACCGGGACGAGGCCCGGCGGGCGCTGGAGCGGGCGGCGGAGCTGGACCCCGGGTTCGCGCCGTACCAGATCCACCTGGTGGACCTGGCGCTGGTCAGCGGCGACAGCGCCGAGGCCGCTGGGCGCCTGGAGCGGGAGGATTCTCTGACTCGCGGACGGGGGCGGGAGGTCCGGGCCCACCGGCTCCAGTTCGACTACCTCTACGGCACGGCCGGTGACCGGGAGCGCGTGCTCGCGGCGCTCGACACTCTCGATGACCGGATCACCGCGTGGCTCCGGGTCCCGCTATCGCTGGACGGGGAGAAAGCGGCCGGGATCCTGGAGCTGGCGAACGCGATCTGCGAGAACGGGCTCCGGGAGGAGATGCCGTCGAGTGGCGCGTACCGCTGGAACTGCCTTTTTACCCTGCTGGCCAACGGCCGCGTTGCAGGCGCCCGGCACTACGCGACCGCGATGGCGAGCCAGGGCATGCTCGTCATTCCGAGCATGGTCGGATTGGCGCTCCGACGCACAGGGATGGACCCCTCGGCGCCCATCCCCGATCCGGCGGCGGTGCTCGCGCGTCCGGGTCCCCCGGCGGGGCTGGTGGATCCGGCCCTTCTGGCCGCCGGCATGGTTGCCGCCTTCCAGAGCCGACCCGCCCTCGTGGACTCGGTGACCCGCGTGCTGGCCGACTCCGTGGCGGCCCGGACGGCGGAGGGCGACACGCTCTCCGCCCGGATCATCGCGGGCCTCGGCGAAGGGGTGGAGGGGCACCGGGCCATGGCCGAGGGCAGGGAGGAGGCCGCGCTCCGGCTCCTGGAGCGGAGCCATGCCATGGTCGCGGGTGGTGGCGGCCCGGAGAGCTCCTTCCTCAGCCACGTCGCATGGTCGCTGGCCGAGCTCTACAGCCGGGCCGACCGCCACCGCGAGGCGCTCCGGTACCTGGAGTCCCTCGGCCAGAGTCTCTTCGCGGCGCCCGCGCTTCTCCGCCGCGCCGACCTGCACGAGCGACTGGGAGAGACGGACCGGGCGGTCGATCTCCGCAGGGCCTTCCTCGCCATGTGGTCCGGCGCGGACCCGGACCATCCCATGGTTCGGGAGGCCCGGCGCGGGCTCCCGCCCGGGTAAGGACGGCGAAAGGACCTGACCATTGCGCGCAGGCACCACACCGCTCATCCTTCCCGCCCGGGAACTCTCCGGGCACGCCGGTCGAGAACGTTCGCGGACGAACGATCTCCGGCCGGTCGACCCCCCGACGCCGTCCAGGAAATCCAGGAGCCCGCGCATGCGCACTTCCCTGAATCGCCTCGTATTCACGCTGACCGTGGCCGCCCTGCTGGCCCCCGCCGCCGGGGTGGCGCAGGCCGAGGAGGAGCCGGGGCGCCGGTTGAGCCCCGTCGGGATCACGAAGGCCCACATCGGCGACGCCTACGTCAAGGTGACCTACGGCCGACCGTTCATCCGTGACCGCGCCATCTTCGGCGCGGACACGACGTACCTGGTCCCGTTCGACCGGCTCTGGCGGACCGGCGCGAACGAAGCGACGGAGATCACGCTCACGGAGCCGCTCCAGGTGGGTGGCACGCTGGTGGAGGCGGGCACGTACGCCATGTTCACGGTGCCCGGCGCGTCCAGCTGGGAGGTTCGCCTGAGTCCGCAGCTCGGGCTGGATGGAACCGGCTGGCTGGATCCGGCAACGGGGGAGTTCACCCCGGACGTGTACGACTCCGAACGGGACGTGGCGACGTTCACGGTCGAGCCGACGCAGATGGACGAGGTGGTGGACCCGTTCACGATGGAGTTCGAGCCGAAGGACGGGGGCGCGGACCTGGTGCTCCGCTGGGAGCGGACGGAGGTCCGGATCCCCATCGAGCGGCCGGGCGAGTAGGGCCGGGCGGGCGACGACCGCCGCCCGGGCGGCGCCCCGCGGCCCCCGACTCCTCCGCGCTCCCCCGGCGGTGGCGGATCGGGCCAGGGATCAGGCCGGCCGGGGCATCCCCGACTGGGGGGCCTCCATGCGGAGCCCGAGCCGCCCGACGACCTGTCCGAAGCGGGGGTCGGCGCGAAGCGGAGCGTAGGACGGGTCGCAGTGGAGATAGATGAGCCCGGCCGAGCGCGCGGCGATGGCCTCCTCCAGCCTCTGGAAGGCCGGGTCCATCTCCCCGAGCCAGCCGTGGAGCATGGCGACGGCTTCCGGGCGGACATACCCGTCCTCCTCGGCGCGTAGGCGGTCGAGGATCTCCCTGGCGTCGGCCTCCCGCCCCGCGGCGGCGAGGGCGCTGCCGAGGAAGGTCTGGAAGAAGCCGATCTCCCCGACCCGTGCGCCGTCCCGGAACGCCTCGATGGCCCGGTCCGCGTCGCCGGCGTCCAGGTGGGTCTGGCCCATGACCAGATAGGCGTGGGCGTGCTGGGCGTTGAGTGCGAGGGCGTTGCGGCACATCTCCAGCGCTTCTTCGTGACGGCCGCTGTAGAGGAGATAGCGGGCCAGCCATCGGCTCATGCTGGCGGAGAGCGGATCTAGGGCCAGCGCCGTGCGCATCTCCTCCACGGACTCGTCCAGCCGGCCGTTGGTGGGGAGCAGCGTGGCCAGCCCCCAGTGGGCGTCGGCATACTTCGGGTTCGAGGCCACCGCCCGGCGGAGGGCGAGCTCGCCGGCGTCGAAGTCCCAATCGTACCACCCGAGCACCTTGCCGAGGGCGGTGTTGGCCTCGGCCAGCCCCGGATCGATGGCCAGCGCCTTGAGGGCGGCCTCCTTGGCCTTGGGATAGGCCTCGTTGGGCGCCATCCAGTCGTCGGCGAGGAGCATCCAGCAGTCGGCGATCCCCGCCCACGCCCTGGCGTAGCCGGGGTCGTCCCGGAGGGCTTCCCTGTAGAGCTCGATGCTGCGTCGGAGGTCGACCTCCGTGACCTTGTTGTAGTGGAACCGGGCCTTGAGATAGAGGGTGTAGGCCTCCAGGTCGTCGGTGGTGTGGGCCACCAGGCGATCGCCGGAGCCTTCACCGAACTGGACCTTCAGCGCATCCACGATCGCCCGGGCGATCTCGTCCTGGACCTGGAAGATGTCCTTCAGCTCCCGGTCGTACGCCTCCGACCACAGGTGGTAGCCGTTGCGGGCATCGATGAGCTGGGCCGTGATGCGGACCCGGTCGCCGGCCTTGCGCACGCTGCCTTCCAGCACGTGCGCCACCCGCAGCTTCCTGGCGATCCCCTGGATGTCCAGGTCGTCCTTGCCTTTCAGCGCGAACGACGAGGTCCGGGACGCGACCTGGAGATCCCGGACGCGCACCAGCGCGTTCAGAAGCTCTTCCGTCATCCCGTCCGAGAAGTACTCGTTCTCAGGGTCGTCGCTCATGTTCACGAAGGGCAGCACGGCGATGGATTTTTCGGCCGCCGCCCCGGTGCCGCCGGCGCCGGCGAGGTCGTCCGCCGGATCGCCCCCGGTGGCCCCCTCGGCCGGGGCGCCTCGCTCCGGCAGTTCCGGCGCCGCCGGGTCCGACTCTCCGCCACGCCCCGGGGCTCCGGTCCATCCGGGCGCGGTGGGCGCCGCCTGCCCTGGCGCGGCCCGCTCCACCGTGGCAGGGCCCCCTGGGACCGGGACCGTCGAGTCGGCCCGTCCCGCCGTGTCGACCGGCGCGGCGCGGACGACGCCCATGGGCGTCAGGTCGAAGGCCCAGGCCAGGGTCAGGGAGATGGGAAACCCGAGGATGACGAGGATGACCACGAGGGAGAGGGCCCAGTCCGGGATCTGGAGTGCGGGGAAGACCGTGGCGCTGACCTCGACGACGATCCACGCCGCGATGACGTAGACCACGGCGAGACGTACGACGCGGCGTCGCTTCAGCTCGGTCCAGAAGCTCTGAATCGTGTTCGGCATGATCGGGGGGAAGAAGAGTGCGTTGACCGGGGACGAACGGCTTCTCGGGTACCGGGACGCGGATCGTCAAGTATGCGACGCGGCGTCGGACACCGCCAGATTCGTCCCGTCGGTCTTGCGTGGGAGACTCCGGCGAACGCACCATGGAGGAACGCCTGAACCCCGCGAGCCACGCTCATGCCCCTCCTTCCTGTCAGGATCCGGCGGTTGATCGGTGAGGTACACCGCCGGTCCCTCTGGCAGGTGCTGGGGATCTACGGGCTGGCCTCCTGGGGCGTGCTCCAGGTCGTGGACACCCTCACCTCCGCGCTCCAGATCCCGGCCTGGTTCCCCACGTTCGCCCTGGCGCTGCTCCTCCTCGGCCTGCCGGTCGTGATCGCCACCGCATTCGTCCAGGAAGGGGGTCCCGTTCGGGACACGGCGGGCGAAGCGGAGTCCACCCCGGATCCGGACGGGACGTCCGCAGCCCGGGTCGGGGGGCGGGCGCCGCGACTGTTCACCTGGAGGAACGCGCTCGGCGGGGGCGCGCTGGCGTTCGGGCTGTGGGGGGCCGTCGCGGCGGGCTGGGTCACCGTGGAGGGGCGGGTCCTTCGCGGAGGGTTGGAGGAGGAGTCCACGGGAGGGGCCGGGCTGGACCCTGCCCGGGTCGCCGTCCTCTATTTCGATGACTTCAGCCCCGACCGGGCGCTCGGTTACCTGGCGGACGGGTTCACGGAAGCGCTGATCCACGAGCTGAGCCAGGTGCCCGCACTGGACGTCCTCTCCCGCAACGCCGTGCGGCCGTACCGGGAGGGCCGACTGGCGCTGGACACCGTGGCGAGGGTCCTGGGTGCCGGCACACTGGTCGAGGGTAGCCTCGAAGCGAACGACGACCGCCTGCTCGTCACCGTCCAGCTGATCGATGGCACCAGCGCCACGCATCTGCTGAGCCGGCGTTTCGAGCGTCGTGGCGAGGACCTGGTCCGGCTCCGGGACGATATCGTGGTCGAAGTCGCCCGGCTGCTGCGTCGTCGGCTGGGGGAGGCCTTCGAGGTCCGGCGGCTCCAGGCGTCGACCAGTGACCGGGCCTGGGCACTGCTGCAGCAGGCGGAGCGGGCCCGCAAGGACGCCGACGCCCTCTGGGAACGGGGCGACACGACGGGGATGCTGACCCGGATCGGCCACGCCGATTCCCTCCTCGCCGCTGCCGAGATCGAGGACCCGGAATGGATCGAGCCGATCGTCGCCCGGGCGTCGCTCCACGGCGCGGCCGCGCATCTGTCGGCGGAGGCGTTCTCCCGGTACGACACGGAGCGCACCCGCCAGGCCATCCACCACGCGGAGCGGGCGCTGGCTCGGGACCCCCGCCACCCCGTAGCGCTGGAGGTCCGGGGTCGTCAGCGCTACTCCCTATGGGAGAGCGGCGAGGCGGAAGGGGCCGGCGCCACCGGCGACGGCCTGATGGCGGAGAGCGAGGCGGACCTGAGGGCGGCCGTCCAGGCGGACCCGGACCGCGCCTCCGCCTGGAGCGCGCTCGCCGAGACTCTCCGCTCCCAGGGTCGCTTCGAAGAGGCCCGGCTGGCGGCCGAGCGAGCCTACGAGACCGACGCGTTCCTGGCCAACGCCCGCACCATCCTGTTTCGGCTGTGCCACCTCTCCATCGAGGTGAAGGCGTTCGACGACGCGACGCGCTGGTGCGATGAGGGGCGCCGCCGCTTCCCGGACTCGGGCTCCTTCATCGAGGCCAGGCTCCTGCTCCTGGCCTCCAACGTGGGGCCCGAGCCGGACATCGACTCCGTCTGGACCACGGCAGCGGCCCTTGAGGCCTCGCTCCCGCCCCAGCGACGCGAGCGCTGGCGGCCCAACGGACTCATGTACGTCGCCGCCGGCATCGCCCGGGCCGGCCTCCCCGACAGCGCGGAGGCGGTCGTGCGCCGCGCCCGGGAGCTCGACCGGGGCGGGGACCCGTACCTCGACTACTACGAGGCCCACGTCCGGCTACGCCTCGGACAGGTCGACGCCGCGCTCCGGCTCCTCGGCCGCTATATCGACCAGCGGCCCCGGGAACGCGCCTACCTGGCCAACGACTGGTGGTGGGAGGAGCTCTTCCTCGACCCCCGGTTCGCCCGCCTGGTCGCCGAGCCGAGCTAGCGCCACCTCGGGCCCCGCACCCGAGCGGCGTGGCCGGGATACCGTTCGACACCTGCCGCGGCGCGGCGCCCGCGGATGCCCCCCTCGGTTGCACCCGCCGTCGTCGCCGCCCATGATGATTCCATGGAAAACCGCATCAGGTCCTACTTCGAGCGCAACATGGAGCTCCCGGGCGACAGGGGGGAGGAGGATCCGGGTGTGGCCGCCCGCCGGCGCCTCCACATCGCGGCGTGCGCCCTGATGCTGGAGCTCGCCCACGCGGACGATGAGTTCAGCGCCGAGGAGCGGCTGCACATCGAAGTCGTGCTCCGCCGCCACTTCGCATTGGACGAAGCGGAGGCGCTGGAGCTCATGGAGCTCGCCGAGTCCGAGCGGGAGAGCGCGAACGACGTCTACCGCTTCGCGGACCTGATCCGGTCCAGCTACGACATGGGTCAGAAGACGCTGCTGGCGGAGGTGATGTGGGGCGTGATCTCGGCCGACGGCCGGATCGCCCGTCACGAGGCGTACCTGCTCCGGAAGATCGGCAAGCTGCTGGACCTGGAGCCCGGGTACCTCTCCGAGGCCCGGGACGGACGGGACCTCGAATAGCCGCGGGACACCGGCCTTTCTCGCGGAACCGCCGCTCGGCGACCCCGGCCGCGGATCCCCGCGGGGCGGTCAGAAGTGGTAGAACGCCGATACCAGGACCCGTGCGTCCACCTCGGGCTCCCCGGTCACCGGCAGCGCGACGCCCGCCCCGAGCACCAGCGGGCGATCCGCCAGCGGCCGCAGCCGGAGCCCGGGCGCTACGCTGAGGGCCGCTTCGTCGCGGTCGGGTCCGGCGCTGTCCGTGCGGCCGAAGCCCTCGATGAGGACGTCCAGGTGGCGCCCGGCGTGAAGAAGCACGCTGGCGTGGTAGCGAAGCGTGGATCCCACGTGCTCTCGCAGCCGTTCCGAGCGGATCTCGTACAGCGTCCAGGCGACCAGCTCCCAGCGTCCGGTGAGCCAGCCGCCGTTCAGGAACGGCGCGACCGCATAGACGTCCTCCGCGGGCTCCGCGTGGCCGACCTCTTCCTCGTGGGCGTGGCCTCCCGCGCCCGTCGGGAGTCCCAGTTCGACGCCAGCGCCCAGGAGCACGCTCGCATCCTGGAAACGAAGGCTCGCGAGCTTCCCGATCACGTGGGTGTCCCCGAGGTCGCCGTCCACGAGCTCATAGTGGAGGCCGACCTCGACGCTGAAGAACGACGCGAAGGCGTATTCGCCCTCCAGCTCCAGTTCATCCGCGTCCGGGCCGGTCTCCACGGCCGTGCGGACGTAGTCGAGACGGAGCTTCGTGTCGGGGGAGACGGACTCGGCGAAGAGCGGGTGGGTGAAATGGATTGCGTGGGGATGTTCGTGGTCCGGGTCGTGGTCGTGCTCCTGGGCCTCGAGCTGCGCGGGCCCGTCGGCGATCACCGAGCTGGCGACCACGACGCAGGCGGGCAGAGCGAATAGAATACCGGATCGAGTGTCGGACATGGACTCCTCGGGTGGTCGGCAGGTCCGTTTGTTACAGCGGCGCGGCCGGCTGGTCAAGGAGTCTGGAGAGGTCGCGCGGGGACTGCCGACCGCGTCGGCCATGGAGGCTGCGTGTCCGATCCTCCGCGCCCGCCCGGGCCGCATCCCTTGCCCGGCGGGGCGACCCGGGGCTATCGTCGGCCCTGTCCCCCGAGTGTCCCCGCGAATCGCCGAGCCGCTCTCCATTGCAGCAGATCCTGCGCGAGCTGAGTCGCCGAAGGGTGTTCCGCGTCGCCGGCCTCTACGTCGTCGTCGCGTGGCTGGTGGTGCAGGTGGCGGAAACCACCTTTCCGCTCCTGTCGCTGCCCGACTGGTCCGTGACCCTCGCTCTGGCGCTCGCCCTCGTCGGGTTCCCCCTGGCGCTGGTCCTGGCCTGGGCGTACGACGTCACCCCCGGGGGCCTCCGGCTCGGGCGGGAGGGGCAGCCTGCCACCGAACCGGTGGCCGACGGCGGAGCCGGCGAAGCCCCTGCCGGGGGCGGAGCCGGCGCCCGGGAAGGCGGGCGCTCCATCGCGGTGCTGCCGTTCGCGAATCTGAGCGCGAACGAGGAGAACGAGTACTTCTCGGATGGCGTGACCGAGGAGATCCTGGACGCTCTCACGAAGGTGACCACGCTGCAGGTGGCGGCCATGGCCGTGATCCGAAAGCACCTCGACCTCGTTCCCGACGACCCCAGGGCCTATTACCTCGGCGCTCACGCCCTGATCTGCCTGGACCGGCAGGAGGAGGCCCGGGAATGGATCGACCGGGCCGCGGCCCTGGATCCGGAAGACCCGGGTGTGGCCTGCAACGTCGCCTGCGGGTACGCCCGGCTCGGGGAGTTCGAGCGGGCCCTGGACGCCCTGGAGCGGAACATCGCGCGCGGGCTCTCACCGCCGGGCCACTGGGTCCGGCACGACCCCGACTTCGACATCCTGCGCGGCGAACCGCGCTTCATCGAACTCCTCGAGCGTCTCGGCTAGGCTTCAACCGCCGGTCGGGATCCCGCCCCGCCGCCCGTGTCCGGGTCCTGAAGGGAGGCACCGTGCCATCACCGCGATCGAAGAGACCCCTGGCGGGCCGTCGGGTCCTGGCCACCGGGGCGACGGGCGGCCTGGGTCCGGTCCTGGTCGAGGCGCTGGCGGATGCCGGCGCGTCGCTGGCGCTCAGCGCGCTGCCCGGGCCCGAGCTCGATGGGGTCGCGGCCCGTGTCGCGCCCCGTGTCGAGGCCGGAGGGGGCCGGGTCGCGGCGGTCCCCACGGACCTCCTGGATCCGGAGGCCCCCGCCTCCGTGGTGGAGCGAACCGTCTCCGCGCTGGGCGGCGTGGACGTTCTCGTCCACAACGCGGGGCTGGAGCGGGTCGGTCGGTTCGAAGCCCAGGCCCCGGAGTCGCTGGACGATGTGGTCCGGGTCAATCTCCTGGCGGCCATGCACCTCTCCCGGCGGGTCCTCCCGGGGATGCTGAGCCAGGGCTGGGGTCGCCTCGTCTTCGTGGCATCGCTGAGCGGGAAGACGGGCCCGGCGTACACCGGCGCGTACGCGGCGTCCAAGGCGGGCCTGGTGGTGCTGGCGCGCACGCTCCGGGCGGAGTACCGGGGACGGGGCGTGAGCGCGACGGCCGTCGTCCCGGGGTTCGTCCGGGACGTGGGCATGTACGCCCGGGGCCGCAAGGAGGCCCGGTTCCGGGGCTCGTGGATCCTCGGCACCGTCCGGCCCGAGGCCGTGGCCCGGGCGGTGATCCGGGCGACGGACAGCCGGACCCCGGAGATCCTGGTCCAGCCGGGCCCCACCCGGCTCGCCCTGGCGCTCGGCGAGCTGCTGCCGGGCGCCCTCGGCCAGCGCCTGAGCGCGTGGGCCGGGGTCGACCGTCTCTTCCGGGAGTGGTCCGAGGCCCGGCTCGGACCGGACGCCCGGCGGTCGAGCGACCCGGCGTGAGGGTCGCCGTGGTGGGAGCCGGGGCCGCGGGACTGGCGTCCGCCCGACACCTCCTGGCGGTGGGCATGGACGTCGATCTGCTGGAGCGAGGCGGCGAGGTGGGCGGCGTGTGGAACTACGGGCGGCCGCAGGGCCGGGTGTACCGCTCGACCCACACCATCTCGTCCAAGCCGCTGACGCAGTTCCCGGATCTCCCCATGCCGGACGCGTACCCCGACTATCCCCACCATCGCCAGGTCCTGGAATACCTTCGTCGCTACGCGGAGCGGTTCGGACTGACCGAGCACGTCCGTTTCGCGACGACGGTCGTCGCGCTGGAGCCCGAGGAGCGGGGCCGGTCCGACACGGGCTGGGTGGTGGAGACCGACGACGGCGCGCGCGCCCGCTACGACGCGGTCGTCATCGCCAACGGGCACAACCACGAGCCTCGCCGGCCGGACTGGCCCGGGGAGTTCGACGGGACATTCATCCACTCCGCGGACTACCGGACCCCCGACCTGTTCGCCGACCGGCGAGTCCTCGTGGTGGGGGCCGGGAACTCCGGGTGCGACATCGCCGTGGAGGCGGCCGCCGTCGCCCGCGCCACCGCCCTGAGTATGCGCCGCGGCTACCACTACGTCCCCAAGTACCTCCTGGGGCGGCCGGTGGACCAGGTGAGCGAGTGGACGCTGGACCTCCGGTTGCCGCTCCCGATCCGCCGCTGGATCGCGCGCCAGGCCGTGCGGCTAGGGCCCGGCCTCCCGTCGCGCGTGGGGCTGCCCGAGCCCGACCACGCCCTCCTGGAGTCGCATCCCATCGTCAACACCCTGCTTCCCTATTACGTCCGGCACGGCCGCATCCGGCCCGTAGCCGACGTCGCCCGGCTCGAGGGCGATCGGGTCCGCCTGGTCGACGACTCCATCGAGCCCGTCGACGTGCTGGTCGCCGCCACCGGCTACCGCCTGACCTTCCCGTTCATCGATCGGAGCCTGTTGAGCTGGAGTGACGGCCGGCCGCGACTGCACCGACACGTGTTCCATCCGGAGCTGGACACGCTGTTCGTGGCCGGGATGTTCCAGACCGACAGCGGCGTGTTCCGGATCCTCCACGAGCAGGCCCGCTGCATTGCGCTTTTCCTGGACGCGGCGCGCCGGGACAGGCCCGCCGCCGCCCGGATGCGCGAGCGCAAACGGCGGGCGGACGAGGACCTGGGCGCAGGGATCCGCTATCGGGATACGCCCCGGCACCGGCTCGAGGTCGAGCACTGGTCCTACCTCCGGGGTCTGAAGAGGACGGCACGGATGCTGGAAGGCCGGTAGCATGGGGGAGCGGCGCGCGCGACCTTCCCGCCGGGCCTCGAGGCCGCCGGGCGGACGCCGGTCGGGGAGGAGTGGCAGTTCGAGATCATTGCGCTGGGGTGACCGGGCGACTAGATAGCAGCGCCGGCCGCTGCGGGGCCGGCGTCCGCTACGCCCGAGAGAACGGCTTTGCCCGCATCGGCGGCTCGATCGCCGGCGCATATCCGGATCGCCCCTCGAGGCCGGGGATCGGCCTCACCAACTCTCTCCGGAGATCTCGTCATGCGTTTCGCCAGGCTGTTCACCGTCCTGGGGGTCCTCGCCCTCTTCGCTTCCCCCCTCGCCGCGCAGGAACCGGTTCTCGCCAAGGCCGGGCCCGTGCCGGACGCGGAGCTGGACCGGATCCGGGCCGCCACGGAGAAGTACCGCGACGTGGAAGCGGCCCTGGCCGACGGCTACGTCCTGCCCATGCCGGTATGCGTGAATTCCGGGATGGAAGGTCAGCCGTCCCAGCTGGGCGCCATGGGCCTGCACTACGTCCGCCCGGATCTGCTTCAGATCACAGGGCAGGAGCCACGGGTGGATGGCGCCGGGATGCACGTCGACTTCACGAAGCCTTCCGTGCTGATCTACGAGCCGCAGCCCGACGGGTCCCAGGAGCTGGTGGCCATCGAGAACCTGGTCTGGGCCCGGGCATGGAAGGAAGCGGGCAACGCCGCCGCGCCGTCGTTCCACGGGTACGACTACTACTACATGCACGACAACCCGGAGACCGAAGTGGACGAGGCCCANNTCACTGACAGGCAGGCCGCCGGGGTGAACGGCGTTCCGGCCGGCCCTGGCACCGGATAGGCGCGGGTCCACCCGAGCGGACTGGCTCGGGTGGACTCCGACCGGCCGATGGATCGGCCGGCCCCGTCTACCTCAGGATCAGCTCCGCGAACCGCTCCAGGGACGCGACACCCGCCAGTTTGGCGAACGCAGCCTGGATCCCCTCGTCGCCGCGGTTGCCTTCCTTGGTGGACGTGATCCCGCGGCTCTCGCCCCCTGCGCCGGGCACGCCGAGCTGGTAATCGTTGCCGGATCGGGCCGACGTGCTGCTCCAGTCCTCGAGGATCGCGATGGTCGGGCCTCCACCACCCCCGCCGCCGGCGCCGCCGTCGCCTCCATCGCCGCCGCGCCCACCAGAGCCGCCGACACCGCCGTGCTCTGCCAGCCCTTCAGGGATCTCGAAGACGCCGAAATCGAGCTCGTCCGGGCTTCCGCCGTTGCCGCCGGCGGCGCCGGGCCCCCCGATGCCGCCCGCACCCCCGGCGCCG
>JABAOG010006177.1_pt2 | contig 21881 bp, 11 predicted proteins | sample 7062131 | NCBI WGS metagenome assembly JABAOG01 (sample SAMN14538629, study PRJNA623070) | marine sediment metagenome | biome: marine biome [ENVO:00000428]; feature: marine pelagic biome [ENVO:01000023]; material: deep marine sediment [ENVO:00002113] | place: India: Arabian Sea | collected...
CCTCCCGGCGGGCTGGGAGGTGCTCGAGCGCCTCTCGGCCTGGCACGGTCTGCCCGCGGTCGGCGGCGGGGACCTGCACGAGGACGAGGACGGCACGGTCTGGATCACGACCTCGCAGGGGCTGGTGCAGGTGCCGCCGGGCGCGCGTTTCACGCCGGTCGAGGCGCCGGCCGTGGCGATGCTGGGCGCGTTCGTCGGCGACGCGGCGGTCCGGTCGGACTCGGGGCTCGGGCTCGCGCGCGGCGAAGGTCCTCTCGAGGTCCACTTCGCGGCGCTTTCGTTCCGGGATCCGGGGCGGCTGCGCTACCAGGTCCGGCTCGGATCGGAGGACCCGTGGTCCGACGCGCGCGGCGTGAGCGCGTTCCGCTGGGCCGACCTGCGGCCGGGCCGCTACCGCGCGGAGTTCCGCGCCTCGCTGGACGGGAGGTCGTGGTCGCCCGAGCCGGCGCGCGTGGCGTTCGTCGTCCACCCGCCGTGGTACGGACGGCCGTGGGCGATCGCCGCGTTCATCGCGCTCGGGATCGGCGCGGCGCTGCTCGCCTACCGCGCACGGGTCGCGTTCCTGCTCGGCCTCGAGCGCCAGCGGACCCGGATCGCGATGGACCTGCACGACGAGGTCGGCTCGGGGCTCGGCAGCGTGGGGATCCTGTCGGGCGTGCTCGCGGGCGGCGTCGTCGAGGGCGATGACGGGCGCGCGATCGCCGCCGAGATCGCGCGGACGGCCGAGATGCTCGGCGACGCGCTCTCGGACATCGTGTGGTCGCTCGACGCGCGCGGTGCCACGCTCGCCGAGCTGGGCGCCCGCCTCGGCGACGCCGGGCAGCGGCTCCTCGCGGGCGACGACGTCGAGTTCCGGACCGCGACGCCGGAGGCCTGGCCGGAGCGCACGCTGCCGCTGGCCGTGCGGCGGAACGTGCTGCTGATCGGGCTCGAGGCGCTGCACAACGCGGTGCGCCATGCGCGGGCGAGCCGCGTCACGCTCGCCCTCGCCCGCCGCGGCGGCGGCGGCTGGGAGCTCTCGGTCCACGACGACGGCATCGGGTTGCCGCCCGGGCCCGTCCTCGCGGAGGCCGGTGTCGGCTTCCGGAGCATGCGCCGGCGGGCGGAGGAGATCGGCGCCGACGTGCGCTGGACCGCCGCGCCGGGCGGCGGGACCGTCGTCACGCTGCGCTTCGACCCGTGGCCGCGCGCCGCCGGCCGGCTCCGCCGCCTGGCGCGGCTCCTCCGGCCCCGGAGGCGGACCGGCCGCCCGCATGATCGTGCGAGCGCGCGAGCCGCGAGCGACGGCCAGGTTTCGGACGATGCAGTCCACGGACCCGAGCCGGGAACCCGATGATCCGCGTCGTCGCCATCGAGGATGACCCGCGCTACCGCGCGAGCCTGGAGACGCTGCTCCGGTACTCGCCCGACTTCGAGCTGGTCGAGGCGTTCGCTGCGCCCGCCGCGGCGCTCGAACGGGTCGAGGACGGACGCCGCGGCGAACCGCCGGCGTGGGACCTCGTGCTGATGGATCTCGAGCTGCCCGGGATGTCCGGCGTCGAGTGCACGCGGCGGATCAAGGCGTCGCTGCCGGAGACGACCGTGGTGGTGCTGACGGTGTTCGAGGACCGCGCGACCGTGCTCGAGGCGATCTGCGCCGGCGCCGACGGCTACCTGCTCAAGCACACGCCGGCCGACCGGCTCCTCGCCCAGCTCCGCTCCGTGCTGGCCGGCGGCTCGCCGCTCTCGAGCGGGATCGCGCGGATCGTGCTCGACCTGGTCCGCCAGGGCCGCACGTCGGGCTCCGGCGGCAACGGCGACGGCGCCGACCGCCTCGACCTCACGCCGCGCGAACAGGACGTGCTGCGCTGCCTGGTCCAGGGCATGAGCTACAAGCAGGCGGGCCGCGCGCTGGGCATCCGCATCGACACCGTCCGCACGTACATCCGCGGCATCTACGGCAAGCTCCAGGTCCACAGCGTGGCTGAGGCGGTCGGCCGCGCGATCCGCGAAGGGCTCGTCTGAGGTCCGGCCGGGCGGCGCCCGGCGTCCGGCCGGGGCCTCGGAGCCGGGAGCCCGGACAGCGGCTGCCACCTCCCGCCTCCTCGCGCGGGACCGACCGCGCGCCGGGGGCCGGATGCGGGGTCCCCGCTCTCCTCACATGAACATGCGATAGCGCCCGCCGTCCCGCCGTCAGAACTTGGACGTTCGACCACCTCCCCGCGCCCATCCGTTGCCGCGCGACGACCGCGGCGGCGGCGCTTCCCCGGCAGGCACGATCGTTGGCGACGAACGCTCTCGACCCCAGACGCGCACGGCCGGCCGCCGTCCTGTTGACCGGCGTCCTGGCCGTGTTGCCCGGTGCGGCGCGCGACGCGGCGGCGCAGGATGCGCCGTCCGGCGAGTCGCCGTTCCGGCTGGCCGGCTCGTTCTCCGCCGGCACGACGCTCGACTACGCGACGGGTGCAGCGCCCGCGGACCCCGCGGCATCCTGGCTGGTCAGCGGCACGCTGGCCGCGTCGCTGTACGGCGTGGAGCTGCCGTTCTCGTTCGCGTTCCGGCAGGGGGAGCGGAGCTTCGGGCAGCCGTTCGACCGGTTCGGCGTGAGCCCGCGCTACCGCTGGGCGCGTGCGCACCTGGGCCACCGGTCGATGCGGCTCTCGGAGTTTACGCTCGCGGGCGCGCAGTTCCTGGGCGCGGGGCTCGAGCTGGAGCCCGGGCCGGTCCGGCTGGCCGCAATGCACGGCCGGTTCCGCAGCGCGGTCGAGCCGGACAGCGCGGCCGCGGCGGCCGGCGTGCAGCCGGTGTACCGGCGCACGGGCGAGGCGGTGCGGCTCGGGGCCGGCACGGACCGCAACCACGTGGACGCGGTCCTCTTCCGCGCCCGGGACGACTCCGCGTCGCTGGCATCACCGGCGGACGCGGCCGTAGCGCCGCCGGCGGAGAACGCGGCCGCGGCGGTCGTGCTGCGGCTCTCGCCGCACCGCGCCGTCCGCTTCGAGGGCGAGTACGCGCTCAGCGCCTACACGCGGGACCTCACGGCGGACCCGCTGCCCGAGGGCGAGGACGCGACGCTGGATGCGTTGCGCGGCATCCTCGAGCCGCGCCACTCGACGCGCGTCGGTGCCGCCGTCCGCGCGGCGGCGAACCTGACGCTGCCGCGGGTGCGGCTGCGCGCGGAGTACCGGCGCGTCGAGCCGGGCTACGCCTCGATGGGCGCCTACTACTTCACGACCGACGTCGAGAACTACACGATCGCACCGACCGCGGAGCTGCTCGGCCGCCGCGTGCGCGTGGGCGGATCGCTCGGCCGCCAGCGCGACAACCTGGCCGACGACCGGCGCACGACGACGTGGCGCACGATCTCCTCGGCCGACGTCTCGCTCAGCCCGGTGCCCGCGTTCGGGCTGGACGCCCGGATCGCCAACTACGGGACCGAGCGCCGCCCGACGCCCGGCTACGTCCCGCTGACGCCCGGGGACTCGCTGCGCCTCGAGACGGTCTCCCGGAGCTGGTCGCTCTCGCCGCGGCTGACGCTCGTGGGCGGCGAGCGCACGCACACGGCGTACGTCTCGGCCGCGTCGCAGACCTTCGACGCATCCGGGCCGACGATGAGCGTGTCCCGCGCCCTCACGCTGAGCGGGATGTACTCGCTGAGCCTGACCCGCCGCGGGCTGAGCGTGAGCGCGACGGCGAGCCGCACGCGCTCCGAGGCCGGCGCGGCCGAGACGGGCATGAGCATGGGCGCACTGACCGTGGCCGGATCCGCGCTCGAGCGGCGGCTGGCCTGGAACGGCTCCGTCGGCTACACGGTGGTGACGCCCGAAGGCGCCGACGCACTGGGCACGCCGACCTTCGGCCTCGGCGGCGCCTGGCAGCTCACCCGGGCGGACGCGATCACGGCCGAGGTGCGCTTCGACCGCGGCCCGGCGGTCGCGGGCACGGCGGCGTCGAGTACGTGGCGGTTCCAGCTCGGCTACTCGCGGCAGTTCGTCTACCGGCCGGACGGGAGGTGAACGTGGACGCGGCCCGAACCCGGAGCGGAGGCACGCGGATGAGGCGGCCCGGAGCGAAGGCGCGGGCCGATGCAAGCGCGCGGTTTGGAACGGCCGCACGGTTCGGACCGGCGGCGCGGGCCGGCGCGGCGCGGGTCGCGGCGGCGACGTCGCCTACGGTCACGCTTCTCGCGGCGCTGCTCGGCCTCGCCGCCGCGCCGCCGGCCGCGGCGCAGCAGATCACGGTCCGGCTGCTGAACCTGCCGACGCTGGGCGACGGCCGCACCTACTCGCCTTACCTGGCCGAGTACCGGCGCGCGCAGATCGTGCTCGAGCCGGGGCCGAACACGCCGGCGATGGACGTGCGGCTCGTGGCCGAGTTCGAGGGGCTCGACAACGGCGTGCGCATCCGGAGTGGACCGGCGGCGCAGCCCAACCCGATTCATCTCGAGCCGATGACGCCGCGCGTGCTGACCTCGCTCGAGGTCGAGCGGTACTTCGACACGGGCTCGATGGAGTTCACGGGCACGAGCCTGGACCGGCTGCGCGAGACGCAGCGGCTGCCCGAGGGATACTACCGGCTCTGCGTCCACGTGCGGGAGTTCGACACGGGCGAGGAGCTGATCGCGGTCGGCAACTGCGTGGAGGTGCGGGCCGTCTACGCGCAGCCGCCCGAGCTGCTGGCGCCGCTCGACGCGGAGGAGGTCGCCGACCCGCCGGGGACGCCGATCCTCTTCCGGTGGCTGCCCTCGTCGGGCGCGCCGGCGACCGCGCAGTACACGTTGCGGCTGGTCCGGATCGAGCCGGCGTCGTGGGAGCCGGAGGAGGCGATGCAGGTGGCCGGCACGCGGCCGCTCTTCGAGCAGCGCGGCATCCTCACCACCGAATTCCAGTACCTGGCCGGCGGGACGCACCCGCGTCTCGAGCCCGGCGGCCGCTACGCCTGGCAGATCGTCGCGGACGACGCGCTGAACGGGACCGTCTTCGACAACGACGGCGCGAGCGGCGTCTGGAGCTTCGTCTACGGCGGGATCACGGCGCCGGAGCTGATCGCGCCGGAAGAGGCCGCGGACGTCGCGCTGCCGGCCACGCTGCGCTGGACGCCGGTCACGCTGCCGGACGGCCGGCCCGCGAGCTACCTCGTGCGCGTGCTCGCCATCGATTCGTCGGCCGCGATCACGGACAGCATGCTCGTCGAGGCGCGCTCGCCGACCGTCGTGGACTGGACGACCGAAGCGTCCTACGCCCTGACGGCGGCGCTGCCGGGGATCGAGGGCGGGCGCCGCTACGCCTGGCAGGTCGAGGCGTACGACCCGACGCGCGTCGACCCCGAGCGCTCGGCCAGCCGCTCGCGCAGCGAGGTCGGCACCTTCTACACCACGGCGGAGCCGACCCTCGCCGGGACCGGCGACCCGGGGCTGATGCTGCATTACCCCGCGGACGCGGACCGCATCGCGGACGCCGAGCCGCCGCTCGTCGCCGAATTCGTCGAGCGCACCGGCGCGAAGCGGGTCACGCTCCGGATCGAGGAGCTGGACGGCCCGGGCGGCGCGCCGGTCCGCGAGGTCTGGGCGGAGACCGTGGACGGCGTGACGCTGCCGGCCACGCGCGGCGTGCTGCTGGTCAACCGCTTCGGCCCCGGCGGCGACGCGGCCGTGGCGCCGCTGTTCGCGCGCGCCTGGCGCACCGAGCCCGGCGGCGCCTACCGCTGGACGCTCGAGGTCGGCCCGGCCACGGGCGTGGATCCGGCCACGGCGGGGCCGACGCGCACGAACGCCGCCCACTTCACGGTCGCGCCGGTCGCGCAGAACCTCGAGCCCGCCGGCGGGCTCGAGGTCGACGCGGCGTCGGCGGCGTTCGCGTTCCGCGTGACGCGTCCGGTGATCGATGCGACGACGGTCGCACCCGGCTTCGCACCCGGCGCGCCGCACCCGCTCTGGATGCGCGCACAGGTCCGCCGGCACGGCGGCGCGGACGCCGAGTTCGCCGACAGCGTCGCGCTCTCGTTCGCGGGGCTGGAGCCGGTGTTCGACGCCGGCCTGACGATGCCGCTGCTGACCGACGGCGACTACCGCTGGGCCGTGGACACGCGCGCCGGCGGTCGCAGCGTGGCCGCGTCGGACACCGCCGCGTTCCGCATCGCGGGCGCGGGGACGTGCCGCAACTCGTGTACCTGCCTGTACGCCGTGTTCCCGGAGAACCTGTCCGGGAGCGTGCCGGCGGTGGCCGGGCTCAGCTTCTCGCTCGGGTTCCGGCCGGCGGTGCGCGCGGACGCGATCACGCGGGGCACGGTCCGTGTCTGGATCCGCCGCGACGGCGACGCCGCGTGGCCGACCGAGGGCGACTCGACCACGACGGCGCGCGCGCCCGACTGGGTCGGCACCTTCACCACGATGACGACGCGTGGCACGACCGGCGACCTGGCGGTCTTCGACGTCCTCCCGCGCGACACGTCCGGCGAGCCGCTCACGCTCGCGCCCGACGAGAACTACCTGTGGCAGGCCGAGGTCGAGTACGACCCGGACCGGATCCGCGAGGACGGGACCCGCTGCACCGTCGCGCGCACCGCGATCGTGGACCCGCAGTTCTTCACGACGCTGCCCGAGTCGCGCGAGTTCATCGCCTGCGGCGGCGGCGTGACCGACCGGGTGCAGCAGACCGACACGGCCGCGATCGGCGACACGCTGCGCATCGCCGGCTTCCAGCTCGTGCTCGACCGCAGCCGCACGACCTTCGACGCCGACGGCCGCATCCGCGGCGCGGGCACCGTGACGGCCGGCAGCGTGACCTACGCCGTCGAGTTCGACGACCTGTACGTGAACGCATCGAACGAGGTCGTGTCCGGCTCGGCCAGCGTCGCCACACGCGCGACGTTGCCCGCCTGGCTCGACGGCGCGCTGGGCGCGGGGGGCATGACGACCCCCTACCAGGTGAACCGGCTGACCGGCGCGCTCCAGACCGCGACCGGGCCGTTCGACGCGCTGATCGGGGACGGCCACATGCCGCAGGGGCTCGACCTCGACTTCGCGCCGCTCGGCGCGACGGCCGAGTCCGGCTGGGCGTTCCGCGCGCTGCGCACCTCGCTCGTCTTCCAGTGGGACCACGCGCACTACGACATCGTGCTGGCCGCGCGCATGCCGATCGACGCGGACGCCGGCCCGTCCGCGCAGTGGGTCGGCTTCTACGGCCAGCAGATCCCGCTGTGCGCCGCCGAGGGCGCGAGCTGGCGCGCGGCGCTGCGCTACCTCGAGGACAACACATTCGGCTCGCCCCAGCTCGACGGCGCCGACATCACGATCCGGCACAGCCCCGTGCGGCCCATGCCCGCGCGCTATCTGCTCCAGCCGGGCGACGGCACCGCCGTCGTGCTGGACCAGGACGGCGTCCGGCAGATCCACATCGAGGCGGACATCCGTCTCCCGCGCGACATGTTCGTGCCCGTGCGCGATGCGGGCGGCAACAACTGGGTCGATGTCGCGGGCCAGCGCGTCACGGTGCGCGGCGTCTTCGACGCGATGCCGCGGTCGGGCGATGGAGGCTCGGGCGGGGGCGGGGGCGGAGGCGGGACCCCCGCCGCGACCGTCGCCGCCGCCGCGGGCGCGGCCGGCGGGCTGGGCGACGGCATCTACTTCATCGCCGACCTGCCGCCGGCACGGGCGGCCGGGACGCAGTTCATCTTCGCCGCGCAGAACATCGTCTTCGACTTCTCGACGGCCTGGACGCCGTCCGCGAGCACGGCGTGGTCCGCGAGCGTGCCGATCCCGGGGCTGATCGTGACGCAGCCGGCGCCCGGCTCGCCGCCGCCCTCGCTGGGTCCCGCGTGGGACGGCGTGTTCATCGGCAACGCGATGCTGCGCGTGCCGGGGATCAACGTCCCGTTCGGCGTGCAGAACGCGTACGTCGGCAGCCCGCTCACGTTCACGGCGTTCGCCGCGCCGATGGAGGAGGTCGATCTCGGCGACCTGAGGGTGCGGCTGGACACGATCGACATCCGCATGATCGAGGGAAGCTTCGAGCGGGCCCGGGCGCGGGCCAGCATGGTGCTGCCCGGCGCGCAGTCCGGCCGGGTCGCGCTGGACGTGGCGTTCCTCCAGGTGCCGGAGACCGAGACGAGCGAGCCTTCCGACGCGTTGCTCGTCTCGCTGAACGCGCCCGAGGACCAGGAGTACAGGTTCACCGACCACCTCGGGATGCGCATCGCGCGTGGCTCGCGGCTCGACGTCGCCTACGTCGACTCCGTGCCCGCCGGCGAGAGCCGCTGGAAGTTCGGCTTCGACGTGAGCGGCTCGCTGCGTCTGGTCGAGCGCTCGGGCGGCGACGAGGTCATCTCGATCCCGGGCATCCAGTTCGAGCATTTCCGCTTCGCGAGCGACGGCACCGGCGTGCAGGCGCCGCGCGTGACCGTGCTCGGCATGGCGCTCTCCGGGGACACGGCCGCGGCGGGCGGCGGCGCGGCGGACTCGACCGCCGCGGGCGTCGATGCCGGCTCCGCCGCCGCGGACTCCGCCGACGCGCGCGTCGGCGGGTTCCCGATCGCGCTCGACGATGTCTCGATCGGCCTCGCGCCCGGCGGCCGCGGGCTCAGATTCGCCGCCGACGTGCGCGTCGCGCTGACGGGCGAGGGCGGCGGCCCGAGCTTCGGCGGCACGCTCGGCGTCGCCCTCGACGGCGCGCTCGCGCTCGAGGGCGGCCGGCTCGTCTGGCAGGCGCCGGCGCCATCGCTCACCGGGCTGACCGTCGCCTACGAGTCCGAGCCACTGTCGATCCGCGGCGAGGTCACGTTCCACCGCGACGACCCGACGTGGGGCGACGGCTTCGGCGGCGACGTGAACGTCTCGATGGCGAAGCTGTTCGACGCCGGCGCGACGGTGCGGTTCGGCACCTACGAGCGCGTGCGCTACTGGTTCGTGAAGGGGGACGCGACCGTCGCGGCCGGCGGCGCGGCGCCTCTCGTGCCGCTCGGGCCCGTCGGCATCTACGGCTTCCTGGGCGGCGCCTACCAGAACATGACCGTGTCCGAGGTGCGCGACCGCAGCGGCACGGTCACGGACGTGCGCTACGTGCCCACGACCGACCCGACCTTCGGCATCATGGCCGGGGTGCACCTGGGCGTGAGCGCGAGCCCGAACAGCTTCCACGCGAAGACGCTGCTCACGGCGCGCTTCCGCGGCGGCAGCCTGACGAACATCACGCTGGACGGGCGCGGCTGGTTCATGTGCGACCTGCACCGCGAGTGCGACGGGCCGGACGACTCGCGGGCGCGGCTCACACTGGACATGGACTTCGCGAACGACCGCTTCCACGGGCAGCTCTCGGCGCAGATCCACCTCGAGCCGCTGCTCGCGATCGAGGCGCCCGAGGGCTCGGTCGACGTGCTCTTCGAGCCGGGCAACTGGCACGTCTACCTGGGGCAGCCGCCCTTCGGCGGCGGGCGGACGATCCGCGCCGACTTCTTCCCGGACGTCATCCGCCTCCGCGCCGAGTCCTACCTGATGGCCGGCAACGACATCAGCGTGAACATCGGCGGGATGCCGCTGCGCGGCGGCGGCTTCGCGACCGGCGTACAGGTCGCGCTGAACGCCGAGGGCCGGTTCCTGATCTTCTACGGCAAGGTGGACGGCCTGTTCCGGGCCGAGCTCGCGATCGTCGAGGTCGGCGCCTCCGACGCCTGCCTCGGCGGCGGCACCGGCTGGTACTCGCTCGCGAGCCTGAACCTGGCGCTCGGGCTCGAGCTGGGCATGGACGTCGACCTGTGGCTGGTCTCCGGCCGCTTCGTGATCTTCGACGCACGCACGGCCATCGCGCTGCTCGTCGGCGGGCCGAGCCCGACCTTCATGGACGGCGATGCGCGCGGGTCGTTCCGCATCCTGGACGGGCTCGTCTCGGGCAGCTTCCACTTCCACCTGCACCTGGGCGACGACCTGCCGACGGACTGCCTGACCCGGCTGGCCGACCGCTTCTCGATGCCGGAGCCGATCGTCTCGGTCGACCCCGCCGAGGACGCGGACTCGGTGTCCGTCTTCACGACGCTCGGTCTCGGCTTCGCGCTGAACGAGGGGCGCGCGTACAGCATCCGGAACCACGAGACGGGCGACACGACCGAGCTGCGCTTCCGCCTCCGGCAGCCGATCGAGGTGCGCGGGTCGGACGGCCGGCTCGTGCCTGGCTCGCTGCGCTTCTCCGCCGACCGGCTGAGCGCCGAGTGGGCCACGGAGCAGGTCCTGGCGAGCGGCACGGAGTACACGGTGCGCGCGATCGCGATCGGCGAGCGCCGCGAGGCGGACGGCTGGACCGAGGTCCGCCGGCAGGAGAAGGAGTGGCGCTTCACGACCGGGGAGCGGCCGCGCGACATCTACGACCCGGCCGTCGTCGCGTTCACGTACCCGATCCGCGCGCAGCGCTACAGCTACACGCAGGGGCACGACGGCGAGCACTACGTCTACATGCCGTACGACATGGGCTACCTGTTCGACGGGCTCGCGCCGGGCCAGTCGCTGGTCGCGCAGTACGTGAGCGAGCGCGGGGACACGCTCGAGACGGCCGTCCGCTTCGAACGCCTGCCCGGCTGCGGCTCCCGGCTGGTCGTGCCGGACATGGCGCTCGATCCGACTCGCCGCTACCACCTGAGGCTGATCAAGCGCACCGACCTGGACTACGGCCGGACCAGCTTCCCGGGCCCGTTCGGCGAGGAGACGACGACGAACTTCGGGGCGTACGACCGGCTCTCGGTCTCGCAGCTCGCCGAGGCGCGGCGCATCTCCATCGCGAGCGGTGGCGACACGCGCGCGTTCGAGACGGGCGCCGGCAGGACGGCGGTCCAGCGGCGCGAGGGCAGCGCGCAGGCGCGTGTGATCCGGCGCGGCATGATCGTCGACACCACCGTCTACGACTTCTACTTCCGGACGGGACGCTACGCGACGCCGCGGGACAAGTTCGGCGCGGCGACGGCGACCTTCGTGCGCCGCGGCTGGCTCGGCGCGGTCTGGTTCACCGTCCGGATGCCCGAACCGGTCGACGACGACCTGAGCGGCCTCGTCTTCCTGCGCAACACGGGCAGCACGTCCGACCCGGCGGCGCGGCGGTGGCTCTCGTTCCTCGACGAGACCGACCGGCTCGCGCGCAGCCGTGCGGAGCTGAACCGGCGCATCGGCACGGGCGACGCCGGCCGGGCCGCGCCCTACGCGCTGACGAGCCGGCCGCGGCTGGGCTACGCCCGCACGCCGTACGTCGACGCGACGCCGCCCTGGCAGTTCAGCCCGAGCTACGCCGCGCGGCACCGGCTCGGCGACGCCGAGATGCGGTTCGACGTCGGCGCCTCGACGGGCGGCACGATCGCGTGGGCGGGCGACCTCAGCTTCGGCGGACCGAGCTTCGGCACGGCCGCGTCGTCACCCGTCACGAACACGAGCGGCTTCACGCTTCTCGCCACCGGAGGACTCGCGACCGTCGCGAGCGGCGGCTACGCCGACGAGGTCGTGCTCTCGCCCGGCGCCGCCGTCAGCGACCACATCGGCCTGACGTCCCGCTACCGGCTGGCGCCGTACCGGTACGTGTCCGCCACGCAGCGGCTGCGCGACGTCATCTCGGGCACGTCCACGACCACGCTCGGGCGGATCGGCCGCCGTGTCTGGCAGGAGCCCGCGCCCGGCCGCTACACCCTCGGCCTCGTGCACCAGACCTTCGGCTGGCGGCTGAACGCGTACCAGGAACGGCGGCGGTGGGCGTGGGGCGCCCTACGCGCGAACGCCTGGCGGCTCGAGCGCATCGCGACCACCGGCAGCACGTCCGGCCTGAACTTCGGCGAATTCGCCTGCGTCGGGCCGGGTAGCATCCCGCTGGTCACCCTCCCGCTCCAGATNNGCCCGCGGCCGTCGACAGCGCCGGCGAGGCGGCGCTCGCGCTCGTCGCGGTCTGGGACGGGACGAGCGTGCGGCTGCGCTGGGCGACGGGCAGTACCGTCGTCTGGCGGCGCATCCGCGAGGCCGGCGTGCTCGTGGTGCGCGAGGCGGACGAGGACGCGGAGCCCGCCGTGCTGAACGGCGGCGCGCCGCTGCGCGTGCTCGGCGAGGACGACTGGCGCGCGCTGGCGGACACGCTGCCCGCCGCCGCGCAGGTCGCGACGCTGCTGCGNNGCTGCGCGACGACCCGGCCGCCGCCGAGGGGCTGAGCGAGCTGGCGCAGGCGGACCTCGAGCAGAACCGGCTGACCTCGCTCCTGCTGATGGCCGAGTTCGACCCGCGGCTGGCGCAGGGGCTCGCGCTCGCGTACCGCGACGCCGATGCGGAGGCGGATCGCGCCTACCGTTATCGCGTCCTCGTGCCGGACACGGCCGCCGGCGACACGATCTCCGCGGCGGCGTGGCTCACGACCGACCTCGTCGTCGCGCCGCCGCCGGTGACCGGGCTCGAGGCGCGGGCCGGCGACGGCGCCATCGACCTCGCCTGGGACCGGCGCCCGCACCACTCGGGCTACCACCTCGAGCGGCGCCGCGTCGGCGGACCGGACGACTGGACGCGCCTGACCGGACGGCCGCTGGTCTTCAGCGAGCGCTACCCGCGGCCGTACCTGTACCGCGACACGGTGCCGAACGGCGGGCGCGTCGAGTACCGCGTGGTCGGCGTGGATGCGTTCGGCCGCGAGGCGGAGCCGTCGGTCGCGGTCGAGCAGTACGCGCGCGACCTGACGCCGCCCGCGCCGCCGTACGCGATCCGGGCCGAGAAGCGCGACGCCACCGTCGCGATCGCGTGGACGAATCCGCCCGCCGAGCCGGACCTGGCGGGGTACGGCGTGCTGCGCAGCACCGATCCGGACACGGACTACCGGCCGGTGCACGAGGAGCTGCTGCCGCCGGGCACGACGTCGTACGGCGACGCGCCGCCCGGCTTCGGCACCTACTTCTACCGGCTGGTCGCGGCCGACACCGCGGGCAACGTCAGCGTGATGTCGGTGCGCGCGATGGCCGTGGTCGAGGACACGGTCGCGCCGCCGGCGCCGGAAGGGCTCGCGGCCGTCGCCGACACGAGCGGCGTGGTCACGCTGACCTGGCGGCACCGCCCGGAACCGGACGTGGGCGGCTACCGCGTCTACCGCATGCTGCCACGCGGCCGGCTCCGCGAGTTCGTACCGCTGACCCCGGGCACGCTCGTGGATTCGATCTTCACGGACACGCTGCCGCCGCAGGTGCGCGACCGGTTCGTCTACCGCGTGCGTGCCGTGGACTTCGCGGGCAACCACGGCGAACCCAGCGCCGAGGCCGCGGTGCGCATGCCCGACCGCACGCCGCCCGTCGCGCCCGCGATCCTGGACCACTCCGTCGCCGACCGGCGCGTGCTGCTCCGTTTCGCGAGCCCGAGCGGCGACGTGGCCGCATACGAGGTCCGGCGCCACCCGGAGGGCGCGGGGGCGCCCGACACCGTGGCCGCCACCTCCGCCGGGGTGTGGGCCGACTCGACCGCCGTCGATGGCGTGTTCTACCGCTACGAGGTCGTGGCCGTGGACTCCGCCGGGAACCGGTCGGCGCCGTCGAGGCCCGCCGGCATCCGGCCGGTCTGGCCGGTTCCGCTCGCGCCGCCGCCTCCGCCCCGCGTGCGCATCGACGGCGCCGGCCGCGTCGTCGTCGAGTGGGCGTACCCCGGCACCGGCGGCTGGTCCGCCATCGTCTACCGCCGCCGCCGCCGGGCCGTTCCTCCAGCTCTCGCCGCGGACCGCCGGGACGTCGTTCGCCGACGAGACGGCCGGGCCGGGCGAGTACGACTACGCCGTGCGCTTCTACCTGGACGGGCGCGGCGGCACGTCGATCGGCGAGCCCGCCGGCATCGTCGTGCCGGCGCACTGACGGGTTCCCGCGCGGCCGACTGCATCGCGCCCGGCTGGCGGCAGCGCCGGGCGTTCTCACACACCCGAGATCTCCACACCACCGCGCCCCCTCCGCACGCCAAATTCCTTGCGGCCCGGCGGTTCACGTGGTATCCTGCCGTCTACCACCGAGACCAACCTCGCACGCCCCGCCCCCGACCGCCGCGGCCCGGCTGCCGTCATGGCGTCCGGACTCCGCGACGCTGCGAGCCGGCGGGATGCAGCACTTCGAACCACGGATCCCGGCGATCCGCGCTTCATGGACCCTTGCAGGAGGGGTAGTCCGTATGGATGCACGAACGTGTATGAGCTTCTCCCGAGTACTGGGCACGGCCGTCCTCGCCATCCTCGTGGCTGCGAGCGCCGGCACCGCGCAGGAGGCGGGCGCGATCCGGGGGCAGGTCGTCGACGCGACATCGCGGCGTCCGCTCATCGGCGCGCAGGTGTTCGTCGAGGGGACGGGCGCCGGCACGGTGACCAACGACGCGGGCCAGTTCCTGCTGCTGAACGTCCCGGCGGGCGAGCGGACGGTGCGCGTCGTCTATCTCGGCTTCGGCGAGGGCGAGTGGGCCGTCACCGTGGCACCCGGGCAGACCGCGACCGTCGACTTCGAGCTGAGCCAGTCCGTGATCGCCCTGGACCAGCTCGTCGTGACCGGCCAGGGGCAGGCGGTCGCGCGGCGCCAGCTCTCGACGACCGTCGAGGTCATCGACGCCTCCGCGATCGAGGCCGCCCCGGTCACGTCCGTGGACCAGCTCCTCCAGGGCCGGATCGCGGGCGCGACGGTCAACCTCGTGTCCGCGCAGCCCGGCACCGCCGGCCTGATCAACTTNNACATCGAGCGGATCGAGGTCATCAAGGGCGGCGCGGCGAGCACGCTGTACGGCTCCGACGCCGCGACGGGCGTGATCCAGATCTTCACCAAGAAGGGCGCGCCGGGCGCGCCGCGCGTCGCGTTCCGCGTCGAGCAGGGCGTCGACGTCCCCGAGCTCAAATACATGTTCGACACGGAGCTCGGCTTCCCCGACCTGGTCGAGTCCGGCGAGGTCGTGCCGGACTACCTGCGGCGGAACTTCTTCAAGACCGGCCATCACCAGAACTACACGGCGAGCGTCGCCGGCGGCAACGCGGAGCTGACGTACAACCTCAGCGGCCGGATGCAGCACGGGACGGGCGTGCAGCCCAAGAACGAGAACTCGATCTTCTCGCTGCGCGGCGGCTTGAGGGCCGGCGTCAGCGACCGCCTCGTCCTCGACTTCAACGGCAGCTTCACGCGAAGCGACTTCGGCCGACTCTACAACGGCACGGCGATCGCGGACCCGCTCACCACCTTCGAGGTCGGCGACGCGCTCTTCTTCAGCCAGTCCGCCACGATCGACGAGGCGTTCGAGAAGTTCCTGATGCCGGACGTCGACGAGGAGGTCAACCGCTTCATCTTCGGAACGCAGGCCTCGTTCACCGCGTCCGAGTACTTCAGCACCCGGCTCTCGGTGGGCGTCGACTACCGGTCCAACCACCAGCGGCAGTTCCAGCCGATCGGGTTCACGCCGGGCGAGGAAACCGGCGCCGTCGAGCGGTTCGACCGCACGTTCAACTCGGTCACGCTCGACCTGGCCGGCACGTTCAGCTACCCGATCGGCGACGCCGTAGCCTCGAGCTTGACCTTCGGTGCCCAGGGCTTCCGCGACAACGAGAACGTCGCGTCCTCGAGCGGCACGACCTTCGCCCTGCCCGGCGCGCCGGAGGTGGACGAGGCGGCGATCATCGACGCGTCCGAGGGAGCCCGCGAGATCTTCAACGGCGGCTTCTTCTTCCAGGAGCGCCTGGGGCTGTGGGAGCGGTTCTTCCTCGAGGCCGGGATGCGCCTGGACTACAACAGCGCCTTCGGCGAGGACGTCGGCTTCGAAGCGTACCCGAAGCTCGGCGCGTCGTACGTCGTCTCCGACGAGGCGTGGTGGCGCGACGCGGTCGGCGGCTACGTGTCCGACCTCAAGCTGCGCGCGGCCTACGGCCAGGCCGGCAAGTTCCCGGAGCCGTTCCTCAAGGACCGCACCTTCAGCGCGGTGTCGTTCCGGGGCGAGAGCGCGCCGCTCCCCGACAACCCCGGCAACGAGGATCTCGGCCCCGAGGTCACCTCGACCTTCGAGGTCGGCTTCGACGCCGCGATGGTGAACAACCGGATCGGCCTCAACTTCACCTATTTCGACGCCGTCACGCGCGATGCGCTCATATTCGTGCCCGAGCCGCCGCTCACCGGCCAGGGCGTCCAGCTTCGCAACCTCGGCGAGGTCACCAACACCGGCGTCGAAGTCGGCGCCAACGTGCAGGTCCTCAACGCGCGCGACTACGCCTGGTCCATCGGCGCCACGCTCCAGACGGTCCGCAACGAGGTCACCGACATGGGCTACTCCGCGCCGTTCTTCGTCGAGGCGCAGAAGTACGTCTGTGGCCCGCCGAACGACTGCGGCCTCGGCGACGGCGTCGGCCGCCCGGTCGGCGCATGGTACGTCACCACACCCGTCGACACCAACGGCGACGGAGCCCTCGACAGCTCCGAGCGGCGCTACACCGGCGGTCAGCCGTTCCCCAAGCGCAGTGGCAGCATCACGACCGCGCTCACGCTGTTCAACCGGCTCACGCTCAACGCCCTCGCCGACTGGGCGACCGGGCACCAGGTCATGGACTGGNNCGTTCCCGGTTCGTCACGACCTGGACGGCAACCCGATCCTCAACAGCGCCGGCCAGCCGGTCCGCTTCAGCCAGAGCCAGGCGCGCTCCGAGTTCCTCTACGACGGCGACTACCTCAAGATCCGCGAGGTCGGCGCCCGCTACGTGGTGCCGAGCACGCTCTCGTCGCGGCTCGGCCTCGCGGGCGCCAGCGTCTACGGCAGCGTGCGCAACCTCGCCATCTTCGCGGCCAACGCGCTGATCGACCCGGAGCTCAACGGGCTCGCGAGCAGCGGCCTGTCGCTCGGCGGCGAGTCCAGCGTCACGCTCTCCCCGTCGAAGCAGTTCCGTTTCGGCCTCGAGGTGTCGTTCTGATGGCGCGTGCGTTTTCCGGCATGGTGAACCCGATCTACGACCACTGGCACGAAGGTACACATATGACTACGAAGCCCCAGAGGAGCCGGATCCGGACGCGCGCGGTCACGATGCTCGCCATCGGCGCGATCGTCGCCGGGATCGCCTCCTGCGACTTCCTGGACCCGACGAAGGTCGAGAACCCCCGCACCACGGACGAAGACCTCGCCCAGGCGCAGGAGCCGACGGCCGCGCTCGTTCCAGGACTGCGCGCCGCCTTCGCCGATGCGCTCGGCGCGGTGGTGACCATCACCGAGAACGTGAGCGACAACTACTCGATCCACGGGACCGGCCTGAACAACGTGCTCGACGAGCCGCGCGCCGTGCTCCCGGACATCATCAACGCCACCGGCGGCACGGGCGTCTACTTCAACCTCCAGGAGCTGCGCGCACTCGCGAACTTCGTCCTGGACGAGATCGTGCCCGACGACGCCACGGCGAGCACGGAGCACATCGCCGAGGCGCAGTACTACCGGGGGATGGCGTACCTGATGCTCGCGGAGAATTTCGTGGCCGCGCCGCTCGAGCGGGACGCCGAGCCGGTCCCGGGCGACCAGCTCCTGGCCCGCGCGATCGCGGCGTTCGACGCGTCGCTCGAGACGTCGTCGGACGGCGCGTTCGCCACGGCGACGAAGGCCGCCCTCGCCCGCGCGTACCGCTTCGCCGGTGACGCGGCGCAGGCGACGTCGTTCGCGACCCAGGTCCTCGACGCCGATGCGGAGTTCCTGTTCGCGCAGGGCTACGACCTGTCCTCGATCGGCAACACGCCGCACGTCTTCCTGGTCCTGCGCGCCCTCCAGGAGATGCAGCCGCTCCCGCGGCTCGACTTCCTGGATCCGAAGTACGTGACGCGCGACGCGGAGATCCCCGTGGCGAAGGCCGAGGAGATGCACCTGATCCTCGCCGAGGCCGCCATGGGGCTCGGCCAGTTCGACATCGGGCAAGCGCACCTCGCGACCGCGATCGAGGTTGCGCTNNCCTTCGAGTTCCAGGACGGCGATCTGCGCAAGAACCGCGACCTCACGATCCGGCCGCGGCACGCCGAGATCCGGGTCCGGGCGGACGCGGACAGCCCGTTCCGCTCGGGCCTGATCCTCGACCGGCCGGGCACGGTCACGGTGCACCCCGTCTCCGGCACCTCGCTCGATCCGGACAGCATCGGTGCGATCCCGACCTCGGACCAGGAATCGCTGCTGCACGCGCTCTTCCTCGCGCGCCAGGAGATCCTCTTCCTCGAGGGGCGCCGCATGAGCGACCTCGGCATCCGGCTGCCGGTCATGCTCCGCGAGATCGACACGAACGCCAGCATCCAGGAGGGCGACCCGGCCACGCGGCCGCTCGTGGCCGAGCACGTGCCGCCGATCGACGGACTGGACGCGTACTCGCCGAGCTCGCCGTACGAGGCCGGCTCGAACGAGGTCGATCCGGTCCTGATCACGGATCCGGACATCACGATCCTGGTCGACATGAACCGCATCCTCGCGCAGAACCGGGCGTCACCGCTCCTGCCGTGAGCCTCCGGCGCTCGCATAGGGGTCGGCGCGTGCTCGCGCCTCAGCGGTCCGAAGCCGTTCGTGTTTCGTGTCCGCGCCGTCGGCCCCGGCCCCGCAGGGCGAGACCGGCGAGTCCGAGTGCGAGCAACGCGAAGGCGCCGGCCGGGTCGACCGGCGCGCCCGCGCGACCCGCGGCCGCGGCCCGCGCCTGCGTGATCGCGAGCTGCATCGCGAGCGCACGATCGATCTCCTCCTCCCCCACCCGGACCGGGATCGTCGCGCGTCCGCCTTCCGCCTGCCGCGCGGGGACCCGGACCGATGTCACCTCGCCGTCGGCGCCGAGCCCGACCAGCGCGGTCGCATGCATGTGCTCGCCGCCGTCGAGCGCAACGACCAGGATCCACGCGCCCGCGGCCGGCCACTCGCGGGCGACCGTGTAGACCCCCGCGCGACCCGTCGGCACCACGGCAATGCTGCGCGATTCGCGGCGACCATCGACGAGCCCCTCCAGCCGGGCGGTCACGCGGTAGCCGACGCGCTGCTTGTGATGGTAGGTATGGACGACCAGCCCGGCGCCGCGCGTCGCGGGATCGTGCGGGTTGGCCGGCAGCTCGATCGAGATCCAGGGCGGGCCGGCGTGGGCCGCCGTGGAGCTGAGCAGCAGCGCACCGAGCGCCAGCGCGACGGCCGGATGACGTGGGAACGATCGACGAAGCATGCGAACCTCCAGGCCCGGAGTGTCTTCGGCGGGAAGGTGGGAATCGTCCTCCCGCATGTGGGACGCTCGGAGCCGACCGGAGGTTTGGATGGGGGTCAGCGTCGAAGCCGCACGGGTCCCGAGAAGCTTCGGACCACGAGCTCCGCGCCGCCGCGGCCGGCGGTGAAGGCGAGCCTCCGGCCCGCCGCACCGACCGGCTCCGCCGACACACGGGACAGCTCGTTGATGATCTCGCCCCGCAAACTGCTCGCGGTGACGTCGGCGTCGAGTCCGGCGGGGAACCGCAGATCGACCGTTCCGCTGTGGCTCTGGAACTCGAATGCGCCGCTGCGGTCGAGCGCGCCGGTGAAGAGGATGTCACCGGTGACGGACTCGAAACGGCCGCGGCGGAACGCGCCCCCGTCGACGACGATCGTCCCGCCCACGGAGGTCAAGGTCGCGTCGTCACCCTCGCCGCGGAGCGCGATCCCGCCGCTCGCGGTCTTCGCGCGCAGCGACCGGGCACTGCCGTCGATCTCGACGGCGCCGGCCATGGACTCGGCGAAGAGTTCCCGGAGCTGCCCGCTCACGCGGATCCGGCCGGTGACGGAGTACAGGTCGACACCACCGCTGACGCCCGACACGTCGATGTCGGCGCCGGCCGTCTTGACCCAGACCTGACTGCGCGTCGGGATCCGGACCTCGACGTACGAACTGCCGCCTGATTCACCGCCCGCCGGCAACTCGACACCGAGCTTCACGCCCCGGCCGTCACCGCCCATGAAGAAGCGGGCCGCCGGATCGAGCGTGCCGGTGACCGCGACGGAGTCGCGCTCCCAGCCGATCACCCGGACCGACCCGCTCGGATTGTGTACCCGGACGTAGCCGTCCGGGTCGATGGCAACGCCGCGGTTCAGGTGGATCTGGGCGCGGGCGGGCGACGCAATGGCCAGCGCGGCCACGCCGGCCGCACTGGCCGCGACGCAGGCGAACCGGGCGTGCCGACACCGAGGCGCGATCATGGCTCCTAACTCTCCGTGCTGAGCTGCGCGACGCCGCGCAGCAGGTCCAACTTCCTCTCGTAAGTGGTGACGATCCAGCGGCGTAGCTGCGGGTTGTACGGGTCCGCGGCGATCGCCGCGCGTGTTTCCCGCAACGCTCGATCGATTCCGGCAAGGTTCTCCTGGAGCAGCCGGACGGCCTCCGGCCCGAGCGTGGCACGTTGTGCTTCGATGACGGCGAGAAGCTCACCGATCGCGCGCGCATACGCTGCCTCGACCATGCGGAGTTCGGTGTGGACCCGGCGCGTCGCGGCATCGGCGGCTGGCACGGGCGCCGTCGCCAGCGGCGCATCCGTCCAACCCCGGACCGCGAGCGTGCTGACCGCGGCGGTCACGGCTACGAGCGTAGCGGCCGCGGCCGCGAGCGGCCACCGGAGGGACCGGAGCGGCCGATCGCCGAGTCGCCTGGCGGTACCCGTGGGAGGTACCGCCGCGATGCGGGTGCGGATCGAGGGGCCGAGGTCGCGAGGCGGCTCGATCGAAAGTGGCAGCGCCGCGAGATCCGTGACGAGCATGCGCAGGCGCCGCTCCTCCTCGCGGCAGAGCGGGCAGCCGGCCAGGTGCGCGGAGACTACCGCCGTTTCCCTGGCCGACAGAAGGCCATCCACGAAGTCATNNTCATTGAGCTGGCTTTCGGTGGTGTGTTCGATCGTCATCCCAGCGCCTCCCTGAGCAGGCGACGAGCACGGTGGAGTTGCGCCTTGGCCGTGCCGACCGCGATTCCGAGCATGCGCCCGATCTCCTCGTGCGGGTACCCCTCGACATCGTAGAGCACGAGCACTGCGCGCGCGCCGGGCGGCAGCGCTGCGATCGCCCGGTCCAGGTCCAGACGCACATCCGGCGACTCCGCCCGGCCGACCCGTTCCGTCGCATCCGCATCGAGCGGCAGGAACCGATGGCCCCGGCGTCGCTCCGAGCGAAGCGTCTGGATGACGACGTTCACCGCCAGCCGGTGCAACCACGTAGAGAATCGACTCTCGCCACGGAACTGCCCCAGCTTGGTCCACGCACGCACGAAGACCGACTGCGTCAGCTCCTCGGCCTTGCCAGGATCGCCCGTCATCCGGAGGCACACGGCGTAGACCCGTCCCACGTTCTCCCGGTAGACCCGGTCGAATGCGTCCAGGTCGCCGTCCTGCGCACGCCGGATCTCCGGCGAAACGCCCGCACCGGCGGTGCCATCATCGGGCGAAGGGCCACCGTGAATGGTTCCCACTCCAAGGTCGGGGATCCCGATTCCTGCGTCTGTCCATGTGACGCCGCACGAGGCCGGAGGGTTTGAGCCAGCCCCGTGGCCGGCGGCTCGGCAGCCGTGCGGCGCCGCTTCGGGCCCATCGGCAGGGCTGCTCGGGGGCCGTAGCCAGGTGGATCGGGGGGAGTCGGCGGGATCGGATCCTCCCGCTGCGAGGAGCGGCAGCGCCAGTGCACGTGCGCGCATACCGTTCAACTCCTTTCCACGACCTGCTGGCGTTCGTGTGGGCGGGGAGCGGCCCTGTGGGTGACGGCCCAAGATGCCGACCGCATCCGGTGATGGCAACGCCGTCGATGATGCAGGGCCGGCCGCGAGGGCAGGTATGGATCGCAGGAGGCAAGGCTTCCACAGGGACGGGCGGGCTGCCGATCGACGTGGTCCTGTGCGGCCCGGACCGCTGCATCCGGGTGCTGCGCGACGGGACCATGGGCGGCCCGGGTGCGCGGGAGGCGTGCTCGCGGCCGAAAG
>JABAOG010004995.1_pt1 | contig 21801 bp, 25 predicted proteins | sample 7062131 | NCBI WGS metagenome assembly JABAOG01 (sample SAMN14538629, study PRJNA623070) | marine sediment metagenome | biome: marine biome [ENVO:00000428]; feature: marine pelagic biome [ENVO:01000023]; material: deep marine sediment [ENVO:00002113] | place: India: Arabian Sea | collected...
CCGGGGCTGCTGGGTGGCGCGCCTGACGGCTACACCCTGATGCAGAGCGGCGCGGTTGGCGTGATCAACGGCGAGCTGACCCCGCAGGAAGCTGCGGACGCGCTTCAGGACGGCCTGGCTGAGTGGTACGAGCCAGCCCAGACCTGCGGCGAGTAATCCTTCGATCTGAAGACCGGTGTGGGAGGGCGTATATACGCCCTCCCACACTATCACCCGTTCGTAAGCCTCTGTTGGCTACCAGGGCCAGCGGTGAGGAGGCCCCTTATGGAAGCAAGTCTGCAAAAGACACAATCCGCCGACCGCACAACCTACCAGGCCCGCCGCCGCATGACGTGGGCGCTGTTCATGGTGCCTGCGCTGGCGTTCTACGTCGTGTTCATGGCGTTCCCGCTGCTGAACTCGATGCGCCTCAGCCTGTATACGGGTGAGGGGCTGACGCCGGAGCGTTTCGTCGGGTTCGCCAACTACGCGGAGCTGTTCAGCAACCCGCTCTGGCGGGAGAGCTGGCTGAACGCGCTCNNGAACGCGCTCGGCAACACGTGGATCTTCTTCGCGGTGCACATGCTGGTGCAGAACACGCTGGGCCTGCTGTTCGCGACGCTGCTGTCCTCGTCGATCCGTGGGGCCAACATCTACCGCTTGATCATCTTTGCCCCGGTGACCCTGTCGACGCTCGTCGTCGGGTTCCTGTGGCGGCTGCTGCTCAACCCACGCTGGGGGGCGATCAACAACTTCCTCGGCGTGATCGGGCTGGAGTCGCTGGCGCGGCCCTGGCTGGGCGACCCCACCATCGCGCTGATCGTGATCGCACTGGTGTCGTCCTGGCAGTGGGTGGGCCTGCCGACGATGATGTTTATGGCCGGGCTGCTGGGCATCCCCGACGAAGTGCTGGAAGCAGCCCGCGTGGACGGCGCCTCGGCGTGGCAGGCGTTCTGGCGCATTAAGCTGCCGCTGCTGGCACCTGTGCTCGGCATCGTGTCGGTGCTGACCTTCGTGAACAACTTCAACGCGTTCGACATTATTTTCGCGATGGCGGGTTCCCGCGGGGAGCCAGGCTACTCGACCGACATTCTGGGCACGTTCTTTTACCGGACGGCCATCGCCGGGGAACACCCGGTCGCCCGCCCCAACATGGGCATGGGGGCCTCGGTCGCGACGATCACGTTCCTGATCCTGCTGGTCGGGGTATCGATCTGGCTTTACTTCTCGCAGCGGCGCGAAGTGGAATTATAGAGGTGACATGATGCGACGCTTAAAGCTTTCCTCGGTTGCCTCTCACGGTATTCTGCTGCTGTGGTCGGTTGTCGTGCTGTTCCCGCTCTGGACGATGCTGATCAACTCGATCAAGCCCAAGCGCGAGATCTTCCGCGACCCGTACGGGATCCCGGCAGACCCCACCCTGGACGGCTACATCAGCGTGTGGACGGATGGCCGCTTCGACCTGTACTTCCGCAACAGCATCACCGTGACGTTGCTGGCACTGCTGCTTATTTTGCTGCTCGGATCGCTGGCGGCTTATGCGATCGCCAACTGGCGCTCGCGCTTCTCGAACTTCGTCTACATCTTCTTCGTAGCAGGGCTGATGGTCCCGATCCGGTTGGGGACGATCAACATCTTCCAGATCATCCGCTCACTGGGGCTGAACGACACGATCTGGGGGCTGATACCGGTGTATGTGGCGATGGGGCTGCCGGTCGCGACGTTCGTGCTGGTGCCGTTCATCCGGGCTTTGCCGCAGGACCTGATCGATGCCGCGCGGGTGGACGGCGCGAGCGAGGGGCGCATCTACAGCTCGGTCATCCTGCCGATGATCCGCCCGGCACTGGCGACGGTTGCGATCTTCAACCTGATCCCGATCTGGAACGATCTGTGGTTCCCGCTGATCTTCATACGCGAGCAGCAGGCCCGCACCGTGATCTACGGTGTATCGCTGCTGTTCGGGCAGTACCAGACGGACTGGACGCGTATTCTCAGCACGCTGTCACTCTCGGCAGTGCCGCTGCTCATCCTGTACCTGTTGATGTCCAAGCAGTTCATCAAGGGCCTGACGGCAGGCGCCGTCAAGGGCTAAAGAGGTTTTCTACTCATGAATGGTCGTGAACGGATCGCCCTGGCGATGCAGAACAAAGAGCCGGACCGCGTGCCGGTGATGTGCCAGCTCGCGCTGGGGCACTACTTCCTCAACACCGACATCCCCGCCCGTGAGATCTGGTTCACGAGTGAAGGCTTCGCGGAGGCGCTGGTGACGCTTCAGCGCCGCTACCAGTTCGACGGCATTCTGATCAACCTGCCGGGCCGCCCTGAGGGGCTGCTCGACGAGGTGGCCAGCATCGAGCCGGTGGCCGAGGGCGAGTGGCTGACGTGGCGCAACGGCGAGCGCACCATCGTCCCGCACGACGACAATCTGCATCACTACCTTGCCGATGGCGGCGAGCTGCCCCGCTTTGATTTCATGGCGATGGGGGTGGATGACCTCGACCGGCTGGACACGTTTACCGGGTACCTGTGGAACATCTACCACATGCCGTGGCTGCCGGGGAAGCCGGATCAGGGCCCGCTCACAGAGATCCCGGAGTACTTCTTCAACACCATCGACCGGGTGCGCGAAAAGACCGGCGGCGAGGTGTCGGTGCACGGTGAGGTGTTCTCACCCTTCACCCACCTGATGGAGCTGATCGGGTACGAAAACGCGCTGATGAGCCTGATCATGGACAACGAGAAGGCGCATGCGCTGCTCGACCGGCTGACCGTGGCTTCCACCGCGTGGGCAGTGGCGCAGGCCGAGCGCGGGGTGGACGCGGTGCTGATCTCCTCGGCGTTTGCGGGTGGGCCGCTGCTCTCCCCGAAGATGTACGACGAGTTCGTCGCCCCGTACGAGCGGCGCGTCACCGAGGCTGTGCGGGCGACCGGCGTGCCGGTCTACACGCACACCTGCGGCAGCATCGGCGACCGGCTGGAGGCGATGGTCGCCACCGGCACGATGGGGGTGGACACGCTCGACCCGCCGCCGCTGGGCAACGTCGAGCTGGCCGACGCCAAGCAGCGCATCGGCAGCGAGGCGTTCATCAAGGGCAACATGGACTCCGTCAAGCTGCTCAAGTTCAAGACTGAGGACGAAGTCCGCGCGCACGTGCTCGACCGCCTGCAAACCGGGATGCCGGGCGGGGGCTACATCCTGAGCTCGGCCTGCTCGGTCGCGCCGAAGGTCGAACCGTGGAAGCTGGAGATGCTGACGCCGCTCGCCGAAGAATTTGGCCGGTACGGGTAAAGGAGCTGCTGTGAGCCTCAGAGACGAGATTTTCGAGCAGCCCGACAGCCTGCAGCGCCTGCTCGACGGGCAGGTAGCGCAGGCGCGCGAGATGGCGCAGATGGTGCGCAGCCGCGAGATTGACTACGTGTTTTTAGCGGCGCGCGGCACATCGGACAACGCCGGGCTGTACCTCAAGTACCTGTGGGGCGCGCACAATGGCCTGCCGACCGCGCTCGCAGCCCCGTCACTGTTCACGATGTACGGGCAGCCCCCGCGTCTGAACCGGGCGCTGGTCGTGGGCATCTCACAGTCGGGCCAGTCACCCGATATCGTCGGCGTGCTGGAAGAGGGGCGGCGGCAGGGCGCGCCCACACTCGCGCTGACCAACGACCCGGCCTCCCCGCTGGCTCAGCAGGCGGATCTGGTGCTGGACCTGATGGCCGGTCAGGAGAAGGCGGTTGCAGCCACGAAGACGTACACCGCCGAACTGATGGCCATCGCGATGATCTCCGCGCTGATCGAGGATGGTGACGAGGCCTGGAAAGCCCTCCGCCGTGTGCCGGGCTGGGTAGCCGAGGTGCTGGCGGCGGATGCGGTCATCGAACGTGCCGCCGAACGGTACGTGTTTATGCCGCAGTGCGTGATCCTCGGGCGCGGCTACAACTACGCGACCGCCTTCGAGTGGGCGCTGAAGCTGAAAGAGCTTGCCTACATCGTCACCGAGCCGTACTCGTCGGCAGACTTCCAGCATGGGCCAATTGCGATCGTCGAGCACGGCTTCCCGGTGATGGCGGTTGCGCCGCGGGGCCGCACGCATAAGGAGATGCTGGCGCTGCTGCGCCGCCTCAAGAACCAGCACCGGGCGGATCTGCTGGTGATCTCCGATGACGACGAGACGCTGTCGCTGGCGACCACCCCGCTGGCCCTGCCCGCTGACGTGCCGGAATGGCTCAGCCCGCTGGTGAGCATCGTGGTCGGGCAGTTGTTCGCCTACCATCTGACGGGCGCGAAGGGCCTCGACCCCGACCAGCCGCGCGGGCTGCAAAAGGTGACCCACACGGAGTAACCCGGAAGTACAGCCGGATCAAAACAGGCCAGCTGCGTATCGGCTGGCCTGTTTTCGTTATATAGAGGAGGCGCTAGGGAGCGCGTTCTATCACGATGGCAGTGATGGTCGCCAGCATCAGGATCAACAGCGGCGCGATGGCGATATTCAGGGTGCGCCCGAACGCCTGCGGCTTCTCGCCGAGGTACATCACCACCTCGCGCACGACCATCAGCGCGATCAGCAGGATGATGCCGACGGTAAACAGCGGGATGGCGTCGCGCATCAGCAGGTCGAAATCGAATGAGAGCAAGCTCGTCATGTAACCCTCCGTTACGGCGTGAGCAGCGGGTAGCCGAACAGCACGATCAGCGCGTTCGCGAGGGTGTGGCCCACCACCGCTGGCAGCAGCGAACGGGACTTCAAAGTCGCAATGCCGAACAGCAGGCCGCCCGCCGCGCTGAGCGCGATCACCGGCACCTCGTAGTAGCCGACCTGCATGACCGCATACGCCAAAACAGCGTACACTACCGCGACGACCCCGCCCATCACGCGCCCGGCGTGCAGCAGCGCCCCACGGAAAACCAGTTCCTCGACCACCGCGACCGCGATGCCCAGAGCCAGCAGCACCGGGAGGGAAACCGGCAGATCGTCGGCGATGTTGAATATGGGGACGGGCGCGAAGAGGAACAGCAGCCCGGCCAATGCTGCCCCGCCTGCGGCGGCGATGCCCAGCCAGATCAGCGTCTTGAATTGAAGGGGCAGGCGGAACCCCAACTCGCGCAGCGGCATGCGCATCTGCCGGAGTACCAGTGCGAGCGAAAGCGCGATCATAGCGGTGAGGCCCGCCGCGGTCAGCGGCGCGTCGAGGTCGGCGCGGTGAACGCTGAAGCCGAGCAGCCGGGATAAGGGCAGCACGCTCAGCGCGAGCAGGAACGGACGATCTTCGTCTTCGAGGTTGATGGCGGCGTGAATCAGCAGCAGAAACAGCACCACGGCGAACAGGATCATCACGATGCGCTGGTTTTCCACGTTGTTGATGGAAAGCTCAGCCAGCAGCAGAGTCAGGAGGTACCCCAGCGCCGTCACGTGGACGCCTGAAAAACTGCGCAGCTCCGCACGGGCCTGCTGCAAAAGTGACGAAATCTGTGACCCCAAAATAACGGTCATTCGTTCGCTCACTATTGCGTGCGAGTAATCGTCCTCGTGAATCGCGTCCACAGCATTGTCCGGAAATGGGTGGTTTCCCTCGACTACAGCTGATAAGCTCCCATTAGATTGTTCCATAATTCACCGACCCTCGAGGGCGATAACGTGGATGAGTAGAAAGGATAACATCGCCTCGCTTTAGCATATCGCAAGCCGGAATGGGGTTCATCCCCGAAGTGGACTAGGCCACACGGCTTGTTTACAAGGCAATTCTGTTCATGATAACATTCATCCATATTACACAACCGTAATTGCCACTTCAGTACTACCTCCTACCCCACGGAGGCCACACTCCACCGGCATCCCACGGTTGTGTNNCAGAACAGGTACAGAGTCTATACAGGTAGATTTAGACGGGTCTCGTACTCGGGTCAATTCTCGATACGCAAAGACCTGAGGTGCTCGTCGGACAGTAAGAATATTGCAGGAAGAGAGGGAAGTTTAATGGCAGACAGGAATCCTTTGAAGAAGCTGGATTGGCCGCCGGTATCCAGCGAGTACACCGATAAAGAAACCGCACTCTTCGAAGCCTTCTCCCAGGAGAACCGCTTTCATACCACTATTATCGTCCCGGCCTACAACGAGGAGGCCGCACTTCCGCTGGTGTTGAAGGCGCTGTTCCAGGTCATCGATCCGTCGTACGAAGTGCTGGTGATCGACGATGGCTCGACGGACAAGTCGGTGGCGGTTGCCTCGCAGTTCCCGTGCCGCCTGATCCAGCACCCGCGCAACATGGGCAAGGGCGCGGCGCTGCGGACCGGTATGGAGCAGGCTTACGGTGAGAAGGTGATCTTCATCGACGCCGATAACACTTACCCGGTCGAGATGATCCCGTCCATGGTGCGTCTGCTGGACACCCACGACCTCGTGCGCGGTATCCGCAACTCCGGGCGTGAGAACATCCCTCCGATTAACCGTATCGGCAACCAGGTCTTCGACGGCATCATCAAGCTGTTCCACGCCGTCGAGGGCGGCGACCTGCTCAGCGGCATGTACGGTGGCTGGCGCGAGCAGCTGCTGGAGCTCGACCTGGAGTCCGAGGGCTTCGCAATCGAGGCGGAGATCAACGTGAAGGCGACCGCGCACGGGCTGACCTGCGCGACTCTGCCGATCACCTACGTCGAGCGCGTCGGCGACAAGAAGCTCAAGCCTGTCCGTGACGGGCTGCGCATCCTGTACCGCGTGCTTCAGCTAATGCTGACACTCAACCCGCTGACGGTCTTCGTGATGCCCGGCATCGCGCTGTTACTGACGGGTGCTGTGGGCCTCGGCTGGACGCTGCTGCGCCCCGGCGCTGCCTCCGGTTTGCTGCCGGTGAGCGTGCATGCCCCGTTCGTGCTGGGCGTGATCGGTACNNCGTGTGCTGGATGGCGTCAGCCAGACGCTGCGCCGCCAGGTGTTCATGATCGTCGGGCTGGTCATGGGTGCGCTGGGCAGCTTCGGCCTGGTGTGGGCGGCGCTCGATATGGTGCTGCCGGTGCCTGACGTGATGCGCGAGCCCGCTATGCTCATCCTGCTCTCCATGTCCCTGCTGTTTGGCTTCCAGCTCCTCTCCTCCACCGCGTTCCTGTCGGCCCTGCGGGCCTTACAGTCAAAGTCAACGCGGCGCATTCTCAGGTAGGCCACCATGGCTGCGCCTGTCGTGTCGGTGGTCGTCGTCAACTATAACGGTGGGCGACACCTCAATGAATGTCTGACGGCGCTCTACGAAAACAGTGATGTACCGTTCGAGGCCATTGTGGTCGATAACGCCTCGACTGACGGTTCGATTGCTGGCCTCGTAGAGCGCTATGCTGGACTGCGGCTGATCGCTAACCCGGAGAACGTTGGCTATTCACGCGGCGTGAACCTCGGGCTGGCGGAGGCCAGAGGCGAGTATCTCGTCGTCCTGAACATGGACATCATCGTCGGGCAGAACTGGCTGTCGCCGCTGGTGGACTTCCTCGAAGCACACCCTCAGGCCGGGGCAGCGGCACCGCGGATCATGCTCTACGAGCGCCCTGACGTGATCAACGCACTTGGCCAGAACGTCCACGTGACCGGGCTGGGCTTCAACCGCCGGTTGAACTGGCCGGAAGATCAGGTGGACCGGGCTCCGGTGCAGGTCGGCGGGGTGCAGGGCGGGGCGTTCGCCGTCCGCACAGACGTGTTCCGTGCGCTGGGCGGGATGAACGAGGCCTACTTCCTGTATCATGAGGATGTGGAGATCTCGCTGAGGCTGGGGCTGGCCGGGTACGCGATCTTCGCAGTGCCGAATTCAGTGGTGTACCACAAATACGACCTGCACATGACGCCGGAAAAGCTTCACTGGCTGGAACGGCACCGCTGGGTCACAGTTCTCAGCACGTACCGCACCGGAACACTCATCGCGCTCGCTCCCGTCTTGCTGGTAACGGAAGCCATGATGGCTGGTTACTGCATGACGCGCGGTTTGCCATACGTGCGCGCCAAGATAAAGGCGATGCGCTGGGTGCGCCAGAATCGGGACGTGGTGCAGCAGTGCCGTCAGGAGATGCAGGCCCTTCGACGTGTGACGGATCGCGCGCTACTCTCACAGTTGAGATGGATGTACGACTGGGATCAGTTCATGGTATTGGCGCGGCAGAAAGGAGGTTGGTTATATGAAGCTGTGTCTGGTTTGTTCGCACGGCGGACACATGACCGAGCTGCTTGAGCTGCAGGATGCGTGGGATCCGCACGACGTGTTCTACATTACGTACCACAGCGAGCGGGAGCTTCCGGCACGGGCCTACAAGTTCAAGAACCTGACCGAGAAGCAGCTGCGCGTGGTGCCGATGTTCTTCAAGGTGCTGGGGATCCTGCGCCGCGAGCGGCCGGACTGGGTCGTGAGCGACGGCGCTGAGATCGCGATCCCGGTGTTCGTGGCAGCCAAGCTGATGGGCATCCGGACGATGTTCATCGAGAGCTTCTGCCGGGTCACGAACCCGTCCTTCACCGGGCGGCTGCTGTACCCGCTGTCTGACGAGTTCTTCGTGCAGTGGCCGGGCCTGCTGGAGAAGTACGGGCCAAAGGCGCGTTACGAAGGAGGCGTGGTTTGATCTTCGTGACGGTCGGGATGCACCATCAGGGCTTCGAGCGCCTGATCAAGGCGATGGACGACCTCGCGGCCCAGATCGACGAGCCGGTGATCATGCAGATCGGGGCGTCGTCCTACGAGCCGGTGCACGCCGAGTGGTTCAAGTTCGCTCCGGCGGAACGCGTCGCCGAGCTGACGAAGGAAGCCCGCGTGCTGGTGGCGCACGCTGGTGCGGGGACGATCATTTCGTCGTTCGAGCACCGGAAGCCGCTGATTGTGGTCCCCCGCCGGGCGGATCAGGACGAGCACGTGGACGATCACCAGATCGAGCTGGCCTCCGCGCTGGCCGAAGCGGGCAAGATCGTCTCGGTCGAGGAGCCGTCGGCGGAGAGCCTGAAGCGTGCGCTGGAGCAGGCCGGGACGCTCCGGCCCCACCAGCGCAGCAGTAGCCGGCTGGCAGCTGCGGTCGACCGGGCACTGCATGGTAATAAATCGCCGCTGGTAGAAGTGTAGGTTTCAGCAGGAAGAGAGACGAACGTGTTTTCAATTGTGACGGTACAGGGTTGGTCGGGGAAATCACTCGTTTACTGCGAGCGCACTTCGCGTGTCTTGACATCCAGCGCAAATCCCGNNGCAGGCCAGCTGACAGCGCGCGGGCACGAAGTCGGGATCATCACCCGCGGAACGGCACGGCCAACCGAGGTCGAGCACGTCGACGGCGTCACGATCTGGCGAGTGCCTTTCGCGCCGTTGTACCCGTTCCACGTGCACCTGCACGGCATCTTCGTCAACCGGCTGCTGCGCCAGATCGAAGACCGGTTCGACGTGATCAACGTGCACACGCCCCTGCCCCCGGTGGTGAACACCCACCTCAACAAGGTGACCACCGTGCACTCCCCGATGGTGGCGGATAGTGCGGCGACGCGGATCAACAGCTTGCGGACGCTGGCACNNCGGCGACGCGGATCAACAGCTTGCGGACGCTCGCACTGAGGCTGCAGACACCCGTCAGCCGCTGGATCGAGGAGAACCTGTTTCAGCGCAGCGCGATGATCACCGCGGTAGCCCGCTGGGTGGGCGAGGAACTGGCACAATATGGCGTGCCACCCGCCGACGTGATCATCACCGGTAACGGGGTCGAGGACGGCTTTCTGCAAGCTGAGATCCCGCCGCGGCGCGAGCCGTACGTGCTGACGGTGGGCCGCCTGCAGATGGGCAAGGGTCTCAGCGATTTGATCGAAGCCGCGCGCATCCTGGTGGCAGCGCGCCCGGAGACGAACCTGCGGTTCGTGGTGGTGGGCAAGGGGCCGCTGCTGGATCAGCTCACCCGGCAGGCGGAGCAGGCTGGCGTGATGGATCGCTTCGAGTTCGTGGGGCACTTCGGGCCGGAGCAGCGCGACGAGCTGATAGAGCTATACAGCTGCGCGTCGGCGTTCGTACTACCCTCACACCACGAGGGCATGCCGACCGTGTTGCTGGAGGCGATGGCTTGCGGGCTGCCTTCTGTCTCGACCGCTGTTGGGGGCGCGCTGGAAGTCCTTACCGACGGCGAGAACGGGCTGCTGGTCCCGGTTGAGGCACCGGAGGCGCTGGCGGCAGCCCTTCTCAGAATTCTCGATGACCCGGCTGCGGCTGAGGAGATGGGGCGCAGGGCACGGGCGACGGTTGAGGCGCAGTACGGGTGGCGCGCAGTGAGCGAGAGATATCTCGCCTGTTTTCAGCAGGTATTTACGGGGCGGATGGTAACGCAATGAAAGTGGCAATTCTTTCGCATGGACTCCAATCGCGGAGCGAACGGCTCCAGCCGTACCGGACGCTGCTGGAGATGGGGCGCCAGCTCGAGAAGCTGGGCCACGAGGTGGTATGTATCTCAGATGGGGCATCGGAAGCGGAGGCTGACGACACGGTGCTGGGGCTGCGCGTCGAGCGCGTGCCTGCCATGCGGATGTTCCGCGGGCAGCGCAACGATGCATTGGTGGAGCTGGTGAACCGCGAAGCNNGAAGCGCCTGATCGCATCCTGTGGCACCTGGGGCTGGGGAGCTTCATCCACCAGCAGGTGGCCAACGTGTTCGAGCAGCCAACCATCGCGGTCGTGACCAGCCCGGTGCACAGCCTTGGCGATCTGATGCGCCCGGGCCCGGCAGCGCTCTCCACCAACCTCGATCTGCTCTCGATGCACCTGTCGGGGCTGGTCGTGCCGGGGCTGTTCATCCGGCAGGCGTTCCAACCGGGTGGGCTCGAAGGTGTGATCACGCTCAGCGAGGTCACTCGCCAGTTCCTGATCGAGCGCGGCGCACCCGCCGAACGGGTCTGGGTGGTTCCGCCGGGGGTGGGCGAAGAATGGACGGATGCGGTGGTGCAGCCAGAGGACTGCTACACGCTGCGGGAACAGCTCGGCTTTACGCCGCAGGACTTCGTGGTGGTGTACTTCGGCAGCCCTGCCCCGGTGCGCGGCATCTACACGATGCTCAAGGCGGTGGAGGAAGTAGCGGCGGATCACCCCAATCTGCGCCTGCTGATCCTCTCACGCAGGTGGTCGGACCAGTGGGGGAGCGCCACGTCGCGGCTTCAGGACACGGTGAGCGGTAATGGCAGCAAGCAGCGGGTCAAGGTCGTGGATGGGTTCCTGCAGCCCGACGCGCTCGTACGGCACATTATCGCCAGCGATGCCGTATGCCTGCCGTTCGAGATCGTGCCGTCTGACGTGCCGTTGAGCATTCTGGAGGCGATGGCGGTCCAGCGCCCGGTGATCACCACGCAGGTGGCGAGCCTGCCGGAGCTGGTAGCCGATGGCCGCGGGTACGTGGCGCAGGCCGCGTCGGTACCGTCGCTGGCGGGGCGCCTGCGCGAGATTATCGAGCAGCCCGACGTGGCGCAGCGCACAGGCCAGAAGGCGGCGCAGTTCGTGCGCGACGAACGCACATGGGCCGACATGGGGGCAGCACTCGAAAAGGTGCTGGCCGAGAACGTTGCAGGCTAACGGCGTGTTGAGGCAGGAGTCGAGGATGGCGGAGCACGACTGGCCGCGCTGCATCCACCTCGCCGGGGTGGACGGCACCGGCAAGTCCACGCAGGTCAAGCACCTGCTGGCACGGATGGAGGCGGATGGCGTCGAGCCGAAGTCGGTGTGGCTGCGCTTCCCGCGGCTGTTCAGCGTGCCGTTCCTCGTCTACGCGCGGCTGCGCGGCCTGAGCCACCGCGAGGTGGTCGAGGGGCACGAGCACGGCTACTGGGACTTCGAGAATTCGTGGCTGATGTCGTACGTGTTCCCGTGGGTGCTGCTGCTCGACAGCTTCCTGTTCGCGCTGGTGAAGGTGTACGTGCCGCTGGCGATGGGGCGCACGCTGCTGTGCGACCGTTTCGTGGTGGACACGTTAGCGGACCTGATGGCGGGCATCAAGCGGGAGAAGTTCGACCAGACGCTGCCGGGCCGCCTGTACCTCGCGCTGCTGCCGCGCGGCACCCGCGTAGTGGTGCTGGACTTGCCAACCGAGCTGGCGAGGGAACGCTCCCCGGAGCTCCGGGGCGACCGCACCCACGCGCAGCGGCGGGCAGTATACGCCGGGCTGGCCGAACGGCAGGGGTTCCCGCTCGTCTCGACTGCCGCACCGGTTGAGGTGGTCGCCGAGCAGATGGTGGACGTGATTAAGGGCAGCCGCGCGCTGGCGGAACGCCGCACAGAGGAAGCTGCTGCCTCCTCCGCCAGCCACTAGGCGGGGCAAAGGAAAGGATTGGTAGGGTTGTCAGACATGCAGAAGACCGCACCGCAGAAGAAGGTATACGCGAAGGCGAGTGTCCCGTGGATTCGCGCCATCGTGAGCCACAAGCTCGGCGCGCTGCTGGTTCACTGGGTGTTCCAGGGGCTGCTGTACATGGACCCTACCGAACGCTGGTTTAAGCTCGCGCTCGACGCGCTGCTCACGGCGGGGTTCGGGGCCCTGCTGAACCTGTGGATGCCGCTCGCCCCGGCGCTGGTGATCGGCTTCCTCATCGCCCACACGCTGAACTTCCTGTTCAACGGGCAGGTGTACGGCGTGCTGAAGCACTTCGGCAGCGTGCACACCAGCTGGGAGGACTTCCAGAGCTACGTGGACGGTCTGAAGGCCCGGATCGATGCCGAACCGGCGATCGCGTTTGCGGCGGCCTACGGCAGCCTCGCGCGTGAGGCATGGAGCACCACGTCAGACCTCGACCTGCGGCTGGTGCGGAAGCCCGGGCTGGCGAACGGGCTGCGGGTGTGCTGGTTCGCGCTGGTCGAGCGCGCACGCGCGTTCGTGCAGGGCTTCCCGCTGGATCTGTTCGTGCTCGACAGCCGCAAATCGCTCAAGCGAATGTCTGAGAAAGCGCCGGTTGTGCTGGGCGGAAGCGAGGCCGAGGAGGCGGCATGAGCTTGCAGATCGACCGTCGGAGCTTTCTCTCCGGGGCCATGACGGCGCTGGGAGCGGCCATCTACGGCGTGGCGGCAGTGACGCCGCGCCTGCTGCCTGCTGCGGCGCGCCAGTCGGCACCCAGCCGGGTGCAGCCTGCCAAAGACCGCCCGCTCAAGAGCTGGGTCTGGTTGAGAATGTTCCGGGTGGGTGGCGCGTTTCCGATCCCATCCAGCGAGGAAGCCTACATGGCTCACCTCGACCAGATCGACGTCGCCATGCCGACGAACGGCGGCAAGCTGCAAGCCGATGGGACGTGGCTGCAGGAGTCGATCAAGACCGATTCGGAGTGGGCCCGCGCGCTCAAGGACATCGCGCATGGTGCCGGGCAGCAGTACATTCCGGTGGTCAACAACGACCGCGAAGGTGTGCTGACGATGCTGGAGAACCCGGCGCTGTACGACGCGGCGACCGACGATCTGCTGGAACTGGCCCTCCACAGCCGGTACGACGCACCGTGGGACGGCGTTTTGCTCGACATCGAGAGCGTACCGCCGCCGTACAGTGAGAACCTGCGTGCGTTCTACCTGACGCTGGTCGAGCGCGTCAAGGCTGAGGGGCTGCCGGTCGGCATCTCGGCTGCGGGGCGCATCTCGGATTTTGGCACGCACGACTTCGAGCTGATGGGTGACATCGCCGATTTCGTAGACCTGCGCTGCTATGGCTACACCGAGCCCAAGCCAAAGTCCATCGCGCCCTATTGGTGGCTTGAGGCGAGCATCCAGTTCGCGCTCAAGAGCGGCATCGCGCCTGATCGTCTGGTGCTGGGGCTGGGCAATTTCTCGAAGTACTGGCCGGACTCGACCAAGTACGACTTCGTGGAGATGACGTACGACGAGGCTATGGATCTGGTAAGCAGCTTCGGCGCAGAGATCCAGTGGATCGAGCGCAACATTAACGGACGTATCCGCGAACACTACGCGGACATCGGCACGGAAGGCCACATCTGGATCCACAGCTGGCTGACGCACAAGTACGGACTGTCGCTGGTGGACGAGTACGATCTTCTCGGCACGTCACTTTTTGCCCCCGGCATGGGGGACGAGAAGCACTGGGACGAGATCGCCCACTGGCGCACGAGCGGCGGCAGCCTTTCGGGCAGCTCGACCCGGCGGACGGCTTTTCTGGCGTTGATCGAAGAGATACTGGGTACACACGCGTATCAGTTGGACTCGAACTAGATGGATAGGTTGAAGAGGTTCTCGCTAAAACTGAATTCCCTGCAGCGCGTGCTGCTGTACGTGGCTGCTTCGACGTGGTTCCTCGCGTTCACGGCATCACAGCAGCGCAACTACCAGGATGCGTGGATTCTGGACGGCGTGATATGGCCGTTCCTCGCGCTGGTGGCGCTGCTCATGTACCTGCTGGGGCAGGAGCGTGACACGCGGGCAGTCGCGGCGTACGCGTCTATTACGCTCGTGGTCGTCGCGCTGACACCCGGGCTGAAGTACGTGCAACCCTACGGTACGACGATCGACGCGACCGACCACTACCTGATGGTCAACACGCTGATGCAGACAGGCGGGATCGACCCGGACCACACGTATGCGTCCATCCCCGCCCTGCACTCGTGGCTCGCGACGATGGGGCTGATGGGCGGGCTGTCGCCGGAGTGGGTGCTGAAGATCGGGCTGCCAATGCTCGGCGCGGTGATGCCGCTGCTGGTGTACTGGATGACGCGTCGTGCCGCGATCCCGGAGGACATGGCCAAGTACATGATCGCCGCGACGGTCCTGTCGTCCTTCCCGTACTTCATGCCCAACGGGACCGGGTTCAGCCTGGTGCCGCTGATGCTGGTCGTCNNATACCACCAGCCGCCGCGGGTTGATCGCGTACACGATTCTGCTGCTGATCGGCATGTTCCAGCTGATCTTCTGGCACTCCACAACCCCGATGCTGCTGCCGATCGTGGTGGGGATGGCGGCGTTCAGCCCGCTGATACTGTGGGTGCTCGGCATGCGTGACATTGACCTGAGGGTGGCCAAGAGCGTGCTGCGCATCTCGATGCTGGCCGGGATCCTGTTCCTGAGCTACCGCCTGCTGGAGACAGACCGTGTCTTCCAGGTGGTGCTGAAGACTGCGATGGACCTGGTCAGCAACGATGGCGAAACCGCCTCGGCGGTGCCGCAGCGTATCTTCGAGATCACACCTTCCGACGCCATCCTGACCACATTGCTGCTGCACGGGCGCGCGCTGCTGATTTATGCGCTTTCCGGCCTGTCATTCATCGCGCTGTGGCGGAGGCGGCGCGATTTCACGCAGTACCTGCCGTTCTTCTCGTATCTGGTGCTGGTGTACGCGGCCTTCGTCGCGCTGGTCGTGATCGCGGCAGGCAGCGGCATCGGCTACACGCGTTTCATGAGCGCGTCGTTCGCCCTCTCGCCGTTTTTCGTCGGTTTGGGCCTGTGGTGGGTAGAGGAGAACGTGTTCCCCAACCTGTTTGGCCGACGCTGGATCGTGCGCATCGCCTCCTTCGGGCTGGTTGGCATGATCATCGGCATCTGGGGGGCGGAGTTCTTTAACGCGCAGCCGCTGGTGCCGACCGCTTCCTCGATCGAGCCGGGGCTGAACGAAGAGTACATCGTGTGGATCCACGCGGCGAACTCGGCTTATCAGGAGCGCATGCTCCACTTCGCAGAGACCAACGCCAGCCCGGAAACGCGCTTCGCGATCGACGTCGACGGGCAGAGGCAGTTCCGCCGCTACTTCGGCATCGAGGCCAGCGCGCTGCGCGGAATGTACCTGCCGCTGCACTGGCAGCAGCCGGTGGACACCAAGAAGGTGAAGATCTTCCTGCTCCACTGGCCGGGCAAGGCTGGTGGGCTGGGTGAAAAGGTGGAATATCGTTCGGTCAGCCGCCTGAGCAGCTTGCGCGACACACCGCGCTGGGGGCTGATCTACGATAATGGGGAGTCGTTCATTCTATGGATACGCTAGCGCATGAGGGGCAGCCAGCGATGAACGAGTGGTCGGCTGAGACCGGCACCCGTGAGGAGCGCAAGCGCAGCATCAACTGGGCGCTGGTCGTCACGGTGGCTTACGTGCTGCTCGCCCTGCTGATCAAGCGCCTGCCGGGGGTCGATCTGGCGGTGAGCGGGCTTGCCATGCTGCTCAGCATATTCGGCAGCGGATTTGCGCTTGCGACGCTGCTGTTCGACGGGTTGGATGAGCTGGACATGGTCGAGCGGCTGGCACTCGGCGCCGGGTTGAGCATGGCAGTCGGCGGGATCCTCGGGTTCTGGCTGGCGCGCTCGGAGAACCTGACGCTCGACGCGCTGCTGCTGGCCCACACGATCTTCTCTGGTATTTGTGCGGTGTTGGTGACGGTGCTGCGCTGGCGCGAGAAGCGTCTGCTCCGCTGGCAGGACGTTCGCCGCGCGGTGGCGGAGGCTGCACAGAGCTTGCAGGGCCGCGGCGCGCTGCTGAGCCTCGGTCTGACGGCTGCGCTGGTCGTGGTGACCGGTCTCGGGGCGTGGGCGATGGTGTCGAACCTGCGTGTCGCGGGGGCGGACCCGCCTCTGACTGAGTTCTTCCTGCTGGACGCGGATGGTCAGATCGAGAACTTCCCTGAGGTCGCGCAGGCTGGCGAGCCGATCTCGTTGCAGTACGGTATCTCGAACCGCGAAGGTGAGCCGGCAGTGTACCAGCTGACGGTGATGATGGATGGTCAAACGCTGCACAAGTCCACCCCGCTGGTGCTCGCGCCGGATGAAACGGAGGTCGCCGGGGTAACGTTCATCATGCCGTCGGAGCTGCCAGCGACCGAATCGGGGCCAAGGCGCGTCGAGTTCGTGCTGTTTCGCAGCAGTCAACCATATCGCACGCTGCATCTGTGGTTCGACATCGAGTCACCTGTCCCTTCCGCCGACGCGGGTGGGCCTGAGCCTGTAGCCGATAATAGTGATGGATGAGGCAACGTTGGTAGAGACGCAGGAATACAAGTTTGACGCACTACAGATCTTAAAGGGCGCGACGTGGTTCGGCGTCGGTTCGGCGCTGGGCATGGGGCTCGAATTCGTCGCGCAGGGTCTGATCGCAGCGAAGCTTGGCCCGGCGGACTTCGGGCTGTTGAGCGTTGGCTTGCAGGTGTTCATGATTGCGATGACCCTGGCGGTGCTGGCACTGCCGGGCGCGGTCACCTACTTCATCCCGAATTCGTGGGCGGAAGAAGGCTCCGAACGCGCGGGCAGCGTGGTGGCGACCAGCCTGTGGGTGAGCTTTATCGCGAGCTTACTGGTCGGGGTGGCTCTGTATCTCACCAGCCCGTTGATCTCGAACTTGCTTGGCGAGCCCGGGCTGCAGATGGTGCTGCGCCTACTGGCGGTTGCACTGCCCGCTGCGGCGATGGTCAGCCTGATCGCCGGGGTGCTGCGCGGCCTGCAGATGAGCCGCGAGGCCTCGCTGCTGACCTCCACCTACGAGCGCGCGGTGCGGTTCGGGCTGATCGTGGCGGCGCTTCTGCTGGGCTTCGGGCTGCGCGGGGCGGTGATGGCGTACGCGCCGGCATCGCTCGTGGTGCTGCTTCTGGGCCTGCGGGATCTGCGCCGTTCGAAGCTGAAGATCGGGCGAGCACTCCCGACGATGTCCCTGCTGGGCGACCTGTTCTCGTACTCGACGCCGCTGCTCGCGTCTCAGCTGCTGTCGTCGGCCAAGTCCGCGGTCCAACCGCTGATGCTGACCTACTTCCTGGACAGCCGCGCTACCGGCATCTTCGCGGTCGCGACACTGATTTCCGGGTCGCTCGGCATGGTGATGGTGGCGTTCAACTTTCTGTACCTGCCGGTCGTTTCCGGGATCTCGATTAACAAGGATCTCGACCGCGTACGCCGCCTCTACCGGTTGGTGACTTCGTGGGGGCTGCTGGCGATTCTCCCCATCGGCCTGCTGCTGATCGCCTTCCCGCAGCCGTTCCTGGCGCTGTTCGGACACCAGTACGCAGAAGGTGACTGGGCGCTCCGACTGGTGATGGTCGGCACCATCGTGAGTGTCGCGACGGGGTCGGTTGGGGCGACGCTACTGGCGACGCGCAAGACGTTCGCTTACCTGATCGTCCACATCGTCTCGACGGTGGGCAGCCTGCTGATGGGGTTCCTGCTGATCCCGCCGCTGGGCTTGCTGGGCGCGGCGCTGTCGCAGATGCTGTCGGTGGCGTTCACCAATGGCCTGAGTCTCTGGATGGTTTACCGCATGTACGGGATGCATCCGTTCGGGCGTGAGTACCTGCACATGTTCGGCGTGGGCGTCGGGTTGCTGGCGGTGCTGTACCCGTTCTTCCAGTGGCTGATCGGTTTTTCCTACTTCCTGATTGTGGTGGCTGCGGTGCTTTACGTGGGGCTGACGCTGTTCGTGCTGTTCAAGTTCAAGCTTCTCTCAGCCGAAAGCCAGACCACGTTGGGAGACTTTTTGCGGAGTATCTGGAGCCGAGTTCGGCTCGTCAGTCGACAGCTAGGAGCTGCAAGAAAGTGAGAGGGGGAGCATGAAGATTCTGATCGCCAGTTCAATTGACCCGGCTGCCAAGCAACGGTTGTGCGCGGGCCACGACGTGGTTGAGGCCATCAACGCGCCTGAGGACGTGCTGGTTGAGCGCATCGCCGATCGTGAGGCAGTGATCTTCCGCAGCGGGGTGCAGATCTCAGAGCGCGTCATGTCAGCTGCGCCTGACCTCAAGCTCCTTGTGAGGGCGGGCTCAGGGCTTGACAACGTCGACGTGTGGGATATGTCGAGCGTCAGGGGCTTCATCTGGAGCGCATCCCTGGCCCCGGCGGGCGAGCCGTCGCCGAGATGACGTTTGGACTGCTGCTGGCGGTGGCGCGCCGGGTCGTGGAAGGTGATCAACTGCTGAGGGAAGGGCACTGGGCGAAGAGCCGGCTCGGCGGGCGGCTGCTGCGTGATAAGACGCTCGGCGTAGTGGGTGTCGGCAACATCGGCGGGCAGGTGGCAGAGCTTGGGCGGGCGTGGGGCATGCACCCGATCGGGTGTGTGGACCATTATACGCCGGAGCGCGCAGCCGAGATGGCCGAACGTGGCGTGCGCCTGACGGACATTGAGGACGTCGTGTCGAACGCAGATTTCATCACGATCCACGTGCCGCTCAACCAGAGCACACGTCACCTGTTCAATGCCGCGCTGCTGGCAAAAGCCAAGCCCGGTGCGTATCTGGTGAACATTGCGCGCGGGGGCGTGGTAGACGAGCAGGCACTCTACGAGCAGCTTGTGAACGGTGGGTCGCTCAGCGGGGCTGCACTGGACGTACACGAGGCTGAAGGTGAGGGGGCAATCTCGCCGCTGGCAGGGCTGCCGAATGTGGTGCTGACACCACACATCGGCGCGATGGCTACTGATGCACAGCACGAGATTGGGGAGCGGATCGTCAGTATTGTGGATGGATTTGCCAGCTAGCCCTGGCGTCACCAGTTACACGGAGGCACACGTGGAGACAGAGAGACAGAAGGTTGGCGTTGCACAGCAGAAGCGTCGCGCGCTACGTGAAGGATTAGCCGCGTCGCGCCCGGTCGTGACGGTCGGTGCACACGATGCGATGAGCGCACAGTTGATCGAGACGTATGGCTTCGATGCCATCTGGGTCAGTGGGTTCGGCGTCTCGACCATGACGTATGCGGTGCCCGATCTGAACATCGTGACCATGACCGAGGCACTGGAAGCCGCGGTGCGGATGGACCGCGCGACCTCGCTGCCGGTTGTCGCGGACTGCGACAACGGCTTTGGCGGGCTGAACAACGTGGTCCGTACGCTGCAGGAATACGAGCGTGCGGGCATCGCCGGTATTTGCGTGGAGGACAACATCTTCCCGAAGCGCAACAGCCTGCTGAAAGACGGGCGCAAGCGCGAGCTGATCCCGGCTGACGAGCAGGCCCGCCGCATTCGCGCTGCCAAGGCTGCGCAGGAAACCGAAGATTTCGTGTTCATCGCACGGGTAGAAGCGCTGATCGCCGGGCACGGCGTCGAAGAAGCCTGCCGCCGCGCCGATGCCTACGTGGAAGCAGGCGCTGATGCGATCCTCATCCACTCGCGCGATAAGACACTGTCGGAGATCGAGGGCTTCCTGGAGAGCTGGCAGGGGCTGGGCAGCGTGCCGCTGGTCGCCGTCCCGACGCTGTTCCCGACGTTCACCGCCGAGGAGCTGCACGAGAAGGGCTTCCAGATGATCATCCTCGCGAACCAGCTCATGCGCGCGTCGGTTCAGGCGATGGAGGACACGCTGAAAACCATGAGCGAGAAGCGAAACGCCGCTTCGGTGGACGGCGGCATCGCGACGGTTCCGCACATCTTTGAGATCGTCCGGACCGAGGAGTTCATCCGGCGGGAACTCGAATGAGCGAGACTTCGGACGCAACTGTTACACGCAGCGAACGCCGGGCTAACAGACAGACGGTTCCGGCTGTCGTGGTTGGTATCGACTCGCTGCAGGGCTTGCAGTTGACGCGCTGCCTGCACGGGCACGGCGTGCCGGTGATCGGCGTGGCACGCAACTCGAACAGCGTGTACTCCCAGACCCGGCTGGCTGAGGAGATCGTGTACGTCGACACGAAGGGCGAGCCGCTCGTCGCGGCGCTGGTGGCACTCGGCAAGCGGCTCGGTCAGAAGGCTGTGATGTACCCGTGCACCGACATCACCGTGCTGATCGTGTCGCGTTACCGCGAAGTGCTGTCCGAGTGGTTTATCTTCGTGCTGCCCGACGCAGACGTCGTCGAGCTACTGCTGGATAAGCCGAATTTTTACACCTATGCTCAACAGCAGGGCCTGCCCATCCCGCCGACAGCTATCCTGCACAACCGGGAAGAGGCTGAGGCGGCGGCGAAGACAGTCCCCTTCCCGGCAATCCTGAAGCCGGAGAAGAAGACGACGCTGTGGGAGCAGAACGCAGACGGGAAAGTCTACAAGATCGACACGCCGGAAGCGTTTTTGGAGCTGTACGATCGCGCCGCCGACTGGACCGGTACGCTGATCCTGCAGGAGCAGATCCCCGGTGGGGAAGGCAGTCTGATCGCCTGCAACTGCTACTTCACGAAAGATGGCAAGCCGGTTGCCACGTTCGTCTCGCGGAAGCTGCGCCAGTACCCGCCCGAAACCGGGAACGGCTGCCTGCGCGAAGAAGTGCGGAACGACGAAGTGCTGCGTGAGACACTGCGGTTGTTCGAAGGGGTAGGCTACCGGGGGCTGGGCTACGTCGAGATGAAGCGCGACGAGCGTAACGGCAAGCACTACTTCATCGAGCCCAACATTGGGCGGCCCACGGGTGGCTCGGCCATCGCGGAGGCGGGCGGTGTTGAACTGCATTATGCGCTGTACTGCGATGCGCTCGATCTGCCGCTGCCGCCGAACCTCGAACAGACCTACCAGGGCGTGAAGTGGCTGTTCCTGTTCGAAGATCTGCTGTCGGCCAACGAGTACCGCAAGCGGGGTCAGCTTACCCTGCGGGACTGGTGGCGGTCTATCAGTGGGAAGAAACGGCTAGCCGTGATCTCGCTGCAAGACCCGGGGCCAGCGGCTAAACTCATCATAAATGGGATCAAAGAAAGGTTGAAGTTAAATAAGCGAAAATCCGCTGGTCGAGCAGGCGTTATGTTGGAGGTGGGGGATGATCACCCAGCAGCCCTAGCATAGCGCGAACCTGAGAGCGCTCACCAGCACAAGTGTCATCAGGCAAGCGGGGAAGCCGGCACTGGGGCTTAGTAGGAAGCTTCTCCACTGCTCTGATGCAGGGGATGGGAATGGTGAGCAAGTCAGGCAAGCTGAATGGGGCTACGCCAGCAATGGCGGTTGTCGTTGGGTTGGATTCTGTTCAGGGGTTACAGCTCGCCCGAAATCTGG
>JABAOG010000006.1_pt2 | contig 21782 bp, 12 predicted proteins | sample 7062131 | NCBI WGS metagenome assembly JABAOG01 (sample SAMN14538629, study PRJNA623070) | marine sediment metagenome | biome: marine biome [ENVO:00000428]; feature: marine pelagic biome [ENVO:01000023]; material: deep marine sediment [ENVO:00002113] | place: India: Arabian Sea | collected...
GACCGACCAGCGCGTCGAATGATTGTGCCGACGCCGACCCGACGCGCTCACCGGCGGTCAGCGAGGTCTGCGACGGAGTGGACGAGAACTGCGATGGCGTCATCGACGACGGCTTCGCGACCCTCGACCAATGGCCGGATGAGGACGGGGACGGCTTCGGCGACGGGACGAGGAGCACGGTGGAGGTCTGCGTCGGGACCCCCGGTTTCGCGACGCAGGACGGAGACTGCAACGACACCAACAGCAACGTCTTTCCCTCCCAGGGCGCGTACTTCCTGGTGCCGCCGTGCGACGAGATCGTCGGCGAGCGGACCTGCGCCCTGCCGGACGATGGCATCGGCTGCCAACGCGGTGGTTCCTGCGTCGAGGTGGACTTCGACTACGACTGCTCGGGCGCCCCCGAGACCAACCTCCCCCACGCGACCTGCTCCTTCACCGGGAGCCCCACGTGCGTCGGCCCTGGCAGTTGCACCGAGGAGTGGAGCGGCACCGGCTACATCTACAGCACGGCCAAGCTGCCTTGCGGGCAGGAGGTCGAGCCGGCCGACGGCTGCGATTGCACCAGTAGCGTCTCCTGCGGCGCGGTGCCCCCGACGTTCGCGCTCCCGACCCCGCTCGCCTGTCACTGAGCGCTCGGCTCAGCTCTTCCCGCGGCGCTCCTGCTCGGCGGCGAGCTTCTCCTCGTAGCTGAGCATCGCGCCGCCGCCGAAGAACGCGCCGTAGCCGGCGCCGATCGCCAGGAAGACCAGCGAGGGAAAGAGGAGCGCCAGCACGCCGAGGGCGGCGGCGAGCACGGCGCTCCAGAACATGCGCCAGTCCACCATGGCGCTCTTCACCGCGATCATCGACGCCAGCGAGAAGAGGGTGACGGTGAGCGCCGGCTTCAACGCCACGCCCACCAGCCACAGCGCGGTGAAGGTGAAGACTTGGCCGAGGAGCAGGAACGCGAGCGACCAGCCCAGGCGCCGGCTCGCGTCGTTGGGGAAGAGGTGGCGAAAGAAGGCGAGCACCGGGAGGCCGAAGCCGACGGCGAGCGCGCCGGTCGCGCCGAGGAAGCCGAGGTGGGTCAGCTTCCCCGCCTCCTCGACGAAGTGGAGCGCGACGCAGAGGCCGAAGAAGAGCACCGCGAAAGCGATGCCGAAGCCGCGGCGCTTGCGGGCGGCCATGCCCAGGTTCGACTCGGCGGCGGCCGCCTCCAGCGCCGCCAGCTTCTGGTCCCGGGAGGCGAGCTCCCGCTCCATGGCCTCCACGTCGTCGCGCCACCGGTCCGCCTGCGCCTGCTCCATGTCCGCGATCAACATGCGGGCGGTGCCCGGATCGCGCGTCGCCATCGCCCGGTCCATCCAGAACTCGAGCACCTCCTCGAGCCCCTCGCGCGCGGCGGGGCTCTCCGGCCAGATCCGTAGGGCCTGCCGGTAGGCGAAGCGCGCCTCCTGCAGCGAGCGGAGCGCTCCGTCGTCGTCCATGTCCCGAGCGATGGCTTCCCCGAGGCGCTCGGCGCCCTCGTCGGCGAGCGTCGCCGCGTGCCGGTGGGTCAGGTAGGCCTCCACCGCCAGGCGTAGCTCGTCCGCCGACGCCGGTCGCTCGCTCGCGTCCTTGGCCGTGGCGCGCCGAACCAGGTCCGCGAGCTCGTCCGGCACGTCGATGTCCGCATAGGACGGCGGCTCGCTGAGCCAGGCGTCGTGCACCAGCTCCGGCAGCTTGTCGCCGCTGTGCCGCAGCTCGCCGGTGAGCACCTCGTGGAGGATCGCGCCGAGCAGGTAGACGTCGCTGTGCACGCCGAGCTCGCGCCCGTCGCCGCCGACCATCTCCGGCGCCATGTAGGGGAGGGTGCCCACGATGCCCCGCACGTCCTCGGCCCGCGGCAGCTCGTCGAGGTCGGCCGTGTCGCCGATCGCGACCGCGATGCCCCAGTCGACGACGTAGACCTCGNNCATGACGTTCTCGGGCTTCAGGTCGCGATGGAGCACGCCGCGGCTGTGGGCGTAGTGCACCGCGTGGCAGACCTGCGCGAGGATCCGCAGGTGGATCTCGAGGGTCTCCGGCGGCAGCGGCTCGCCGGGCTCGCGCGCCTCGGCCAGCCGCTCGCTCCAGGAGCGGCCCTCCACCCGCTTCATCACCATCCGCGGCGCGCCGTCATCGTCGCGCACCAGCACGTGCACGGGCACGACGTTGGGGTGCTCGAGGCGTCCGGTGACCCGCGCCTCCCGCAGCAGCTGCACCCGCGCGACCGGTCCGTCGATCGCCGGCCGAACGCCCTTGACCGCCACCTGCCGCTTCAGCGAGCGCTGCTCGGCGAGCCACACCCGACCGGTGCCCCCCTCGCCCAGGACCTCGCCGACCTGCACCTGCTCCGACGAGAGCCGAGGGAGCGGCCCCAGCTCGACGTCGTCGGTGGGCACCTCGTCGAGGGTCCGCAGCAGATCGTCGCTCGGTCGCGTCTCGGCCCGCGCGTCCGCGCGCACCGTCCCGTCGACCTCCACCGAGAGCCGCTCGGGATCGATCCCCAGCTGGTCCCAGGTCGCCTGCAGCTCACGGTCCATCTCAGCCTTCGAGCTGGGCGCGGAGCAAGGGCTCGGCCATCTGACGGGCGACGGCGGCGGCCGCCGGATCGCGATCGAGGAGGTAGGAGGCGACCGCGCCGATGATGAGCTGGGTCCACTGACGGGAGAGCAGGTCCGGGTCGCTCGCGCCGGCGGCCTCGCCCATCTTCCGCAGCTCCTCCCGAGTGACGAGGTAGTGATTGGCAGCGGCGGCGTGCACCGGGTGGGTGGGCAGCGGGTAGTCCGTCATGGCCATCAGGAAGAGGCAGCCCTGGTAGCGCGGCTCGTTGAACCAGTCGTCGAGCACGTCGNNTCGTCCTTGCTCTCGAAGTGGTTGTAGAAGGTGGTCTTGGTGAGCTCGGCACCGTCGAGGATCTGGTCGAGGCCGACGGCGTGGAAGCCGTAGGTGTAGAAGAGGTCGAGGGCCACGAAGAGGATGCGTTCGCGTGTGTTCCGGGGGCCCTCGACCTGGCCGAAGAGCTGCGCCGTGGGGTGGTCGGTCGGATCCATCGCCCGCGCACGATGGCACCGAAGTGGACCGCCGGTAAACCTCGGTGGACCGGGAGGTCGGCGGCCGCTGACTCGACGTGCGGCAAAGGGGAAGGGGAGTCGCTGGTCGCCCCCGCGGTCGCTCCCCATCGTGCTCGGTGAGGAACGCGATCGGCGTTCCGAGCAGCGAGGAGACCACCATGCCCATCTACCGAACCCCTCTGCCCGCCGAGGGCGACCGATTCGTCACCGACGCCGGTCTCGAGACCGAGCTCGTCTTCCACGATGGCCTCGAGCTTCCCCACTTCAGCGCCGCTCCGCTCGTCGACGAGGTGGCCAGCCGCGAGCGTCTCGTGCGCTACTATCGTTCGTTCGTGGCCCTGGCCGAAGCGCACGGGATGGGGATCGTGCTGGAGACGCCGACCTGGCGCATCAGCGCCGATTGGGCGGTGCGCATGGGCTGCGATCGGGAAGACCGCCGGAGGATCAACGAGCGGGCCACGGCGCTCCTGACGGGTCTACGCGATGCGAGCGCGCTGCCTCGCTCCCGCTTCGTGGTGAGCGGCAACGTCGGCCCCCGCTACGACGGCTATGCGGCCGATGAGGCGATGAGCGCTGCGGAGGCGGAGCGGTACCACGACGAACAGATCGGCGACCTGGTGGTCGCCGGCGTCGACGCCATCAGTGGGCTGACGATCACCACCAGCGACGAAGCCCTCGGCCTCGCCCACGCCGCGAACGGGCACGAGGTCCCGGTGGTGGTCTCGCTGACGGTCGAGACCGATGGGCGGCTGCCGTCGGGCGAGCCGCTCGGCGAGGCCATCGAACGCATCGATGACGGCGCGTCGGTCGCCTACTTCGGGATCAACTGCGCCCACCCCAGCCACTTCCTGCCGGCGATCCCGGCGGGCGCTCCCTGGACTCGGCGCATCGGCTTGCTGCGAGCCAACGCCTCGAAGAAGAGCCACGCCGAGCTCGACGAGTGCGAGGCCCTCGACGAGGGCGACCCCACCGAGCTCGCCTCCGACTACCGAGCGGCACTCGCGCATCTGCCCGCTCTGCGCGTCTTCGGCGGCTGCTGCGGCACCGATCTGCGACACGTGAAGGCCATCTGCGCCGCGCTCCCCCGGGGTGACGTCCAGGGCGCAACGACGGATGGCGGCACCTCCTCGGACGCAGCGAACGGTGAGGATCGTTCAGGTGCACGCCCGGACATTTGGTGGTAGGAGCCCGCCGCGCTTCCGGTAGGAGGCGCACCTACATGTGCTCCAAGAGGCCACCCGTGCTCAGTCGACCTTTCTTTCTTCGCCTTCTCCTCCTCACCCTCCTCGTGCCGACCGCGGCCTGTGTCGCCGGCGGCGAGCCGCTCCCCGTGGACGGCGAGCCCGCCGCGACGGACGACGCCAAGCCGTGGGCCGAGGTCGACCGGCGCGACGCCGTGCCGCCTTCCGCGGCTGCCGTCCCCGATCTCGCCCGCCGCGAGCCGCTGCCCGCGTACCAGACCGAAGAGGAGCTGAGCCGCCCCGCGCGGCGGCCGGTCGCCCTGCAGGTCTCTCGGCCGCCCACCGGTGACGTGCACCCGCAGGCCGAGTACGGCCAGACCACCGGCGTGATCTTCCGCGCCCAGGACTACGGCAGCGCCGAGCGGCGGACCTACTTCGCCGAGCTCATCGCCGAGGTGCTCGCCGCCGGGGCGACGCCGATCCTCCTCGAGCCGGACCAGAACGGGGTGAACGCCACCACCCAGAACATCCTGCTGCCCGCGGGCATCGATCCGGCGGGCGTCGGCTGGGAGATCTCGGCGGGCGTGGACACGATCTGGTCCCGCGACTACGGCCCCTGGCACATCTACGTGAACGGCGAGCGCGCCATCGTGGACGTGCAGTACTACAGCACCCGCCCCGACGACGACGTGGTGCCGATGACCCTCGGCGAGTCCTGGGACGAAGACGTCTACTCCACGCTCCTGGCGACCGAAGGCGGCAACTTCATGACGGACGGCCTCGGCACCTGCTGGGCCTCGAACGGCGTGCTTTGGTACAACGACCTCACCCAGGTCGAGATCGAGGCGATCTACCGGGACTACGTCGGCTGTGACCAGACCGTCTTCGTGGAGCCGATCCCCGAGGAGGGCACGACCCACATCGACATGTTCTCCAAGGTGCTGAACCAGGACACGATCTTGGTCGGCTACTCGAACGCCGACCTCGGCGCGAACGCCGAGGAGATCGCTCAGCTCGACGCCGCGGCCGAGACCTACCGCAACACTCCGCGGGCCGACGGCGGCCAGTGGAACGTCGTCCGGGTCCCGATGGCCTTCGCCAACGAGCGGAGCAGCTGGGGCCGCCGGACGCGGGTCTACTACACCTACACCAACTCGCTGATCGTCAACGACCGCGTGCTGGTGCCGGTCTATGGCTTCGCCACCGACACCACCGCCCTCGACCTCTACCGGGACCTGATGCCGGGCTACACCGTCGTCGGCGTCGACTCCACTTCGGTGATCGGCCTCAACGGCGCCATCCACTGCACCACCATGCAGGTGCCGCCGCCCACCTACGCTGCCTGCGGCGACGGCGTCGTCGCAGGCGCCGAGGAGTGCGAGCCCACCTACCTGGCCGGCACCACCTGCGGCGACCTCGGCTTCAGCGGCGGCACCCTCGGTTGCGCCGCCGACTGCACCTTCGACGTCGCGGGCTGCTTCGGCGCCACGACCTGCGGCAACGGCGTGCTCGACGAGGGCGAGGTCTGCGACGGGGACGTCTTGGCCTGCAGCGCCGTCGACGGCGCCTACGTGAGCGGCACGGCGAGCTGCAACTCGAGCTGCACCGGCTACGACACGAGCGCCTGCGAGCTGCCGACGCCCGTCTGCGGCGACGGCGCGGTCACCGGCGACGAGGTCTGCGATTCGGACTCGGTCGCCTGCACCGACCTCGACCCCGCGCGCTACGTGAGCGGCACCGCGTCCTGCGACGGGACCTGCGGCGGCTACGACACCAGCGGCTGCGAGCTCGCGCCGATCACCAACGACTGCACCGACGCCGCCTGCGCCGGCACGGGCGGCCTCGCGATCCCCGACAGCGACAGCGGGGGTGTCGCGAGCGTCATCACCGTGAGCAGCTTCGACGAGACCCTGGGCAGCGTCCGCGTCACCGCCGACGTCACTCACACCTACCGCGGCGACCTCTACGTGACGCTGACCTCGCCGGCGGGGACCACCGTGGTCCTCCACGACCGGGAAGGCGGCAGCGCCGACGACCTCCACCTCTCGCTCAGCCGTAGCGACTTCGCCGGCGAGGACCCGGTCGGCGACTGGATCCTCCGCGTGAGCGATCTGGCGCGCTACGACACCGGCACCCTGGACGGCTGGTCGCTGCAGCTCGGCCCGCAGTCGACCACGAGCGCCGGCAGCTGCGAGCTCAGCCCGTGCCAGAGCACCGCGGCGCTCAGCATCCCGGACGCGGACAGCGGCGGCATCACCAGCACCCTCGAGGTCGCCGCCTTCGACGGGACCATCGCCTCGGCGTCCGTGACCGTCGAGATCACCCACACCTACCAGAGCGATCTGCGCGTCATCCTCACCTCGCCGAGTGGCACGAGCGTGGCGCTCCACGACCGCGAGGGTGGCAGCGCCGATGACCTCAGCCTGAGCCTGGATCTCGGCAACTTCGCCGGAGAGAGCCCGGTGGGGACCTGGAGCCTCTTCGTCTCCGACGAGGCCCGCTACGACACCGGCACCCTCGACTCCTGGNNCCTTTTCGAGGGAAGTGGCGCCATGCGTGCCCGGGCTCGGTGTCGCCGGGCCCGCCACGTGAGGGGGAACGATGAGGACGACGACGACGACTTCCACCAAGGGGAGCACCGAGGTGCCCGCCAGAGCACGGGTGCAGCGGGCCTTCGACCGGCTGCTCGAGGCGTATCGGCGGGAGCCGGTGCCTTCCTACGAGGCGCGGATGTACCGCCTGGAGCGCCTGGGGCTGATGCTCAAGCGGCGGCAGGACGACATCGTCGCCGCCGTCCGCGCGGACTACGGCAATCGCTCGGCGCACGAGACACGGATCGCCGAGATCCTCATGCCCCTCGACCAGATCCGCTACGTGCGGAAGCACCTGAAGAGCTGGATGAAGCCCGAGGTGCGGCACGTGTCGATGACCTACAAGCCGGCGCGCGCGAAGGTGCGCTACCAGCCCAAGGGGGTGGTGGGGATCATCTCGCCGTGGAACTACCCGGTGACGCTGACCGTCAGCCCGATGGCGTCGGCGCTCGGTGCGGGCAATCGGGTGCTGCTCAAGCCTTCCGAATTCACGCCGCGGACCTCCGCGCTCCTCGCAGAGCTGCTCGCGGAGACCTTCGAGCCAGGGGTGGTCGACGTGGTCACCGGTGGCGTCGACGTGGGCAAGGCCTTCTCGAGCCTGCCCTTCCACCACCTGCTCTACACCGGCTCGACCGGCGTCGGAAAGTTGGTGATGAAGGCCGCCGCCGAGAACCTGGTGCCGGTCACCCTCGAGCTCGGTGGGAAGTCGCCGACGATCCTCCACGAGTCGTATCCGGTGGAGAAGGCCGCGAGTCGCATCGTCTGGGGCAAGTGCACGAACTCCGGCCAGACCTGCATCGCCCCCGACTACGTCCTCGCGCCTCGTGGCAGGGTCGACGCGTTGGTGGCGGCCCTCGAGCGGAAGGTGCGCGACTCCTACCCCACGCTCGCGAACAACCCGGACTACACCTGCGTGATCGACGAGCGGCACCACGCGCGCATCTCCGCGCTCCTCGAGGACGCCATCGCCAAGGGGGCGCGAGCGGTCGAGCTGAACCCGGCGAACGAGTCCTTCGAGGGCTCGACGAAGATCCCGCCGACCCTCCTCCTCGACGTGACCGACGAGATGATGGTCATGCAGGAGGAGATCTTCGGTCCGCTCCTGCCCATCGTTCCCTACGACCGCCTCGACGACGCGATTCGCTACGTCAACGACCGGCCGCGGCCGCTGGCGCTCTACTACTTCGACGAGGACCGCGATCGAGCCGAGCGCGTGCTGGAGCGAACGGTCTCCGGCGGCGCGGCGATCAACGAGACGCTGCTGCACTTCGGCATCGACGACATGCCCTTCGGCGGCATCGGCCCGAGCGGCATGGGCGCCTACCACGGCAAGGACGGCTTCGAGACCTTCAGCCACAAGAAGAGCGTGCTCTACCAGGCGAAGCTCAACGCCACCGCTCTGCTCAGCCCACCCTACGGGGCACTGATCGACCGGATGCTCGGGCTGCTGATCGGTCCCCGCGGCCGGCTCTGAGCCATCGGCGAGCGCCAGGTGGCCGGTCGCTGCCCTTTCCTCTCTCGCCGGGATGGGCTACCGCGCCGCCATGAGCGCCTCGACGGATAGCGTCACGGTTCCCGGCCTGGATCCGCTGGACGGGGGCTGGCGTGCGTTCGCCGCGCTCGAGCCCGAGGCGCAGCTCGCGCGCATCCGGTCCTGGCTCGAGCGGCTGCGGCTGGTCGATGCGGGGGCGGTCGCCGAGCGAGCGCGGCTGCCCCTCGGCGAGGTCGTCGCCTCGCCCTTCGGCCTGCGGGCCATCGCTCTGGCGGTGCAGGTCGGCGCGACCACCGTCGATCGGGAGACCCGCTCGCTCCTCGACTGGCAGGTGGAGGGCGTGGTCGCCGACGAGCGCCACGGCGTCTGGGAGAGCGGGCGGCTGCACGTCGGGAAGTACCAGGCCTTCCTGCAGGACGCGCCCTTCGCCACCTACGACCCGGCCCACGTGGCCAAGTGGGGGCCGCACGAGCTGATGCACCGCGCCGTCGGTTTCTTCTGGCGGCGGGGCATGAGCCGCTTCGAGCACTACCTCGGGGCGCGGCTCAACGAGCTCCTGCCGGTCGCCCTCTGGTACGGGCCGGACCAACTGCTGCGGCTGCGCGAGGACGGCTTCGAGCGGGCGAGCGCCCAGCGGGAGGCGAGGGCGACCGACGCGCGCTGGCTCGAGGAGACCGACGAGGAGCACCTCGGCCGCACCCTCCGTTGGCTCCGCTACGGTTTCGAGCACGTCGCCACCGAGCTCGACGCCATCGACCGGGAGCGGCGCTCGGGCCGCTGCATCCCCACGCCCCACCACGTCGGTGGCGCCACCCTGAACGCCTCGAGCGATGCGCTCGCTTACGTGGTCGCCCACCACGAGCGCCTCGAGAGCGCCGCCGTCGCCGACGCCCTCGAGCGCGTGGACGCCTTCGCCGGCGTGGATGACTACCGGGGGCACATCGAGGCGCGTTGGGAGGCGCTGCTCTTCGGCGACCTCGAGCTCGATTTCGCGGCCATCGCGGAGAAGCGCACGGCGCGCATCGCCTGGGACCAGGGCCTGCGGCGCGCGCTGGCGGGGGAGGGCGCCGACCCGGACCGAGTCGCCGCCGATGGCCTCGAGGCCTTCGACCTCGGCCAGCTCTACGACGGCGTGCTCTCGGTCGCGCCGCGGCTGGCCGACGTGATCGAGGAGCGCGACCCCGACTGGCTCGAGCGCTTCGCGTTCGGGCCCGCCATTCGCCAGCGGGCGCCGCTCGGCGTTCGCCTCGAGCGCTTCCTCGCCGAGAGCGATCCCGAGGCCGCCGAGCTCGCCCGCTTCGAGCATCGGCTGGCGACCATCACGCCCGGCGACCGCGGGCGCCTCGCTGCCGATCAGGGGACCCGCCTCGCCCGCGACGACGCCTTCGCCCTCGAGCGCTTCGCTCACGACGTCGTCGCCCTCCACGCCGGCGCCGAGCCCACGGCCGGAGCCCACGCCGTGCTCATCGGCCGCGTCGGCGACGAGGTCTCGGTCATCCCCCTCGAGCCCGTGCTGGCCACGTTCTGGGAACGGCTGGCCGACGAAGCCATCGACGAAGAAGAGGCCCGGACCACCCTCGGCGACGACCCGGTCGACACCCTCCTCCAAGCCGGCGCCCTGGTCCTGCTCTGAGGGGACCGGCCCGGATGTCACACCCTCGTGGCAGACTGTTCGGCTCGCTCACCCATGGCCCTCGACTTCGCCCACGACTGCACCCGCCGCTGGTTCGAGACCAGCTTCGACGGCCCGACCCCCGCCCAGGCCAAGGGCTGGCCGGCGATCGCCGGCGGCGAGTCCACGCTGCTCCTGGCGCCCACCGGCTCGGGCAAGACCCTGGCGGCGTTCCTGGTGGCCATCGACCGGCTCCTCTTTCGCGACCCGTCGCCCGAAGAGAAGGTGCGGGTGCTCTACGTCTCGCNNCCGGTGAGCGTCGGGGTGCGCACCGGCGATACGCCGTCCACCGAGCGGCAGCGGATGAAGCGGCACCCACCGGACATCCTCATCACCACCCCCGAGTCGCTCTTCCTGATGATGACCTCTCAGGCGGCGCGGATCCTCACCGAGGTGGAGACGGTGATCCTCGACGAGATCCACGCGCTGGTCCCCACCAAGCGCGGCTCCCACACCGCGCTCACCCTCGAGCGGCTGGAGGCGATCCGCGATCCCGAGCTGCCGCCCTTGCAGCGCATCGGTCTGTCGGCGACCCAGCGACCGCTGGAAGAGGTCGCTGCCTATCTCGGGGGCGCCACCAGCGAGGGGCCCCGGCCGGTGACCATCGTCGACGCCGGCTCCACCAAGGAGTTCGATCTGGTGGTCGAGGTTCCCGTCGAGGACATGGCGCGCCTCGACGCCGAGCCCATCGAGACCGACGCCGACGGCGACGAGATCCCGCCCTGGGAGCGCGTGCAGCCGGGCCCCGCCTCCGCCGATACCCAGCCGAGCGGTCCGTCGATCTGGCCGGCCATCCACCCGCGGCTGGTGAAGCTGATCCGCGAGCACCGCTCGACGATGATCTTCGTCAACAGCCGCCGTCTCGCCGAGCGGCTCTCGGACGCCATCAACGAGCTCGCCGGCGAGGAGCTCGCGCTCGCTCACCACGGCTCGGTCGCCAAGGACATCCGGGCCAACATCGAGGACCGCCTCAAGCGCGGGCAGCTGCCGGCCATCGTGGCCACCAGCTCGCTGGAGCTGGGCATCGACATCGGCGCCGTGGATCTGGTGATCCAGATCGAGGCGCCGCCCTCGGTCGCCTCCGGGATCCAGCGCATCGGTCGCGCCGGCCATCAGGTCGGCGCGGTGAGCCGGGGGGTGATCTTCCCCAAGTACCGGCACGACCTGCTCGCCTGTGCGTCGGTGGTCCACCACGTCCGCGAGGGGCACGTCGAGTCCACCCGCTATCCGCGCAACGCCCTCGACGTGCTCGCCCAGCAGGTGGTGGCGACCGTCGCGCAGCGGGGCGCCATCGCGGTCGAGGAGCTCTTCCGGCTGGTCACCGGCGCCGCACCCTATCGCGAGCTGCCGCGGCGCGCCTTCGAGGGCGTGCTGGACATGCTCTCCGGTCGCTACCCCTCGGAGCAGTTCGGCGAGCTTCGGCCGCGGATCACCTGGGACCGAATCCAGGGCACGCTCACGCCCCGCCGCGGTGCGAAGATGTTGGCCATCGCCAACGCCGGGACGATCCCCGACCGCGGGCTCTATGGGGTCTTCCTCGCCGACGGTTCCTCGAACGGCAAAGGAAAGAGCGTGCGGGTCGGCGAGCTCGACGAGGAGATGGTCTTCGAGTCGCGGGAGGGCGAGGTCTTCCTCCTGGGGGCGACCAGCTGGCGCATCGAGGAGATCACCCACGAGCGGGTGCTGGTGACGCCTGCGCCGGGCGAGCCGGGGAAGATGCCCTTCTGGCACGGCGATCGTCCGGGCCGACCGGTGGAATTCGGCCGGGCCATCGGCGCGCTGACCCGCGAGCTCGCCAAGGCGAAGCCCGAAGAGGCGGAGGCGACCCTCGTCGCCGACCACGGCCTCGACCACCAGGCCGCCGCCAACCTCGTCCGCTACCTGGCCGACCAGAAGGAGGCGACCCGCGCGCTGCCCACCGACCGGCGGATCGTCATCGAGCGCTTCATCGACGAGATCGGCGATCCGGTGGTCACGATCCTCTCGCCCTTCGGTGCGCGGGTGCACGCGCCCTGGGCCACCGCCGTGCAGGCGCTCCTGATGGAAGAGCGGGGCCTCGAGGTGGACCTGCTCTACAGCGACGACGGGATCGTCTTCCGCTTCCCCGACGTGGACCAGCCGCCGGAGGACGCGCTCTTCTTCCCGAGCGCCGACGAGGTCGAGCGGCTGATCACCGGGCGGATCGGCGAGACCGCGCTCTTCGCCGCCCGCTTCCGCGAGAACGCCGGGCGCGCGCTGCTCCTGCCGCGGCGCCGCCCGGGGCAGCGCACGCCGCTCTGGCAGCAGCGTCGCAAGAGCGCGAGCCTCCTCGGCGTGGCCTCCGGCTTCCGGGACTTCCCGGTCATCCTGGAGACCTATCGGGAGTGCCTGCAGGACGTCTTCGACCTGCCGGCGCTGCAGGAGCTGCTCCAGTCGATCGAAGGCCGGAAGATCCGCCTGTCGAGCGTGGAGACGAAGACCCCCTCGCCCTTCGCGGCGGCGCTCCTCTTCGACTACGTGGCCAGCTTCGTCTACGAGGGCGACGCGCCCCTCGCCGAGCGGCGAGCGCAGGCGCTGAGCCTGGACCCGGCGATGCTCCGAGAGCTTCTCGGCGAGCCGGAGATGCGCGAGCTGCTCGACGCCGACGCGATCCGTGAGGTCGAGGCCCAGCTGCAGCGTCGCAAGTACCCGATCGACCACCCCGACCGGCTGCACGATCTCCTCCTCACCCTCGGCGACCTGTCCGAGGCAGAGCTCGCCACCCGCAGCGCCGAGGGGCCCGAGGCGATGGAGGCGATGCTCGCCGAGCTGGCGAAGGCCCGCCGGATCGCGCGGGTGACCATCGCGGGCGAAGCGCGGGTCTTCGCCATCGAGGACGTGGCTCGCTATCGCGACGCGCTCGGAGTGGTTCCGCCGCGGGGGACCCCGCAGGTGCTCTTGCAGCCGGTGGCCGATCCGCTGGGCGATCTGGTCGCTCGCTTCGCCCGGACCCACGCGCCCTTCCGCGCGGAGACCTTCGCGCGCCGCTATGGCCTCGGCGTGGCACCGGTGCGGGCCGCCCTGCGCCGCCTCGAGTCGACCGGGCGGCTGGTCGAAGGCGAGCTCCTGCCGCGCGAGCTGTTGCGCGAACGGGAGCTCGGACCCGGTCGCGAGCACTGCGACGCCGAGGTGCTTCGCCGCATCAAGCGCGCGTCCCTCGCCAAGCTCCGCCAGCAGGTGGAGCCGGTCGAGCCCGAGGCCTACGCCCGCTTCCTCGCCGACTGGCAGGGCGTCACGCGGCCGCGCCGCGGCGCCGACGCGGTGATGGCCGTCGTCGAGCAGTTGCAGGGCGCGGCCATCCCCCATTCGGATCTGGAGAGCCGCGTCTTCCCGGCGCGGGTGGAGGACTTCGACCGCCGCGATCTCGACGATCTGCTCGCCAGCGGCGAGGTGCGCTGGCGGGGCATGCAGTCCCTCGGCGACAAGGACGGCCGCGTCGCTCTCTACCTCGCGGAGCACTATCCGCTGCTGGCCCCCGACGCCGAGCCGGCGGAGGGAGCCCTCTCGGGCGAGCTGCGCGCGCTGCTCGACGAGCGCGGCGCGCTCTTCTTCCGCGACCTGGTCGCCGCGACCGGGCGGCTCCCGGCGGAGGTCTTCGAGGCGCTCTACGACCTGGTCTGGGCCGGCGAGGTGACCAACGACACCCTCGCGCCGCTCCGCTCGCTGCGGACGCCGCGGCGGGGACGCATCCGCCGGGGCCTCGCCCGGCGCGCCGCGCCCGTCGGCCCTCCCGGATCCGAGGGCCGCTGGTCGCTGCTGCCGACCGAGCGCGCGAGCGCCACCGAGCGGATGGAGGCCCACGCCACCCAGCTGCTCGAGCGAAGCGGGGTGCTCATGCGCGAGAGCATCAAGGCGGAGCCGATCCGCGGAGGCTTCGGCGCCATCTATCCGGTGCTCAAGGCGATGGAAGAGGTCGGCCGCGTTCGCCGCGGCTACTTCGTCGACGGTCGGGGGGCGACCCAGTTCTCCGTCCCCGGCGCCGAGGACCGGCTCCGCGATCACCGGGAGGAGCCCGACGACGCCGAGGCCATCGTCCTCGCCGCCGACGATCCGGCGAACCCCTATGGCGTGGCGCTCCCCTGGCCCGACTCGAGCGACGGCCTCCGTCCGGCGCGCGCCGCCGGCGCCCAGGTCGTGCTCTACAACGGCCGGCTCGTCGGCTACATCGGACGCACCGGTGAGCGCCTCAGCACCTTCCTCCCGGTCACCGAGCCCGAGCGCAGCCGTGCGGCTCGCGCCATGGCCACCGCCGTGGGCGCGGGCATCGGCCGTCCGCGCGGTCGCCGCGGGGGCGGCGGTGTGCTCCTCGCGCGCATCGACGGCACCCCGGCCCACGAAGCCGACTACGCCCCCTACCTCGAAGAGGCCGGTTTCCGCACCAGCGCCAAGGGCCTCTTCCGCCGGCTGGCCCCCGCCGAATGAGCGGTCGGGGCGACGCCGCGTGCGGCCCCCCCGATTCCTCGGCTATTCTGTCTCCGTGATGGGGCAGCGCGGTGCGATGGGGGCGAAGACACCACGGCATCCGACCCGCTTCACCAACGCGGCCGAAGCGCTGCACCGCTACGGCGCGCTGGCCGACCGCTACGGCTGCTTCCTGCTCGCCGGCGATCCGGTCGCCGACGCCCTCGCGCTCGAGATGCTCGCCGGCAGCCGGGAGCCCTTCGAGACCGCGCTCGCCCGCGGCATCGGCGCGGTCGCCGATCCCTCACCGGCGCTGCGCGCCTTCTTCCATGAGGTCGACACCATTCCGAGCTGGGTCGACCGCCGGAAGCTCCGCCTCGGCGCGCGGACCTATCAGCGCACCGGCCAGTCGATGATGTTCGTGCTGAGCGCCTGGTCGCTCATGAACGGCTACCACTCGGGCGCCGCGGTCAAGCCGCTGATGGCCACCGGCCAGCTCGACGCCGCCGCGCCGCGTCGCCTGGCCGAGACCGGTCGCTTCCTGGTCGAGGTCTGTCAGGACCGCGGCCTGGACCGCTTCGCCCCTGGCCTGCAGACGGCCGTGCGCGTCCGGCTGATGCACGCGATCGTTCGCCAGATGCTCCAACGCCGAGGCGATTGGCGCACCGCCGACTGGGGCGTGCCGATCAACCAGGCGGACATGATGGGCACCGTCCTCGAGTTCTCGTTGCTCTTGCTCGAGGGCTGCCGCGTGATGGGCTTCCACTTCGAGCCCCATGAGTCCGAGGCGGTGGTGCACCTCTGGCGCTACGTGGGCTATCTCAGCGGCGTCGACGAAGAGCTCCTCGAGGAGCTCTCTTCGGAGGCCCGCGGCGTGCGCTTCGCGGAGATGGTGAAGCTGGTGCAGCCCGGACCGGATCAGGACTCGATCGATCTCGCCGCCGCCCTCCGCGTGGTACCCCGCGAGCTGGCCACCGGCCGGCTCGAGCGGCTCCTGGTGCCCTTCACCATTCGCTACCACGACGGCCTGACCCGGGTGTTCAACGGCGACCAGGTCGCCGACGCGCTCCGCATCCCCAACGCCCACTGGGCGCTGATGATCCACCCGACCCGCGCCTTCATCGGCACCATGGAGCGCATCCGCCGCGGGCTCCCCTACGGCACGCGGGCCGTCGCCTGGCTCGGCAACACCATGGTCCGCCAGGCCATCGGGCGGATGCTCGGGGGCATCGAGCCCACGTTCCATCCCTCGCGAGCGTGATTCACCTCTCAGCGCGTGAGGAACCTCGCGCGAATCCCATGGCGTCCTTTCGGTCGGCGGTGTACGCACTCTTCACAGAACGCGTTCCAAGCGCGTTCCCCGATTTCTTCCGAGGCGACATGCGACGAATCCTCCCCCCTCTTCGTCGTCGGCGCGCTCGCGGCCACCGGCTGCGGTGACGACGACGGCTCCACGACCGACGACGCGCTCCCGCCGGACTCGTCCACACCAGAGGTCGACGGCGGTCCGGTCGATCCGGGGATGTGCGTGGGCGACGTGCGCCGCGCCAGCAAGATCTACAACGGCACGCCCGAGCCGAGCTACGTGCCGCTCACCGATGGGCAGGTGCAGTCGGTGGTCAACCTCAACGGCTGCAGCGGCATGCTGATCACCGACACCTGGGTGCTCACCGCGGCCCACTGCGGTGTCCGCGCCGGTCGGACGCTCTGCATCGGTGTCGCGCCCGACCGGAGCGACGTCTGCTTCGAGGCGGTTCGCGCGGTGAGCGAGCCGGGCGGCGACGATCTGACCATCGTCGAGCTCGACGCCCCCGCCAGCAGCCGCGCGCCCTGGGCGCAGCCGGTGCCCATCCTCACCGAGCTCATGGACGAAACCTGGCTCGGCGACACCGCGGAGGCGTCCGGCTTCGGGCAGCAGGAGGACGGCTCGAGCGGCGAGCGCGAGTTCACCGCCGAGCCGATCGTCGACCTGCGCCGCTCCGGCGTGAGCATCGACGGCATGGGCGAGCGCGGCGTCTGCTTCGGGGACTCCGGCGGCCCGCTCTTCGTGATCGGCACCGACGCGAGCGTCCGGGTGGCCGGCACGCTCAGCGGCGGCGACGAGAGCTGCACCGGCGTCGACAACTTCACCCGCGTCGACGTCTACAAGGACTGGATCGAGAGCTACACCGGCCCGACCGTCGTCGACGGAGCGCCCTGCGGGAGCATCACCGAGGAGGGTCGCTGCCTGAGCGGCGCGGCCGTCTGGTGCGACGGGGACACCCTCACCCGCTCGGTCTGCGAGAGCGGCACCGCCTGCGGTTGGGACGGCGACATCGCGGGCTTCCGCTGCATCGCCGGCGACGACCCCTGTGAGGGGCTGGACCAGGTCGGCGTGTGCGACGGCAACGTCGCCCGCTGGTGCGAGCGTGGCGAGGTGCGCAGCCGCGACTGCGGTTCCTGCGACCAGGTCTGCGCCAACATCGACGAGGTCGGTGGGGTCTACTGCCAAGAGGACCCCTGCGGTGGCCTCGACTACCTCGGCCGCTGCAACGGCGACGTCGCCGAGTGGTGCGACGAGGGTGAGCTCCGCAGCCGGAACTGTGCGGAAGACGGCCTCGTCTGCGGCTACATCAACGACGAGTACGGCTACTACTGCGGCCGCAGCGGCTGAGCGGCGCACCACGCGGCGGCGGCCGTGATATCTTCCGCCGGTGGCCCAGCCTGCCGTTCCGCTGACCTTCGGCCGCTACGAGGCGCTCTTCCACGTCGCGAGCGGCGGCATGGCGGAGGTCTTCGCTGCGCGGCTGCGCGGCCCGGCCGGCTTCGAGAAGCTGGTGGCGGTCAAGCGGCTGCTGCCGGAGCTCGCCGACGAGCACTTCGTCACCATGTTCCTCGACGAAGCGCGGCTGGCGGCGCACATCAGCAGCCCGCACGTCGTGCAGACGTTGGAGCTCGGTCGCGCCGAGGACGACGGGGCGCTCTACATCGTGATGGAGCTCGTGGTCGGCGTGACCCTCTACGACCTCGCCGTCTCCGTGATCGACGGGAGCCTCGGCGCGCTGCCGATCCCGGTCGTCGCAGAGATCCTCTCGCAGGCGGCGCGCGGCCTCGACGACGCCCACAACGCGACCACGCCGACCGGCCAACACCTGCACGTCATCCATCGGGACATCTCGCCGCAGAACATCCTGGTCGGGGCCGACGGCCGGGTGCGGGTGACCGACTTCGGCATCGCCCGGGCGGTCATGCGGAGCACCCAGACGCAGGCGGGGCAGCTCAAGGGGAAGGTGGCCTACGTCTCGCCGGAGCAGGCCAAGGGCAAGGCGCTCGACCGCCGCTCCGACGTCTTCAGCCTCGGGGTGGTCGCGTGGGAGTGCCTGACCGGCCGCTCGCTCTTCAACACCGGTGACCCGATCGAGACCCTCGACCGGGTGAAGGAGCTGCGGATCCCGAGCCCGAAGGAGCTGCGCCCGGACTGCCCGGACGAGCTGGCCACCGCCGTGCTCTGGGCCCTCTCGCGCGACCCCGAGCGCCGCTGCCCCAACGCCGCGCGCTTCGCCCGGGCGGTGACCGACGCGGTGCCGGAGCGGCCCAGCAAGCGGAAGCTGGCCGCCTTCGTTCAGGAGCACGCCGGCGAGGCGCTGTCGACGATCCAGAAGCGCATCAAGTCGGTCTCCTCCGGGCGCGAGAAGACGATCATGCGCCCGGCGCCCACGAGCCGTGAGGAGAGCTCGCGCATCGTTCCCTCGGCGGAGGTGGAGAGCGGCGTGCAGCCGCTGATCGGCAATCCGACCGAGCCGCCGCCGCCGATCGAGACCGCGAGCGAGGCGGCGCGTCGCGTGATGGGCGTCGCGACCACTCCGGCGGCCCAATCGCCGGACGGGCTGGGCGACGAGGAGATCACCAGCGCGCCGGCCATTCGCAAGCAGAAGAGCAGAGGCGGCGGCGGGGCGAACAAGAAGCTCAACCTCGTGACCGCCATCGGCATCGCGGCCTGGGTCGGCGCCGCCGCGCTGGCCTATTGGACCATCGCCGGCTGATTCCGGACCTTCACGCCGGAGCGCGATCCAGGTGGCCAGCCGCTCGCCGCTGGCGGTCGCCACCCTTTCGCCGGCGACGACCCCCTCGAATCCCCGCGACCCGCAGGAGCAGGGCGCTACTCCGGAACGCAGCCGAACGGCGTGCAGCGCTCCCCGAGTCGGCAGTCGGCGGACGTGTCGCAAGCGAACCAGCAGCCTCGGCGGTCGGGTGCGAGCTCGACACAGCCCAGACCGGCGCCGCAATCCTCGGCCATCGAGCATTCCTGCAGGCAGAGCGCGAAGGTCGGGTCGCCCTCATCGAGGCTCACGCACAGGGCACCGTCACCACAGATGTTCTGGTCGGCGGGGGGGCCCTCGGTGAACCAAGGTGCCGCACAGTTGGAGACCGAACAGTGGCCCTCGGAGAGCCCGGGCTCCAGCAGGCAGAAGCCCAGGCCGAAGGGTGAGAAGCAGTTGGCGTCTTCCGTACACGGTGCGCCCACGTTCGGTGTGGTCACGGCCGGGTTGTACTCGAGCGGTAGGCAGACGCCGTTGGCTGCCTCACCGCCGGGGGCGAGACCGCTCCAGTAGCAGCCATAGCCGTCGCGGCAGGTGCTCTGCGCCACCCCTTCGCCCACCCAGCTGCTCGGATCGCTGGCCGTGTCGAAGCCACCCACCGTGCAGCCCTCGAAGCAGGCGAAGTAGCCCAGCGAGTTTCGATCGCAGACGCCGCCATTCGCGCACTCGTTGCCGGGGAGATCGCAGCGGTCCTTGGTGCATGTGCCGCCGACCCACGACCCGTCGTCGGATTCCGCGATGCACCGGCCGCCGGGCTCGCAGTCCGAGTCCTCGGTGCATGGGTCGCCGCCGGCTGCGGTCGGGGTGCTCGGGCGGTTCACGCAGCGGGACGTCGCCGGGTCACAGGTCGCGGCCGAGGCGGTGTCGTAGGCGAGCCCATCGAAGTTGAGCTCGGGGGTGGCGCAGGCCTCGGGGCGCGCCGGGCTGGGGTCGCCGCAGTCCGAGGGAGTACAGGCCGCTGGCTCCGTCCCGCAGTCGGAGGGTGTCTGGATTCCGGGAATCCCGTTGGTCTCTTCCCTGCGAATGCGGCACTCGTCGTGTGACTGACAGCCGATGAAGCAGGCTTCCTCCGTCAGCAGGCACTCGTAGCCGCTGCGGCACTCGTTCGAGGTCAGGCTCGGGCTGCATCGGCGGGCGCAGAAGCCCGGCACGAACGACTCGGTGTTCTCCTCGGTGTCGGAGCCGAAGATGTCGATGCACACCGCGCAGTCCCCGCAGACCGAGTCCAGGGCACTGCTGCGCACGTTGCACTGCTCCAGAGTCGCACCTTCCTCCGGCCATGAGGTCGTGCAGTAGCCACCGGGGAAGCGGGGGGTGGGGATGAAGGTCTCCTCGCCATCTGGGTGGCTTCGGATGGGATCGGACGAGCCCCCCAAGCCGATGGGGTCGTCGCCGAAGGTCGCCGGCTCGAAGCAGCGGGTGTTGGTGCCCGGACAGCCGGAGGCTTCGGCGCACGGCTCGCCGACGACGCAGCGGGGCATGGCCGCGTCGCTCTCGCGATCGGGGGTGGCGCCGGAGTCGACACCGAAGTCGGGGATTCGGGCATCGACGCCGTAGTAGGGGTCTTCGTAGCCGCCGCAGCCGTAGTCGTCGTCGTCCTCGTAGGGATCGTCGTCGTTGCAGAAGCAGCCGCCTCCACACCCCGTGCTGGCCATCACGAAGGCCAGCGTCCAAGCCAATCGACGAAGCGTCACTACCGACGCAGAATGCCGTGCGGAATCGCGATTGACCAATGAGCTTCCCGGAGTGATTCGCGGAGCCGCTACTCGGGAACGCAACGCGCGTCCTCCGTATCCACCATCGAGCAGCGCTCGCCCGACCGGCAGTCGGCGTCGCGGGTGCAGCCGATCCAACAGGCGCCCCCCTCGGCGCCGAGAGGCAGGCAACCGAGGCCGGCTTCGCATTCTTCGGCCTCGGTGCAGCGCTGCACGCAGAGCGCGCTGGTCGGGTCGGTCAGGTCGAAGGGGACGCAGACGGCGTCGGCTCCACAGAGGGTCGCGTCGGCCGCGCCCTCGGTGAGCCAGGGCGCGAAGCAGCTCCGGACCGAGCAATAGCCTTCCGGAAAGCCCTCGTTCTGGAGGCAAACGCCGTATCCGAAGGGCGACCAGCAGTCGGCGTCGACGTCGCAGGGCTGGCCCACGTTGGGCTCACCTACGCGTGCCGGGTAGCTCGATGGGAGGCACGCACCGTTCGCGGGCTCGTCGCCCGCTCCCCGACCGAGCCATTCGCAGTCGTAGCCGTCCCGGCACTCCGCCTGGGCCACCCTCTCGCCGATCCAGCTCTCGGGATCGGCAGCGTCGTAACCGCCCACGGTGCACGCGGCGAAGCAGGCGGGGCTCTCGATGCCGTCCCGCTCCACGGTCGCGCACACGCCGCCTTCCGCACACTCGTTGCCGTCGATGTCGCAGCGTTCCTTGGTGCAGGTCCCGCCAGCCCACGAGCCGTCTTCCGCTTCGGCGATGCACCGCCCCAGCCGCTCGCATTGGTCGTCCTCCGTGCACGGATCACCGGCCACGGCCACCGGATCGAAGGCTCCGACGCAGCGCGCGGTGAGCTCGTCGCAGATCGCCCCCGACTCGAGGTCGTACACGAGCCCGTCGAAGTTCGCGCTCGGGTTCGCGCACCCTTCCGGATCGGCGGGCTCCGGGTCCTCGCAATCCGGCGGCCGGCAGACCTCCGGCGACTCCTCGCACTCGAAGGGCGTCTGGATGCCCTCCACGCCGTTGCCGTCTTCCCGACTGATCCGGCATTCGTCGTCCGACTGACAGCCCAGGGAGCAGACCTCGAGATCCATCAGGCATTCGTAGCCCGCCCGACATTCGCTCGAACCGACCCGCGGGGTGCAGCGTCGTGCACAGAAGCCGGGTACGAAGTCGTCGGGATTCTCCTCGGTGTCGAGCCCGAAGAGGTCGATGCACGAAGCGCACGCACCGCAGACCGGGTCCACGTCGCCCTCGCCCCGCACGTTGCACTGGTCGGGCCCGCTCCCAGGCCATGACGTCGTGCAGTACCCGCCGGGGAAGAGCGGTGTGGGCACGAACGTGTCTTCCCCATCCGGGTGATCCTGGATCGGGTCGCTCGGCCCCCCGAGTCCCACCGTACCGAAGAACGCCGGCTCGAGACACAGGGCTTCGGGGAGCGGGCAGCCGGTGGCCATCGTGCACGGATCTCCGACGCCGGGACACATCGATTCGAGCATCCCATCGAGCGATCCGTCGCTCGGGGCGGCGTCGATCACCCCGAGGTCGGGGAATTGCGCGTCCTCCGGCACGGT
>JABAOG010006972.1_pt1 | contig 21773 bp, 36 predicted proteins | sample 7062131 | NCBI WGS metagenome assembly JABAOG01 (sample SAMN14538629, study PRJNA623070) | marine sediment metagenome | biome: marine biome [ENVO:00000428]; feature: marine pelagic biome [ENVO:01000023]; material: deep marine sediment [ENVO:00002113] | place: India: Arabian Sea | collected...
CACGTCCAGCTCACGGGGTGGCAGGTCGGGCAGCAACTTGTCCAGCTCGCGCTCGACCTCGGTGTCCTGCGCACAATACTCCAGCAGGCGCATGTGAGCTTGCGCAAATGTCCACTGCTCTTTGGCGCAGGTGAAACGCGGCCAGTGGTGTCCCGGCAGCCTGCCATCCTTCCCCGGCTTGCAGAGCTTCAACATCAGCGAGGTGCCGGTCTTGTCCTTGCGCTGATCGATCCCCAGTGCTCGGCTGGCATCATCAAGCGAAGCGGGCAGACCGGCCTTCAGTGCCATCGCCCGCGTGCAGCGCATCTGCTTAACGTGCAGTAGGGGTAGCGTCGAGTGGTTTAAACTATCGTTGGGGCTGAACCGAGCACGCAGCACATAGTTCCATACCAAGAACTCGAACAGCGCATTATGAGCCACAACGAGGCCACCGTTGCGTATGTGAGCGGCAACGGCTTCAAGAGGATGTCCGGGAAGCCACGGGGGTCCTGATGCCGGATGCCGCTCTTCCTCATCCGCATCCTCGACGAGGGTACTGACGGTCACTGGGCCGTCATCAAACGCATAGGAAAAGCACCATACTCCGGTGCTTTCGTGATTAACATAGTTCATCACCCCGACCTCTCTGAGGTCGAGGCGTGAGAAAGTTTCAAAGTCCAGATGTAATTTAGATTCCACAAACACCCTCTTTGCAGGCTTTTTCAGAATTGTCCTCAATCTCCACGTTGCCTGCTGCCAACGCTTCTGAATAGGGGACTCGTGTGAGCGGTTGGCCACCTCGCGCCCCGTCGGGGTAGAAGGTTAGACCTCTCAACTGTGACGCATACTTGCTCACAATACGCGCCATCTCTTCGACTCGATCTTCGTTGTTCAGTTCCGATCCCCATGAGGGCAGATTCAAAGTCGAGCTAATCGCCATATCAACATACCTCTGCGCCCATGCTTGGAAAGCGATCCTCCTTTCCGGGTCTTCCGCCAAGCTGAGTGAACTCTCAATCGAGTCCGGGTCCACGCCTGTCTCATCGATAATGATTTGCGCACCGGCATCGACTTCGTACTTGTACACCCTCTTATCGTTGGCAAAGTATCTGCGCTTGTATGCAACTGCGAAGACAGGTTCGATCCCGGTGGAGGTTCCAGCCAGCATTCCAATCGTTCCCGTAGGAGCCACTGCGCGGTAGCGAACCGGGCGGGGAAGGGAGAGTCGGTCAGCAAGCTCGTTGGCACCATCCTCGGAGTTGTCACGCCAGACACCTAACCATGCTCCGAGTTCTTGGTCTGGCTCGTACCTTTTCCCTCGACGCAACAGCCACTCGTGGACCCCCATGATGCCGAGGCCAAGGCGGCGATTTGTGTCTCGCACTTGTGCAATCTTTTCTGTAGGGACTTCGCCTCGGACAGTGCCACAATACAGAAACTTCGAAGCAAGGTAGCTAACCTCGGCAAGGGTATCGCGGCTAGGAATGCGGGAGAGATTGATGCTACCCAGATTACAGCAGTCAGAGTCATCTTCAGACGTAACCTCAGTACACGCATTGCGAAGCGTTTCATTGAGACGCGTACCGAAGTTGAAGCTGAACCCCGGCTCTCCGTTTCGCATGGCCATGGAGATATTTTTAACGAAAATCTTCCATAGGTCAGCTTTCGACGGAGTGGGGTAGTCAGTGCCGTTGTAGTTGACGCTGATGTTGGTGAACTCGAGCGGCGCATGGAAGCTGAAGTCCTGCTTCTTAATCGCGCCAACCGTCGTGCCTGCAAGCGGTTGGTTGTCCCAGTCTTTCGCACTAAGAAACTCCTCGATGTCGGGATGATTCCAGTCTAGGCTGGCATAGATAGCAGACCTCCGATTGCCACCTTGCCGTACCTGCGCCCCTACTGAATCTATGGCTTTCATCAGCGGGATCGGTCCCGATGCCACGCCACCTGTTCTTGAGAGCTTTGAACCACGTCCGCGCAGCCGGGAGTAGTCGCTTCCGATGCCACCGCCGGTCATCAGACATTTGGTACTCCTTTCGATAAGTTCGCCCCACTCCTCACGAGTATCCACTAACGCCCTGAGAAGGAAGCAATTATTCCAGAACCTCGCCAGGCGACCGGCATAATAGTTGTACCGGCCACCGGGGAGGAACATCATTTCGCCGATGTAATACTCGAGCGCACTGCACTCCGAGTGGGAGAGTATGCCCCCGCAGACCTCTTGAACCAACGTGTGGGCGTTGTCTTGCCACGACCAACCAGCATAGTTCTGGTAGCGTAGCTCAAATATTCTTTTTCCGAGGTCGTTGCGATAGGGCATAGTGATCTCCTTAGATGCAGGTGAAGGGTCTGTAGGTACGGATCACCATATCAGCATGCTGGGGGAAACCAGCCTGCCTCAATGTCTCCGATTGGATTTGCCTCGCTTCCAGCTCGTTCTTATTGAAATCTTCACACGACTCCGGCCAACCTCTGACGAGGTTTTGGAGTAAGTGGACCATCTCGTGAAGGACGATAGAGCGTCCGTAAGGCGTATCCAATTGTACCATGTTGGAGATCAGTATCTGGTTGACCGGCGGTTCCCCGGTCGATCCCAGCACCCCACACTCCGGCTCAAACCCGAGCACCTCGCACATAAGGTCATGTTGCATAAAAGAAATCTGAATCTGCGTGTTCAGCAGCTCCCGATCTCCCCCATGAATATCGAACGCCCTGCCCCATGCCTCGAGGAAAAGCATGGCGATGTCCTGCTCCGGCAGCCCGAAGTCCTCGAAGTGCTGGCCGGTCACCTCCTCCTCGATCTCCTCGGTCAGGGTCTTCGGCGGGTAGATGTTCAAGTCCTTAAAGAACTCCTTACGAGCTGCGGCGTAGCACTCACCCGGATCACCTCCCTCTCTGACGCACTTGTTGTGGCGCACCTCCCAGTTGTGGAGGGCACCAAACACTGCCGTGATGCTGATCTTATCCTCAGTCATCACCGCCAGCTCGTCAGACTGCGCATGGGCAGGACCAAACATGTGGGTGCTCATCACCACGAGCGATGCGAGCACGGCGAGCATCACCATATTCATATGTCCAAACGTAGGCCGCTCCATTAGATCACCTCCTCGAAGTCGTCTTCAAGATCGAAGTCCGCAGCCGTGGCCAGATTGCCACCGCCACCGAGACGTTCGCCATCCTTCTTGAACATCACGCCACCGAGCACCCCGTTCACGCCCTTGCGGTTGGCGTCATCTTGGCACCAGAAATCGACGACCACGTTGCAGTAGCAACCAGAGTAAATCTCACTCGGGTCGGTGACCGGCTGCCCGTCCTTATAGACAGGTGGCTTGAGCTTGCTGTACGCGTTCATCGTCATCATGCCCTCGTACTCCGGGTACTTGTCGATGTCCTTCGTGTCACCACTGCGCAGCACCACGTTGCCGGAAGCGTAGGCTTGCTTCAGCTTCGTGCTCGCCTTCTCGCCCCACTTGTCCTTCGCCTTCTTCTCGATGTACCGCTTGGCCAGCTCGAGGTCGGGGCTGGACGGGTCGATGATGAGCGACACAGAGTACTTGCCATTCTCATCGGCCTCGAAGAGGCGGGGGAACGAAACACGTACGTTGTCAAGGCGGAGCTTTCCAGATTTTGTCATCGGCATAGTATTAGTCCTCAAAGTCATCGATTGAAATTTGGGCAACCTTCTTACGCTTGTCACTCTCCGGTGCCCAAGTCAGAGAGCCTTCCACTACTTCTACGAGATCGTACTCGTCAAACACCTTCAGCGCCTCGTGTCGCCCCATCAGCTTCTCGACCTTCGCCGGGGTAATCTCTACCTCGAACTCGGTCAGGTCAACACCGGAACTTTCTAAGACCGCACGAGCTACACTTTGGTTCCTGAATTTCCTGGAATTTCTTTTCTTCACCAGCTTGAATCCGGGGATGTCCTCTTGATGTTCCACCATCAGCTTGTCCATCTCCTTCTCCACCATGCGCACCATCGCCTTGATCATCGGCAATTGTGCAGCCAGCTCGCCGATCTCCTTCCGGCGTTCGCGCACCTCGGTAGCCCCCATGTTGGCTCGCGTCACCAGCTTACCTACTGAACCGTGCAGTTCTTTACAGTACGCTGCGTGCGGGCAATAGTCACAGTGAGCACCGGCGCGATAGATCGGCTGGCCAGCAGTGTCCGCCGCTGCCTTGATGGTCTTCTCCCACTCCTTCAACTCCTCGAGGGTGTAGTCGTGCGAGTGCTCGACCGTCCCGTGTACGCTGTTAGGCTGAATGATCGTGGCCCGGAAGGTACTGGGTGTTGGCCTGATCCAATCGGCACGGTTGGCTGAGTCAATGTAATAGAACCGAGCGCCCAGCAGGTAGATAATCAACTGGAGATTATCTTTGACCGGCACCTCGTTATAGCCTGTCTTCAGGTCCACGACCTCGAGGCGATCTTCAGACAAAGCCACGAAGTCCGCCGTCCCCCCGAGGTCCTTATGCACCCCATCTTTCAGGAACTTGGTTACGTCCATCTCCACCCAAGTGGTGGCACCCTCCTCGATGCGATAGCAATAGTTCACATACTTCATGACCGTCTCGCGTATCTCTTTGAACGTGAACCCATATCTGCTATCCACGTAGTCGTCACCGATCTCATCGAAGTACTGGCCGGCCTCGGCTGGCGTCATGCGCTCCATCATAATGTGCGCAGCCACCTCGTGGGCGAAGGTGCCCTTCTCTGCCATCCGACCGTGGGAGCCGGAGTCTTTGTGGTTCACACTCGCCGGACAATTCACCCAACGGTGGGCGGCAGAAGCTCTTAACCTACTCGTCATCATCAGCTAACTCCGATACTCGAAGACCCAGCTTGTCCCGCACAACAGCAGGGTCGATGTCCAATTGGTCGCAGACCCAGATGAAGCTGCCCTCACCAGTGTCATTGCTGCGGAACCAACGTCTGTTCTTGTGCCACTCGAGCTTCGCTTCCTGCACCGCATCCTTCAGGTTCATGGAGTACAGATCGAACCGGCTCAAGAACAACGAAGACAGGATGGTGCGGTCGGTTGACACGTCCTTCTCGGGGAACCGAATGATGTTCATCGCAGCAACCCCTTCCACCCAAACGTCACCCCTATGTGCTCGAAGCTAGTCTCCGGCTCGTTGTTAAACGGCTTGCCGCAGGCGAGGTTGCTCGAGTGATTGACGTACGGTCTGATATAGAACCCCTTCGTCACTTCCTTATGCATCCCGATCTCGAACTCGGTCGGGTTGTCGCACAAGTAGTTGACCCCGTTCAGCTTCTGGCCCACAGTCACCTCGGCATACAGGTAGTCCTCGGCCAGTACCTTCTCGGCCATCACCATCCCAATGAATGCCACGAGCAAACCCATCAGCACCCAGAACCCAACTCGCCGGTCAGCCTTTCGTTCCTCAGTCATCACATTATCTCCTCATGATCTGCGCCAGCACGCCCAATATCAAACCCAGTATGAAGTACAGCACCCAATCCTCAGTCATCGTCATCCTTCCAGCAGCAGCCCCACATGAAGGCTATTATCAGTAAACAAAACAGGATGGAGGCAGGATCATGTGTCATCTTTTTCCAGCCTCTCTACCATGAACTCGAGGTAGTGCTGCGCCTTGCGCAGGTCGTCGATGGCCGGTACGCCTTCCTTACGTCCTGCTCGCGTCACGTACTTCACCACGTTGCCCGCCAGGAAATCCAGGTTTTGCGACATGATGAAGTCGATGGGCTGGATGCCCTGCCGGTAGTGCTGGCCGCCCTTGCTGCGCAGTGAATCGTACGCCTCGACCAGATACCTCTTCCGCAACACCTCGTCTGCGAGGCGGGCCTTCGTACTGAATGCGTCCATTAGATTTGCTCTCCTTTCGTCATGTCGATCTCTTTGAGCTTCGGCAGGTTGTGACCCATCTGCCTTGTGTTGGCCACCAGCCTGAAGAAGTCGCTCTCGGTCATCAAGATCATCCAGTCTGTCCGTCCATCTTCGCGCAACGCGACGGCTCTTATCCGTACGTCCCAGTCTACCTTGGCCATCGTCGCCTGATCCAGAAACCCTCTCAGAGTCTTGAAGCTCGCCCTGCGCTTGACCTCGAAGCCGAAGGGTTGCGCCGTCACGTCCAACCCTCCATCCCTCGACTGATTCAAGTTGCGCTGGGCGTCCAGCCCATGCTCTTGAAGTATCTTCACCCATTCGCGCTCACCTCCTGCGCCCTTGTTGCGTTGTGACTTACCCACGTCGTGCCTCCTTCTCGATGGCCATGATAGTCGGTGATTCAATCACGATCCTATCGTCGCCACGATACTTGCGGATGAGGTCCAGTATGTTGTTTATCTTCACAGATTGGAGTTCACTGTACTTCTGCCACTGGATGCGCCTCCTGATTTCCTCCTCGCGCTCGCGATTGGCATTGTCGAGGTCCTCCTCGAGGTCCTTGATTCGCTCACGCAGGTGGAAATTGTCGGTGCCCAGCCTGTCAGCTCGCTGCTTGCTGCCGTCCATCAGAGCCTCGAGCAACGGGTCCACGAACTTCTCGATCACCTCTTCCCTGCTATATGTCTTGCTCATTCCGAAGTCTCCTTGCTTGATAGTTGGCCTCACGGCGCTCTCGATAATGCTGGTCCCAATCAACAACGCAGTAACCAAAGCACCACTCGCAATCGCAGCCAGCGATAGGAGGGCCACGTCGTCTGTTGTCTCGCACCCCACTCGGCTCATCGTTGTCCTTCAGCTTCATGTGTCACTCCTTCTTGAATACTGCGCAGGCCGTGACGTAGATAACTTGCTGATCCACCTGGATTTTCCACCACACGTCCCCCGCTTTTGGAACGGAGAGAACCACGGCGTTCTTGGCCACGGTCCAACTCCCCTGTTGTACGTCCACGAAGTCGCCCGGAACGATCTCGGGCTTGCTTCGCGACCAAGGCGGCGGCACCTACTGCAAACGCTGCCACACGCGCCTCACTGTTTCTGCTTGCCATTGTTTTCCGCGAGAGGTGGCAACGCCCATGTCATTCAGGCCTGCCGCTACCTCCCTCAGCGACATGCCGCTGTTCATCATCCCGGTCAGGACGCGTCGCAACTTTTCTGCTGCCTGTCTTGCGTCCTCCCGGCGCTTCGCCATAGTGGCATCCTGCGTGCGTCTGAGCGCCGCTGCGCCGTTAGGGTTACCGAGGGTAGCACCGCGTGCTTTCTTCGCAGCCAGCGCCTTCCTCGTGCGATCTGAGATGGCTTCCCTCTCCTGTTGTGCGATCAGCGCCATGATGCCAACGGTTAACTTGTTGGCATCAGGCATGTCGCAGCAGACAAACTCAACGTCGCTGTTCTGGAGCGCCGTGAGGAACGCAGCGTCCCTGCTCAGGCGGTCCAGCTTGGCCACGATCAGGCGGCTGCCGGGGATGGAGCGAGCCAGAGCCAGCGCCTTGGCCAGCTCGGGGCGGTCGTTCTTCTTGCCACTCTCGATCTCGGTGTACTCGTGCATGGCCGGGCGACCAAGGTAGTCGCGGATGGCATGCGCCTGCGCCTCGAGGCCGAGGCCCGACTCACCCTGACGCGTGGTGCTGACACGGTAGTATGCGATGTCAACGGCAGGCATCAGCCTCTCCTCGGCCCGAAGGCACGGGTGAGCTTGTCCTCGAGGTCTTCGTCCGCCAGACGACTGCGCAGCGAGGCGATAGCCGCACGCTTCTCCTCGATGAACCGGTCGAGGCACGGCACGCGAGCGTGGTCCGACAGACCAGCCGACCATAGCTGATCAGCCATGTACTCGAGCGCCTCGAGCACGAGCTGAAGCTCGTCACGATTCATGGTGTACTCCTCACCTGTCAACTTGCTCATTTCCTTCGCCGAATGGTACAGTTTCTCAGCCATTTATGATCCTTTCGAATAGTAGTGGCAAAAACGAGATGCTAACACTGATTGCCGTTCCAAGTCCAATGCTAAATCCGATAAATATCAGTCCCGCCAGTGTTAGTCGCCAACCTGCTGTAAACCCCGGGTTTTCTTGCACCAGACCTCCCCTTGAAATGATATGCATTCGACCTCATCGTGGCACGAGAGTTCCGGCCTGCTAGTCAGAAGCTCACTCACCAGCACGATCAATGCGAATATCGACAGGATCACCGCGATACCCATCAGCGTCATCATCACTGCGTCCAGCATCTTATCCAGCATCCTTCGTCTCCTTCGCCTCGTACGTCGCGAACGCGTAGGCCTTGTCAGCCTTCGCCCGTTCCTCGACCGGCCTACTGTCGTCCAAGGCCATCACGTGCAGCGCCTGATTGATACGCTGCACCTGACTGATGGCCACGTCACGCGTCAGGCCGGTGCTCCAGTTGGCTTGGCTGCCGTCACTCTCGACCAGCACCACGGTGTACAGCTTAGGCCTCGGCATGCGTCACCTCCTTCACGTGGTCCAACCGCACCCAACGCTGCGTGAACAGCGCGAACGGGTCGTCGGAGTGCAGCAGGTGGAGAGGTACCACGAATACAGCGGTCGCCCCTCTGAACGCTTGGATTGGCTTCTGCTGGAGCACTGCCCAGTCCTCACCGTGCGCCCTGATCACCTGCTTCAACCGCTTGGTGGCGGGTTTCAATCTCACTATCCTAGTCATCGTCGTTCTCCCACTGTTCCACTACGTCAATGATGTCCTCGAGGTCCAGCGCTTCGATCTCATAGTCCTCGGGGTAGCTGTTCCACCATGCCCATCCGGGTATCGTCATCTTCATCACTCGCCCACCTCACGCGAACACACGATCTGGTCCCGCCAGAAAACCATGTAGCCACTGTCGCGGATGCCCTGCCGCCAGTCAGCCGCACGGTACATGTTGCTCAGTTTGCAGATGTCACCGAGGGTGTCAGCCGTCGTCATCACCACGTACCGCTCCGACCCCTTCACGTTGCGGGCCAAGAAGTAATCGCCCCGGTCCATCGTCCCCGGCAGTATCTCGAAGTTGCGTCCGTTCTCTGTTGTCACTACTCGCATCACATTCTCCTCATGATCTCAAGTGCTTCGGTTGCGGTCATGATCTCCAGATCACGGACCGTGAAGGTGCAGCCACACTCCTCGCAGTTGAAGGCTCGGGTCTGCGGGGCCAGCGCAGCAAGGCTGACCTCGTACGCGGGACCGTTGCACTCGGGGCAGTGTCGCGGATCGTCGTTGTGTTCAATGCTCATAGCTTGCGTTCTCCTGATTTGATGGCACTCATGTGCCGGGTTGATTCCCACTCGCGTAGGCGGTAGGCGAAATATACACGTCGCCTTGATCTACTGTCAACAACTACTTCGGTGGCACCTGACTTTGACCGGCGGCGCTTCAGCCACGGCCAGTCATGTAGCACGCCGTCCACCATCGCCACCGCGTGCGTGTCCAGCAGCAGCACGTAGCGTCCAGTGGGGTACTGCCGGGCGAACTGCGCGATGGTGAGGGGGCGCGACTCCTGCTCGGTGTAGCCATAGCCACCGTCGCTGATCTTGCGGGACACACGGCGGCGCTGCGGAGGCGGTATGCGACGCCACGTTGGCACCTCCTGTCCACCCAGTGCCCGGATGCCCTTCATGCAGACTGCGGTGGTGGTGCCATCGCCCGGCTCGCGCCCCAGTGCCTGCAGCATCACTGCCACGTCCTCCATTGGCACCGAGGCGCTCACTGCGAGGCTACGCACTGCGCAATCGTTGGGTGTCATGTCTGGGTAGTCGCGCTCGTACTCGGTCGTGTCGTGTCTCACAGTGCTTCCTCCAACAGGGTCGTGACGCCACAATGGCACTCGAGGATTGCCTCGTTGCTGACCGCAGTACGGCTCACCCACTCCCAGCCGAGGCGCGCCCCGCACTGCGGGCACTCATGCTCGGCGTCAGTGCGGCACGCGATGGCGAACCGGCTCCACTGGTCAACGATGGCGTCCGCCATGCCGTCGAAGCTCTTCGAGCGCAGCTTCCAGCGCAGCGGTCCCGGCGAGGCGCGGTGTATGAACGACCACGCCTTGTGTTCGTCCGTACCCTTGGCAGGCGGCTCGAGGCGGTCGGTGGCGCGCAGGACCGGCAACGCGTGCAGTTCCCAGCCGGTGGCCTTGAAGGCAGCGTCACCGAACCACCACGGCTGTACCACGTGCCGCTTGATGGTGCCGAGGCGCTCTCGAGCGTACCGGTGCATGATCGGGTTCTCAATGGCCACATGCTCCGCAAGGCGGATGCTGTACGTACGCACCGCGCGGTAGAAGTCGCAAGCAGCGTTGAACTGCGCCCATAGGTCTTCGCGGGTGCGGCCTGCCGGTGGCGTGTGCAGCCAACGTACACCGCTGTTCGCCAATCGGGTGCAGGGCGGGTGCGCGATAATCAGGTCGTACGGCCTCGCGTCCCCGTGCTTGGCGCACTCGTCGCGCAGGAACTGGATCGCGTCACCCTGAATGTGGCCGTGGCCCTCGTCGTCCGCAGGTAGCACGTCAACACTGGTGCAAGTGTGGCCAGCGGCCTGAAACCTGCGGCGCAGGGTGCCGCTCGTCTCACAAATGATCAGTACGTTAAGTTTGGTCATGGTTTGGTCCTCGTGTGAAGGGTTACTGGCAGGGTGTGAAGGCATCGTAGCCGTACACCCGACGGTCTGACATATGCACGTAGCGTGCCAGCTCTACGGGTGACTCGTCGCGCTTGGCCACGAAGCTGGCGTACTTGTACGGATTGTACGTGATGGCGTCGCAGTCCATCTGGTCAACGCCGTATACGTCGGCCCAGAAGGTCTGACGCCCTAATGCGTCACATTGTGCCGTAGTGCCATGCCACAGAAGTTCACCCTCGACTACAGCATGGACGTTCTTACGCTGCTCACGTAGCACGCGTTGGCGTCCAGCCTCGGAAACCTTGAAGGTCGCGTCCCGCAGCGTCACCGTTTCGGCGTGCGCCACTACACGGCCCTTGGCGGGACCCTCGGCGGCCTTGATAGACCACACGTGCTTGTGCAGATTGTAATAAACTTGGACTTTCATGTCATAATCCTCTTGGTCTGGTCGGGACCGGCCTATCCGGCCCCGTGGTTAGTGATGCAATCAGCGTGCCACCTCGGCGAAGCGATTCTTACGCGCCCCGTGAACCACGATGGTGATGTCACCCTTGCGTCCAGTCTGCGAACCATTGCACGCCATGCAAGTCGAGCAGGTCAGTTTCTGGCCAGCCTCTTTAGATGCTGGACACTGCGCCTCGCCTGACAGGACCGGCTCGTCTATGTCGCGGACTCGGAAAGTGCGCCATCCCATTGCCTTCGCCACCGTACGCTCGCCTTCCGTATCGCATGACGCCATGGCGAATTGGCGCAGCCAATCGTACTCAGCCTGTTGCCATTGGTGCGTGTAACCAGTGTTCCCGTCTCCCGCCAATCCGGCCCAGATACGCCGTGGCGTCGCGGTACACTCGCCATAGGACCCGAAGCGAATCTTGCGGCCCAAGCGGCGCGCCTCACTCGCCACGAATTCCGGTGTCGCGTCAGGATATGCGCCCTTGTGGTATTGCTTCCAGACAACAAGCGGCCCTTGGAAGGTCAGCACGTAGCACGTTTTACCACGGTGCTTGCAATCGCCACAGACGCTCGCGTCATCTCCCGTTTTCACGGCCTCGTTTGGTGCGATATCCTCGCGGAGAATGTACGTTTGGACCATCTCGCCTGTCTTGGCGTTGCTGCTACCGTCCCCGAGTCCTACCGCGACCACGATTATGGGCTTGCCGTCAAAAGCGCTTGGCCCTCGGTAAAGTGTATATCCGTTTGGCATGGTTATTCCCTCTCGTCTCAATGGGTTAGCAGAAGTCTTGTTCGCCAATGGCGATGTTATCATCGTCGCGTGCGGCCTCGTCGAGTCCTAACCGTCCCCGATAGTCTGCCAGATTCTGCCACACCCAAGAATCGTAGTCTACGAAGCGCTCGATTGTGCCGCCTTTTGGTCCCTTGGCGCTGATTCGAGTGTTTGGCGGTATGCGGCAGTTATCGCGTACCCAGTTTGCCGCGTCGGCAGCGCTCTCAGCCACTACCTCGAACTCGAACACATCATCCTGCAGGAAATCCTTTTCTGGACAATCAGTTACGACTCGAACAGGTACTTTGTAAAACTGGACCAATTCGGTGCCTACGTGAATCTTGGAAACTGGGATGGCGCGTTTCGCTTTGAAGTCTGACATTGTGTTTCCCTTTGTGTAATGTTGCGTTGTTGACGCCCAACACCGTACGCAGATGGCGTGCCAGCACACTATGAGGCCGCAGATGGCCGGCAATTGCTAAGTGACTGATTTTGAAAGAATGTTACGCCAGGTGAGGCTTATCACACATCTGATTACAAAGGGAAAAATCTTTTTTGCGGGTCGATTCGTGGCAATGTGAGGCCTGTAGTGGCGTGCGGCAATTGTGACAATGTACGGCAATAGTTGACGGCGTAAAATGTCACATTGGGCAACGCGGCACGCCAAGGCGGCGAAGCACTATATATAGGACGGGTGATTCTGCCTCGAGAATCAGCCTAAGTTATTGATGATTAAGGAAAAAACAGCATAATCGGGGGCTGATTCAAGTGATTCCCCCCCTATAAGGGGAATCACGAATCGCCCTAGATGCCACGGTGTTGCTGGCCAGTGTTGACCACGGTGCCATGGTAAAATGGGTTATTGGAAAACAGACAGTTAGCACAATGCCAACGAGAGTAAGCAAAAGCACAATTGCAGCAATATCAAGAGCTTGGCCTGACATCTGTAGTCGGATAGCTGATGGCGAGAGTCTGCCAAGTATCTGTAAAGACTACAGTTTTTCCCGATATGCTGTTCTAGCCTATGTCAGAGATGGCGACGCCAAAATTCGTGAGCAGTATCAACAAGTTAGGCGAGATTCGGCTCACGCATTTCTAGATATGGCGCTTGACACCATTTCTAGTGCGGACACCGACCACCGACGCGAGAAAACTCGGTGTAATGTGTTGTTTTCATTGGCAGAAAAAATGAATCCCTCCGAGTATGCGCCACGAAGCAGACAGGATATACAGGTCACGAAACTTGATGTAAATCAAATACTTGCAGATGCCAATGCTCGCCTTGCTAGTGGGGACACTGCAGCATTCATAGAAGGAACAGCTATAAGAATCAATGAGTTAGATGCGGTGTCACACGATAGCAATGGGCATAGCGGCGATGTGATAGAAGAAAAAGATGAATAAAATCAAGCACCTGGCATAGTCAAGATCGGATTTTTCAAGAAGAAAAGTCAATAGAATCAAAAAGATAGGGGTGGGGTCCCCAATCGTTTCTCGGCCCTCGATAGTAATGGTGCGGAGGCTCCGCAAAAAAATTTTGAAAAAAATATATGAAAGCTGACATCAAACATGAGATAGAGATCATGACGACCCTGATGGCATTCAGGCATGATCCACTCCGCGCAGTACTCTACGCCTTCCCTTGGGGTCGCGAGAACACAATGTTCGCTGGAATGAAAGGCCCGCGAGATTGGCAAGCCGAGGAACTCTACCTCTTCGGAGAACACATCAAGCACCAAGAAGAACTCCACCGTGGCGCGCAGCCACTCAGCGTGTACAAAGCTGCCTTCTCATCTGGTCGTGGACCGGGCAAGACAGCGCTCGCCAGCATGCTCGCATGGTACTGTATGTCAGTCCGCCTTGGCGCACCAGTAATCATCTCGGCCAACACCGAGGGGCAGATGCGCTCGAAGACCTTCCCCGAGCTGAACATGTGGTTCTCCGCCGCCATCAACTCCCACTGGTTCACTCGAGAAACCATGCGCATCATCCCCCAGCCATGGCTCACTCAGCTCATCGCCAGACCGCCCGCCGACGGTGGCCTCGGCATCGACCCCTCCTACTGGTACGTCCAGGGCCAAACCTGGAATGCCGACGACCCCAACGCCTTCGCCGGAGCGCACAATCAGTATGGCCTAACAGTAATCTTCGACGAAGCCGCCGGTATCCCCTCCCCCATCTGGGACGTGACCGAAGGCTTCTTCACCGAGGTCAACCCCTACCGCTCATGGTGGGCATTCTCCCAAATGCGAAACCGCCGCGAGAGGTTCTTCGAGGTCTTCCACGACGAGGCCCAATGCCAAGGCTGGCGCTCCCGCACCCTGTCCACCCGTAACATGCCCGGAGTGGACCAAGGCGTAATCGCAGATCAAATCCGGCGCTATGGCGAAGGCTCCGACTTCGTACGTGTGGAGATCGATGGCCTCGCACCCAACACCTCCGAATCCCAATTCATCCCAACCGAGAGCTTCCTCGAGGCCCAGATCAACGATCTGCAAACCGCACCCGACGAGCCACTCATCCTCGGCATCGACCCCGCTCCCCGTGGCCGCACCTGCTGGCACTTCCGCGCCGGACGAAACGCCCGCGACATATGCGACAAAGACACGATGGGCGAATGGTACGGATTGGACAATGTAGAGCTGGCAGACAAGATCGCCCAGCTCGACAAAATCTACAAACCCGACTGCATCGCCATCGACTTCGGCATGGGCACCGGAGTCATCGACATACTCAAAAGGAAACTGCCGCTCCCATCAATCATCCGCGATGTACGCTTCGGCATGGTGGCCGGCAAAGACTCCGAGTTCGCCACCAACGGCACCCGCCTCTGGCACGAGGTTGGCCAATGGCTCCCCGGCGGCATGATCCCAAAGGACGATGGCACCAAGGGCACCCTAACCTACGAAGGCACCAACCGCTACTGGAAATGGCAGGGCCGCGAGGATGCCAAGAAAATCCTCGAGTCAAAGCAGGAACTCAAGAAGCGCGGCGTGGAATCACCCGACCGCATGGACGCCCTCGCCTGCACCTTCGAATATCCGAATCCGCCGCGACGTAAGACCAAGGAGGGCCACGAGGTCAGCTATGCCTCCGGCACGAACGATTATGAGTTTACGATCTGATATAATGGTATTGGGTTCTACGCATCTCTAACATATGGAGAATCAATGAAAAAGCTACTTGCAGCACTACTGTTGATGGCAACGCCAGCACTGGCCTACGAGGTCGATGTACTGGTTCAATGGACCGACGCAGGTAAGGAAGATGAGTATCGAGTACAACGCGAGCGTGGCCCATGTGCCGCACCCCTCAGCACGCCGGTCAGCGTGGCGACTGTGGGCGCAAACGTACTCGAAGTTATGGACACGGTGCAAGATAACGAGACATATTGCTATCGCGTATATGCCGTTTACCGTGGCCAAGTGGGCGCACCGCAGAAGGCCGAGATCACTGTTGGCCCAGTGCTCAACGATTTCACCGTGACGGTGACCGAGCAGTAATGGACATCCTTCCCACACGTCGCCCTCGCAGGCGAACGAAGGCGGAAGTCCTCGAGGACATACAGACGGTTTACGAGCCGTCTGCCTCGGCTTGTTGTGACAACGTGGTACGCACTAACCGTGGCATGCGCCTCCTCGAGCAAATGCGCAAGAACCGCACAAGGAGACGCTAATGCCAAAAGACTCTACTGTCTTTGGCTCTAAAAAAGGTAACCCCGATGACCTTATCAAGAAGGGCGGCGGAGGTGGCGCTGCCGGTGGCATGAAGCCGCGAGGCAGCAACCCCAAAGCCCAATCCCGCACACTCGGTGGCGCGGGTATCATCGTAACCAAGAACGCTCGCACGGCAGGCACCGCATATGTAGCCGCTGGCGACTTAGGACTAAGGACAGGATAATGGCATTCGGATTCCCAGACCAAGAAGAGAACCTCTTCGGTAGCATGTTCAACAACAGCCGTGGCTCCTCATGGGAGACGAGCTGGAACGACACCCTCGGCGCAAATTCCGGCTTCGGCAAATCGCCCACAATGGAACAGCAAGGCGCAGCCGCGCAAGAGTTCCTCTCCGGCATCGTGGCCCAGAGCAATTACCCGGACCCGATTGCTAACCCGTTCCCCGGTATCGCCGAGCACCAGAACGCCAAAGCTGGCAAAACCAAAAAGGGTAACGCCCCAGCCCAGCGCAAAAGCTCGGTATCCGAAGCTGGCAGCGTACGCTCACAGAACCGGCGCAAGAAAGAAGACTCCTTCTACGCAGCAGCGGACTTGGGACTTAGCTAATGCACGACGACATCCAGTACTACTGCCAGCGTGGCGAAGCCCTCAAGTCAGACCGAGGTAACTTCGAAACGCAATGGGAGGAGGCTGCCAAACGTGTCATCCCCGAGCACACTGGCTCCTTCATATCTCGCCAGCACCACAACCTCAACGGGAGTGCCGGTCAGAAGCACACAGCGGACATGTACGACGCTACACCGGTACTGGCATGTCAACGGTTCAGTGCGGTCATAGAGTCGCTCATAAGCCCGCAGAACAGCTTCTGGAGCTATATCCGACCAGCAGACGAGAAGTTATCGGAAAACCGTTCCGCGCGCGAGTACTTTGAACGTGTTAATAATCTCCTGTTTAAATATCGCTATCGGCCTGTTGCTAATTTTGTGTCGAACACGCAAAAAGCCTACATGGGTATAGGCGCATATGGCAATGGCATCATCTACGTGGACACGCCCGACGACACCACGGGCCTGCGCTACCGCAACATCCACCTCGGCGAAATCTATTTTATCGAGGACCACGCAGGGGTCGTCGATGGTGCTTATCGCTACTTCCGCATGAAGGCCGATGACATCGCCCGTGGCTTCCCCAATGTGCCCGACTCAGTTATTAAGAAGGCGCAAAACCCCCAACAGAAAGATGAGCAACTTGAAATCCTCCACGTCGTCGAAAGAAACCCAAACCAAATTCCTGGTTTTCTTGGACCCGAAGGCATGCGATACCGCTCGGTTTACATTCTCATCCAAGAGAAAGCTAAACTTAAACAAGACGGCGGGTACATGTCCTTCCCGTACGCAGTGGCACGTTATACACAAGCGCCTAACGAGATGTATGGCCGTGGTCCTGCGCAAATGGTTTTACCAGCGATTAAGGTATTGAATCAGCAGAAAAAAGACTACCTCACTGAAGCCAGCCGCAAGCTGCGCCCAGTACTGCTGGCCAACGACGATGGCGCTCTCAACAGCTTCACCTTGAAAGAGGGTGCGATCAACCAAGGCGGCATCAGCAAAGACGGCAAACGCCTAATCGACGTTCTCCCCACGGGCGACCTGCGTGAGGGCGAGAACATGATGAACATGGAGCGGCAAGCCATCAATGACGCATTCTTGGTGAACCTGTTCCAGATTCTAATTGAGACTCCTCGCATGACGGCGACAGAGGTGCTCGAGCGTGCCCGCGAAAAAGGCATGCTGATCGCACCAACCGCTGGGCGACTACAGTCAGAGTTCCTCGGTGGTATGATCGAACGCGAGCTTGACCTGCTCAATCAGCAGGGTCTTCTCCCCGATCCGCCACCCATCCTGCAGAGTGATGAAGCACTCCAGTATCGCATCGAGTATGCCTCTCCGCTAACGCGTATGAGAGAAGCGGAACAAGCGGCTGGGTGGAATCGTGCGCTGCAAGAGACTCTCAATTTCGTTCAGATCACCGGGGACCTTTCACCTCTCGATTGGTTTAACGCGGACAAGGCCACGCCGCGCATCCAACAAATCAACGGTGCGCCGGTCGATTGGACACGCAGCGAAGAACAGGTCCAAGAGATGCGGCAGAAGCGTGCGGAGCGCGAACAGCAACAACAGATGGCCGAGATGGCCCCGGCAGCCGCCCAAGTCATGACGGCAGGCGCTAAGGTAACGGAGGCTCAGAAGAAATAATGGCACGTCGCGGCTACCCCTACACCGGTGACACGGGTATTCATCCTAGTGACACCATACTTCAATTCTTGACTCCTAACGGCGATGGCACCGGCACCCATCAGGCCACCGGCGATTACTCCGTGGCCACCGGCACCCCGACCCGTTTCTACATCGAAGCCCCTACCAATGAGAGCTACGATCTACATGTACTCTATGTATCCATTTCCGATGACAACGGTATGTTGGCATCCGAGTATGGTAATCTAAATACAACCCTTACCAACGGCATAACGCTCGACGTACGCGACGAGAACGGCAACGTGGTGCTCGACATGATGGCCGGTCACCCTGTCACCACAAACGGCGAATGGGGCGATCATACTGGCAACACAGAATTACAAGACTGGGGTTCCGGCAACGACTATGTATTCTCCCGTTGGAACTTCCTTATAACTGGCGGGTCGCTGTTCCTCCCCGAAGGTTGGAACCTCGGCATCTCATTCACTGACAACTTCACCGGAATGGTGGAACACACATTCAAACTAGCTGGACATAAAATCATTTTTCAATAAGGAGCAACCCCCGATGCTTAAATTAAACCTCGGTTCCGGTATGCGGAAATTCGAGGGGCACGTCAACATTGACATTAACCCCGATTACGAACCCGATCTAGTTCTCGACTTCGAGACTCAGAAGTTACCCTACAAGAACGACAGTGTGGATGTCATCAAGTGCTACCATCTTCTGGAGCACCTGAATCCTCGCGCGTTCAACACCCTGCTCAAAGAGATGTATCGGGTCAGCAAGAACGGAACGATCATCAGATTTGTCACTCCGCACGAGAACTCCAGCCTCTTCCACGACGACCCCACTCACGTGAGGCCGGTCACCCCCGGCATGATGGCACTCCACAGTCAGAATGCTTTCCGCATGGCATGGGAGAAGTACGGCCACATTCTCACCCCATTCTGGCGCAACCTCAAAGTGGACTTCGACATGGGGCCAGTAGGCTATGCGCTCGACGAGCACCTGCCCGAGGAAGTTAAGGCGGATCACAAAAAGTGGAGAGTCGCAGCCCGCTACCAAACAAACGTAGTGATGGAGTATCAATGGACCATGACTGCCGTCAAGCCCTACGAAGATAAAGGCAACCCCGAAGGCATGGACGAATTTGTTAAATCCAACACGAAAGACCCCGCAGATGACTGAAGAGTATAAGTACGAAGGCAAGCAGGTCCAACCCCTGAAAGAGCAGATCGTAGTCAAGGCTGGAGGCAACAAGCTCAACCTCGGCTGCGGTGGCCGAAAGAAGCTCCCCGACTTCATTAACATCGACCGCGAGCCAGACGCAAAGCCAGATCAGTGCTTCGACATCGGCACTGAATACTGGCCTTTTGGCGTGGATAGTGTGAGCGAAATCCGAGCGCACCATATCCTCGAGCACCTCACTCTCGAGGGTTTCTACCACGTGCTCAAGGAAGCCTACCGCGTGCTCCAGCCCGATGGCGTGATGTCCATCCAAATCCCCAACGTAAAACACGACGTGTTCTGGGGCGACCCGGAGCATATCCGGCCTGTCACCATCGACCAGCTCATGCTGTTCAATCAGCAGTATTGGCGCGATTGCATCGAGGAGCGTGACGCCTACCTGACACCCTACTGGCGCATCCACAAAGTCGATTGGGAGATTCTGCACCCGATCCACAGTATTGTGGACAACCGCTTGGCCGAGCAGGAAAAAGAGAAGTTCCAGATCGCCAACTTCAGAACATGGAATGCGATCCAAGAATTCCACTTCTACATGGCAGCCAAGAAGCCGTGGATCGACATGGGCGAAGCCGAGTTCAAAGGCGAAGGCTACATGCGCCCAGAGAAGCGCGAGGCGATGGAACGGCAGCGGGCCGAGATGGAAAAGAACCAAGGTAAGGAAGCAACCCGACAGGCTAACCTTCGCCCGCGCGTGGACGCTAAGTTCGAATCATGAACCTCAACTTCCTCGATGAGCTACGCAGGCTCATTGGTGGCAGGCAGGCAGCCTACAAGCAACTGTTCAAAGGCCCAAATGCAGAAATCGTGCTGGAAGATTTGGCACGATTCTGTAGGGCACACGATAGCTGCTTCCACACTGAGCAACGCGTAACGGACAATCTGGAGGGGCGCAGAGAGGTATGGCTGCGCATCCAGAACAATCTGCAACTGAGCGAGCCAGAACTCTGGGCGCTATTTAAAGGAGACAACAATGGCTGACCTTCCCCGAGATGACGCCAGAAAATACTTCAGGGACGGCAAGCGAGCCTACTGGAACGGCACCATGCACTTCCTCGAGATGCATGCTGCGCTGGGCGATCTGATCACCAGCATACCCTCAATCATCTGGTCGGCGAAGCAGCGCCCGAAGGAATGTAAGCATATCATCTGGGTGCCGGAGCACCAGTGCCCGCTGATCGAGCTGTTCCTGAAACACGCATTCGATGGCACCCATGTTAATTGGGAGCTACGCAATCTGCACGAGTTCGAGGACTTCACCAAGAAGAAGGAGGACCATGGCCCAGCAGTCATGAACTGCCTCCAGAAGAACTTCATCACGCGCAACAAGATGGACATGGTGGAGTATGCCTACCTGACGCATGTGGACTACATGCCCCGGCACAAGCAAGACCCGACTGCCTACAACTACCCGACCGGCCCTGTTGGCCCGAAGGTGCTCGACGGCGACTACGTGGTTGTCAGCTCGAACGCCACCTCGGACAACAAGCTGTTCCACCCCCGCATCCTGTCAGAGGTAATCAAGGGCGTAGCTGCTCGAGGCTTCAAGCCGGTCATCCTTGGCAAGTCAGAAACGCACGTGCGGGCCTTGGGCGACACGCTGCCACTAATCATGCGCAAGGTGCTGGACAAGTGCTCGAAGGACGTGCAGGACTTGTGTATCAACCTGATGGACAAGACTACCCTGCTCGAGGGCCGGGACGTCATCGCGCACGCCAAGGGTATTATCGGCGTAGATGGTGGCCTGCTGCACTTGGCTGGCACGACCGACACCCCGATTGTGTACTGCATCACCTCGGTTGACCCAGAGGATCGGGCCATCACACGCGATGGCGTACGCAACAAGAACGTGATCCACGTGACACCCCGCGACCTGGAATGTGCCGGTTGCCAATCTCACTGGGTATTCGCATACGGGCATGACTTCAGAACCTGCCTGTACGACGACAACAAATGTACCGAGCTGCTGCACCCCGACGACATTTTCGACGCACTTGATACTCTACTGGAGAAACGGATATGAAAGGATTACAAGAGTTTTATCTCAACACTGAAGGCGGAGGAGAAGCCGGTGATAGTTCTGGAGGTGCTGTTCCGAGTGATGGTGGCAGTGTGGGTGCTGACGTTAGCACTTCTGAGCATGTTAACCCTGACGGTGGCATCGTTCCTGAAGCCCCTGCAGCGGAGAGTAGTATTGAGGGAACGTGGTTTGAGAAGGCGACACCTGAACAAGCGGCGTTCATCAAGAACAAAGGCTGGGGCGACGACCCTCTACGCGCGATTGCGGGTTACCGAGAGCTTGAAAAGTTTGTTGGAAAAGACCCAGAGAGGGTTGTGGAGATTCCACGCGAAGACGACCCCGAAAGTGCCGCCGCGTTCTGGCAGAAGCTCGGCGCGGGGAAGGAGGCATCGGATTACGCGTTCGACTTTGGTGAGGACGGTACTGTACTCGACCAAGGTTATTTGGAACACATGCAGGAAAAGTTTAAAGAGATGGGTGTCCCCGTCAGCATGGCGGAAAAAATCGCCAAGGCGAACAACGATTATCTCGCAGAGCGAGCCGCCCAAGGTCAAGAAGCATATAAGCAGCAAGTCGAAGCGGACCGGCAAACCCTCCAAAAAGAGTGGGGAGTAGGCTTCGAGAAGTCGATGGCGCAGGCCAAGGCGGCAGCCCAGAAGCTCCAGATACCCCCGGAGGCAGTCGATGCCATCGAGGCCAAGCTGGGCTACGGCGGCACCATGAAGCTGTTTGCCAAGCTGGGCACGCAGCTCGTGGAGGACGGCTACGTGACCGGCAACCCGAATGCTTTCAATGGCCAGCTCACCCCGGCGGAAGCCAAGTC
>JABAOG010004798.1_pt1 | contig 21772 bp, 22 predicted proteins | sample 7062131 | NCBI WGS metagenome assembly JABAOG01 (sample SAMN14538629, study PRJNA623070) | marine sediment metagenome | biome: marine biome [ENVO:00000428]; feature: marine pelagic biome [ENVO:01000023]; material: deep marine sediment [ENVO:00002113] | place: India: Arabian Sea | collected...
CACGAAAGCGAGGGTGCGGGTGACGACCTCGTCCCCGCCGCCGAGCTCGACCCGCGGACCGCGCAGCTCCGCCGCGAAGAGCGTGCCCACCCAGGAGTCGTCGGCCAGGTCGCCGCCGCGATGGGAGGCGCTCATGATGCAGCGCTGCGCCAGGCCGCCGTCGGGGGCCAACGCGGTCGCGAAGTAGGTGTCCGCGAGCGAGACGAACTCGACGCTCGGCCCGAACCCGATGCCCGGCGGGTTCGCAGTGCCCGCGCGCTCGACGGCGTTCTCCCGCAGGGTGCTGGCGTCGAGGCGCTCGAGCTCGTCGTCCCCGTACTTGCAAGCGCCGCTGGTCATGGCGGTCGAAGGCCGGCCGATGAAGCCGCCCTCCTCCGCCTCGCGCGGGACGTAATGGAANNCTCGATCTTCCGAACGACGGTGAAGCCATCCCCTTCCCAGCGGAAGCGGACGGTGCGCTCGTCGAGCTGCTCGCCGTCCCAGACGGCGTCCTCCGGGATGGCGACACCCCGGGCCTCGAGCTGGAAGGTGTAGAACTGCTCGTCGTCGGTGGTCACCAGCTGCAGCGGGTCGCCCTGTTCGTCGGTCCAGCGGGCGTTGCGCAGCTCGAAGGCGACCAGGCCGGTGTTCAGGTTCGAGAAGATCGCCTCGTAGCGTTCGGTCTCGATGGTGAAGCGCTGCTCGCGCTGCCGGCGCTCCTCCAGCTCCGCGCTCGTCGGCGCCTCGGGATCGAGCTCCTCTTCCTCTTCGCGGACCTCTTCGGCCTCGGCCGCCGTGTCCGCCGCCGAGGGGGTCTCGGGAGTGGCCTTCCCCGGGCCCGAGAACATGTCGGCGAAGTAGAGCCCGCCGGCGATCAGACCGAGGACGGCGAGGAAGACTAACTGTCGCTTGGGGTTGTCCATGGATGCGGGACCAGGAGGGGGTGCCGGCGAGGTTGGCCGGGAGGGTCCGAAGGAGCGTGGGGGTGGCTCGCCGAGGCGGAGCGCCGCTCAGCGAGACCGTTTGCCGTCAATCGGCGCCCGACGCAAGCGGAACGTCACTCGGCGGCAGGTCCGCCGCCTTGCGCTCCAGCGTACGCCGGGCCCGACGCACCTCTTCCCGGAGGGTGGCGAAGTCCACCGTCGGCGCTCCCCGTTTGGCGATGAAGACGACGTCCACGCCCGGCGGGAACCAGTCGCGGTGGCGCCGATACACCTCGCGCACGATCCGCTTCACGCGGTTGCGCGCCACGGCGTTCCCGACCTTACGGGTGACGGTGATCCCCACGCGGCCGCCCTCCCTCGGGCTCGTCCCCAGGGTGAGCAGGAAATGACGCGTGTGGACCCGCACGCCGGATCCCTGCACCCGGCGGAAATCCCGCCGCTGCTTGATTCGGTCGCCGGGACGGAGATGCTCCGTCATGGCCGTGGATCGCCGGACGATGGTCCGGCGACGTCAGTCACTTCTTGTAGGTGCTGACGGTGAGCCGCTTGCGGCCCTTGGCGCGCCGACGGGCGAGCACCTTGCGGCCGCCCTTGGTCTTCATGCGGGCACGAAAACCGTGGCTGCGCTTCCGCTTCACTCGGCTGGGCTGATACGTGCGCTTCACGGGAAATCTCCGAAACGTGAGGAGGCTCCGGGCGCCGGCGCCTCCGAAAGGGAGCGGAAGTAAGCACGCGCCCCGGGAGGTGTCAAGGCAGCGGAGGCCGCTTTGGGGGCCTCGGTGCGCCGGCCGCTGGAGCCCCCGCGACCACCCGCACGCCGGTCCGCAGGAAGGGAGGCGGGCCGGGGCGCTCGGCCACCGGCTCCCTCGCTTCGAGGGGCTCCGGGCCGGCGGGGGCGGCGGTGGGCATCGGGGCTGGCGCCGGGGCGCCGAGCAAGAGCCAAAGGGCGATCGTCGTCATCTCTCCTCCTCCAGGTCGGTCATCCATCCGGCGTCGAGGAAGCTGAAGTAGCCCTCGTGGCCGATGATCACGTGGTCGAGCACCCGAACGCCGAGCAGGGCACCGGCCCGCGCCAGGCGCACCGTCAGCGCGCGGTCCTCCGGGCTGGGCTCCGGGCTGCCGCTCGGGTGGTTGTGCACGAAGACGACGCCGCTGGCGGCCCGCTGCAGCAGCGGGCGGAAGACGTCCGCCGGATGCACCGGGCAGGCGCTCAGCCCACCGACGGCGATCCGCAGCTCGCCCATGGGCCGATTCTTCGCGTCCAGGGGGATCGCCAGGAAGTGCTCGACCGTCGCCCGGGCCAGCCTTGGACGCAGCGCCGCGTCGACGTCGCGGCTGGCGAGCAGCCGCTTCCCTCGGGGCAGCGGTCGCGTCAGCACCCGCCGGCCGAGCTCGACCGCCGCCACCAGCCGGGAGGCCTTGCCGAGCCCGACGCCGCGAAGGGTCCGCAGCCCGTCGACGCCGACGTCGGCCAGCCCCGCGAGGCCGCCGGCCTCGTCCAGCACCGCCGCCGCGAGCTCGCCCACCGAGCGCTCGCCGCCACCGGTGCCGAGCAGGACGGCGACCAGCTCCTCGTCGCTGAGGGCCTCGCCGGCGAGGCGCTGCAAACGCTCGCGCGGCCCGATGCGAATGGGCGCGGCTCCTTCGTTGGGTCGGTCGGCGACGTGATCGGCTCGAGTCATGGGGCGGGTCGATGCAGCCCCCGGGCCAGCGAGCGAGCGGCGGATCGTCGAGCTTTTTCGCCCTCGCCGCCGGCGAGAGCGGCGGATTCGCCGGCGGCCGCCACCGCCGCGGTGGTCGCCCTGGCACCGACCGTGCTACGCCCCCGCGGTGACCCGGCAGCGCCTCACCCTGGCTGGCATGTGGATCGGCGCGATCGGCGCGATGATCTTCCTGTGGCTCTCACGGAAGAACGCCGACGACATCGAGCCGGCGATGGAGGCCCCCGGGATCCCCGTACGCGGCCCGGCCGACCGCGCTCCCGAAGCGGTCCGCGCCGGCACCCTCGAGCCCCTCGAGCCGGGGCCGCCCACGATGTACCGGCTCGACCGGCGCCACTCCGGCCGAGGCCGAAGCCCCTACCCCGGCCCGCCGCGGGCGATCCCCGCCTGGCGCTTCGAGACCGGCAGCCGCATCACCGCCCAGCCGGTGGCCACCGCCGACGGTCGCATCTACGTCGGCTCCCACGACGGCTACTTCTACGCCATCGACGAGCACGGCAACGAGCGGTGGAGGCACAACCTCCGCGGCCCGGTCTGGTCGACCGCCTTCGTCGACGGCGACGGCCACGTCTACGTCGGCTCCGACGCGAGGGTCGTGACCTCCTTCACCCGCGGGGGCGACGTCCGCTGGCGCCTCGACGTCGAGGACGAAGCCGACACCGGCATCGTCCAGGGGCCGCCGGTCGATGGCTCCCCGGGCCGGCTCCATTTCGGCGCCGGCTCGGATCTCTGGGCGGTCGAGACCGACGGCACCGTCGTCTGGCGCTACCACGCGAACGGGAAGATCTTCAGCACGCCGGCCGTCGACGACGACGGCACGGTCTACGTGGGTAGCCAGGACGACCACGTCCACGCCATCGCCCCCGACGGCCGACTCCGCTGGCGCTATCGGACCGGCGACGACGTCGACTCGAGCCCGGTGCTGAGCGACGAAGGCCACCTCTATTTCGGCTCCGACGACCACAAGGTGCACAGCCTCGACCGCGACGGGAACGTCCGCTGGTCCACCGATCTCGAGGGCTACGTCCGCGCGCCGATCGCCATCGCCCGGGACGGGTCGATCCTGGCCGGCGTCTACGGCCCGCGCCCGCGGCTGGTCGCCCTGGCCCCCGAGGACGGCGAGATCCGTTGGTTCTTCCCGGTGACCGTGGCCGACTCGACGGAGGTCGGCGTCGAATCGGGCGCCCTCGTCGACCGCGACGGCAACCTCTACTTCGGCGCCCACGACGACTACCTCTACGCGCTGGCGCCGAGCGGCGACCTGCGCTTCATCCACGGCACCGCCGGCGACGTGGACTCGGCGCCGATCCTCACGGCGGGCGGACTGCTCCTCTTCGGCTCCGAGGACGGCTTCCTGCACGCCCTCCGGATCGAAGAGTGAGGCGCTGGGCCGCCGGAGCCATCCTGCTCGGCTGCTGCGTCTCCGAGTAGCGCCTACTTCTTGCTCCCGAAGAGCTTCCCGAAGAGCCCCTTCTCCTTCTGGGCCTTGGCCGCCTTGTGCGAGCCGGTGTCCTGGCCGCGCATCTTCGCGAGGCGCACGTGCCGCTGCGCGTCCACGTTCTTCGGGTTGATCTCGACGACCTGCTCGAAGAGGCGAATGGCCTGTGCCTTGTTGCCACGCAGATCGTAGAGGCGGGCCTTGGTCATGAGCGCGCGCTCGTGGTTCGGGGTCAGCTCCAGCGCGTGGTCGATGTACTCGAGCGCCTCGTCGATGGACGAGTCCCCGCCCGACTGCCAGCGGATCAGCCCGAGCGCCGCGTGGTAGTCGGCCTCCTCCGGCACCCGCTCCATCAGCTCCCGGACGAGCGTCTCGGCCCGCGCCCATTCGCGGCGACGGATGAGCACCTCGACCTTCTGGAACTCCATCGCCGCGCCCAAGATGCGCTGCATCTCCCGGTCCGCCTTCGGCGTGCCCCCGCCGTCCTGCACCTGCTTGAGATACTTCGCGCGCTCCTCCGGCTCGGAGAGCGTCTCGTGGGCCGCGGTGAGGTGCTGGAAGATGGTCTCCGCTCGCTCCCGGAGCGGCGCGAGCTCCGGCGGGAGCCGGTCCGGGTGCCAGGTCTTCACCTGAGCGAAGTAGGCATCCCGGATGGTCCCTTCGCCCGCGGCCTTGTCGACGCCGAGCATCTCGAAGTAGTTCTGCTCGTCGAGGGTCTTCGCTCGGTCGACGACCTTCTTCCAGCGGGCCTTCAGCTCGTCGGAGAGCTCGGCCGGCGGCCCGGCCGGCTCCGACGTCCCGCTCGAGCGCCGACGCCGTTCGGACGAGGGCCGCGCGGGCGCGGGCGGCGCGGGCGCCACCGGCGCGGCGGGCGCGGCAGCCGGCGTCGGCGTCGGCGTCGGCGTCTCGGGCTGCGGCGGCTGAGGCCGCGAGATGGGACCCGCGGCCCGCGAGAGCTCGGTGAACGACTGGCGGTCGAACCGGCCCTCGAAGACCTCGAGCGCCTTGGTGATCGCCAGCGCGTAGAGCACGCGGCGGGCGACCTTGGCGCTGCCCGCCGTCTGGATCGCCTTCTCCACCGTCGTCGGCTCGGCGCGGAACATGTCGAGGAAGGCCCGCTCCTTGGGCAGGAGCTCGTAGGCCGCGAGGTCGGTCTGGCGAGAGACCCGGAGCGGCTGACCGGCGAAACGGGCGAGGATCGCCTCCGCCGCGCTCTCCCGGAGGCCCCCGCGGAGGCCGGCCACGAGCAGCGCGCGCGCATCGACCCGCCCCTCGAGCCGACCGGGCCCGACCAGGTCCTGGTCGTAGAAAGCGTAGGTGGTCTCGCGCCGAAAGAGAGGCAGGAGCCCGCGCGCGAGGTCGCTGGACGGCTCGAGGAGCCGCGCCTTCTCGATGACGCCCTGGCGGAAGAAGAGGCGGTCCTGCCCCTGCTGGCCGGGCGGGGCCCAGACCGCCAACGTCCCCACCAGCCCGCGGTGCGCGATCGAGATGAGCACGTGGGCGAAGGGCGTCTGCTCGAGCGATCCGTGCGCGATCGGTTGCGGGCCCGCCATCGNNCATCGAGGCCAATGTCGCACATCTGGGACCCCGAGTGCACCCCGCCGCTCCGCCGCTGGACTCGCGCCCCCGCCCTCTGGGATGCTCTGCGCCGAAGGAGACATCGATGAGCTTGAGCACGTTGACGGCGGACGAGGCCACGGTCCTGATGGGTATGCTCCGCGAGGTGGTGCAGGCGGACGGCGAGTACACCGACGAGGAAGCGGCCGAGGTGGCGAAGATCAAGGACGCCCTCGGCGACGAGCGCTTCGAGGCGGCGGTTCAGTCGGCCAAGAGCACCTTCACCAGCCGGAAGGTCCTCGCCGAGTGGGTCCCGAAGGTGACCCGCGCCGAGGCGCAGGAGGCGATCCTCGACACGCTCTCGGCGGTCGCCGCCTCCGACGACATCTCCGCCGGCGAGGACGAGCCCATCCAGTGGCTCTCCAAGGCCTGGGGTCGCTGACGGCTCCGGGTCGACCGCCGTGCGAGTCGACCGCCTACCTCAGAGCTCGACGGCCTCGATGCGCCGGTTCCTCGCCCGGCCCTCATCGCTGTCGTTGGGCGCGACCGGTCGCGCGTCCCCATGGCCGACCGCCTCGACCCGATCCTCGGCGACTCCCTTGGAGATCAGGTACTGGCGAACGGCCTGTGCCCGTGCCTCGGAGAGCCGCTGGTTCCGCCGCGGGTTGCCCACGTTGTCGGTGTGGCCCGAGATGCGAATGCGGGTGCTCGGCTTGTGCTCCATGTACTCGACGACGCGGTCGAGGCGCGGGAACGAGCCCTCCATGATCGTGGCGCTGCCCGATTCGAAGGTCACGCCCTCGAGGCGAAGGCCCGGCGCCTCGTCGGGGTCCTCGGGCGGCGGCTGCCAGCGCCGGTACCGCATGGTCAGGCGGATGTCCTGGCGGGGCCCCTCCGGCACCTCGACGGCCGCCATGGTGTTGCGCCGGCCGAGGCTCAGGTACTCCATCTCGTAGCGCTGGCCGACGGGCACGAGCACCTCGCCGTAGCCGTGGGAGTCGGTTTCGTCGGTGAAGTACGTGCTCCCGTCCGGCGCCGTCATCTTGATGACGACCCCGGGGATCGGCTCGTTTTCCGCGGTGACGACGAAGAGACGCATCGCCGCCTCGGTCTCGGTGGCCTCGATCTCCGAGGGCCGCTCGCCGTGGGCTTGCTCCGCGTCGGAGGAGGCGCTGAGCTGGAACTCGCCGTCCGCGCTCCCCTCTTCGGCGGCTTCCTCACCCCCGTTGCTGCTCTGCACGCCGGGCTCCGACGATGACGACTCGGATCCCGCACCCCCCTCCGACCCGCTTCCCCCACAGGCAGCGGCGATGCAGGTCAGAACGACGATGAACGAATGACGGCACATGGTGGTCTCCTCCCGATGAGCGAACGGCCCGACGCTACCATGGGAGCTCGCAGCCACTCCCGTCGCGCTAGTCGTCGCCCGCGGCCGCCTCGTCGAGGCACATCCTGACGAAGACCATGAGCGCCCGGGCCGTCCACGGCTTGGGCAAGAGCCGCGCGGTCTCTTCGAGCTCGTCGGAGTAGCCACTCATGAAGGCGATGGGGACATTCGCGTGCGGCCCCTCGGCCATCCGACGACGCAGCTCCTCGCCACCCATCCGAGGCATCACCACATCGGAGAGGACCAGGGCGATCTGTGGATTGGCGTCGAGCAACGCGAGCGCTTCCTCGCCTCCGGTCGCGGTGAGCACGACGTAGCCACCCTCTTGCAGGCAGCGCGAGGTGGTGGACGACACGGTCGCATCGTCCTCGACCACCAGGATGGTCTCCCCCCTCCCAAAGCCCACGGCCTTCGTGGGCGCGGACGGCGTCCGGCCCTCGCCCGCCGCGTCGTGGATGGGCAGGCGGACCCGAACGGTCGTCCCCCCGCCGGCAGAGGAGTCGATGTCGATGGTGCCGTCGTGCTGGGCCACCAAGCCGTAGGCGGTGGGCAAGCCCAGCCCGGTGCCGCTCCCCCGCTCCTTGGTCGTGAAGAAGGGCTCGAAGACTCGCTCCAGCGTCTCGCGCGTCATCCCCGCCCCGTCGTCTTGCACCTCGAGGTGAACCTCCCCGCCGCGTGGCCCCCATGCGCGCCGACTGCGAAAGCGAATCCTTCCCGACCCGTCGATCGCGTCACGGGCGTTGGTCACGAGGTTCATGACGACCTGCTCGATCGCCACGCGGTCCGCGAGCACGACGGCCCCGTCCGCATCCAGATCCACCGAGAGCTCGAGCGACTCGGGGACCAGGCGGCGGAGCGTCGGCAGGAACTCCGCCATCACCTCGTCGAAGACGCGCGCCCGGAGCCGCAGCCGGTCGCGCCGGCTGAAGGTCATCAGTCCCCGAACCAGCTCCGCTCCGTCCTCGGCCGCGGTGAGGATCTGGCCCAGGAACTGCCCCACCTCCGAGGAGTCGGGGACCTGACGCTTCGCCAGGTCTGCGCACCCGGTGATGATCGTCAGCAGGTTGTTGAAGTCGTGCGCGATGCCACCGCTCAGGGTTCCGAGCGCCTGCATCTTCTGCGCTTGCCGAACGCTCGCCTCCGTCTGCCGTGTTTCCGTGACGTCGTGGCCGACCGACATCCGCGATCCGTCCGGAAGGAGGAACGCGGCCCATTGCTGGGCCCGGACCGAACCGTCCTTGGCCACGACCTGGTACTCGCGGAGCTCGCCGTCGGCCCGCTCGATGGCATCGGCGACGCGCGCTCGGGCGTCCGGCTCCGGATGGAGGACCGCCAGCGGGTCCGGCATCGCCTCGAGCTCGGCCTCGGTCCAGCCGAGCCACCGCTCACACTCCCGGTTCCAGAACAGCAACGCCCCATCGGGCCCGAACGCGTCGATCATCACCGGCGCCTGCTCCAGCATGGCGCGGAAGAGCGCTTCACCGTCACTCATGAGGGATCCATCGGCCCAGAAGAGCTCTCCAGCACGACCGAGGAATCAAGCGGAGTCGACGATCGCATCGGGGACGATCAGCCCATCGTCCAGGACGTGCCCTCGGGGCCGTCGTGGAGCTCGACGCCCTTCGCCGCGAGCTCGTCGCGGATGGCGTCGGCCTTCTCGAAGTCCTTGTCCTTCCGCGCGGCGACGCGGTCGGCGATCTTCTGCTCGACGTCCTGCGGAAGCACCCCCGCGGCCTTGGCGCGGCGGTCCCGGATGCGGGTGAGGATCGCCTTCGGGTCCTGACCGCCGAGGCCGAGCTCGGCGTCGAGGGCGACGAAGCCCGCGTGGGCGGCGGCGACGGCAGCCTTCGGCGCCTTGCCCTTCTTGCCCTGGGCGCGATCGCAGAGCTCGTTCACGTCCTTGAGGAACTCCTGCATCGCCGCGAGCGCCTTGGGCATGTTCAGGTCGTCATCGAGCGCGAGCTTGAGCGACGCCGGGAACGCACCGAGGTGCTCGGGCAGGGGGTCGTTGCCCTCGACGAGCCGCTTCGGCGGGATCGCGTCGAGCCGCTGACGGGTCGAGTAGAGATAGGCCACGCGACGCTCCGCCTCCTCGAGGCTCGGGAAACGCGTGTCCTCGGGCGTCTCGCCCTCTTCCCAGTCGAGGTTGAGCGGCGAGCGGTAGTGGACCGTCATCGTCCACAGGCGGATCCCCTCCGGCTCGTGCTTCGCGAAGAGCTCCCGCGCGGTGAAGAAGTTGCCCAGGCTCTTGGACATCTTCTCCTTGTTCACCTCGACGAAGCCGTTGTGCATCCAGTGGTTCGAGAAGGTGCAGCCGGTGGCGCACTCGCTCTGGGCGATCTCGTTCTCGTGGTGNNCGAGCACTCGATGTGCCAGCCCGGGCGACCGTGGCCCCAGGGGCTCGGCCAGCCCCACTCGTCTTCCGGGTTGCCCTTCCACAGAGCGAAGTCCGCCGGGTCCTTCTTCCGTCCGGCGTGGGCCTCGTCGAGACGGCCGCTGGCGCCAGCCTCGTTGTCGTCGAGCTTGCGATGGCTGAGCTTGCCGTAGTCCTCCATCGTGCGAACGGCGAAGTAGACGTCGCCGTCCGCCTCGTAGGCGTGGCCCTTCTCGATGAGGGTCTCGATCATCGCCACGATCCCCTCGATGTGCTCGCTGACCTTCGGCTCGGTGTCCGGCTTCAGGTTTCGCAGCCGCTCCATGTCCTCCCAGAACGCCTCGGTCATGGTCTCGGCGAGCTCGGTGGGCGATACGCCCTTCTCCTGGGCGCGGGCGAGGATCTTGTCGTTCACGTCGGTGATGTTCCGGACGTAGTCGACGACCAACCCCGACGAGCGGAGGTGACGGATCAGGACGTCGTAGACGATGAAGCAGCGGGCGTGCCCGAGGTGGGCGTAGTCGTAGACCGTGGGCCCGCAGATGTAGACCTTCGCGAGGTTCTCTTCCTGCGTCTTCAGCGGGCGCTTCTCGCCCGTCATCGTGTCCTGGAGTCGAAGCATGGGGCCGCAGTCTGGCACCCCGCCGGTCCAGGGCAAGGCCATTCCTGGGGGCGGCCCCGCCGTGCCATCCTCCGCCCATGGCCCCGCTCCGCTACGCCTACCTGCACGGCCTCGGCTCCGGCCCCGAGTCCTACAAGGGAACCCTTCTCTCGAAGCGCCTGGCCCCCGAGCACACCCTCGAGCGGCCCGATCTGAANNCTCATCGGCTCGAGCTACGGCGGCTGGCTCGCCGCCCTCTTCGCGGCCCGCCACCCCGAGCGGGTCCGGCGGATGGTGCTCCTCTGCCCCGGCTTCGGCCTGACCGATCGCTGGCCGAGCCTGCTGGGCGCCGGGACGATGGCGGCCTGGGAGCAGAGCGGCTGGCTGCCCATGGAAGGCGGCGGGCGGCTGAGCCACTCCTTCCTCGAGCGCTGCCGAGCCCTCGATCCGGTGCCCGACGTGCCCTGCCCGACCTGGATCGTCCACGGTCGGCAGGACGAGGTAGTGCCCTTCGAGTCGTCGGTGGCCTACGCTGAAGCGCACGCGAACGTCGAGCTCATCGCGACCGACGACGACCACGGCCTCACCGGGAGCGTCGACCGCATCGAAGCCCTCGTCCGTGAGCAGCTCATCGGAGAACCATGACTCGCATCCTTCCCCTCCTCGCGCTGGCCGCCGCTCTGTGGGCGAGCCCGGCCCAGGCCCACGACCCGCCGACCCACGAGATCGAAGAGCTCACCGAGCGGATCGCCGCCCACCCGAGCGCGCCGCTCCTGGTCGAGCGCGCCGAGCTCTGGCTGCAGGAGGGCTACCCCGACGAGGCCGCGGCCGATCTGCGGCTCGCCGGGACGATGGCGCCCGAGACGGACGTCGCCCGGGCGATCCTCTGGGCGGAGGTCTGGCGACAGCGGGGCCGGCTGGCCGAGGCGGAAGCCGAGCTCGATCCGGCGGTCGCCGCCGGTTCGCTCGAGGCGCTGGTGGCGCGGGCGCGGATCCGGCAGGACGCCGGTCGCCTCGACGGCGCCCTCGCGGACTACGAGGCCGCCGTGGCCCGCCGGCTGACCGTCGAGCTCGCCCTCGGTCACGGCCAGACCCTCGAAGGGCTCGGCCGCCTCGCCGACGCGGAGGCCACCTACGCTCGCCACGCGGGGCGCCTCGGCCAGGCCACGGTGCTCGTCTCCGCGCGCATCCGCGTGCTCCGGCAGCTCGGTCGCCACGACGACGCCCTCGCCGCCATCGACGCACAGCTCGCCCGGGCCCGGGCGAAGAGCGGCTGGCTCCTGCTCCGAGGGGCGGTGCTCGCCGAGGCCGGTCGGACGAGCGAAGCCGCGACCGCCTACGTCGCCGCGCTGACCGAGGCCGAGCGGGTGCACCGCCGACGCCGATCGCTCGCGACCCGTTTGGTCCGCGCCGAGGCCCTCGCCGCCGTGGGCCGCACCGCCGAGGCGCGACTGGAGGCCGTACGAATCCGGGCGGCCTCACCGCACCTCGCGCCTCGCGCGAACGCGCTCCTCGAGGCCACCGAGGCGAGCCGATGAGAGCCGCCATCGTCACCGCCGCCCTCCTGATCGCCGCCACCGCGAGCGCCCAGCGGGCGCCCTACCTGCAGCGGCTCACGCCCACCGAGGTCACCGTCGTCTGGCGCGACGGCAACGCCGCCGGCGAGGTCTGCTATGGCACCGCCCCGGACGCGCTCACCGAGCGGGTCGTCGCCAGCACCAGCGGCACCCAACACGAGGCGCGGCTCACCGGCCTGAACGTGGCCACCGAGTACTTCTACGCCGCCACCGACGGCAGCGGCTGCCCGGCGAGCGCCGCGGCCACCGATCACTTCACCACCGGGCCCGAGGTCGGCAGCGAGACCGCCTTCCGGGTGTGGGTCGTGGGCGACTCCGGCACCGGCGGCTCCCGGCAGGCGCAGGTCCGCGACGCGATGGTCGATTGGACGGGTGCCCAGCCACCGGACCTTTTCGTCCACGTCGGCGACATGGCCTACTCGAGCGGCACGACCACCGAGTTCACCGACAACTTCTTCGCGATGTACGCGGACATCCTGCGCTCCACGACTTGCTGGCCGGCCCTGGGCAACCACGAGGGGCGCTCGAGCGACTCGGACACCGAGTCCGGGCCCTACTACGAGGGCTACGTGCTCCCGACCGACGGCGTCGCCGGCGGCATGCCCTCGGGCACCGAGGCCTACTACTCCTTCGACTACGCCAACGTGCACTTCGTGGTGCTCGACTCCCACGACAGCCCGCGCGACCCGGGCGGCGCGATGCTCACCTGGCTCGACGCCGACCTCGCCGCGACCGACGCCAACTGGATCGTCGCCTACTGGCACCACCCGCCCTACACCAAGGGCAGCCACGACTCGGACGCCGAGTCCCAGCTGATCCAGATGCGCGAGAACGCGCTGCCGATCCTGGAGAGCCACGGCGCGGACCTGATCCTCGGTGGCCACTCGCACATCTACGAGCGCTCCTTCCTCGCCCGGGGCGCCTTCGACACCCCGACCACCGCCGCCGGCTACCTCGTCGACACCGGCGACGGGCGCCTCGACGGCGACGGTCCCTACGACGCCAACGCGGGCACGGTCTACGTGGTCGCCGGCCACGGGGGTACCGGCGTCTCCGGCTCCGCCGACCACCCGCTGATGTACTTCAGCGAGCTCGACCAGGGCTCGGTGATCCTCGACGTGAGCGGACCGACGCTGACCCTCCGCAACATCCGCCGCGACGGTGAGGTCACCGACGAGATGACCCTGACCAAGGCCGCGAGCGACGCGCTGCTGCTCGTGTCGCCGCTCGGCGGGGAGACCCTGGCCGCCGGCGCGCCGCTGCCCATTCGCTGGCTCGCGCCGGACAGCACGAGCGCGGTGCGGGTGGAGCTCAGCCTCGACGGCGGCACCAACTGGGGCGAGCTGGAGGCGAGCACACCGAACGACGGTGAGCTCGTCGTCACCGCTCCGGAGGTCCGCACCGACCAGGCGCGGGTGCGGGTGACCGACGTGGACGACGCCGCGCTCACCGACGAGTCCGGCGACTTCGCGCTCATCGGGACCCGCACCTTCGAGCCCATCGGCTTCGGCGGCACCTGGGAGTACCACGACCAGCCGGAAGCTCCGGCGGCCGACTGGAGCACCACCACCGGCGGCTGGCCGGAGGGGCAGGCCCAGCTCGGCTACGGCGACGGCGACGAGATCACCGAGCTCCTCGACGCCGACCCGAACGTACCCACGGTCTACTTCCGCCAGTCCATCACCCTGGACGGGGCGGTCACCCGCGCCGAGCTCGACGTGCTCTACGACGACGCCATCGCGGTCTTCGTCAACGGCACCCAGGTGCTCGGCATCCACGTGGACGACGGGCTGGCCCACGACACCTTCGCCAGCGGCAGCGACGGCGACGACGCGCGGGCGAGCCGCACCATCGATGGGAGCGTCTTCACCACCGGCGACAACGTCATCGCCGCGTTGGTGAAGCAGGTGAGCGGGACGTCGAGCGATGTCTCCTTCGACCTGCAGCTCGCGCTGGTGGTCGAGCGCGACCTCCCCGGGCCGGACGCCGGCGCCGGGGGCGGCGACGGCGGCACGACGCTTCCGGACGGCGCCGCGCCCGACCGCGACGGCGGCTCGGGCACCGACGACGGGGGCGACGGAAGCGGTGGAGACGGCTGCGGCTGCCGGATCGTCGGCACCCGGGACGTGCCCGGCGGGCTGCTGCTGGGCGCGCTCGTGCTGCTGGCCCTGAGGCGGCGAAGGGCGCTCGACGTGTGAGCGGGCGCGGTAGCGGAAGAGCGACCATCCGCGCTATCTCCTCCTCATGCGCTTCGCCTGCCTCGCCCTCGCCCTGACCCTGCTCGCCGGCTGCGGCGACGACGCCACTGACGCTCCCGCGGAGGACATGGAGGTCCCGATCGACGCCGCACCGCCGATCGACCATCCCTTCGCCGAGATGCCCGCCTCGACCGTCGCCGAGGAGGGCGTGCGCCGCGACGTCTTCCGGGTCCCGGGCGCGACCCCGCCCGCGAACCCGGTCACCGGCGACGAGACACCGAGCGAGCTCAACTTCACCCAGGTGCTCCGCTACCGCGTCGACGCCGATCCTCCGGCGGAGGCGCGGGCCATCGTGGTGGCCATGCCCGGCTTCCTCGGCGGCGGCGGCAGCATCGACGGCCTGGCGCGAGCGCTCGTTCGCGAGGGGCTCGAGGGTGGCGAGGCGATCGAGGTGTGGGCCATCGACCGGCGCGCGAATCTCCTCGAGGATCTGCGGGGCGCCGACGCCGCCGAGGCGCAGGACGATCCGGAGATCGCCGACGGCTACTACTACGAGGAAGAGACCGTCGGCGGCGTGGAATTCGAGGGCTACGTGCGGCAATCCCAGGTCCCCTACATGTCCGAGTGGGGCCTGGCGACCCACGTCGAGGATCTGCACGCGGTCATCGGCGTGATCCCCGAGGAGCACCGCAAGACGCGCACCTTCCTCCTCGGCCACTCGCTCGGCGCCTCCTTCGCCGAGGCCTACGCCGCCTGGCGCTTCGGTGACGGCGACGCGGCGTTCAACGGCTTCGACGAGCTCGCCGGCATCATCCTGGTCGACGGCCTGCTCGGCGCGTCGCCCTCGGCGGAGGAGGACTACCTCGAGGGCCAGACGGTCGGGGGGCTCCCGCAGCCGGGCCTGAACGGAATCCGCGAGCGCACCCGCTTCACCGAGCTGCCGCTCCTCGGGGTGGCGATCTACACCCGCACCGAGATCCTCTCCCTGCGCGCCCTGCTCGACCCGACCGGCGTGGTGGAGGACATCCGCCGGGACATCGTCCTCGGCCAGCTGCTCTCCCTGAACCGTCAGGACATCCCGCCGATGGAGAACGCGGCCGCCATCGCCATCGGCTTCGACGATCAGCACGGCCCGCTGGCCTTCGCCCGCGCGAAGCTCGGCACCCTGGTGGGGCCGACCGAGGAGTACATGGGGCTGCTCGGCGACGACACCCTGCTGCGCCCGAGCGACCCGGAGACCACCTACACCTGGACCGACGCGCCGGACGCGGATGAGGTGACCTCCATCGCCGACATCTCGCAAGCCTTCACCCACGGCCGCAGCAACTTCGCCGAGTGGTACTTCCCGAGCCGCCTTCCCGTGGACCTGGCGGCCGTCGGCGGCGCGGCGATCGCCGAGGATGGCTGGCAGGCCGACGCCGGGCTGCGCTCCTTCGACGGGGCGGCCATCGACGCCCCGATCCTCGCGGTCGCCTGTGGGCTCATCGGCGACCCGAGCCGCTACGACGCCCTCCGCGATCGGATCAGCGCCCCGGTCGGCGACGGGCGACCGCAGGCCGGCGCGACCCGCGACGAGGCCGCCGGCCTGACGATCGTGGACGCAGTGGAGATCGCTCACCTGGACCCGACGCTCTCGAGCGACCCCGACGCCAACGCGACGATCCCGGAGACGCTGAGCTTCGTCGGGCTGCACGCGGCCGCCGGAGGAGTCACGGTGCCCGCCATGGTGATGGAATGACCGAGACGAACATCGACAACGCGCCCGAGAAGCGCCCCCGCGAGCTCACCAGCAAGCAGCGCAAGTGGCTGCGTGGTGACGCGCACCACCTCGACCCGCTGGTCCGCGTGGGCCAGGCCGGCCTGAATCCGCAGGTGGGCCGAGGCAACCAGCGAGGCCCTCGAGACCCACGAGCTGATCAAGGTGAAGGTGCTCGAGGGCGCCCCCGTCGACAAGAAGGAGGCCGGCGAGTACCTGGCCGAGGCCTGCGGCGCCCACCTGGTGGGCACCATCGGCCGCATCGCGATCCTCTACCGGCGCCACCCGAAGAAGCCGATGATCCCCCTGCCGAGCCGATGACCCTCCTGCCCGAGTCGGCGCGGACGCTGATCGCCGAGCGCGCCACCGAATCGGGGCCGGTGCTCTGGCTCACCGGCGCGGGGATCTCGGCCGAGAGCGGCATCCCCACCTTCCGCGGCGAGGAGGGCTACTGGAAGATCGGATCGAAGAACTACCGGCCGCAGGAGATGGCCACCTTCGCCGCGTTCACGGCGATGCCCGACGAGGTCTGGTCCTGGTACCTCTACCGACGGGGCGTCTGTCGCGCCGCCGAGCCGAACGGCGCGCACCACGCGCTGGTGCGCCTCGAGCGAGCGATCGGCGACCGCTTCCAGCTGGTCACCCAGAACGTCGACGGGCTCCACCAACGCGCCGGCTCGGAGCGGATCTTCGCCATCCACGGAAACATCGACGAGATGCGCCCGGTGGACGGCGTCGAGACGGTGCCCATCCCGGAGGCGGTGCCTTGCGAATGGCCGCAGGGACGGCGGGTGACCGACGCCGAACGCGCCCTCCTGCAGGTGGCGGGCCGGCCGGCGCGGCCGCACGTGCTCTGGTTCGACGAGTGCTACGACGAGGAGCGCTTCCACTTCGAGAGCTCGCTCCTCGCCGCGGCCTCCGCGTCGCTGCTGGTGGTCGTCGGCACCACCGGCGCGACCAACCTGCCGATGCAGATCGGCATGCTCTGCGCCAAGCGCGGGACGCCCTCGATCGTGGTGAACCCGGAGCCGAACCCCTTCTCGGAAGTGGTCGAGCACACCGGCGCCGGCCTCTTCCTCGAGGGGACCGCCGGCGAGTGGGTGCCGCCGCTCTGTGACGCCCTGGCCGAGGCCTACACCGACGGGTCGTGAGCGAGAGCGGGCCCAGGAGCGATCGAGGCTTCCTCGAGCGACTGCGCCCGCGGCACACTTACGCCCTCGGCACCTGGGCCTATCTCCGGCTGCTGGGGCTGGTGCACCTCATCGCCTTCGTCGATTTCGGGCTGCAGCTCGAGGGGCTGATCGGCGCCCGCGGGCTGCTCCCGGCCGCCGAGCGCCTCGCCGCGCTCGAGGAAGCGGGCCAGGGCTTCTGGACGCTCCCCACGCTGGCCTGGTGGGGCGCGTCCGATCTGGAGCTGCACCTGCTCGCCATCGTGGGAGCGGTGGCGGCGCTCGCGCTCCTGGTGGGCGTCCTCCCGCGGCTGATGGTCGCCCTCTGCTTCCTCTTCTACCTCTCGCTGCAGAAGGCGGGCGGCCCCTTCATGGCGTACCAGTGGGACCTGCTCCTGCTGGAGGCGAGCGTGGTGGCGCTCGTCCTCGCGCCCCTGGGCCGGGAGCCGCTCCGGGGTCGCACCGGCGAAGGGCCGCGCTCACCGCACCCGCTCGCCTGGGCGGCCCACGCCTTCCTCTTCGGTCGGCTGATGTTCGCCAGCGGGGTGGTGAAGCTCTCGAGCGGCGATCCCGACTGGGCGTCGCTCGGCGCGATGGACCTGCACTACTGGACCCAGCCGCTGCCGAATCCGCTCAGTCCCCTGGTCGCCGCCCTCCCCCACTGGATGCACGCGGCGAGCGTGATCGCGGTCTTCGTCCTCGAGCTCGGGTTCCCCTTCCTGCTCCTGGTCCGCGGTCGGCCCCGACGGATCGGCGCCCTCGGACTGCTCGGGCTGCAGGTGCTCATCGCCTTCACCGGCAACTTCGGCTTCTTCAATCTGCTGAGCGCCGCGATGGCGCTCCCGCTGCTCGACGACCAGTGGCTCCGCCGCTGGCGCCGGCTCGACGATGGCGCGGGCTCGATCGAGCGCCGCTCGACGGGCCCGATGACGTTGCTCCTGGCCGCGACCACCATCGGCTTCGGCGCCCTGGCGCTCGCCGGCACCCTCTTCGGCTACGGCTGGATGCCCCAGCCGGTGCTGGAGGCCCGCTACGAGGTCGGCCGCTTCGGCCCGGGCACCGCCTACGGTCTCTTCGCGGACATGACCGACGATCGCATCGAGCTGATCTACGAAGGCACCGCCGACGGCGAGCACTGGGAGCCCTACGCGCTGCCCCACCAGCCGGGCGACATCGACCGCTGGCCGGGACAGGCGGCGCCGGGGATGCCCCGCCTCGACTGGAGCCTCTGGTTCGCGGCCCTCGGTAGCCCCACCCACTTGCAGGTCGCCCGCGAGCTGCGGAGCGCCCTCGAGCGGGCCGAGCCACCGGTGCTCGAGCTCGTGGCCCGCGACCCCTTCGACGGGGAGCCGCCCCGAGCGGTGCGCGTGCGTCGCTTCCGCTACCGCTTCGCGGGCGATCCCGACGAGAGCGACGTGACCGACGAGACCGTTCGCGGCGACGTGTGGCGGCGGACACCGGCGCCGGTCCGCTAGGCCCGCGCCGGTGCGCCCCCAGCGGGGGAATCCCCATGTTTGGAAGGCGCTCACGGCAAAAACTTCCGTCGTCACCGTTGCCCTCGAGCCCCGATGAATGCCAAGCTGAGGGCACGCATCGGAAGGTGCGTGGGTGTAGCGATGTGGTCCTGGCTGAAGCGGGGTCGGCGCTCCAAGCGTGCGGCCCGAGGCTTTCCCGCGATGGTGCGGGTGCGGACGCCGAACGGCGAGCCGGCGACGCGGGTGACCATCGACGGCGTCTACGAGCCCTCCGGCCGACGAGTCCGGGAGACCCGCCCGACCCCGCAGGGGCTCTGCATCTTCCACTGGCTGGCCAACGGCGAGGACGAGCGGCTGCGCCTGCGGCTCGAGACCCCCGACGGGATCGCCGAGGTCGAGGTCCCTCACGATCGGCCCGCGCCGGCCGAGGTGATCGAGGTCCACCTCGCGGACCTCGCCTAGAGCGAGCTATGTAGAGGGCATGGCCGCGCCCGCGCGATCCTTCGAGCCCAGCCCGCCCACCGACCTGACGCTGCCGGAGGCCGGCTCGCTCACCGCCCGCGCCATCTTCTCGATGGCGCTCCGCAAGCTCTTCGAGGATCTCAAGGCGCTGCGGCTCCCACCGGAAGCGAGCCTCGCGGCTCAGCGGGACTACCGCACGCTCCGGGAGGTGCTGGTCGGTTTCCTGCCCGGGCGCCCCGGCGCGATCGCCAGCCTGCTGCGGCAGCCGACGGTCTCGGCGCCGCTGCGCTGCCTGCTCCACCGGCTGCCGGAGACGGACGACTACGTCGCCGAGCTCGTCGGCCAGAGTCTCTACGCCCTCGCCCTCGACGGGCTGGTGCCGAAGGGCGTGAGCCAAGCGGCGCCGCCGCCGACGCTGATGTCCCCCCGCCACGACGCGGTCGCCGAGACACCGAGCGGGCCGCTCGCCTTCGACGCGCTGCCGGAGCCGGAGCGCGAGCGCTTCGTGCCGGTGACCGACGCGCTCTGGCTGGCCACCGCCGACAACAACCCCGAGCGGATGCGCGACGCCCACCCCGACAAGCAGGGCAACGCGATCGATCTCGGCGCCAAGGACGCCGACGAGTGGGTCCGCTCGCTCCGCGACGCGCTCGCCCTGGTCGGCGAGCACCTCCCGGACCTGCGCCGGGAGATGGACATCGCGCTCACGCTGGCCGTGCCGGTCGGCTACGAGCCGGTCAAGCATCTCTCGGCGAGCTACCGACAGGCGATCGGGACCGTGTACCTCACGCTGCACCCGAACCCGGTGGTCATGGCCGAGGCGCTGGTCCACGAGCACTCGCACGCCAAGCTCAACGCGCTGATGGAGCTCGACCCCATCCTCGAGAATCACTGGGAGGCGACCTTCCCCTCGCCCTATCGCCCGGACCCCCGGCCGATGATGGGCGTGCTCCTCGGGGCCCACGCCTTCGTGGCCGTCGAGCGCTTCCTCGAAGACCTGGCCGACCCCTCCTTCGAGGGTCATCTGGCCGATCTGCGCCGCAAGAACCGGGAGGCGGTGGCCACGCTGGTCAGCGACGGGCGACCCACGCCGGTCGGCGCGGGGATCATCGCCGAGCTCGAGCGGCTGGTCGGCTGAGGCCGGCGCACCGGGCGTCTTGCGACCAACCGTTCCCATGTCATGGACTGGGGCCGCTGCCTCGCCACCGACGGGAGAAAACTGCCCGCGGGGACGTATGACGCGGCCGGAGCCAGCATGATCAAGCTTTGCCAGCGCATCGCCGAGTCGGCGTTGTTCCAGAACTTCATCACCGGCGTGATCCTCTTCGCCGGCGCCCTGGTCGGGATGGAGACCTACCCGGCCTTCCGCCGCGACTACGACACGATCCTCCACGTCCTCGACCAGATCGTGCTCTGGATCTTCGTGGCGGAGATCGTCATCAAGATGTTCGCCGAGCTGCCGCGCTTCTGGCGCTACTTCTACGACGGCTGGAACGTCTTCGACTTCCTCATCGTCGCCGGCGCCTTCCTGCCCTTCGCCGCGCAGTACGCCACCGTGCTCCGGCTGCTCCGCCTGCTGCGCGTGCTCAAGCTGGTTCGTGCCCTGCCCAAGCTGCAGATGCTCGTCGGGGCGCTGCTCAAGTCCATCCCCTCGATGGCCTACGTCAGCCTGCTGCTCCTGATGCTCTTCTACGTCTACGCGGTGGCGGCCACCTTCATGTGGGGCGGCAACGACCCGGTGCACTTCGGCAACCTGCAGATCTCCTTCCTGTGCCTCTTCCGCGCGGTCACCCTCGAGGACTGGACCGACCTCATGTACATCCAGATGTACGGCTGCGAGGGCTACGGCTACGACGGGATGATGGAGCGCTGCGTCGCCTCCGATCCCTCACCGGTGGGCGGGGCGATCTTCTTCGTCAGCTTCGTCCTCTTCGGCACGATGATCTTCTTGAACCTCTTCATCGGTGTCATCTTGAACGGCATGGACGAGGCGCAGGCCGAGGCCGCTCAGGAGAAGCAGCTCGCCGCGGCCGCGAAGGAAGGCCAACCGCGTCACCTCGACGACGAGCTCGACGCGCTGACCAAGCAGCTCGACCTGCTCAAGGAGCAGATCGGTCGCATCCAGCGCGCCGCCGCCGATGACGACCACGTCCGCAGCCTGCCCATCCCGGGCACGGTGCAGGCCAAGGCACCCGAGGCCGCCGAATAGTGGCCCGCGACCAACTGCCGAAGGGGCTGATCGGCGTCGTCCACCTGCAGGGCCTGCCCGGGGACCCGGCGCCCGGCCGCGGCGGCTTCGCCGGAGTGAGCGAGGCCGCGCTCCGCGACGCCGACGCCCTGGCCGAGGGCGGCATCCGCGCGGTGGTCATCGAGAACTTCGGCTCCGCCCCCTTCCCCAAGGGCAGCGCCGGCGACCGCCTCGAGCCCCACGTGGTGGCCTTCATGGCGCTCATGACCCTCGATCTCCGCAAGCGCTTCGACCACGTGGGCGTCAACTGTCTGCGCAACGACGCCCGCGCGGCCATGGGCATCGCCAGCGCCACCGGCGCCGACTTCATCCGCGTGAACGTCCACACCGGCGCCTACGTGACCGACCAGGGCGTCATCGAGGGCGAGGCCGCCGCCACCCTCCGCTACCGCGAGGCCCTGCGCAGCCCGGTCTCCGTCGTCGCCGACGTCCTGGTGAAGCACGCCGCGCCGCTCGCCCCGCTCACCGCCACCCAGGCCACCCACGAGGCCCTCGACCGCGGCCACGCCAGCGCGGTCATCGTCAGCGGCACCGGCACCGGCCAGCCCGTCGACCTCGACACCGTCCGCGAGGTCCGCGCCGCTGCCGGCGATCGCCCCGTGTGGATCGGCAGCGGCTTCACGCCCGACAACGCGCCCGAGCTCGTGCCCCACATCGACGCCGCCATCGTCGGCACCTGGCTCAAAGAAGACGGCAACGTGAGCAAGCCGGTCGACGCGAAGCGCGTCCGTCAGCTCGTGGACCAATGCGCCGAGCTCTGAGCATGGTCCCTACGAAGGCCCTGCCGCGAACGACCCGGCCACGTTGACACGATGGATTTTGCGCGGCGTCGGGCTGGCAAGACGACGACTGCTGGGTCGATCCCCCACCGGCTCCGCTTCCTCCT
>JABAOG010001124.1_pt1 | contig 21747 bp, 29 predicted proteins | sample 7062131 | NCBI WGS metagenome assembly JABAOG01 (sample SAMN14538629, study PRJNA623070) | marine sediment metagenome | biome: marine biome [ENVO:00000428]; feature: marine pelagic biome [ENVO:01000023]; material: deep marine sediment [ENVO:00002113] | place: India: Arabian Sea | collected...
GGCGGGGTCGACGTACCAGTTTGCCTGACGCGCCCAGACGGCGCGGTGCTGGGCAAATAGAACCGGAGCGCTGCGAGCCGTCATACCACCACCACCCCGCACAGCTTCGCAGTGTCCACGACGCCCGGCCCGGCCGTCACTACCGCCCAGGTGTTCGACGCCCCACCTAGCTCAAGCTCTCCGCCTGCGCCCGTGATCGTTGGCATGTTGCCAACGGCCTGGACGCGGAGCAGACATCCCGCGTCGATCTGCACACCGAAAGCGGTGGCCCCCTGCCCGTAGATCGTATCAAGCACGATCGCTTCGGTGAAATCGTCCTGACCCAAGTGGATGGCGTCACCTATGGTGTCGAAGACGGCCATCCCTCCCAATTGCACGCTCCACTTCGAGCGACTTCGCCAGCCGTGAGGGGAGGAAGCCAGGCCGTCCTGCACGGTGTATCCGCCCGCCACCACCAGATCCATAGGCGCGCTGCACTCTTGCGCGCCGATGCACCCCCCGGCGTTTAGACCCGCCCCGCGGAACCGTGACTTTTTCTGTGCGGCCCAGCTCCCCGCATCGAACAGACTCCCCCACGTGGCGCCGGACTCAAGCACCGTTTCGCGGACGAGAATCCGGCAGACGCCCACCCACGCAGTAAACCCCTGCGTGGCGAGACCCGAGCGCAACTCGATCGCACCATGCTCCGGTGCGGCCAGCGTCTTGCCGATCTCGAGCTCGGCGAGGCCGCAGGTGTGCTTTGCTCCGAACCCTGCGTGACTCGGTCGAGTGACCTCCAACTGCACACCATGGAGCCCGGGAAGTCGTTCGATCACAAAGGCGTCACCGATGCTCGGCGCCTGAATCGATGGGCTAAAATTCGTCGTCGGGTCGAAAGGGTTCACGCTCGGGGTGCAGCGCGCTTGCGTGGCGCTGACCCGCTTAACGGGCCAGAAGGTGCCCCCAACGTTCGCACCGCTCGTCCAGCGCCCCCTGAGTCCCACGTGCGGCGCCCAGTCGCCGATCGCGCCGTCCGTCAACAGGAGCGATTCCCCGGGCGCGGTCTTTTGGATCTGCGTGACCGCAGTCACAGAACCCGTGTACACGGTTTGGAATGCGGTCGCATGCCCGCGCACCAGGACTCGCGAGCTCTCGTCGGTGGGCGCCAACGACACACTTAGCGTCAAGTGCTCGTCGACGTCACCGAGCAACCATACCGTTGTTGACTGCTGGAGCTCGAGCCCGCCTAGTCGCAGCGCGAGCTCGGCGAGAGTCTTGAGAGGACTGGCCAGCACGTCGCCGGCGTTGCGATCGTCGCCGTTGGCGGGGTCGACGTACCAGTTTGCCTGACGCGCCCAGACGGCGCGGTGCTGGGCAAATAGAACCGGAGCGCTGTAGCGTCGCACCTCACCACCTCACGCATTCGATGACACCTCCACCAACATCGGTCACGGTGACCGTCGCTGGCCCATGGATCGTCCCACGGGGTTCGAGCGTCAAGTTCGAGTTGGCACCAATGGGTGCCGCCGCGCCGTGGCTCGCCACCTGCACACTCCCCGCGATGCCACCGGTAAAGGCTTGGATGCGCTCCACGTGATAGCCGATCGGCACCGCAACCGGGGTTGCCCCGGCCGCGGCGGGAATCGCGATCGTCTCGAACCGGCGCCACAGCGGCTGGAAACCCGCTCCTCCTTGACCTTCGAGCCCGCAGCTGAGAAAGACACGCGCACCGTCCGGCGGCCCTGAGAGCAGCTCCGCCTCGACGTCCCAGCGCTCCACACCGGGCGCGTAGACGGCCGCCAGCGCGCGCTCGGTGGGAATCGCGGGGTCGAGGCTCGGTGGGACCGTCACGAGCTCGCCGAGCAGCGGCGTTCCCTCAGGGGTCCGCGCTCGAATCCGGAGGCGCCAGGAGGTGGCAGCCACGCGCCCCTGGTCCAGCATGATCAGGGCCGAATCGGACGGCGCATCGAGCGCGGCCGTCACATGATTGCTGAGCAGCTCCAGCACGCCCGCTCAGCTCCTCAAGCGCGAAACCAGTGCTCGACGTAAGAGGCCTGGGGCGCTTGCGCGAGAAGCCCTCGGCCGCGACCGAGCACGGCGGGGCGAGCAAACTCCGGGTGGACGCCATAGTGGAAGCGGGGAGGGATCGAGGCGTCGATGTCATCGACCCAGCCGACCAGGGCGCCGCCGGCTTCGTCGGAGCGCGGCAGTGCCTTGTTCCCGACGGCTCCCTCGATTCCCACGGTCATCTGTAGCACGCCATCACCTCCGCCTGAGGCGTCGACGATCGTCAGCGGGATTGCTTGCGCGTCGATCGCCGCTTTGGTCGCCGCGGCGACAGCGGCCGCGTTCCCGGCAGCGCTGATGTCCACCAGGATGGTGGTGGCATAGTCCGACGGCGTCGCGACGCCGGCGCCGTTTGGCACCGTGTCAAACTCCACGCGGTACTTTAGGAGCTGCGCCCCGTGGTCGAGCGTGCTCGGTCGCACGAACAAGTCGAACCACGACTCTTCTTGAGGCCTTCCGGCGGCGAACTCGGCCGCCGTCAGCCGCAGCTGCGCGTAAGGCGCCACGCCGGCCACGGTGGCCGGGTCGCCCGTCGTGAGCTTGTCGATCGTCTTCACGCCTCGCCCGTAGGGCGCATGGCCGCCCGAGAAGCCCCAGGGGTTTCGCGGGATCAGGTAACCGCGCGGGTAGTAGCCCAGCCCGCCGGCGTTCGTCGCACCCTGCGCGCCCATCACGCACCCCCTTCGGGCAGGAAGCGCAGGAAGAAGGCGAGCGAGACGATCGAATCCTCGAAGACCGCGCCGCCGGAAACGTCCGGCTTCCACCGGAACTGCACCCCGAGGTCGGGCTGCGCATTGGTGACGAGCCACCGGAGCCAGCGCACGTCAGACGCCAGCGCTGCGAGGGTCACCAGACTGCTTCCCAGGGTCACACCGAGGGTGCCGCGCCCGGTGGTGTTGGTGATGCGCTCTTTTTGGTTCGCGTCGAGCCGCACCAGGATGTCCTCGGTCGTCGGCACGATCAGTGCTCCGCCCGCGGGAGCCCCAGCCAGTGCGACCGAGGGGTGCACGCCGAGGACTTCGATGGGTCCGGGGAAGTTGAGCGACAGGCGAGGGGTCTCCTGGGTCGCCCCCGGCAGACTGTCTCGTAGCTCCCAGGTCCACTCAGTCGCCGGCAGGACCCGGGCAGTGAAGTTTTCGGCGTTCATGTGAGCTCAGGGGTGAGGGTGGACGTTTCGGGGCGTCTGTCCCGCTCGGCGCCCGGGTACCCGAGCGCCGAGCGGGCTCTTTTTGGTAGTCCTTCAGTTCTCCGAGGGCAGGTCGACTTGCAGCCCGTGCAGGCGCATCCCGACCTGGAGCCAGATGTCCGACGGGTTCGCGGCGGCGCCGGCGGCCGCGTCGGGCAGGCTCGGCAGGTTGATCGGCACCACCAGCGTGCGCTCGAGCCGGACATTGACCGTCAACTCCGAGTCGCTCTCGCCGTCGCGACGCCAGATCAACCCCTCGTCGATCGACCAGCGGCAATCGGGCGAGGGGATGCCGTTGCTCCTGAGGTAGGAGCTGGCTCCGCCCTGCGGCAGGATGTCGGCCGCCGTCAGTTTGAGGGTGCGGCGCCGGTCGAACTCGAACTCCAGCGACATCAGCGGCAGCAAGGCCTGGAACAGGGCGTTCTCGAGATTGAACGGCGAGTGGACCTGCGGGGCGACGATGATCGCCGAGGGGTCCAAGATCTCCCGGTTGCCGGCCATGGCGGCGATCACGTCGGGATCAGCGAACGGCGCACCGCCCGGACCCGCGAAGGGCTCGGCGTAGCGGATGCCGCGCTGGTAGATCGAGACGCCCTCGATCACCACGTCCGAGGCACCGTTGGTGCTCTTGGCGCGCGCCAGGTTCGTCTCGGCCTCGGTGGCCTGCACGTTCGCCGTGCCGCCGAGGTTCACGGAGTCGCCCACGCCGTAGCTGAAGAACGGCAGGTGTTGAGGCGCGACCGCCTTGGCGTAGGCGACCTGGTCGGTCGCGTTTCGCTCCACGATCTGGAACCTGACCGCCAGGGTGGACTGATAGGGAATCGTGGAGGCCACGAATTCTTCACCGGATTGTGCGTAGGCGTCGATCAGACGCTGTCGCTGCGTGAGGAAGGGGGTTTCCATTTTTGGGCTCGCTTGCTTTGGATGGGGGACTGCGAATGCCCCCCATCACCAGGGGGGCGGTTCAGGTTTCGACAGGCAATCAAGCCGCGTAGCGGCGACGGCCGAGGGACATGACGGCCGAGGTATCGGCCGCGGGGGACTCTTCGGGGTCAGGCAGCTCAGGCACGGAGCGCTGCAGCCGGGTCAGCTCCAGCGCACGGTTCGCCACGCCCTGGGTGTCGGGCTGCTGCGCCTTNNTTCATGGTGAAGCCCATCGCGCCGGCGTATCCGGCCGCGCCAGTGAGCGCCGCACCGATCGTCGCGAAGCGTTGACGCCGCTTCACGAAGTGGCCGACGACGGCGAGCATCGCCGGGGCAATCCACCAGTTCGAACGCACCATCGACAGATTCTCGGACGCCACCCGGTGCCCATAGAAACCCGCGACGCCAGCGACACCACCGGCGAGGGTGCCCTTTGCACCGCGGGCGATTCCAGTACCTCTTGCCATTTCAGTTACCTCGTCAGGATGTACAGACCGACGCCGGCGGCCACCACGGCGCCGACGCCAAAACCACCGAGCGCGCTCGATAGCGAGCCGCCCGAACCGAGCCAGTTTTTGATCCCCGGACTCAGGGGAGTTTCAGACTTCTGCACGATCTCGTTTTGCTGCTCGATCGTTGCCTGCAACGCCTGCCGGGTCGCTGCCGACAGCGGGAGCGCCTTGCCTGCCGCCCTCTCTTGCTCGTGGTGCTCCTTGACGAGCTTGACGGCGACGGCGTCGCGCTGGACCAGCATGCGCAGGCGTTCGACGCGCGACAGCTGCCGATCGATCACCTCTGCGGCGCGGTCGGCGCAGTAGGCCAGGCCGGCCACGCCGGCAGTGGCAACGATCGCGACACCGATCGCGATCGGCCAGCCCTCAGTTTGGGGCGCTGAGCCGCGGGTTACGACGTTCCGATCGGATAGGTCGCGCTCGGCGAGCAGAGCGATCGTCCGTGAGAGGACACGCGCCGCGTGCGCGCGCTCTGCCGACGCTTCCGGCTTCGGCGCAGGGTCGATCAGCACCACCGGCTCTGCGTTGTCGCCGGTCTGAACGACCTCCGAGCCAGCGAGTGCCGCTTGCGCGGATGCGGACGCCAGCAGATACCCCCGAAAGGCTCGATCGGAGCCTGGCCCCCACCAGACGCCCGACAGGCCCCATGCGAGTCCGTCTTCCACGGCAGCCGCTAGGCCGGATGGATCTTGGTGCGTCCAGGTCATAGCAGGAAGTAAGCGAGTGCTCCGCCAACGGCGAGCAGGGGCACCGCGTCATTGTCCGGCGCGGGGCGCGGCGGCGACTTCGTCACCGAGACGGGCATCGGTAGGGTTGGAGCGGTCACAGGCTCCGGCGGCGTGATCGTCACCGGCGCCGGCGGCAGCTTTGGCGCAGTGACTACGAGCTCAGGCAACACGATCGGCGTGGGTGCCGGCGCGGGCGCGGGTGCCGGCGACGGCGCGGGCTCCTCCGGTTCCACTTGCACAGGGCTCGGCGCCGGGGTCGGAGCCGAGGGCGCCGGAGTCGGCAGCTGCGCGCGCTCGGCGGCCCACTCGCGCAGCTCGGCGAGCAGCGCGGGCGTCAGGCGGCCGTCGGCATCGAGCCCGCCGCGCCAGGCGGCAAACGAGCGCGCCATCAGCTGATCTCGTGCCGTCCACTCGGTCGTCGCGTCGGCGGGGTTCATGCCGTAATCGGTCACACCCGCCTCAGCTGCGCCGTCGGTTTTGCTCCACGCGGCGAGCAAGGCCTTCGCCTGCAGCACGCTTGCCGCCGTTTCGGCCGTCGCCTGCGGCGTGGCCGGCGCATCGGCCTCCCGCTTCACCGTGAATTCGTGCCAGGACTCGGGGAGCTTGAGACGCATCCCCGCCCAGAACGAAACCGGCGCGCCGTCGGCGTTCGTCTTCACCTGCGGGTTGGCGCGCATAAGCTCCCGCCAACGGTTCCCGCTGCCGGTGATCTCCTGCGCGATCTTCCACGGCGAATCACCGGACTCGACCACATACACCGTTCCGGCTTCCTCGATTCCGCTCGTGTCCAATCGCAGTGCGCGCCATGGCGCGAACGGCGAATGTCGTCGCACCCACTCGGCCGCGAACAGCGGCAACGATCGGAACGGCAGACGGTGAGGCGTGCGACGCACCGCCTTTGCCACCGCTGAGGGCCGCACCCCGGCCGCGCGCGCCAGCGCGCTCGTTGGCCGCGCAGCAAGCGCTGGATTGCGCGACAACGCAGCCTGCACACGACGCGCGCCGCGATTGAGCGTCTGCATCTTCGCGCGCTTGCGCCGCAAGTTCACGCGAGCTCGCCGGGTCGGGCGCTTGACCTTTCGCGCCGCTCTCGCGGCCGCTGCCGCTCGCGCCGCGGCGCGACCTGCGGCGCGACCTGCGGCGGCCTGAGCCTTCTTCTTGTCGCTGACAACAACTCCCTTGCGCTTCGCCTCTCGCGACGCGACACCGACGGCCACATCGAAGGCGCGACGCGCGCCCTCGCTCTTGAGCTGCCGGCGAGCAGCGCCGAGCGCGGCCTTCGTGACGTTCTGTCCGCGCAGCACACGCGAGGCCATCAGGTAGCCGAACTGTTCGGGGGAACCGGTCTGGAACTGGCTCGAAGCCGCCGCCAGGGCCGTTTTGATCACGTTCTTGCCGTGACGCAGGTCATGTGCCGCACTGATCGCGGTGTCGATCCCGCTCGGCGCCGCGCCTTCTGCCGCGGCCCATCCGATCTCTTCCAGGTTCTTGCCCTTTAGACCGGCCTCCATGGCGCTCAGCGCTCCGGCGGCCGCCATCCCCCACGGTCCTGAGTTTTTCAGGGCCGTTTTGGCATAGGGCAGAGCTTTCTTGACCAGTGGGGCGACCTTTCGGGCGCCCTTGCTGACCTCTCGCGCGACATCTTCCGCGGCCCCCTTCACCCAGCTTGCTGCATCCCCAAAAATGTTGCCGGTGTCCGAGTAGGGGTCGAAGCCGTGTGCGGCGATGATCGTCGGGTCCACGCCGCCAGCCTGAACCGATATCGACCGTGGGCGCCGCCTTGGTTGACAGGGCCCGCGCAATGTGCGGGGCAGCGCGCGGCGAGCTCAACTGCCCGAAATCGCTGCGATCGGCACCTCGAAGCTGCCGAGGGGCGCGAAGCGGCATTTCGCGATGCGGACGCGGGTCCAGCCGGAGCGACGGGCGGCGCGAGCTCTGAGTGTCGTATCGGGCCAGTACTCGAGCCCCGAATGCCCGAGAGCGCGCCCCCTTCGGTTTTGGTGGCTGATCGCAATCGAGACTCCCCTGCATCGGCGGGCCCAGCACGCCAGCTCGCGCATCATCTCCAGCCGCGCGGCAGCTGGCTCCAGCGCCGACGCGGAATCAAGCAACACCGCGCGCGCGCCGATGCGCTCGGCCTCGGCCTCCCAGCCCTCAAGCTCGGTCGTCACGTGCAGCTGCCCGAGGTCGGCGCCGGCGTCCGTCGCCGAAAACACGGTGAGCTCCGCTGCCATCTCGAGCGATATCACCAGGGCGGGGCCCATGCGACTCACCCAGCGCAGCGCGAGCCGACTCTTTCCCGCACCCGGCCCTCCCCAGAGCAGAACCGAAAAACCGCTCGCAAGACCGCCGCCTAGCGCCTGGTCGGCTGCGTCGTCTCCCGTGGGCCAGCGTTCGACCTCCACATTTACGAGCTCGGAGGCACGCACGGCGCGCGCAGGCGGCTCCACAGGAATCCAGGACTGCTCGACGCGACAGCCACAGCGACCGGGTCCGCCGTCTGAGGTCGCTCCGCACGACAGACACCGCCAACGCATGGCTCAAAACGGCACGTCGTCTTCGTCGTCCCGCCGGCGACGCTTCTTGCGCTTGTCCAGCTCGCGCTGAATCTCCGCCTCGCGTCGCATGAGCTCGCGCACGTCCTCGTCCGCCATCCCTTCGGCGCGCTCGGCCTGGGTTTCCAAAACGAGGTCGGGGTGCTCCTCGGCCCATTTCATGAACGCTTCGGCGCGGGACTGATATGCCGAGCCACGCACGGTCTTGCCGTAGCGCTCGAAGGCGGGCCAGAGCTCGGGCGGCAGGTCGTCTCGGGTGCGCTCGTCGGATTCGGCGCGTCGGGCCTTGGTGCGCTCGCGGTCTCGGGCCTTTTGCGCTCTCGCTTCGGCGCGCAGCTCGCGGAACAACTGGCGCGCCTGCTCGAGCTCGCGCCGAGCTGCGCGTTCGGCGCCTCCGAGCTTCTCCGCCTTCACCTTTCGCGCCTTGCAGAGCTCGGCGGTTTTCTCGCGAGCGATGCGGTATCGCTCTCTCAGGCGCGCGGCCCTGCGCTTTAGTGCCTCGCGCTGGGCCCGAATATCTGCCATCTCGCGGGACCGTGCTGTGCGCAACCGCTCACGCTCAGTGCGGCACTTTGCGCGCGCCTTGGCCCTCGCTGCGATGCGGCGCGCGCGCACGTCGGCCAGCTCGCCTCGCAATCGACCGAGCTCGGCGCGTTCCTGCTCGCGGTGCCAGGCTCGGACCTGCCGCTTTCGCCAGCGGGCGAATTGACGATCACCTGCCATCAGACCAGCTCCGGCAACACAGCCTCGAACGCCTCGCGCGCCATTTTCAGGCGCGTTCGAGCGCGATCGGCCTGGAGGCTCTTTTCCGCGCGCTCCCGCTCGGCGTCCTTAAGCAGTGCGTCGGCGTTAACCGCGGCTTCCAGTGCGGCCTCGAGCTCTTCGAGGGCGGCCTTTCGTTTGTCCTTTTCAGACTCGGGCATCGAGCCACCTCGCAAACTCGCCATAGCCGCTCGGGGTGTAGTGGATACCGTCAGCGGCGCGCTCGAACTCGGGCGGCCGAAGCCACTCGGCGCCGCTCCCCCGGATTGCCGCGTCCACGCGGTCCGTCGGCCATGGCAGCTTCGGCGGCAGGACCCACACCACGCGCGCCGCTCCGCGGCTTCTCGCGGCCTGCACCAGCCCCCACGCCAATCGGGGCAGCTCGGCTTGATAGGCGTCGGAAGCGACCGAGTCGTTCGTGCCGAGCACGAAGACCACCGTGCGCCCATCAAAGCCCACGAATTCCGTCACGGCTCGGCCGTACCACTCGATCATAGTGGCGCCCTCTTCGGCCATTACCCTGCACGCGAGGTCTCTCAGACGACAGAGCCGCGGCCCCATACCGACGGCCAACGAGTCGCCCACAATCACGAGCTCAGCGCCGGGCCTGGTCGCGGCGTAGTGAGCCCCGGCGCTGCCGGCTGCGACAGCCAGCAGCGCCGCGATGGCGATCGCCCAGCCGAGCGGCGTCATCAGAACAGACCGGCGATCCATTGACCCAGCAGACCGAGCAGCCCACCGATGCACCCGGCGGCCGCGGCCACTTTGCGCCGCGAGGCGCGCACCTGGCGCACTTGCTCTTCCGCCTCGCGAGCTCGGCGCGCCCACGTGTGCGCCGCGCCGGTGAGCGTCGTGGCCTTTGCGCGGTCTCCCATTCGCTCGAGCTCGCCCTTGCTGACCCTCAGATCATCCGGCAGGCGCGGGGGTGGGGGCACGGTTTTTATGTCGTCTGCCATCGTCCGTCTGTCTCCTTTGGGACCTGGGTGTGCACCTCGCCCAATCGGGCGCGGGCAAGCGTTGTCTCCGCGTGGACCCACTCACCGAGGCGCACCTGCGCGGCCACGTGAGCGAGTACCGAGCCGTCGGCCTCCTGCCGCCACAGCGGCCACATTCGCGCCTGTAGACCTCCAGCCAGGCAGAGCGCACAAAAAAACCTCGCCTTGGCGTCGCAGTCGTCGGCCCCCCTGCGCCAGGCGTCGATCGGGTCGGAGTCGCCGGGCGACCTTGTGAGCCCGGCGATGTCCTCGCCGCCGAATTGGTCGGTGTCTCGGACGTACGCGATCGCGTCGCGAGCAGCCGCCATCGCCAGCATAGCGAACCTGACGCGGTCACCCCCTACGGCCCGACTCAGTCGGCGGGCGATGCGCACGATCTCGGGGTGGCGCGCGTCGCGAACGATCACCTCGCGCAAATACACCCATTTGCGCCGCTCGGAGGGCAGCGCGTCTGCGGGCATCTCTACGGGCGGGGGCGCACTCATAGCGGCGGCGTGTCGGGGAGCTCGCTCGGGTCGAGCTCGTCATCCTCGTCTTCCGGTGGCGCCGCGCCGTTGGCCCGCGCCGCATGTCCCGGCGGCACGTTGCCCGGCACGTATCCCGGCTGGCCTTGCTGCTGTTGCTGCTGCATCTGCCCGAACATCTGCACGCCGGCAAAAACGTTGTTCAGGGTCTCGAGCAACGTTTCCTCGTCGCCGCCGGACTCCTGGACGGCGCCGACCAGCTTGTCACGGTTCTCGGCCAGGAACTTCAGCGCGAAATTGACGCCCGACTGAAAGCCGCCGCCGCCACCGCCGCCGGCGCCTCCAGTCATCAGCGCTTTCATGAGCTCGGTCTGACCGGTCGCAAAGCGATCATGCAGCCTGGTCATCGACTCGATGTGTTCGCGGCCCGACGACTCGCCTCGCTGCAGCACCGCGAGCAGAATCTGCGTCGTCTGCTGGCTCTGGGCCTGCATCATCTGCATGAGCAGTGGAATCATCGCGGCCATGCCGGTGTCCGGGGATGGCACGCTTTGGGGCATCGGCGTCGCGTCGAGCTTTGGCTTTGGCGCGCTCGGTTCGAGCGGCTTCGGGTCACCGTCGAGCTCATATTGCGCGCGCGCCGAGATGCGCCGGCGGTCCTCGGTGCGCGCGACAAGCTCGTAGGACCCTCCGCCGTAAGCCTGCCAGATCTGGCCGACGTCGAGCAGCTCCGCGGCGGGCCAGCACCGCACGGCATAGACGAACCGCCCCTTGGCCGGGTCAAAGCGCGTCACGTGAATGTGCCCGATCTCAGCGTCGGGCTTGGCTTCAGGAAAGAGCGGGTGGGGGTTCATTGGTGCATCTCCCATTCGCCGCGGAGGGCGACCTCAAAACTAGTGTCTTCGTCGGCTTCGGCGGCTCGCTCGAGCAGCGCCCCGAGCCCGGCACCCCCTCGGCGCTGCACCGTCAGCGTCATTCTCCGCTGCCCGTCGGATGACCGGGCACTGAGACACACGCGGGGCCCATCGCGATCGATCTGGACGTGGATCATGGTGGTTTTCACGGGTGAAAACGCACCCGCCTTGCAAGGCTGCGGATTGACGGGTTCGAAGGACTCTCGGCCTTCTCTTGCAAGGCGGGTTGCAAGAGATCGTCACCCGAATTTGTCGACTCATCAACCAAAATGTTGATATGTCGACACTGGCCCCCTCCTGGTCCGCGGAAATTCCCGGGAAATTCCCGGTAGATTCGACCACCCGCGTCAGATCGCGCACCTCCGCCTGCTACCCTTCCCGGCGGCGACCGGAGCACTCCCCGCAGCGGTCAGGTGTCGAGCGAAGATCCAGTGTAGATCTCGTGGTCCGCTGTGGATCTGAGCCCTTGGCGCTCGCGCTCTCGGGCACAGAGTTTGCCGAAGGCTCCGAGCATGCCCCGGCGGGCGCGGCGGCCTGCGGCTTGCGCCGCCTCTTTGGTCCCTCCCTGGTATCGCGCACCCTGGTAGGCGCGCGTGTAGGCCGCTCGGAGTTGCTCCCGAACGAAGACGGGCAGCTTTTCGGGCTCGCCCGCGGCGACGTGCTCACGTGCTGCGCGTTCGAGCGTCGGCGGGTCGGCGGGCGCCGCCGGTGCCGGCTCGCTGCGGACAATGGCGGCCGAGGGCGGCACGACCGGCGCGGCGGCAAGCAGCTCACTCGCTCGCTCGCCCAGCTCGATCGCTGGCGCGGGCGCCACCACATCCGCGCCAGAGGCCTCGGGCATGGCNNAGGTGAGCGCGGCATGCAAATACCCCTGCAGGGTTTGAATGTCCGCGTGCCTCGTGCGGGTCTGCGCGCGCCTGAGATCACCGCCCGAATGGATCACCTCAAGCGAGCTGAACGTGTGCCGGAGGCTGTGGACGTTCCAGTCGCCCGCGCGCGGCAGTCCCGCCGCGGCGGCGATCTCGCGAAGCCGCTCTGGTTCGACCACATCGCCCGACCGCGACCAGGCGCCGCCGCGCACCGGGAACACGGGACCATCGGAGCGGTACCAGCCGAAGCGCTCGAGCTGAGCGCGCTGAGCGCGCAGCGCGACGGCCGCATCCGGGTGCAGCTGCTGCGACCAGGTCAACCCTCCCTTGGGCGGGTCTCGGGGGCGATCGGGCGAGCGGCGCGCCCAGCCCTTTCGCGCCTGGTAGAGCACGTGGACGATGAACGGGGCGCGGTCGATCTCGAGCGAATCCCAGCCAAGCGCGGCGAGCTCGCGATGCCGGAGCCCTGTCAGCGCTCCCAGGGCGCACAGCACGGAGAGCGCCGAATAATGGCCCGCGTTCCAGCGCTCGCGGTCGGCCGCGTTCGCTGCTTCGAGCAGGGCGCGGAGCGCTTCGACGCTCGCGGCGGCGACCGGCGCGGCGCGGCGCTTGGGGGCCGGCGGGCGCCAGGCGCCCCACGGAAAGGCGTCGAGCTCCCCGAGCTCGATCGCGAGCTTGAGGGCGCTGGCCAGAAAATCGTACGCGCCGCGGAGCGTCTTGGGCGCGATGCCGCGCTCACGCTCGCCCGCCGCCCAGATGCGCATGCGGTCTTGCGTCAACTGGTGCGGGATGAGCTCGCCGAAATGCGGCGCGAGTCGATTCCGCCAGGTGCTCTCGATCGTGGAGCGGCTTGCCTCCGAGACGCCGGCCAGATAGCGCTCGAAGACGACGCGCACCGTTCGCGGTCGCTTGGTGAGCCGTTGCAGTTTCACCGCCGCGGCTCGGGCGTCGATCTGACCCCAGCTCAGATCGCGGCGCACCTCGCCCACGGCCGCACACCGCCGCTCTAGCTCGGCGAGCGTCGCCGCCGACACCCACATGCGCTTTCCCGTCACCGGGTGACGCAGCTGGCGAACGTACCGATTCCCATAACGCTGATGATTGCGTCTTCCCATGTCCGTCCTTTCGAGGCCACCCCCGGGGCGACCATCGTCTTTGATAGCGGCACTTGTCCTCAAGCGCCGACTTTTTCGCGGTTCCCGCCGAAAAGTTGCATTTGTCCCGTGTCCGCCGCCCGGCGCCGCCCCTTGCGGGGCAGCGCGCGGCGACAGAGCTCACGCACGGCCTCGGCCCAGCTGACGCGCCGACCTTTGACGCGCTCCAGCGTGAGCCGGTAGGCCTCCACGCGGTCTTTCAGTTCGAGATCCATACGCACGATCTGGCAGTGCTCGAGCTCTCGGGTCATCGAGCAAGCCTCCGAGTGAGCTCGTGAGCGATCACCAGATCCCGACCCTTTGCGCGGTGCTCGGCCGCGACAGAACGGGCCAGCTCGAGCTCGGCGGGCGCCGACGGCCCGTCCCGCACGGCGGCGAGACGGGCCAAGGCATCGCGGGCGATTTCCAGCGCGGCGGCGAGCTCGAGCGTCGAGTGTCCCTCGGCCAGAGCTCCCTCGAGCAGACCGCCGGCGAGCCCTTCGGGGTCGATCGATGTCTGCCCCCGCTCGGTCCAGATCTGCACCTTCACGGCTCGCCTCCTAGCTTCTTTTGCGCCAGCGCCCACCAGAGATCGGCGCGCGCGCGGTCGACGTTGTCGGCCCCTGCCAGCAGACTGTGAATGCTGCTGCGGTCGCGACCAAAGAGCCGCCCGAGCTCGGGCTGCGACCAATGCAAGCGATCACGCAGCGCGAGCGCGATCGCCCGCCGAGCGCGAAAGGCTGAGCGGGTGCGCGCCGTGCGCACTCGCTCGGTGTGGGTGCCGATCTGCTCGGCGGCGACAAAAAGCAGCGCTTCGGTAATGGTCATCGCGCCCGCCTCCTGCGATCTGGGTGGTCTGGTATCCACGTCGCACCGATGCGGCGGCGCTTCTTCTTCGGTGGCTTCTTGCGCGGCACCTTCTTTCTTCCGCTCGGCCAGCGTTCAGGCTCCGGCGGGGCCGTTACCGCGCGCGCGTCATCGCGCTCCTTTTGCTTCAGCTCGAGGGCGCCGAGCTTTTTTTTCGCAGCGGCGAGCTCGCTGCCGACGTCGTGCAGCTGATAGGTTTCGGCGAGCGTCAAAGCATTGAAGCCGTCTCGGGTCACCTTGGCCCGCAACGGCTCGACGATGGTTTCCAGCCGGCGCACCTCGGCGCGCCACTTTTCGATCGCGGCGCTCACGCTTCACCCCCTGGCGCGTTGGGGTTGGGGGAGGTCTCCGACGTCACCCCGGGCAGCCAATCGACCACTTCGGGGATACGCTCGCCCACCTGCTGACCCAGCTTGTCGCGCTCGTCGTCGTCGCATTCGAGGGCCAGGTGCCGAAACAGCACGCTCAGCACCGCGCCGCGCCAGGGGTTTTTGGGGCCAGGAAAGGCGCGCTCGATCACGCACCACACCGCGCGCACGAGCTCGCGCGCCGCGTCGGCGTCCGCGTCGGGGTCGCAGGGGCTCACGAGCTGGGCGGCCACCGAGAGCACGGGCGCAACGAGACAGTTCGTCGCGTGCTTTTCGCAGCTCGCCATCCGGTGCGCGCGCCCCATCATCTCGGAATAGTCGGCACCGTTGCGCTCAAGCGCGGCGTCGCCCGTCCAGTACTCGATCGCGCGAAACAGCGCGACGAGCCCGCGCCCCGCGCCCTCGCTGTCGTCGGGCGTGGTCAGCTCGGCGTTCATGGCGAGCGCGGCGGCGATGTCTCGATCGCCGAGCTCGGCCATGCAACCGGCACAGAAGGGCCGACCCGGCCGGGTCGGGCTCAGGTTGCACTTTCGACACCGCGCCATCACGCACCCCCTTTCGCCGGCGGGTCGATGCGAAGGAAGACGTCTCCCCCTTCGGTGCGCACCACCTTAACGGTTCCGCCTTGGAGCAGCGTCCCGACGAGCTCGCCGAGCGCATCGGCTGCCCGCGCCGCGTCGCGTTCGGCCCGCGCCGCGTCGCGCTCGGCGCGAATGCGCTCGGTCACGAGATCACGTTCCCAGAGCGCCCGGGCGTGCGCCTCTTCGACCTGGGCGAGGCGCGCGCGTGCATCGTCGCGCTCGGCCTGGTAGCGCTCGGCGTCGACTCGATGCTCGGCCTCGAGCTTGACCATACGATTTAGCGCTTCGCGCCCGGCGCGCGCCGCATCGGTGCACCGCGCTAGATTTGCCCCGTCGCTCTCCTGCGCATCCAGGCTAACCTCGAGCGCGTTGGCGAGGTCCACCATGGTTTCATAGACGACCCGCCCGGCGTCCGGGAAATTCGTCTTACGGGCGCGTGCAAGTACGGCGCGCTTGAGCTCGCTGACCTTCAGCCCATCGTTGAGCTCGGCGCCGAGCGCTTTGCCTATCTCGATCCATTCGGCCTTGCTGACGGCCGCGGTCTGTTTTTTCTGTAGCGGCATCTCAGACCCCCTCCCCTTGAATGCGCACGCGCGCTCCGGCTAATCCGCGCCGCGTCCACCACTCTCGGGACTGCTCGTCGACGAGCTCGGCGGGCTTGTCGGAGTTCTGCCGCACCCACAGCACCACTGGCCGCAAGCTCGGCGTGTCAGCGACACCGACCCGATCGATCTCGATTTGCCAGAGCGGTCCGGCGCGGCGTAGCAGTCGACCGCTCGCAAACGCCGACCAATATCCCAGCGCACTGACCCCGACCTCCACGCGGGTATCATCGTGCACCTCGGCTTCCGTTGGCCCGTGAGCGAGCGCGATCGCCGCCTCGAGCCAGCTCGCCGCTTCGGTTAGCCCACGGTGCGCATACGTCATCCAGTGGGCCGCGGTCGTGTCCGAGCCGAGGGGGATGTTCGCGAGCTGGTCACGGACGAGCAGGAGGTCGCCGAGGGCGTCGACGAGCGCCGCGGTGCGATCACAGCTCGGCGGCATGGCGCGGCTCGCGGAGGGTTCGGGGCGGCTCGCCCTGGCGTTGATCTCGCGGGCTCGGTGCGCGTCGGCCGAGTCGCCGTCGCCGGGCTGGGGCCCGAGCGGTCTAGAGCCGGCGGGGCCGGCGTCACCTCCTTTTGGCCGGTGCAGAACGCGCAAGCGCCGCCCGGGGTGGCCGGCGAAGGTGCCGCCGTGGCTGCCGTCGAGCCTTGCCCAGACGACCATCCCGCCGTGCTCGACCTTTTCGACGCAGCAAAGCCGTCCGGTGCCGTCGGGCGCTTCGAAGATGTCGCCGGGGCGGAGCTCGGAGACGGAGACCAGGCGCGATCTCACATTCACTCGCCGATCGCGCTCCCAGTGCAGCACCGCGCCACCGTCGAAGCGCACGCGACGACAGCGCCGCGGCGCGCCATCGCAAGGGCAGACGGCGACCACCTCGCGCCCGTCGTCGAGCACGTCGCCGGCGCGGAGCTCGTCGGCGCGGACATCGAGCAGCCTCGACAGCACACGCACGGGCTCGTTTGCGTCGATCGGACCGGTCGGGACCGAGTCCTCGAACCCGATCACGACCTTGCCACCGGCATCGACGAGGCCCACGCTCGCCACGCGCCGCTCCCAGTCCGCGTCCCACTGGACGACATCGCCCACCCACAGCCGCCAGGCGGGCACCTCGAAGGGCTCAGGCGCGCTCGGTGGCGTCCCTGCGCCGGCCGCGAGCTCGCGAACGCGCTCGGCCGCGAGCTGGCGAACGCGCTCGGGGTCCGGCTCGCCCCACGAGCCGACCGACGCGCGCTCAGGCGCGCTCGGTGGCGTCGCTGCGGGCTCAGCTCCCGCCACCTGTAGCGCCTCGTCTGGACTGAAGTACGAAGGCGACTCGCCACCGCCCCAGCGGACGCAGACCAGAGGCGGGGACACCATCTGTGCCCGGAGCACCCGCGCGCCGCCGTCGACCGTCGGCAGCCGGACCACGTCGCCCTCGTCGAGCTCCCGCGCCGGCTTCGACCCGAAGGCCAGAGGCGCGCTCGGTGGCGTCGCTGCGGGCTCGGCCTCGTCGCGCTGGCCGACCTCGACCAGGGCGTCGGGAGCGAACCGATCGGGCTCGACCCGATCGAGCCAGTACACATCAACGACGCCCTCCGGTGCGCTGCGGACCGTGCCCGCCGTGCGCCAGAAGCCATCACAGAGCACCTCGTCGCCGGGCTTGAGCTCGGAGGCGCGGACCTGCACGACGCGACGGAACACCGGCACGGACCAGCCGGCGGGCTCGCCGGCGGGCGCTTTCGAAGCGGGAGCCGAATCCTGAACACCTGGACCCGTGTCGGCGTGGTCCTGAACACCCGTCAGGTGCTCGGATTGCCCCTTGCCTGCCAGGGGTTCGGTGTGCGTCTCGGGGCGCTCAGTGGCCGGTTTGGGGCCGGTGGTTTCTGGTGAAGTGTTCAGGGTCGGGCGTGGCGCTGCTTCCGAGGGACCCGGTAAAAGTCCGTCCTTCGGCACTCTCGAAGCGGAACCGTTCAAGTTGTCGACTTTGCTCATGATTTGACCTTTCTGTGTGACCTGCCGAAGCAGGGGTGATTTTCTGCTTAGCGGGGGGTGGGAATGTTCAGTCTGGACGGAAGGCGCTCTCGCGTGGAAATGGTGAACGGTCGTTCAGTTCGGGGCGCACAAACCCCACGATCCCGACGACGGGCGGACCCTGCGCAAGCGTCAAGGGGCGGGGTGCCCACTGAACGCGCGCTCCCTGCGCAAAGGGGAGGATTTTGGGGGCTCGTGGCATGTTCGAAGCGCGCGGGGTCGGTTGAGGGCGACTGCTCGCGCGCGCAGGTGGTCGGGTGTTCAGTCACTGGCACACTCCCCACCCGCTGCCCGTCTCGTAGCCGTTGACACACTCGCCGACGGCGCAGCCTGTCGCGAGCTCGCACTGCGGACGGCAGACATCCCCGGCGCAAAAGAGACCGAGCGCGCATTGCCCTTTGCCGCCGCAAGGTCCCCCTTCCTGGGTCTCCGGGTCTACGAGCTTGCAGAAGGTTCCAAACTGGCACTGATGTCCGTCTGGACACGCCACTTTGCCCGGCCCCGGGTCTTGCGGCCTGAGCATGTCGCACTGCTGCGTCGGCTCGTAGCTCTGTCCGCAGCCGCAGAAACCATTGCCAAAACAGAACCACTGCGACCACCCGAGCCCGGAGCAGGCCCCGGCGCAATCACCGTCCGCGGCACAGTAAAGCGCTGGACCCGGCACGAACGCCGGAGCGTCCCCGCCGGCGCCACCGCCCGAGCTCGACGAGGCACCTCCGCTCGCCTGCTCGCCGCCCGAGCTCGAAGCGCCTCCGGTCGTGCCCACCGCGCCGCCCGAGCTCGCGCCGGCACCGCCGGAGGCGCTCGCGCTTGCGGTGCCCCCGGAGCCGCTCAGCTCGCCGCCAGAGCCCTCCGCGCCCGGTGAGTGCACCGTATGGGTGCACCCGAGCGCCGCCACCGCCAGCGCCGCGATCTGTGTTAGCTTGCTCACCGTTCGAACCTCCGATCAGGTTTCGGACCGCCGCCCCGGACAACTCCAACTGTCGCGGGGCGACCTTCTTTCTAGCGCAGCTCGAGCTCGATGGAAAGAGGGTCCACGCTTCGCCGTACGTCGGTCCTTAGCGGGCCCTTCCTTGGCCCGCCAAAATCCAACACTTTTTCGGCAGCGCGCTCAGCGGTCCCCATTTGCGACGCAGCAAACCGATCGCGCGCTCCTCGCTCTCGGCCATCGAGTCGGACTGAAAGCGCGTCCGGAGCTCGTGACCATGCGGGACCGCGTCGAGCAAATGACCCGGCACGAAGCCCCATGAGCACCCGAGGCCCACGCCGAGCGCCAACCGGAGATCGATGTCCTCGCGGCCGTAGCCAATGAACCGCTCATCGTAGCCGCCGGCGCGGCTGAAGTCGGCGAACGTGGCCACGAGAAACCCCATCAGCTGACGCCGGCGGCCGGCGACGATTGCGAAGCGCCCCGGCTCGACCACGGCTCGGCAGGCCGCACCGAAGCCGGCGGCGACCCGCGTGTCCGCGTCGGCGAAACACAAAACGCGTGCGCCGAGCTCGAAGGCCCTCAGCGCTCCGAGGTTCAGGGCTCGCGTCTTGTGCCACTGCGCGCCGCGCGTGTCGGGGCGTACGACGGTCACCCGTTCGCTCAGCTGCTCGGCCCAGTCGCCCGAGCCGTCGGGACAATCCCAATCGACCACGATCGCCCGGTCGACTTCGGCGACGAGGCGCCGCAGCGTCTGCCGCAGGTGCACAAGTCGCCCCTTGCAGGTCGTGACGCTGACCAGCATCAGCCCTTCCAGACCGCGATCGCGATCTGCGCCAGCGTGGTGAGGGCACCAAAGACTGCGAACGCAAGGACCACCGTCCGATCGGAGGCCCCTTTAGCGCGCGCTCGCTCGAGCGCTTCCGAAGCGCGATCGGCTTTCACCTCGTCGAGCTCCCGGCGCAAACGCTCGATCTCTCGCCAGTGCGCCTTATGCACCCGAACCGACGTGTCTGCGAAGCGCGCTTGTTGCTGGGCCGCCTCGTGCAGATCTGCAACCGAAGCCGAGCGCGGAAAGCAGCGCGAGACGGAACGCGGATACTCACTCACCGCCGCCTTTCTGAGGCTGAGGCGCGAGCCAGCCCGCCATGAACAGCACAAGGAGCGCGGCGAGCGACAGACCCGCGCGCCACCGTGGATCATCGATCTGGGAAAGGCCCGTGGTGATACCCGTCGCGATCGCGGTCGCTCCGACCAGGGTCACGCGGCGACTCATAGCAGGTCGAGCCCCCGTAGCGCCCACATGGCCATCGCGAGCCCGACCCCGCTCGGCAGCCCACCGCTCGAGCTCGGCTCACTGACAGGCGCTGGCGGCACCGGCTCGGTCAACAATCGCTCCAGCGCGTAGTTCGCGGCCTTTACGACGCGCGAAATGTGGTTCCCCGTCGAGTGCATTCCCCACGGGTTGTCCGTCGACGGGCGCACGCTGCCGGCGTTGTACTTGGCCGCCACGCGCGGCAAGTCGTCGCCCGTCCGGACGATCTTGCGGATGAACTCGGCGCCCAAGCGAATGTTCAGGTCCGGGTCCCGCAGGGCGTCGTAGGCGAAGCCCTGCCGCGCCGCGGCGCTCGTCAACTGCATCAGCCCGTAACCCCCATCGAAGCTCTTTGCGTCCGGGTCGCCGCCGCTCTCGGCGTACACCATGCCCAGAATCCAGTGTGTGGGCACACCGTTTCGATCGCCGTGCAGCTTCGCAAGGCTCGCCCAGCGCCACACGTGCGCGTCGAAGGCGTTGGACGCCGGCGAATCCGAACCGAGCGAGATTCGATCGCCGTTGACAATCACAAAGCCATCGGCGTCCGTCGTCCACGTCCACGTTGCGGACTCAGGGATCGACGGGGCGGCCGCGGCGGTGTCGCGTCCCGGCGACAGCAGCCCGGCCCAGGACGGCGGCACGCTCAGCACTTCCCCGGGTGACAGGTGTCGGAAGTTGCCGGCGGCGTTGGTGGCCTTGTGCGGATTGGCGCGCACGAGCTCGGGCCAGCGCGCGCCCTCACCGGTGAGCGCTCGCGCGATGCGCCACGGACTGTCACCGTTGCGGACGCGATAGCTCATAGCAATCCGCCCCACTTGCGGCGCTCCTCTGACAACCACCAGAGCGCCAGGGCGCCCGCTAGCAACAGCGCGAGATCCATCACTCAAACACAATCCCCGCAAGCCTGGTCGCATCGACGAGGCCGCCACTGATCTGGACGTTGGCCCACGTGTCGGAGCTGGCACCCGCGCTCGCCTCGCCACCGGACCCGGCAATGGCGGGCAACTGCCCCGCCGCGATCGTCATCGTGCTCCCACCGTCCACCTTCACACCAAATCCGGACGCTCCCGCTCCAAACAGCTCGGCCGCGACATTTGCGTGCGCGGCCTCAAGGCCGGCCAAATAGATCGCGTTGCCCTGTGAGTCGAACACCCCAAAGCCACCCACCAAGATCTGCCACGGGCACGAGCACCGCCAGCCGGCCGCGGCCGCGAACCCGTCCTGGAGGATGTAGCCGCCCAAAATCGTCAACGCTCCAGTCAGCGAGCTTACGCGCATCGCTCCGCGACACGCGCCAGCCCTGAGCACCGAGGTCAAGAGCTGCACCGTAACGGAGCTCGCGGCCGTAGTCACGTCGATCCCGCAGTTGTACAGGCCGAGCCCGGCGGCATCGATCGCGCGCGCCAGAATGCGACACTGCGCCACCCATCCGACATCCGTGAGCAGCACATGAGGCCGTGAATCCAACACGAGCTTGGCATCGTCGACGTTGAGCCCCGTGCCGATCTCCAGATCGGCGACGATCAACCGGTTCTTTCCGCCGAACGTTCCCGAGCCTCGGGGACTTCTCAGTCTCACGTCGGCGCCGTACAGACCCGGGAGCCGTTCGACCGCGAACGTCTCGCCCATGCCCGGCGTGAAGTTGAAGCCGGCAACACTCGTGAACACGTCGAACTTGGAGGCGCCCTCGGCGCATCGCGCCACTCCGGGCGATAGCTCCTTGACCGGCCAAAAGACGCCGCCGGCGTTCGGGCCGTCGAGCATCCGGCATCTCAGCCCGAGATATGTGCTCCAATCGGGCGCCGAGGCGAACGTGGCGGTTAGCTGCAGCGCGTTGGAAGGCACGGCGTTCTTCACCGGCGGCGTCACCCCGGTGATGGTTCCGGTATCCACCGCCTGCCACGCATCCGGATGACCTGCGACAATGAAGCGACCCGAGACCTGCGGGTCCAAGCTCAGGTCGAGCTCAAGCCACTCTGCGCAGCAT
>JABAOG010003448.1_pt2 | contig 21740 bp, 22 predicted proteins | sample 7062131 | NCBI WGS metagenome assembly JABAOG01 (sample SAMN14538629, study PRJNA623070) | marine sediment metagenome | biome: marine biome [ENVO:00000428]; feature: marine pelagic biome [ENVO:01000023]; material: deep marine sediment [ENVO:00002113] | place: India: Arabian Sea | collected...
ATGCCGGCGCCGATCCAGTTCTCGCACAAGCTGACCAAGCAGCTCACCAAGGTGCGCAAGAAGGGCGAGATCCCCTACCTGCGTCCCGACGGCAAGGCCCAGGTCACCGTCCAGTACGAGGACGGCAAGCCCAAGCGCATCGACGCGGTCGTCGTCTCCTCGCAGCACGAGGACGGCATCAAGCACAAGACCCTCAAGAACGACATCATCGAGGGCGTCATCAAGGCGGTGCTCCCGAAGAAGCTCGTCGACAACCGCACCAAGTTCCACGTGAACCCGACCGGTCGCTTCGTCANNGGCAAGGACCCCTCCAAGGTCGACCGCAGCGCCGCCTACTTCGCGCGCTACGTCGCCAAGAACATCGTGGCCGCCGGGCTCGCCACCCGCTGCGAGGTGCAGGTCGCCTACGCCATCGGCGTGGCCAAGCCGATGGGCGTCTACGTGACCACCTTCGGCACCGGCGTCGTCAGCGACCAGAAGATCTCGCGCACCGTCGCGAAGATGTTCGACTTCCGCCCGCGGGCCATCATCGAGACCCTCGACCTGCTCCGCCCGATCTACCAGCCGACCGCCGCCTACGGTCACTTCGGCCGCAGCGGCAAGAGCTTCACCTGGGAGAAGACCGACCGGGCGGAGGAGCTCGCCGAGGCCCTGCTCCCGAAGAGCAAGGCGTCCAAGGCCAACGGCGCGCCGACCAAGGCCAAGAAGAAGCCCGCGAAGAAGAAGGCGACCAAGAAGGCCGCCAAGAAGCGCGCCTCCAAGTGAAGGTCGCCTTCGTCGGCGCGACGAAGGGCATGGGCCTCGCGCTCGCCAGGAAGCTGGCCGAGCGCGGAGAGCAGCTCTTCCTGCTCGGGCGCGACGAGGACACGCTCGGCGCCACGGCCGCGGACCTCCAGGTCCGCGGTGCGCCGAAGCCCGTCGGTCACGCGCCCCTCGACTTGGAGAAGCCGGAGGGCTTCGAGGCCGCGCTCGACGCGGCCAGCGAAGCCCTCGGTGGCTTCGACACGGTGGTCGTCACCGCCGGCCTCTTCGCCACCCAGGACGAGCTCGAGGCCGACCCGGCCCTCGCCGAGCGGCTGACCCGGGTGAACTTCACCAACACCGTCGTCCTCTGCGAGCACGCCAAGCAGCGCCTGCTCGACCAGGGCGGCGGCACCTTGTGCGTCTTCAGCTCCGTCGCCGGCGAACGCGGCCGCAAGCCGGTGGTGATCTACGGCGCCAGCAAGGCGGGCCTCAGCGCCTACCTCGAGGGCCTCGACCACAAGCACCGCGCCGAAGGCCTGAAGGTGGTCACGGTGAAGCCCGGCTTCGTGAAGACCGGCATGACCGCCGGCCTGAAGCCGCCCCCCTTCGCCGGCGAGCCCGATCAGGTCGCGGACATCGTCCTCGGCGCCATCGACCGCGGCGATCCGGTGGTCTACGCCCCCGGCGCCTGGGCGCTGGTGATGGCGGTCATCCGCCGGCTCCCGCGCGCCATCATGCGCCGCGTCGGCTTCTGAGCGCTCAGCGTGGGTGAAGCGCGGGGATGGTTTCGATGACCTCCTCGCCGACGGTGAGGTAGAGGTTCCCCTCGTTGCGGAGGATCTCCCATCGGCTGGTGCGATCGAGCTTCGAGCCCAGCGCCGCGATGAACGCCGGATCGAAAGCGACGACCCGGACCTCGTCGCCCCGGTGGATCTTGCCCGAGCTCAGATCGGCGAGCAGCGCCGCCGGGTCCTTGTGGGTGTAGACGGCGACGTCCTCCGCCTGCTTGGTGATCTTGTGCAGCCGCTCCGGCGCGGGGTGCCCGATCTCGATCCACAGCGCGATCGTCCCGTGCTCCCCCGGCGCCGAGAGCGCCGGGTCCTCGGGCGTGCTGATCCCGCGACCGAAGGTCAAACCCTCGCGGTGCTCGAGGGCCATGGCCAGCACCCGGGTGACCATGTGCTCGTCGGTCTCCGAGGGATGGCGCGCGACCCGCAGCTCGAGCGCGTCGTAGACCCCGCGGTCCACGTCGGAGAGGTTCAGCTCGAAACGGAAGATCGTCGCGGACAGCGCCATGGCGCGGATGCTCGCACGAGCACCGGCCCGCCGCAGCGCTTCCGTCAGCGACTGGAGGCGATGCGCGCGCGGCGCATGGCCAGGTCGTAGGCGACCTCGGTGCGGTCGTCGCGGACCGGGTCGGCGATGCCCCACTCGACCATGTGGCCGAGGGCCCGGTGGTGCATGGTCAGCGCGGTGTGCTGGCGGGCGTCGCAGCCGAAGCGGGGCACGGCGGTGCCGCTCGGCGCGTCCTTGGTGCCCAGCGCCCGGGCGCAGCGGGCGAGGGCCAGGTCGGCGGTGGCGTAGGCGTCGAGCACCCGGCCGCTGGCCTCGTAGGCCTGGGCGAGCTGGTGGGCGACCATCGGGTGCTCCAGCACGCTCGGATCGCCCGCCCGAAGAGCAGCGATCGCCAGCCCGGGTCGGCCGAGCTCCAGATAGGTGCCCGCGAGGGTCTTGGCGAGGGTCACATCGGAGGGATCGTGGGCGTAGGCGTCCTCGAGGGCCGCGAGCTCACGGGTGCGCTCGTCGGTCGGGTCGAAGGAGCTGACGGGTTTGGCGGTGGTCATGGCGGCCCAGATCGCCCCCAGGGACACCAAGAAGACCGCGTTCCATCGCCACTCCATCCGTACTCTCCTCCCGCGCGCACCGGCGCGTTGGTCTGCGACAGGCGCCGTTCGTGAAAGTTCCGAAGCCCGTCGATTTTTTCCGATGCCCGTCGTTTTACGGGCCGAAGCGCCCTCTTCTCCCTCGAACGGCGATGTGGTGTACGTTGCGCCCATGGCTCCGGCGCCGGTCGAGAGGCGCGCGCGTGCGCTGCCCTTCCTGGCCTTCCTCTTCGTCGTGGTGGGAGGCTGTCAGATGTACTGCGCGGTGGGCGAGCTGGGCCCCCGTGGGTACCTGCCCGTCCCCACCGAGGGGAACCCGCCCGAGGTCGCCGAGCATCTGCAGGAGGTCCAGCGGCTGGTGAGCGACGACCCACACCGAGCCGCGCTCGCGGTGGGCACGGTGGTGGGCGGCGGCATGCTGCTCATCGGCGGCCTGCTCCTCTGGCGGCGCCGAGAGAGCGCCATCTGGTGGACCAAGCAGGCCCTCGGCGCGAACCTCCTGGTCGCCGGGGCGGCCATGGCCAGCACCCTGGTGCATCTCTACCGCACGGGCGGACCGCTCTCCCGGGAGCTCGCCGCGGCCGTCGCCGCCGATCCCGGAGGCCAAGGAGGCGACGTGGGTAGGCTGATGGACTTTCTCTGGGTCCGCGAGGCGCTCCCCCGAGCCACGACCATCCTCATTTTCGCCTATTTTCTATGGCGTATCACGCGCCCGGACGTGCGCGAGGAGCTCGAGGAAGCCCTCCCGTGACCCTTCGCCACGGCTAGCCCTTGAAGCGGCGGGACGGCCGACCCCATACATTGGGTCTCATGGAGGCCGAGCGCACCGTCGCGCCCATCGGGGGCAGTGACTTCTCAGCCGAGCGCTTGCGCTGGATCGTGCGCCTGCGGTGGGCCGCGCTCGCCTGCGCGGCCATCGGCACCGGCCTCGGCGCCTCCGGGGTCCTCGGCGACGTGCGCTGGCGCCTCATGGGCGTGGTCGCCATCGCCGGCGCCGCGTTCAACCTGGGCCTCTGGCGCCTCGAGAAGCGCGAGCTCTACCCCTTCGGGGACAAGGCACCGCTGGTCCACGCGCTGGCGGACCTGACCATGCTCACCCTGCTGCTCTGGGCGGCCGGCGGGATCATGTGTCCCTTCACCACTCTCTACATCTTCCATGTCGCGCTGATCGCCATCCTCGGGGGACCCCGCTGGACGCGCATCACCGTCGTGGCGTGCTTCGTCGGCGCGGGCTTCATCGCGCTGCCGGCGGCGGTGCCCTCGCTGCAGATCGCCACCTGGGCCCCCATCGCGCCCTGGGACGTGTTGATGGAGCTCGCCGACCTGACGCTGACGCTCCTCGGCGCGGCCTACATCGTCACCCACGCGGTCGGCCAGCTGCGCGACCGGGAGAAGGACCTCGCCCGAGCGCGCGACGAGGCGACGCTCGAGTACCAGCTGCTGAGCAACACCCTCGACGAGCTGCACGCCGGCCTCGAGGTGCTCGACCCGGAGGGCCGGGTGGTCTGGCGCAACCGGCGCGCCGCCGAGCTCGCGCCCTTCGCCAAGGTCGGCGAGGTCTGGGCCTGCCCCGGCCACGATCGCCCCTGTGAGCGCGACGTCAGCGGCATCTGTCCGGTGCGCCAGGCGCTCGATGACGCGGACAACGGCCGGTGCCGCTTCGCCGTCCCCCACGAGGACGGCACCGAGCACGTCTACGAGATGTTGGTCTTCAACGTCGACGACCACCGGGTGATGAACCTCTACGTCGACCGCACCGAGGCGACCATCGCCGAGGCGCGACTGCTCCTCGCCGAGCGCCTGGCGAGCCTCGGCCGCGTCGCCCAGGGCGTGGCGCACGAGCTCAACACGCCGCTGGCGACGATCCGCACCCTCGCCGCCGACATGCGGGTCGCGCTCGAGACCGTCGACGGTGACGTGGCCCAGGACCTGAACGAGTCGGCCACCCTGATCCGCGACGAGACGCGGCGCCTCGGCAAGATCACCCAGGCGCTGCTCGCCGGTGGCGACCTGGTCCGGGCCCGCATCGATGGCACCGTCCCCCTCGCCGCGGCGGTCGAGCGCGCGCGGGCCATCGTCTTCGCCGGGCTGCGCGAGCCGCCGGAGGTGGTCTCCGGCGACGAGCTGGCGGAGCTCGAGGTCGCCGTCGACATGGACCGGCTGGTCCAGGTGTTGGTGAACCTGTTGCAGAACGCGGTCGACGCCCTGCGCGACCGCGACGGGACGATCACCATCTCGGCCGCGCGGGAAGGCTCGTGGGTCGCCCTCACGGTGGAGGACGACGGCCCCGGCATTCCGGCCGTGGTGCGGGACCGACTCTTCGAGCCCTTCGCCACCAGCAAACCGCCGGGTGAAGGAACGGGCCTCGGGCTCTATACTTCCTACATGCTGGTCCAGGAGATGGGCGGAGAGCTGACCCTCGGCGAGCGCGAGGGCGGTGGCGCCCGCGCGACCATTCGCTTGCCCGCCAGCCGCGCGATGGGTGCGACCGCATGAGGTCCTCGTGAGCGCTCGGGCCCGCGTGCTCGTGGTCGACGACGATCACGCCTTTCGCTTCGCGATGCGCAAAGCCCTCCGCCGCCTCGACTTCGAGATCGTCGAGGCCTCGAGCGGTGAAGAGGCGCTGCCGCACCTGCGCAGCGACGAGCCGCCGGCCGCAGCGCTCCTCGACCTGCGGATGAAGGGCATGGACGGCCTCGAGGTGCTCCGGAAGCGCGGCAGCTCGCCGACCCGCATCGTGGTCCTCACCGGCCATGGGTCGGTCGAGGCGGCAGTGGAGGCGATGCAGCTCGGCGCCTTCTCCTTCCTGGAGAAGCCGGTGGACGCGGACGTGCTCGGTCCCCTGCTCCGCCAGGCCATCGCCGATGGCGAGCGTGCCCGTGAGGCCGGCGACGACGACACCCCGCGACTCATCGGCGACAGCCCGCCGATGCGCGAGGTGCGCAAGTTCATCGAGACCGTCGCGCCCACCGACGAGACGGTGACCGCCTTCGGTGAGACCGGCACCGGCAAGGAGGTCGTCGCCCGCGCGATCCACGCGACGAGCACGCGCTCGGACGGCCCCTTCGTGGCGATGAACGCCGCCTGCGTCCCCGGCGAGCTCTTCGAGAGCGAGCTCTTCGGCCACGAGCGCGGCGCCTTCACCGGCGCGACCGCCGACCGCCTCGGTCTCTTCCGGGAGGCGAGGGGCGGCACCCTCTTCATCGACGAGCTCGGCGAGCTCCCCATCGACCTGCAGCCGAAGTTGCTGCGTGCGCTCGAGACCCGGCGCATCCGCCCGGTGGGCGAGTCGAAGGAGGTCGACGTGGACGTGCGCATCGTGGCCGCGACCAACCGCGACCTCTGGGAGCAGGTGCAGGAGGGCCGCTTCCGGGAGGACCTCTACTTCCGCCTGCAGGTCTTCCCGGTGCGGCTGCCCCCGCTGCGCGAGCGCCGGGAGGACATCCTGCCGCTCACCGAGCACCTCTTGCACCGGGTGGGCGCACCGCAGCTGACCCTCGACGCCGGCGCGGAGAAGGCGCTGGTGGCCTACGACTGGCCGGGCAACGTCCGCGAGCTGCAGAACGCGATCGAGTACGCGACGGTGATGGGCAGCGGCAAGGTCCTGACGGCCGCGGACCTGCCACCGGAGATCCGCGGCGACGAGCCGGGCGCCCGCGCGGTGACGGTGCCCGACTCGGGCGTCTCCGACGCCCACGCCGACCTCTCGCCGGAGGGCCGGCGGCTGGTGAACGCCCTCGAACGCAACGGGGGCCACATGGGGCGGGCGGCGGCCAGCCTGGGTATCAGCCGCACCACCCTCTGGCGTCGCCTCAAGCGCCTGGGCATCGACCGCGAAGAGCTCTGAGGGCCCCGTCATCGGGGGGGGAACGTGGCGCAACGTGCTGCAACGTCTCGCGGCGTCGGATCGTTGCACTGAAACATCGGAAACGGCAGGCGGCCCCGAGCGACCAAGGGATTGACGGGGACTGCCGCTGGCACGATCCGTGATTAAGGATCCCCAGGGCTCCCACGCCTCGACACTCATGGACTACGCCAATTTCACACCCTTCCTCTCCCTCGCCGGCGGCGCGCTCATCGGCCTGGCCACGAGCATCCTCTTGGTCGCCAATGGCCGCATCGCCGGCATCAGCGGCATCTACGCCGGCGCGTTGACCGGTAGCTCCGGACCCCCACGCTGGCGATGGCTCTTCGTCGCCGGCCTGTTGGTCGGTGGCGCCGTCCTCTTCGGCATCGTTCCGGCGATGTTCGCCGTCACCACCGACCGACCGCTCTGGGCCATCGCCCTGGCGGGGCTCGCCGTGGGTGTCGGCACCCGGCTGGGGAGTGGCTGCACCAGTGGTCACGGCGTCTGCGGCATCAGCCGGCTCTCCCGGCGCTCGCTGGTGGCCACGGCGACCTTCCTGGTCACCGGTGGCATCACCGTCGCCCTCGCCCGCGTGCTCGGAGGTGGCTCATGAGCCAGAAGTCGCAGCTCCCCGCCGACATCGCCGCCTTCGTGGTCGGCCTCCTCTTCGCCGGCGGCCTGGTGCTCGGCGGCATGACGCAGCCGGCGAAGGTCATCGCCTTCCTGGACGTCGCCGGCGGCGCCTGGGACCCCAGCCTCGCCTTCGTGATGGGCGGCGCCATCCTGGTCCACGCGCCGATCTACGCCCTGGTCACCCGCCGGCGATCGCAACCGGTGCTGCAGGACCGCTTCCACGTGCCCCAGCGCCGTGACATCACCGTCCCGCTCATCGCCGGCAGTGGTCTCTTCGGCATCGGCTGGGGCCTCGGGGGCTACTGCCCCGGCCCCGGCATCACCGCCGCGGCGACCCTCGGCGTCGAGGCCCTCACCTTCGTGGGCTCGATGACCCTCGGCATGCTGCTGCACCACCTGATCTCCCGCCCCCAGTCCTCCAAGCCCACCCGCGATCGGCCGGCTCCGGAAACGAGCCCCGCGGACGCCTGACCCAGAAGGAGAAGACCCATGATCTTCCGCCAGCTCTTCGACACCGAGTCCAGCACCTACACCTACCTGCTCGCCGACGAGTCCACGCACGAGGCGATCCTCATCGACCCGGTGCGGGAGCTCGTCGACCGGGACGCGCAGCTCTTGGACGAGCTGGGCCTGACGCTCGTCTACGCCCTGGACACCCACGTCCACGCCGACCACATCACCGGCGCGGGCATGCTGCGTGCTCGGACCGGGTGCAAGACCGTGGTCAGCGCCGAAGCCGGCGCTCCCTGTGCGGACCTGCGCCTCGACGACGGCGCGACCCTCGAGGTGGGTGTGATCCGGCTGAAGGCGCTCCACACGCCCGGTCACACCTCCGGCGACATGACCTACGTGGTCACCGACGCCGAGGCGCCCGACGCGCCGGCGCGCGCCTTCACCGGCGACGCGCTGCTGATCCGCGGCTGCGGCCGCACCGACTTCCAGCAGGGCGACGCGAAGACGCTCTACGCATCGGTGCACGAGAAGCTCTTCACCCTCCCCGAGGAGACGCTCGTCTACCCCGCCCACGACTACAAGGGCCGGACCATGAGCACCGTGGCCGAGGAGAAGGAGCACAACCCGCGGCTCGGTGGCGGCAAGACCATCGACGAGTTCGTGAAGATCATGGACGAGCTGAACCTCAGCCAGCCGAAGAAGATCGACGTCGCCGTCCCCGCCAACCTGCAGTGCGGCGACGTCGACGACGACGTGCAGCCCATCCGGCAGGACGCCGGTTGGGCGCCGCTGACGCGCACCCCGGAGGGGATCCCCGAGGTGGCCCACGATTGGGTGGCCGGTCACCTGGACGACGTCCGGGTGATCGACGTGCGCGAGCCCGACGAGCTCGAGGGTGAGCTCGGCAGCCTCTACGGCGCGGAGAACATCCCGATGGCCGAGCTCGAGGGGCGCATGCGCGACGCCGGTGACGAGGACAAGGACAAGCCGACCGTGCTCGTCTGCCGCTCCGGCGGTCGTTCGGCGAAGGCCGCGCGGCTGCTCGAAGAGCTCGGCTTCACCCAGGTCGCCTCGATGGCCGGTGGGATGACGGCCTACCGGGGCCAGGGTGACGCGGCGCCCGACTCCTGCGGCTGAACGCTACTCGGCCGGCTCGAAGTCCAGCGAGACCGAGTTGATGCAATGACGCATCCCGGTGGGCTCCGGTCCGTCGGGGAAGATGTGGCCGAGGTGGCCACCGCAGCGGCTGCAGTGGACCTCGGTCCGCACCATGCCGAGGGCACGGTCGACCCTGGTCTCGACGGCTCCCTCGATGGCCTCGTAGAAGCTGGGCCAGCCGGTGCCGGAGTCGAACTTGGTGCTCGAGCGGAAGAGCGGCTGCCCGCAGCCGGCGCAGAGGTAGGTGCCCTCGGCGTGGTGGTCGTGGAATTCGCCGGAGAAGGCGCGCTCGGTGCCCTCCTCGCGGAGCACCTCGTACTCCTCGTCGGTGAGCCGTTCCTTCCACTCGTCCTCGGTGAGCTGGCTCCACTGGTCGTCCGCGACCGGGCCCGCCGCCGGGCCTCGAGGGCTCTCGCTCGCCTCACTCCCTTCGTCGGACCGGACGGCGTTCGAGCCGCCGCTACAGGCGAGGAAGAAGGCGAGGAGGGGCAGGAGGATCGGGCGCATCATTCAGAACGTAGGGTCGAGACGGGGAAGCGTTAGCCAACGATGCCCGTAAAATGTCTCCGATGCTGCAGGGAGCAATCATCGGTCTCGTCGTCGGACTCGTGATGGTCATCGTCCGGACGGTCCAACAGAAGCGCGGCGGCACGAAGGTCATGGCCGCCCTTCGTGCCGGCGGTCCGGAAGGGCGCGCCGCCCTCGATTCGTACGTGGCACCGGTCCACGGGAAGGCCTCGGCGAACAAGCTGCTCGACCTCCTCGAGCGCTACTCGTGGCTGGCGGTCATCGGCGACCACGACGCACTCGAGCAGGAAGCCGCCGGCCTCGAGGGGCACATCAACATCGTCTCGCAGCTGCAGGCACAGGCGGCCGCGGGCCTGCTGGCGCACCGCACCGAGCAGCGAGATCTGGATCGGCTGCGGGCGGTCGCCGACCGCATCGAGCAGGAGGGCGGGGCCCTCTCCAAGCTGGTGAAGAAGCAGGTCCGCGATCTGACCCACATCGCCGACGCCCTCGAGACCGGTCAGCTGGACGTGGAGGCTCAGCAGCGCGTGCTGGCCAAGGCTCGGCAGAGCGGACCGGGCACCCGGCTGGTGCTGCTCCGCTTCGTCGCCCGGGCGGTGGAGAAGGCCGGCGGCGACGCCGGCCACCTGAAGGGCGAAGCGGACGAGATCATGGCCAAGCTGGCCTGAGCGGGCGGCGCCCGACCGCTCAGCTCCGCGAGGGCGCGGAGTGTCGACGGGTCGGCCGGACCCGCCGATCCCAGAAATGGAAGGTCACCGCGCCGATCACCGGCAAGGTCGCCGCGGCGACGTACATGAAGCGGTAGTCCTCGCCCGGTCCGGCGACCCAACCGAGGAGCGGCCCACCGAGGAAGATCCCCACGTCGAAGACCGCGGTGAAGAGCGACATCGCCGAGCCGCGGTCGGCGGGATTGGCCCGCTCGACCACGAGCGTCGAGAGGATCGGGAAGACGAAGCCGTGGCCGACGCCGCCGAGGACGCCGGCGACGACGAGCCCGGTGACTCCCTGAGCCAGCGACAGCGCGATCATCGCCCCGGTGAAGGCGGCCATGCAGGGGTAGAAGACTCGCAGCGGACCGGCCCGATCCGGCAGCCAGCCGAAGCCGATGCGCAACACGATCGTCGTCGCGGAGTAGACGGAGAAGAAGAGGCCCACGGTGCCGATCGCCTCCGCCACCACGAAGTTCTTGATGAAGGTGAAGACGCCGGCGAGGGCGGTGGCGAAGAAGATCCCCGCGACCCAGACCGGCACCAGATCCTTCTGACCGAGCGCGGAGAAGAAACCGCGGGGCGCGCTGGAACGATCGCGCTCCGGCTCGGGCAGAAACATCGAGGCGGCGAGGGCGATGAAGGCCACCACCGCCGTGACCACGAAGAGGGTCTGATAGCTCCCGTACTTCAGGACGACGTCACCCATGAGCCCACCGAGCGCCATCGGCAGCATGCCCGAGACGCCGAAGTAGCCGATGCCCTCGCTTCGTCGCGACGCGGGCACGATGTCCGCCGCATAGGTGAAGAGGACGCTGAAGAGCGTCCCCTGGGCGAAGCCGTGGACCGAGCGAACGACGAAGATCCACGGTCCCACCGAGCTCACCGTCAGGTAGAGCAGACAGGCGACGACGTGCAGCGCGCCAGCGGAGAGCACCACCACCCGGCGGCCCGCGGTGTCCATCGCCTTGCCGGCGAAGGGGCGCACCACCATCGCCGCGCCGCTGAGCGTCCCGAAGACGATGCCCACCACCGACGGGGTGGCCCCCATGTCCTCGACGAAACCGGGCAGATGGAGGAACGCGAAGACGCTCAACCCGTGCAAGAGGTTCGCGAGCGACGCGAGAAGAAAAGGACCGGTGAGGACGCGCTCTTTGGGCATCGGGGGGAGGAGGAGACCGCGCAGGCGGGGGCAGGGGCTCCCGTGCTTTGGCGCATGGAGCCCAGGCGCGCTACTCCGTCGCACGATCGGCGTCAGCGTGACGTCATCGCTCGATTTTCACGCCCCAGAGGTTCCATGGGACTGCTCTCCAAGATCTTCGGCTCCGCGCCCTCCAAGCCCCCCGTCCACATCGAAGACTCGAACTTCGAGGACGAGATCCTCCGCTCCAGTCTTCCGGTCGTGCTCGACGTCTGGGGGCCGAGCTGCCGGCCCTGCAAGCAGCTCGAGCCGGTCATCCAGTCGCTCGCCGGCACCTACGACGGACGGGTGAAGGTCTGCGAGATGGGGACGCACTTCGCCCCACGTGCGACCGGGATGCTCCGGGTCACGGGCACGCCGACGGTGATCTACTTCCAGAAGGGCAAGGAGAAGGAGCGGGTCGTGGGCGTCCGCGGCAGCCTCTACCACGAGCAGGCGATCGAGGAGATCTTCGGCATCCCGAAGAAGGTCGAGGACTGAGCGCGCCCGCTCCGGTCACTCGAGGGCGAGGACCCGCTCGGCGGTCACCACCACCATCTCCCCGTCGCCGAGGGGAGCGAAGTCGGTCGGTCGCTCGTCCATGATCACCTCGAAGACGAGCTCGCCGGAGGGGTCCACGCAGACGAGGCTCTGCGGCAGCGCGCAGTAGGTGAAGCCCTGGTCGTCGACGATCATCCGCTGGTGCCAACCGACCTCGATGCCGTCGCCGAGCGGCCGCTCCCAGAGCACGGCGCCGGCGCGGTCGACGCTCCGGAGCGCTCCGTAGCTCATCGCCCGCCAGCCGTCGCCGGCGTCGGCGAAGATCTGCGCGGGGACGGTCGCGATCGTCCGACCGTCGGCATCGCAGAGCTGACCGGAGCCAAAGGAAGAGCCCGCCGCCATCGTCCCGTCCGCGGCGACGCAGGGCATCTGGTCGACGTTCGGAACCTGGGCTTCCGCCCGTACGCGACCGTCGATCGGATCGACCCGCACCAGGCCGGCGCCCGAGAAGCCGGCGACCACCAAGGTCCCGTCCGGGGCCACGGCCGGTGGCGCGATGTCCAGGCCGTACTCGCCGAGCGAATAGGCGAGCCCATCGGCGCCGACCACCGAGACCTCCCGAAGGGCGCCGGTGAGGACCAACCGCCCGTCGTTGGTCAGGGCCGGTGAGTGCCCCGAGTCGTCGAGGGCGCCGCCCTCGACCTCGATGCGGCCCAGGATCGCGCCGTCGGGCGCGACGAAGGCGAGGTGGTGGTCCAGCCCGACCACGGTGATGTCCCCCTCGAGGATCAGCGGACCGGCCTCGAAGCGGGAGTGCGCGTCGCCGAGCAGGCCCGTCTCCCAGCGGGGGCCTCCTTCGCGATCGAAGGCGAAGAGCCGCCGGCGAGAGGCGACGCGGAAGCCGTCGGTCGCGATCGCGACGCCCGAGCGCGCGTAGCGCTGGCGGGTCGGGTTCGCCTTCCCGGGCAAGCGGAGGAGCTCCCGCAGCGTGCCCTCGCGCGGGCCGGACACGTTCGTACGGCGCGAATTGCGCGAGCACGCGGCGCTCCGCGGCCACGGCGTCGACGCCAACCGCCAGGGACCCGGCGGCAACCGACCATCGATGGCCAGCGCCAGCCCCTCCCCACGCGCCGGACGTTCGCTGGGGGTGTTCAAAGAGCGGATCCTCTCGTCACCATCGACGCGCCATCCTACCCCCTCTCGGCGGAGGATGGGGAGGCCGGAAGGCGGCGCTCGAGCGAAGTCGGCTCGATGGGGGTCATCGTCAACGTCGCGCGCACCTGCCGCTCCACGACCGACGATGGAACGAGGCGCACCAGCAGGTTGCGTAGCCAACAGCTCGCGGGGTTCGACCATTGGCCCATCTTGCCCACGCGCCAGGAACGGACGACGAAGGTGTTGGCGCGCTTCATCCGCAGCCGCTCGTAGCGCCGGAGCGCAGCGGACGGATCGCTGGGGCTCTGCGCGAGCATCGCCGCCAACACCACCGCGTCCTCGATGGCCTGACAGGCCCCTTGTCCCATGTTCGGAGTCATCGGGTGAGCCGCGTCCCCGAGCAGGCTCACCGGCCCGTCGCCCCACTGACGCAGCGGCGGTCGGTCGATGATGTCGTTGTGGAGGATGGTCTCCTCCTCCGTCGCCTCGAGGAGCTCCGGCACCGGTCGCGCGAAGGACGAGACGTGTCGCGCGACCACCGCCTTGCGCTGGCCGGGCTCGCTCGTCGTTCCTCGCGGGGCGTTGGCGACCATGAACCAGTAGACCCGTTCGGGATCGATGCGCACGGCGCCGAAACGACGACCACGACCCCAGGCCTCGAAGAAGTCCGACTCCGGAAACGTGCCGGCGGGAACGGACGCGATGCCACGCCAGCAGGTGTACCCCGCGTAGCGCGGCTCGCGGCTGCCGTGGAGCTTCGCGCGCACGGCCGAATGGATCCCATCGGCGCCGATCAGCACGTCGCCCTCGCGGGTGGACCCGTCGGCGACGCGCGCGGCGATCCGCTCACCGACCTCGAAGTCCACGAGCGCCGCGCCCGTCTCGACCGGCCCGGCGCTCTCGAGGAGGATCGCCTGCAGCGCCGCCCGGTGGATGCCGACCATCGGCGCGCCGAGGGACGCCACCAGCCCCTCGAATCCGAGCTTCCCGAGCCTCCGTCCATCGGCGCGGCGCAGGTCTCCGCCCTCGAACGAATGACCCGCGCGCTGGACGGCCTCGTCGAGGTCGATCAGCCCGAGCGCACGGACGGCGTTGGACTGAAGGGTGAGACCGGCGCCCACGGCGCTCAGCTCCGGCGCTCGCTCGACCACGAGGGTCTCGAAGCCGATCCGGCCCAACGCGTTCGCCAAGGTGAGCCCGCCGATGCCCGCGCCGGCGATCACGATCTTCGGGGTCCGCATCGTGGGCGCAGGGTGCCGTGGTTCCTCCCGAGACTCCATGCCGTTCTTCGACGTCGTGCGCCGCTGCCGCGGCGACGGAGGAGATGGCCGAACGACGTGTGATGGGCTGCGTGAGGCCGAGCCGGCTAGGATGGCGCCATGGCAAGGACGACGCGGACCGCGCTCGGGCTGATCGCGCTGTGGGTGCTGGGCGGCTGCGGCGACGACGACCGGAGCGACGACGGGCCGGAGCGCGACTCGGGGCCGGCGGAGAGCGACGCCGCCAGCGAGCCGGACGCCTTCGCCGGCGACGCCGGCCGGGGTTGTGCCTGCGCGCCGGGGCTCCACCAGGAGCTGATCTTCCTGATGAGCGCCGACGGCGAGCTGTGGAGCTTCGACCCGCGCTCGAGCGAGTTCGCCTTCGTGGCCGGCCCGGTCTGCGGCGGCGAGGTCCCCTTCTCCATGGCCGTCGACGAGCAGGGGGTCGCGTGGATCCTGGGCATCGAGTCGATGAGCTTCCAGCAGATCGACGTGAACGACCCGGGCCCGTGCACCGAGTCGCCCTACGTGCGCACCAACCCCGACTTCGGCCTGGTGGGCACCTCCTTCGTGGCCGAGTCGGAGGCCAGCCCCTGCAGCGACCTCTACGTGCAGAGCTACTCCGGCGACGGCTCCTTCGACGAGGGGCCGGACCTCGGCCGGCTCGGTGTAATCGATCCGGTCAGCGGGGACATCAGCGACGTCGGCTCGCTGGACTACGACGGCGGCGAGCTGACCGGCACCGGCGATGGGCGCCTCTTCGCGTTCACCGGCGTGGACCCGGTGAAGATCGTCGAGCTCGACCGGGCGACCGGCGCGGAGCTCGACGTGATCCCGCTGGACGGCCTCAACAAGACCAACGCCTCGGCGGTCGCCTTCTACGGCGGCGCCATCTACATCTTCACCGAGGCGGTCGACGAGGGCTGCGAGCCCTGCTTGCAGGGCGAGTGCCCGACCGCCCTCGCGGAGTGTCGCGCGGACGAGGTCTGCGCCGAGCACCTGCAGTGCGTGCTCGAGACGGCGCGCATGGACGACGCCTGCGGCGGCTTCCTCACCGAGGAGGTGCGCAGCTGCATCCTCACCTGCGAGGAGACCTGCGCGGTCAGCCCCCGCTTCCGGGAGAGCAAGGTGATCCGCCTCGACCTGGAGGAGCGCACCTTCGAGACGGTGGTCCCGACCGGTCCGATCCGCGTCGTGGGCGCCGCGAGCTCGCCCTGCGTGCCGGTGACCCTGATCTGATCAGTCGTCGCAGCCCGCTTCCATCTCCACCACGAAGTCGTCGCTCGCAGCGGTCAGGTTGCAGGACGCGGGGCAGAGCTCGATGAAGCCCGGGCGGTCGCCGGGCTCGAGGTCGCCCTCGAAGAAGAAGCCGCCGAGCATCGGGTCGCAGGCGGCGGGGCCGTCGACGCGGCGCAGCTCGATCTCCGTCCCGTCGGGCCGGATGATGCGAACGCGGAGCGTCTCCGGGTCGGGCAGGACGCCGGCCGCCGGGATCGCGTAGATGCAGGTGCGCACCGAGCGGCGGAGCTCGTCGAGGATCGCCAGGAGCATGTCGGTGACCGCGTCGTCGGTGGTGACCACCAGCGCCTCTTCGGTGCCACCGGCCATCGCCAGGGTGGAGAGGTTGGCGCGGGCCTCCATCTCCTCGTCGGGACCGAAGACGCCGATGACGTAGGTCTCGATGCCGTCGGCCGCCGCGTCGGCCGCCACCTCGGAGGGAGCGACGATGCCCACGGAGGGATCGTCCTCCAGGAGATCGACCGCCGGGTCGCAGCTCTCCGGGAAGCCATCGGTCGCCAGGATCGAGATCACCTTGCTGCCCGGATTCTCCAGCGACCACTGGCGGGCGCGCTCGAGGATGCCGGTGAGCGCGGGCAAGGTCGGCGTCCCGCCGTCGAGCGGCTGGCTCTCGAGCGCCGCGATGACGTCGCTCGCCACGCCCGGGAGCAGCCCGAGCGGCACCGCCGGTCGCATGTAGCTCGCCACGTCGCAGGAGGTGCGGTTCAGACAGAAGCCGTAGTCCCGACAGCGCGAGCCGTCGGGGCAGGTGTCCCCGAGGTTCAGGCAGAGGTTCGGATCGAAGCCGCCGCAGACCCCCAGGGGCTCGCAGCGGTCGCCGGGGGTGGTGCAATCCGAGGCCTCGAAGCAGAAGGAGTCGCCGCTCGGGAGACAGACGTCGGGCTGGACGCACTGGTCCGGGCCGCCACCACACACCGCATCGGACGAGCAGTTCTCCGGCACCGACTCGTCGACGAAGGGGAAGAAGGTCAGATCGACGCCGATCCCCTCCGAATCCGGCGCGGTGACGAAGCCGTCCACCGCGCCCGTGATGGCTTCGAACTTGGTCTCCCCGCTCGCCGTCGGCTGCTCCATCGAGCCGCTGACGTCCATCGCCAGGAAGATGTCCAGCGACGCCAGCCGCGCCTCGGCGCGGAAGGGCACGCACTCCTCACCGAGGTCGAGCCCCAGGTCCGGCGGCGGTAGATCGGGTCCGAGGTCCCGCGGCGGCATCGACGCGTCCGGCTCGGTGTCCGGGACCTTCAGGCCGGTCTTCGACCCACAGCCGAGGGCGAGGAGGGCGGCGACGACGGCGAAGCTACGCATCGCCGCTCTAGTAACACACCGCCGCCGACCGCTTCAGCGCGGAGCCATCTCGCCGAGCTCGTGACGGCGCTGGACCTCGGCCGGGCTCACCCCGCTCTTCAGCAGGATCTCGCAGATGTGGTCGAGGCGCTCGATGTGCTCGTAGGCCTCCCAGGGATCGGCGCCGACGGAGGTCACGCCGTGGTTGTGCTGGCCCACGACGTCGTAAGCGAGATCCTCGCCGTCGACCCCGAGGGCCACCGCGGTGGCCTCGCCGAGCTCCCGAGTGATCGCGGGGATCGGGTCGACGTCCGGACCGACGCGGGTGTAGCGGAAGATCTCCGGGAACTGGCTGGCGCACTGCTGCAGCTCGAAGCCCCGGTACATCGCCGCCACCACGTGGGTCGGGTGGGCATGGAGCACCGCACGCGCGCTCGGCGCGTTCTGCTGGATGAGCCAGTGCATGTGGAGCTCACCGGAGGGCTTGGCTCCCTCGGGGATCTCCAGCGCACCATCCTCGGAGATGGTGATCCGGATGATGTGCTCCGGGTGGATGATCGTCTTCCGCCATCCACTCGGCGTCACGTAGAGGAGCTTGCTCCACTTCCGTCGCAGGCTGGCGTTGCCGTCTCGGGTGGTGATCCAACCCCGTTCGTAGAGGCGACGCATGACGTCGCCGATGGCCGTGAGCATGAGTCTTTATCTAAGGGACGGTTGGCGATCGCGCCAGCGGCAAACCGCCCTCGGCGCCAGCGCCTCAGTCGCCGAGGAGATCCTCGTCCGAGACCCCGTCGCCGCCGTCGTCCCCTTCGGCGCCCTCCTCGTCGAGGCCCAGGTCTTCGTCGTCGAGCTCACCCGCGCCTTCACCGGTGTCGTCTCCCGTGGCCCCGTCGTCCTCGATCGGGGCGGCGCCACCGGCGGACTCCTCTTCCGGCTCGGGGCAGGCGTAGGCGCGACCACGGCCGACCCAATGGCGGGCGTCCTCGTCGTTCGGGTTCCGCTCCTCGGCGAAGTCCACCACCACCACGTTGCCGCCGTTCTGACCGGCGCGGTTCCGCATCAGCTTGTTCAGATCGTCGCGGGTCGGCGGACGCCCGGCGTCGGGCGGCAGCCCGATGGTCACGTCGCCGATGAGCCGACAGCCGGCGGGCATGTCGGCCATCGACAGCTCACGGGTCTGCTCTCCCTTGTCGGTGAGCTGAATGCCGGTGGTGCAGCCGGCCGTCAGCCCGAGGGCCACGGCCAAGGTGATCGTTGCTCGTCGCATCTGACGCCTCCTGGGCCGAACTCTACGAGAGAACGGCCCAGGACGCAGGAAAGGCGCAGGCGCTATTCGATGGTCGAGCCGGTGACCTCGATCGGCGTGTCGTCGTGGTTCGAGATCTGCGGGTAGGTCGGGTACCAGGAACCGCCCTGGTTGTCGGTGATCACCGAGTCCTCGATTACGATGTTCCCGCTGTGGTCGTTGCTCACGAAGAAGATCGCGCTGCCGTGCTGCACCACTTGGTTGTGCTGGATGCGCGAGCCGAAGATGCGGAGGGTCATCGTGTTGCCGTCGTTGTAGATGGCGCCGCCGCTGCCGCCGCCGGGGGTCCCGCTCATCGCCGGGTTGCCGCCGTTGCCGATCGCCTCGTTGTGGGTGAAGAGGCTGTTGATGATCGTCCAGGAGACGCCGATGCTGCTGATGCCGCCGCCGTTGGAGCAGACGTTGCCGTAGCCCTCCGCGCCGCCGAAGGTGCTGTTGACCACGTAGACCGGCCGGCCCTCGTACTGGCTGAAGACGCGGATGGCCGCGCCCCCGACGTCCGGGCCCACGTCCGCGCAACGGTTGTTGAAGAAGCGCGAATTCACGACCTTGAAGCGGCCGCCGCGCACCCAGATGGCGCCGCCGCCGTCGTACTCGTCCTCGCCGCGCGAGTCGGCGTCGACGAAGGTCAGGTTCTGCACGGTCAGGCGTGGGTGGTCCTGGTTCTGGCACTCCGCCGTGGTCCACACCTGATTCTCGTCGCAGGTGTTCATGTAGAGGATCCGGCTGGTGCCGCCGCCGCTCAAGGTCACCAACCCCCCGCCGTCGATGACGATGCCGTCCATGGCCGTGTCGTTGAAGACCTTCGCCGGACGGTCGAGGGTGATCGTCACCGGATCCGGGCCGCAGTCGAAGGTGATGATCCCGCCGAGGGCCACCGCGTCGATGAAGGCGTCGGCGGTGCAGCTCTCCGGCGTCCCGTCCCCGACCACGTGGTCCGGGCTCGAGGTGTCCTCGGGCGCCGCCTCGGCCGGGATCGGGTAGTCGCCATCGGGGTTGCCCGCGGGCGGGCCGGACGCCGGATCGGTCGGCGGGAAGTACGCATCCACCGGCGGACCGAGGTCGCGATCCATGGGCGGACCATCGGTCACGTCATCGGTCGCGCCCCCATCGTCACCGCAGCCACCGAGGGGCGCGACCAGTCCGAGGAGGGCGAGAAAGCAGAGCGTGCGCAGCATGAGACTCCAAGCGAGGGGTGGCGGGGGACACCGTGCCAGAAGGAGCCACGAGCGGCTACGATCGGCTCACGCCCGGCGCGAGGAGATGAAGTAGGCTCGCGCCATGCGCTGGCTCGCCGAGGCTCCCGCGAAGCGCGCCGTGGAGCGCTGGTGGCTGCTCTACACCCCGGTATGGGGACTGGTCACCGGCGCGGTGATGCTCACCGGCTGGGCCGAATCCTGGGGTGACGTCGAATGCATGGTCTTCGGCGTCCTGGTCGCCGCCGGCGCCGTCCTGCCGCCGCTCTTCCGGATCCCCGAGGCCGAACGCGAGCGCCCCTTTCACGAGCGGACGGCGCCCAAGTACGTGCTCTCGGTGGTGCTGCTGGCCTTCGGGCTGAACTACACGCAGACGCCCTTCTTCTTCGACGTCCTGCACATGCACTACGGCTTCGACGTCACCTGGACCCTCGATCGGAACCCGCTCTTCCTCTACCTGGTGACCGTCGCCTACTTCGCGACCTACGCCGTGCTCTGCGCGATGGCCTTCCGAGCGCTGCGACCGAAGACCTGGCTCGCCTGGGTGATCGCCCCCCTCGCCGTGGCCTTCCTCGAGACCGCGCTGAACGCCAACCCTTTCATGACCGGGCTCTTCTGCTACGACGACCTCGGCCTGGCGCTGACCTTCGGGACGCTCACCTACGGCTTCTCCTTCGTGGTCGCGCTGCCGATGTGGATGGCCATCGACGAGCGCCCCGGCGAGCGACTGCCGCTGCGGATGGTCTTCGTCTTCGGCGCCGCGGCGCTCTTCGCGGACTGGCTCTTCCTGGAGATCGTGCGCCTCGGTGTCGCCCCGCACGTCACCACGGTCGTCCCCGACGCGCCCGGTCTGCGCGACTTCGCCACCAGCTGCCTGGAGCGATAAGCTCGGGGTCATGGCTGGTGTCTTCTTCGTCTTCCTCGGCATCGTCGCCTTCGTCGCCTTCATGTGGTGGGCGATCGCGCTGGCGAGGAAGCAGCGGGAGAAGCTCGCGCGGATCTTCTCCGAGGCCGCCGAGCGCGCGGGCGGGCGCTTCACGCCCGGTGAGCACGGCTTCTTCAAGAACGTCTCGCCCTCGATCACCATCCACCGCGACGGGACGACGATCGTCGTCGACACCTACGTCGTCAGCAACGGCAAGAGCTCGACCACCTACTCCCGCATCAGCGCGACCTACGCGCTCGGCCGTGGGCCCCAGATGCACATTCGACGACAGGGCGCGCTCCATTCGATCGGCAAGGCCTTCGGCATGCAGGACCTGCAGATCGGCGACGCGATCTTCGACGATGTCTTCATGATCAAGGCGCCGAGCGCCGCGACGGTGCTGAGGCTGCTGCCGGACGACCAGCGCCTCGCCCTGATCCATCAGCTGCCGGGCTGGTGGCTCCGCTGCGACGGGTCGACGGTGACCATCAAGCGCATCGGCTACCCGGCGAGCACCGGCGAGGTGGTCCGCGCCATCGACGTCGTCGCGTCGGTGGCCACGACGGACAAGCGCCTCCTCGAGACCGTGGCCGCCCACGCCGATGCCCGGAGCGAGGGGCGGGAGGTGGTCTTCTCCGGGACCGTCGAGGGTCGCTTCGCCATCGACGACCACGGCTGCAAGCTGCGGGTGCCCAACCAGCAGGAGGGCCCGGACTTCGCCCTCGACTGCGCCGCGGCCGACGCCCCCGAGCTGCTGCCGGACGGCGCTCTCGAGCCGGCCCTCGCGGCACGGATCCGCGCCATCGGCCAGGCGCGCGTCGCCCGCGACCGCCACCACGCCTGGGTCAGCTGGCGCGAGCCGCCGGACGCGGAGGCGGTCGAGGCCGCATGGCGCGTGCTGGTCGGCCTGGCGGCGCCCTCGACGCGAGTGGGTGCATTCCGCTGAGCGGTTGCCATACTCCGCGCCCATGAAGCGCCTCACCTTCGCGATGATCCTCCTGACCGCCTGTGGCTCCTCGGAGCCGGCCGAGACCGACGAGCCCACGACCGAGACCGACTCGGGCGGCGAGGCCGCGGCCGAGACCGCCGAGAGCGGCGACCATGGCCACCACACCCACGGGCGGCACCACCACGGCCACGACGGCCAGGGGCACGACCACGACTTCTCCGACGTCGAGCGCTTCGCGGCGATCTTCGACGACCCCGAGCGGGACGAGTGGCAGAAGCCCGACGAGGTGGTGGCGCTCCTGGCGCTCGAGCCGGGGCAGACCGTCGCCGACCTCGGCGCGGGCACCGGCTACTTCCTCTCGCGGCTCTCGAGCGCCGTGGGGCCCGAGGGGCGCGTGCTCGCCCTCGACGTGGAGCCGAACATGGTCACCCACATGGAGGAGCGCATCGAAGCCGAGGGGCTCGCGAACACCGAGGCGCGCGTCGTGCCCACCGACGCGCCGGGCCTCGAGCCCGCGAGCGTCGACGCGATCCTCATCGTCGACACCTGGCACCACATCGGTGAGCGCGAGGCCTACGCCACGAAGCTCTTCGCGGCCCTGAAGCCGGGCGGCACGGTCTACGTGGTGGACTTCACCCGCGAGGCGCCCCACGGGCCGCCCGCCGAAATGCGGCTGACCCCGCTGCAGGTCGCCGAGGAGCTCGCCCCGGCCGGCTTCGAGATCCGCACCGTG
>JABAOG010001615.1_pt1 | contig 21712 bp, 17 predicted proteins | sample 7062131 | NCBI WGS metagenome assembly JABAOG01 (sample SAMN14538629, study PRJNA623070) | marine sediment metagenome | biome: marine biome [ENVO:00000428]; feature: marine pelagic biome [ENVO:01000023]; material: deep marine sediment [ENVO:00002113] | place: India: Arabian Sea | collected...
CTTCCCCTGACCCGCCGGGCGAGGGCGAGTACCGGACCGCACAGTTCACCGTGTCGGAAAGCGGCACGCTGGTCTACGTGCCGGCGGGCGTCGAGCGCATCGAGCGATCGCTGGTCTGGGTCGATCCGGACGGGACGGTGGAGCCGGTGCCGGAGTCCCGGCTGGACGCCTACACGCCCCGCATCGCGCCGGACGGCCACCGGATCGCGTTCCAGCGACGCCCGGCCTCCGACCTCTGGCTGCTCGACCCCGAGCGCGGCACCCAGGGGCCCGTGATCGGCGTCCCCGACAGCACCGTATCGTACTGGCACCTCTGGACCCCGGACGGCCGGGGGCTGGTCTTCAACGCCGACCTGCAGGGAACCGGGTGGCTGAGCCTCTACGAGGCCCGCGTGGGATCCCACTCCACTCCCCGCCCAATCACGGCGCCGACGGCCCACCACCAGCCCCAGGCCTGGACCCCGGACGGGGAGACCCTCATCTACACCGAATGGGCGGACTCCGGGACCGCGGTGGACATCCTCACCGTGCCCGTGCCCCGGGAGTGGACCGACGAGACCGACCGCACGCCGCGACCCTACCTCCGGACCGCCGCCAGCGAGTTCCATCCCGCGCTTTCGCCCGACGGGCGGTGGATGGCCTACGTCTCGGATGTATCGGGACGGTGGGACGTCTACGTCGCGCCGTACCCCGGACCGGGACCGACCCGGCAGATCTCCACGGGCGGCGGCAGCGAGCCCTCGTGGTCGCCGGACGGCCGCACCCTCTACTTCCGTTCGCTGGGCGCGCACCACATCGCCCGGCAGATGATGGCGGTCCGCGTCCGGGTCTCCACGCAGCGAGGCGAGGCGGTGCTGGAAGCGGACCGGCCCCGGGTCCTGTTCGACGGGCCCTACTTCCAGTGCTCCGAGTGGGGCCGCAGCTACGACCTGGCGCCGGACGGCAGCCGGTTCCTCATGGTCCACGACCGCCGGCCGGACCTCGCCGCCACCCAGATCAACGTGGTGGTCAACTGGTTCAGCGAGCTCGTGACGCTCTGAGGCAGGCGCGGCCCGGGTGTCCCCCGACGGGCGGCAGGACCGCCGGAGCGCGGAGCCCCGCCGTCAGCCGGGGCACCCCCAGGCGACCGGCGAGGCCGCGAAGCCCAGGCGCGGCAGCACCTGGTAGGCGGCCAGGGCGGCGCCCGCGAAGAGGAGGAGGATGGCGATGACGTGCACGACCCCCAGCCGCAGCCGCCACGACCCGTAGGCGGCCCAGACGCCGGTGACCACGACCAGGGCCGAGCCCACGAGATAGAATACGAGCGGGACCCCGCAGTACAGGTACGGCCACCGGGTCAGGCCGACGGCCAGCAGGACGCCCAGGATCGCCCGGCCCCACACACCCAGGTGCGTGGGGTTGGCCTCGGCCTCCGCGATCGGATCGTCGACGGGCTCCGACTCCGCCCCCGACGTGGAGAAGGAACGGGTCGGCGGAACCGGGTCCACGTCCGACGGCCGCAACTGTCGGAGGAGGCGCTCCACCTCTCCGGCCATCGAATCGTGGTCTGGGTTTCCGGACTGGTAGGCCATCGGCGGTTCCCTGGCTCAATACTCGGTGTGCTGCCCCTCGGGACAGGGTCGGTGCCGGGGAACACCGTGGTCCCGAAGGTAAAGCGGATGGGGCGCGGGGGTCAATCGCCTTGGGCGGGCCGGGAGGAGGCCGCCCCGCCGGCCGCCCCCGGCCGCTGCCTCGGCAGCGTCCTGGCAGCCTTGACACGCAACCATATGGTTGCATATAGTGTCGTCATGGATGCCGTCTTCGAGGCTCTGGCCGATCCGACCCGGCGTGCGATCCTGGACCGGCTGCGCCGGGACGGGCCGCTCTCGGTGACCGAGGTTGCCGGCCCGCTGGCGATGACGCGTCAGGGGGCGACGAAGCACCTGGACGTGCTGGTGGCGGGGGGTCTGGTGCGGGTGCGGCGGGAGGGGCGTCGGCGGATGCACGAGCTGGATGCCGATCCGCTGATGGGAGTTCGGGACTGGCTGGCGCCGTATGCGGCCGAGTGGGAGCGTCGGTTGACGCGGCTGGCGCGTCACCTGGAGGCCGTGGCCGAGGGAGACGGACGTACCTCCGACCGGGAGAAGCCATGAGCAACGTCGTCGAGAAGACCCTGGAGCTGAGCGTCGGTCCCGAGCGGGTCTGGCGGGCGCTCACCGATCCCACGGAGCTCGCCCGGTGGTTCCCGGACGAGGTGGACCTGACGGGAGCGGTCGGGTCTGCGGGATGGTTCGAGTGGGCGGAGCACGGGAAGTACGCCGTCCGGTTCGAGGAGATGGACCGTCCGCGGCGGCTGGTATGGAGCTGGGCGCGGGACCCGGGCGTGGCGCTGGAGTCGGGGCCGCGGACCACGGTGGAGTGGACGCTGGAGCCGCGTCCGGACGGGGGCACGACGGTCCACCTGCGCGAGAGCGGCTTCACGGCGCCGGAGTACCGGGACCAGAACGACGCGGGGTGGGACAAGGAGCTGGGCGAGCTGGTGGAGCTGCTGGAGGGCCGGGCGGTGGCCGCGGACGAGGGGAGCTGAGGTCCGGGGGTCCCGGGCGGTCAGTCCAGGAGCTCGATCGTGCCGGCGGCGCCATCGACCCGGACGCGCTGGCCGTCCTCGAGGCGCTGGAGCGCGCCGCGCACGGCCATGACGGCGGGGATGCGGATCTCGCGGGCGGTGACGGCGCCGTGTGACAGGGGCCCGCCGCTCTCGGTGACGACGGCGGCGGCGGAGTAGAACAGGGGGGTCCACGCGGGGTTGGTGGTCCGGGCCACGAGGACGGCGCCGGGTCGGAAGTCGCCGAAGTCGTCGCTGGACAGGACGCGCCGGACCGGCCCCTCGGCGACGCCGGGGGCTCCCGGCAGCCCGCGCAGCGCACCCTCCGGGGGCTCGCCGGGCGCGTCGCCGTAGCGGAACGGCGGCTCGGTCTCCCCCTGGGTCCGGTACGCCGCCCGGGCGGCCCGGGCCTCGTCGCGGGCCCGCGCGGCCGGGACCTGGTCCCGCACGAGCGCGTCCACGGTGTCGCGGGCCAGGAAGAAGACGTCCTCGGGCTCGTCGAGGGCGTCGCGCTGCACGAGGCGTCGTCCGGTCTCCACGAGGGCGGCCCGGAAGGGGGGCGTGAGGCGGGTCGTCTGGTAGTGCTCCAGGTCGTCCAGGGCGGTGTAGGCGCGGGCCAGGCGGAGGATCTCGCTGGCGAAGGTGCGGAGCGGCTCGGGGACGCGGGCGAGGAACGCGCGCTCGGCGGCGTGCTGCCGGTTCCGGGCCTCCTGGTCGCGGAGGCCGGGGTCGGGGACCTCCGGCTGGAGCAGCATCAGGCGGAGGTTCTCCAGCACCACCCAGGGCTGGCCGGACCAGGTGGGGTGGTAGGCGTCGAACTCGACCTCCCGGTGGCCGTGGATCTCGAGGAACCGCCGGAACGCCTGCTGGAAGCGGGGATGGTCGGCGAGGTCGTCGTCGCGGAGGATGGCTCGTCGATCCTTGCCGCGGATGAGGGCGGCCAGGGCGTCGTCGGCGCGGGCGATCTGCTGGAGCTGGTGGAGGTCGCGGTTCACGACGCCGGTCTTCGTCTCGGCCAGGGCGGTGAGGCCGTCGTAGACGCCGGGGGCGGCGTCGGGGCCGACGACCAGGGTAATGAGGCGGAAGAGGAGCCGGTGGAGGAGGCCCTGGGTGATGGAGATGGCGATGTTCGGGAGGAAGTACTCGCGGCCGACGGCGTCCACCTCGAGGACGTGGTTCCAGAGCGCGGGGAGGTCCAGGGCCCCGAGATCGCGGCCCTGGAGCCGGCCGAGGGCCAGGAGATAGCGGTCCAGGTCCCGAGCCCAGCGGACGGGGAGCTCCTGGACCCAGCGATAGCGCTCCCGGAGCTCGGGGACCCGGTCGGCCAGCTCGTCGAGGTCGGCGAAGTCGAGCTGGTGGCCCGCGGTGAACACCTCCACGGCGGTCTGGTTGCCGTAGATGTATCCGTCCAGCCGGGCGAACCACTCCCCGCGGAAGGCGGGCAGCCCCATGAGCTCGAGGGAGTGGGCGAGGGACTCGTGGAACCCCCGGGTGGTGAAGTCCCAGGTGAGGGGAGTGATGGGGGTGGGGAACCTCTCGGCCGCCTCGTCCCGGGTCCAGCGGGCGGGGAATTCCGTGACCGGACGGGACTGGAGCAGGAACAGGCTCCCGCCGGCGATGGCCCATTCGATGTCCTGCGGGAAGCCGTAGTGGCCCTCGGCGCGCCGGGCGAGCTCCGCGACGGCGGCCGCCCGGGCGTCGGTGAGCGAGGCCGCGTCCCTGCGCTCGGCGGGGACCGCGCGGGACTCGACGCCGGCCGGCGTCTGCACCAGCTCGTGCGCCTTCGCGCCGGTGCTCCGCTCGACGATGTCGCCCTCCGGCCCCACCCGGAGCGTGTCCACCTCCCCCTCGCCGGAGACCACCGTCTCGCCCAGTCCCCAGGCGGACGTGATCAGCACCCGGTCGGTGCGGCCGGTGATGGGATCCATGGAGAACGCGACGCCGGCCACGTCCGCCGGGACCATGCGCTGCACGACGACGGCCATGGCGGCCGCGTCGACGCCGAAGCCCTGCTCGTGCCGGTAGCGTACGGCCCGGTCCTCCCAGAGGGACGCCCAGCAGCGGCGGATGTGGGTGAGCACCTCGTCCATGCCCCGGAGCCCGAGGTAGCTGTCGTGCTGGCCGGCGAACGCGGCGCCGGCCAGGTCCTCCAGCGTCGCGGAGGAGCGGACGCTGACGGGTCCGGCCTCGACCAGGTCCCGGAGGGCGTCCTCGAGGGCGTCGGCGACGGGGGGCGGGATCGGCCGTGCGAGGAGCCGCTCCCGGAGCGCGGCGCACGCCGACCGGAGCGGCTCCGGCTCGGCGACGGGGAGCTGGCGGGCCCGCCGGGCGAGCTCGGGCCAGGCGTCATGGAAGGCGCGATAGCAGGCCGACGTCGCCACGATCGCGGCGGGCACGGGGAACCCGGCGCGGGCGAGGCTGGCGAGGCTGGCGCCCTTGCCGCCGGTCAGGGCGGGGTCGAGGGCGCGGTCATCGTCGAGGCGGAGGGCGAGCGGGGACTCATTCATGGGCGGCCACGTGGGGCTCGAGGTCACGGATGTCGTCGGTCAGCGACCGCAGCTCCGCCTGGAGCTCCGCCTGGCGGTCGGGTCGGCGCGCGAACAGGAGGAACGTCCGGACGCGGCGCCGGGCGCTCCCGGTCCGATCCCGGTAGAGGAGGGCGATGGCCCCGGCCAGGGGCAGGCTCGCGAGGTAGGCCAGGGCCGGGATCGGCGGCAGGAGGGCGAACGCTGCGGCGGCCAGAGCCAGGTACCAGAGGCCGAACACGGGGATGGACACGAACACGGCATTGGACGCCCAGTGGTCCTCGTCGGTGGAGAGGCGTCGGACCAGCTCGCGGGTGAGCAGGAAGGCGGGGAGNNGGGGCAGCCCGACCACCAGGATCTCCAGCTCCCGGACCACGAAGAGCGCCGCGCGGCCCCAGTGCAGGGGCAGGCCGAGCTCGGCGGCGCTGATGCCGAGGGCGTCCAGCCGGCGAGCCAGGCGGTCGGCGCGGTCCCGGAGGCTTCCGAGGCTGGCGGGGTCGGTCTCGCGCAGCCGGCGAGCGCCCGACCGGAGCCGGTGCAGCAGCGCGACCCGGCCGGCCGCGTCGATGGCGGCACGCCGGTCCAGGGGCGGGGGCGCGGTGCCGGCGTCCGCGAGCAGCGTCGCGACCCGGGTGAGCAGCGCGCGCTCCCCGTGGCTCTCGTAGTCGACGGTGACCTCCCGCACCCACGCCTCCATGTCCGCGGTGAGGCGGCGCGCGTCGCCGGGGTTGTGCCGGAGCCAGTCCTGCGCCGAGACGGGCTCGCCGACCAGGGCGACCGCGTCGGACCGCCACGCGGACTTGCGGTCGTAGTGGAGCCCGACGGGGACGATGGTGAGGTCCCGGCGGGCCGGGGATGGGGCCGCCCCGGCGCCGCCTTCCAGGAAGTCCAGCACGATCCGGGCGCCGCCCGTGCGCCATGGCCGCATCCCGGGGTCCGAGTGGCTGACTCCCTCGGGGAACAGGTAGAGCGCCCCACCGGCCTCCAGGCGACGGACGCAGGCCTCCAGCGCCGCCCGGTTGCGCTCGGAGTCGGCGTCGCCGCCCGCGTCGCTGCGCCGGGAGAGGAGGATGACGCCGAGCGCGCGGATCAGGGGCGCCAGGAGCGGGTTCCCGGCCAGCGTTCGCTTCGCGGTGAGCGTGACACGACGCCGGATCCGGGTGAGGACGATCAGCGGGTCCACGAAAGCGTTGACGTGGTTCGAGACGAGCAGCACGGGTCCCGTGTCGGGGATCCGGTCCCGCCCCTCGAGGGCCACCCGCCGGAAGAACCCCCCCAAGGCGACCCGGAGCACGAGCCGGACGAGCCGATACGTCACGGCGCCCCGCTCCCGTCGACCCGGAGGTCGGCCCCCCCGGCCAGACGGGCCTCCACCCCGGCGTCGGATCGGCCACCGTCCCGGCCGTCGGATCGGGGCGGTCCGTCGGTGAGTCGTCGGGCCGCCGCGAGGGCGACGGCGGCGAGCGCGGCGCCCGCCAGGAGATCCACGACGTAGTGGTAGCGGAGCGCGACGGTGGCCACGGCGATGAGAGCCACCAGCGGGACGTAGACGAGCCCGCGCAGGCGGTCGCCGCGCTGGAGGTCGAAAGCGCAGGCCATGACGGAGGCGCCGACGTGGAGGCTCGGGAAGGCGCCGTGGGGCCCGCCCATCCCGTCGATGGAGCGCACGACCAGGTCGTGGAACGCGCCCCCGGCGAGGGGTCGGTCGAAGGTCCCGGCCATGGCCACGACCGGCCCGTACGCCGGCACGAACAGGTAGCCGACGAAGCTCAGGCCGTAGAGGATCGCGAAGGCCGTGATGAACTCGGCGCGCTGCGGGGGCGGGCGCCCGATCAGGCCCAGGAAGATGCTCAGGTAGAGGTAGGGGATGAAGGCGGCGTAGACGAACGACAGCGGCTCCACCACCGCCGGGGCGGCCGCGACCCGCTCCGCGGCCCACAGCACCGGCTCCCGGCCGAGCCCCAGCAGCCGGTCGGCGGACCGGAGCCAGTCGTCCGCCGTCCAGGGGATGGCGTCGAACGCCAGCTGCCCCAGCGAGCCGTAGAGGAAGAACATCACCCCGATCACCAGGAGCCCCTGCGCGGCGTCCCTCCAGCCGCCCGGCGGGAGTCGGCCCGCCGCGGCCGTGGCGGCCATGAAGGCCGCGAGCAGCGCCCCGTGGAGCGCGGCGCCGGCGCCCACGGGCCGGCCTGCCAGCGCGCTGGCCAGGAGGGTCAGGGCGACGACCGCGAGCGTGGCCGAGACGGCCGCGAACGCGGGCCGGGGGCCGGTGCCGGAGAGGCCGAGGGGAAGTCGATTCATGGGCCTCACGGTACAACGGCCGGGGAGCGCCCGGAAGGGAGCGAGGGACGGAGGGAATGGACCCCCCCGCGGCGCCTCCGTGTAGGACAGCCGTTGCCGGGCCGACTCACGGAGCGATGAATGGACTGGAAGCGAATCACGCCCGCCAAGGTGATCCTGCTCACCGGGTGCGCGACGGTGCTGGGCGCCGATGCGTCGCTCAACGAGCCGTTGGAGACGGTCCACGGCACGGCCAGCTACTACGCCGACGCGCTGGCGGGGAACCGGACCGCCAGCGGGATCCCGTACGACCCGTCGGCGCTGGTGGCGGCGCACCGCAGCTACCCGTTCGGGACGCGGCTCCGGGTCGAGAACCTGGCGAACGGCCGGGTGGTGGAGGTCCGGGTCGTCGATCGAGGGCCCTTCGTCCGGGGCCGCGTCATCGACCTGTCACGAGCGGCTGCGGAGCGGCTCGACTTCATCCGTGAGGGGCTCACCCGGGTGCGGATCGACGTGCTCGAGTGGGGTGCCTGACGCGAGCTCCCGGCGGCGCCTGATCGCACGGGTCGGCGCTCACCGCCTCCCCGACCCTGCCCGGCGGGTGGCGCCGCGACGCGGGAGCCGGGGCACACCGAGGTCCGGATCCGGATCGCCCTCCAGCCGCGGCGGGCGGCGTCCGCCGAACAGGTCCTCGAAGAAATCGGAAACCCCACCGAACCGGCGGCGGGAGTAGCGCGGGCAGGTGGTGGGGGGCTCCGTCCCCTCGACGAACAGCTCTCGACGGTGCGCCGCCGCGTACACGTAGCAGCCCTCCCGGAGCACCTGCCCGGTGCGGGTATCCACGGGGCGGACGACCACGCCGGACGGCGGGCTCGGCCAGGAGACCCTCCGGTCGTCGGCGATGCGGTCGAATACCCGGCCCCAGACCGGGGCCGCGACGCCGCCGCCGGTGGCCCGGTAGGGAAGGGAGCGAACGTCGTCGAACCCGACCCAGACGGCGCCTACCAGCTCCGGCGTGTAGCCGACGAACCAGACGTCGGTGTTGTCGCTCGTGGTCCCCGTCTTCCCGGCGGCGGCGCCCCAGAACCCGCTCCGGCGCACGGCCGCGCCCGTACCCCGATCGACCACGTCCCGGAGCATGTCGGTCAGGATGTAGGCGATGGCCGGATCGAGGACCGGCGTTCGCTCCGTGCCCGAGGACCACAGCACGGTGCCGTCCCGGTCCTCGACGCGTCGCACGAACCGGGGCGCGACCCGGCTGCCGCGGCCCGCGAAGGCGCTGTAGGCCACCGCCATCTCCAGCGGACTGACGGCCGTGACCCCCAGCGCCAGGACCGGCGACTCGGGGACCTCGCCCCGGATCCCGGCCCTGCGCGCCAGGTCGGCGACCTGCCGCTCGCCCGTGGCCGCCGCCAGCCGCACGGCCGGGATGTTCTGGGAGCGGACCAACGCGTCCCGCATGCTCATGCGGCCCTCGTAGTCCCCCGAGTAGTTCTCCGGCTCCCAGTCCGGGACGCCGCGGCGGGGCACCCGGTAGGGGGCGTCCAGGATGATCTGGCTGGCGACGAGGCCCTGCTCCAGCGCGGCCGCGTAGACGAAAGGCTTGAACGCGCTGCCGGCCTGCCGCCGCGCGAGCTTCGCCCGGTCGTAGCGGGAATGGTCGAAGTCGCGGCCCCCGACCCAGGCCCGCACGCCCCCCGTCCGCGCGTCCAGCACCACGACCGCGCCCTGGACGTACTCCGTCTCCTCCGCCGCGACCGCTTCGGCGTCCCCGAAGCGGGCCCCCCGGTAGCGGCCGTACCAGTTCTGCTCGACCCGCTCCAGCTGGAGATCCAGCTCCTCCTCCGCCGCGGCCTGGGCCTCCGGGTCCAGGGTCGTGTAGATGCGCAGCGGTGTCTCGTAGAGGCGCTCCCCCAGCGAGTCCTCCAGGAACCTGCGGACGTGCTGCACGAAGTAGGGGGCGATGACATCGCCGTCCCGGTCCCTCTCGGCGTCGGTGACGACGCCCAGGTCCCGGTCGCGGGCCTCGGCGGCCGCCGCGGAGTCCACCCGCGCCTGGCGCGCCATGAGGGCCAGGACCAGGTCGCGCCGGCGCCGGGCCGCCTCCGGGGCCTGGTGCGGGTCGTAGTGGGCGGGCGCCTTGGGCAGCGCGGCGAGGAGCGCCGCTTCGTGGAGCTCGAGCTCGGCCGCGCGCGTGTCGAAGTAGTAGCGCGCAGCGGCCTCGATGCCCCGGGCGCCGCCGCCGAAGTAGATGTGGTTGAGGTAGAGCTCGAGGATCTCCCCCTTGCTGAACCGCTCCTCGATCTCCCGGGCCATTCGGGCCTCCAGCAGCTTCCGACGGAACGTCTTCTCCTGCGCGGGGATCCGGTCCGGGAACAGGTTGCGCGAGAGCTGCATGGTGATGGTGCTGGAGCCCTCCACCAGTCCGCCCGCCGCGATGTCGGCCCAGAGCGCCCCCAGGACCCGGCGCCAGTCGATGCCGCCGTGGTCGTAGAACCGCCGGTCCTCGACCGCCACGAACGCGGCGGGGACGTGCGGCGGAAGCGAGTCCAGGTGCACGAGCTGGTACTCCACCGGGGCGAGGTCCGCGAAGCGTTCCCCGTCCATGTCCAGGACCACGGACACGCCTTCGGGCTGGTACGACGTGAGGGCGTCGACGTCCGGGCAGCCGGCCACCCCGCACTGCTCCCAGAGCAGCCACCCCACCACGAGCAGGATCGACGCGGCCAGCCCGAGGTAACGCGCGGGCGGGGTCCATCGCCGGGCCGCGCGCCCGAAGCGGGTCAGGACCGGCCCCACCCGGCTCGCCAGCGTCCCGGCGCCGGCCGCCAGCGATCGGCCCAGCCGGGTCAGGGCGCGCCGCGCCCGATCCCCTGCGCGCACGGCTCCATCGGCCAGCCGCTGCGCCTCGCGCGGGCGGGCATCCGACCGACGCGCGCCGGCCTGCCGCGCCGTGATCTCGTCCACGGCCGCGTACGCTCTCTCGATCAGGTCTCTCAACCGATCCAGCAGCGCGCGCCACCAGTCGGCCGGCCCCGGGGGCGGATATTCGACACTCATGATGGCCGTTGACAGCGCAAGACCGGCGCCAGAACGGGAACACGTCCGGGCCGACCGTGCCGGGCGCAGTCCCTTGTAACAATCCGCCCCGTGACCGCATCTTTGGGGCACGCCGAGTCCCCCTCGTCCCGCCAGGACGGGACCAGGGGGAACACGCCGAGGAGCGGACCGCTCCGGCGCGCCCCCTTCCGCTGCGAACGGCATGGAATCGTCAGACACGACCGAGCTGCTTCTCGCCCTCCGGGAGGGGGACGCGGGTGCGCTGGACCGCCTGACGGTCCGCGTCTACGACGAGCTCCACCGTATCGCGCACCGGGAGCTCGTGCGGCGGGGCGGGTCGGGGACGCTGCGGACCACCGGGCTGGTCCACGAGGCCTACCTGAAGCTGGTCGACCAGGACCGGATCGAGGTCGCCGATCGGGGCCATTTCCTCGCCCTGGCCGCCACGGCCATGCGGCACATCGTGATCGACCGGGCCCGCCGGCAGCGGACGCAGAAGCGAGGGGGCGGCTGGCGGCGGATCACCCTCGACGATTCCGCGCTGGTGAGCGAGCCGAAGCCCGAGGAGCTGATCGCCCTCGACGACGCCATGAAGCGCCTGGAGCGCTTCGACGAGCGCCTGAGCCGGGTCGTGGAGTGTCGCTTCTTCGCGGGGCTGAACGTCGAGGAGACCGCCATCGCCCTGGGGATCGCGCCCCGCACCGCCGACCGGGCCTGGAAGAAGGCCAGGGCCTGGCTGTACCGCGAGATCCAGGAGGACTAGGGGGGCTCCGGGACCGGGTCAGGCCCGGTCGGGCCCCGGGTCTATCGACCGGCGGCCGGCCGAGAGGTGGAGTGGGCGGGTGGCGGGTCCAGCGCTTCCGCGCGGGCGAGCAGGCGACGGAACCCCGGGTGGTCGCGGAGCGGTTCGACGGCCGGCTCGATCTCCATGTAGAGGAATGCCGCCGACCTCTCCTCCAGTGCCGCCTCGAGCCAGTCCACGGCCTCATCGTGTCGCCCGGCCCCGATGGCGGCGATGGCCAGGAACTGGGGCGGCACGTACACCGAATCGGGAAGGGAGCGGAGACCCTCGTACAGCCGGCGGGCCTGGCCCGGCCGGCCGGCGGCGCCCAGGGCGTGCGCGGTGAGCGCGGCGATCACGGGCGCCTCCATGCCGAGCACCCGCTCTGCGGTCCGATAGGACTCCATGGCGGCCTCGTACTCGCCGCGCTGAACGGCGATCAGGCCCGCCGCCAGGTGCGCCTGGAAGTACGTGGAATCCAGCGCCAGCGCGTTCCGCGCCTCGGCCCGGGCCCGTTCGTAGTCGCCGTCGAAATAGTAGTGCCGGGCGAGGCTGGTGCTGATGACGGGCGAAAGCGGGTCCAGCTCCCTGGCGATCCGGATCTCCGCCATGGCGGCTTCGTGCCGGCCCGCGGTCCGCAGCACCAGCGAATACCAGTGATGGGCCATCACGTCGCCGGGGTTCAGCGAGATGGCCCGCAGCAGCTCCTCCTCCGCGCCGTCGTGGTCCCAGTGGAAGTTGAACAGCGTGACGCCGAGGGCGGCGTGCGCCTCCGGCAGGCCGGGATCCAGCGCCAGTGCCCGCCTGGCCGCCTGCTCGGCCATGGGATAGACCGCGGTCGGACGCCGCACGCCGTAGTCGTACGCGCCGAGAACGTTGTAGACGTCCGCCACGGCGGCGTAGGCCCGGGCATAGGTCCGGTCGCGCTCGATGGCGCGGTTGAGGTGTCCGAGCGCCTCGACCAGGCCCCGGGGCGTGCGGGAGTGCCACCGCTCCCGGGCCTTCAGGTACAGGTCGTAGGCCACCTCGTCGCTGGTCGTGGTATGGACGAGCGGCGTGCTCCGATCCGCGAGCTCTCCCGGGCTCCCCTCCAGCCGGGGGCGGAGGGCGGCGACGATGGACCGGGCGATCCGCTCCTGGACCTCGAAGTAGACCTGCCCCAGCCGCCGCTCGTAGCTCTCGTTCCAGACCACCTCGCCGGAGGCGGCGTCCACGAGCCGGGCGGACACCCGGATCCGATCGGCTCCCCGCTTCACGGCCCCCACGACGAGGTACTCGACCTGGAGTCGGCGGGCCACCTCCCGCGCGCTGAGGGGACGGTCCGTGACCGCGAACGCGGAGACCCGGCCCGGGACCCGCAGCTGATCGAGCCTGGCGAGGGCCGTGAGGATCTCGTCCGTCAGTCCGTCGGCCAGGTACTGGTCGTCGGTAGCCGAGCTCAGGTTCTCGAAGGGAAGCACGGCGACGCCCAGCCGGTCCGGTGCCCCGTCGCGGCTCAGCGTCAGGGCGACGGCCGCACCGGTCAGCGCCACCACGATGGCCGCCGCGGCCCACCAGCGCGCGGCCCGGAGCGGGCCGCCGGGCCGGACCTCGGGCCGGGCCGGATCCGGGTCGACCGCCGGCGGGATCGCCCGGGGCTCCTCGCCCACGTCCCCGTCGCGGTCCCCCGGCTCCGGAGAGGGGCCGACCGCGGGCGCGGGCTCGCCGCCCTGCGGGCCTCCGGCCGCAGGCTCGGCCGCGACCGCAGGATCGCCCGCTGCGCGTTCCCGGGGGGCTTCGCCGGTGTCGAGCCCGGCGGGCTCCTCCCGTAGCCGGTCGGCCAGGGCCACCACGTCCGGGTCGGGCTCAGCCTCCAGCTCCTCCCTCAGCAGCGCGGTGTGGACATCATAGAACTGGAGCGCCCGGGCCCGGTCGCCGGCGGCGTCCAGCGCCCGCATGTAGCCCAGGGCGACGCGGGTGTTGAACGGGTCCGCGTTGGCCAGTCTGCGCCACGCGTCCGCGGCGCCGCGCGTATCGCCCTCCCGCTCCCGGCGGGCCGCCAGCCCCTCCAGCGCCTCCCGGTACTTCCACGCATAGCGCTGGCGCTGCTCGTCCGCCCAGTGGTCGAACTCCCCGCCGGCCCCGAGGTGCACGCCGTCCAGGAACGGCCCGCCGTAGAGGTCGATCGCGGTCTCGACGTCGCCCTCCTCCAGGGCCGCCAGGAACGCGGCCGCGTCGCTGGTGACGTGAGCGGGGTCGAGGCCGATGTCGTCCCCGGGCGACCGGATCGCGTCCTCGCCCAGCTCCTGGCGGAGGTCGTAGAGGGCGGCGGACAGCAGCCGCCTGGCCCGCTCACCGTCCCGCTCGGGCCACAGGTAGCCCACCAGCTTGTCCCGGGTCATCAGGCCGCCCGGGGGCACCGCGAGGAGCGCCAGCAGCGCGAGCCGGCGCTTCTGCGTAGCCCTGCCGGTGAGAGGGCCCTCCGATCCCTCGAGGCGGAGGCCCCCCAACAACACGAGTCTGAGCATATCGGGTGGTACCGCGTTGACGCGGAGTTGGAAGCGGGTTGAGACCCGGATCCAAAGATAGTCGCCGTCGTATCGATCGGGCAATCGCGGAGACTGCCATGCGAAACACGTCAGAAGCTCCTGGAGCCGCCGTTCTCCCCCTCGGGAAGAGGAGCGGGGCCGTGCGGGCCACGGAACACCTGGGTCGGGCGCTGCTGCTCCAGGGCGCGGTGCTCCGGGCGCTGGTCCGTCCGGGCTCGTGGGCGCGCCCGACGGTGGCGGAGGCCCATCGCCAGATCAATGACTCTCTCGGGCTGGTCATCCTCGTGGCCCTGCTGGGTGGCGCCCTGATCGCGCAACAGATCGGGGTCCAGTTCGAGGGGAATCTCCCCTCGTGGGTCGTCGGTGCCATCGTGGCGGCCTCGACCATCACGGAGGTCACTCCCCTGTTCGCGGGGTTGATGCTGAGCGGCGTGGTGGGGACCCGGATCGCCGCCGAGCTGGGCTCCATGCGCGTCACGGAGCAGGTGGATGCCCTGGAGGTGATGGGCCGGGACCCCGTGGGCCACCTGGTCGTCCCCCGGATCCTGGGGGCCGTCATCGCCGCGCCCGTCCTGACGACGTTCGCGCTGGCCGCCGCGCTGTTGGCCGGGTGGGCGACCGCGATGGCCGTCACGCAGGCGACCTCCGCCGACTTCTGGTTCGGCGTGCGGCACTACATGCGGGACTTCCCGCTGTTCTTCGCCCTGATCAAGGGCGTGGTCTTCGGCGGCTGGATCGCCATGAGCGCGAGCTATTTCGGCCTCGAGGCGGGGGGCGGCTCCCTGGGGGTCGGCCGAGCCACGCGGCGAGCGGTCGTCACGACCACCGTGGGCATCATCCTCCTCGACGCGTCGCTGGTTCCCCTGCTGAAGTGGGTGCGCGTATGATCGCGGTCGAGGGAGTGCACAAGCGCCTGGGAGCGGAGGCCGTTCTCCGGGGCATCGATCTCACCATCGGCCGGGGCGAGGTGGTGGCCGTGGTGGGTCCGTCCGGGACCGGCAAGAGCACGCTCCTCAAGCACGTGGTCGGGCTGGTCCTCCCGGACCGCGGGGATGTCCGCGTGGCGGGGCGGTCCGTGCCCTCGGCCCGGGGCCGGGAGCTGGCGGCGCTGCGGGGACGCATGGGCTACGCCTTTCAGGACGGGGCCCTGCTGGACTCGTTGACGGTTCGACAGAACCTGCGTCTGGCCCTCGACGACGCGGCGTGCGCCCGCGACCCCCGGCTCGCGCTGCGGCGCACCGGGGAGGCCCTGGAGCGGGTCCATCTCGGCCCGGAGGTCCTGGACAAGCTCCCGGACGAGCTCTCCGGCGGGATGCGGAAGCGAGTGGGTGTGGCCCGGGCGATCCTGAACCGGCCCGAGGTCCTGCTCCTCGACGAGCCCACCTCCGGGCTGGACCCGCGCAACGCCGAGGCCGTCCGGGACCTCGTGATGGCCGACCGTGCCCGGCGCGGTGCCACGACGCTGATGGTGACCCACGATCTGGCCACCCTGCCGGGCCTCGCCGATCGCGTCGTTCTCCTGCTCGGGGGTCGGGTCCACCTCGACGCGTCGCCCGAGCACTTCTTCGCCTGCCCGGACCCCCGGGTCCGGTCGTTCATCGGGACCGCAACGGGCCCATGAGAGGAGGCATGCAATGAGTTCCTATCGGAGGGGTCGCAGCGAGCTGGTGGTGGGGGGGTACGCCGTGGTGGCCGTGGCCGTGTTCGCCCTTCTGTTCGGCGCGCTCACGAGCCGGGGCCTGATCCGCAGCACGACGGACCTGTACATCCGTCTGCCCGCGGCGGACGGGCTGCTGAAGGGAGACGCGGTCCTCTTCCGGGGCGTGCCGGTGGGCGAGGTCCGGGCCATCGAGTTCGCGGACGACGGCGACGTGGTCGTGCGGGCGAAGCTGCGGCGTGCGGTGCCGCTGAGCCGGGCCGCCACGGCGGCCCTCGAGCCGGTGGACATGTTCGGACGCCAGTCCATCGTACTCCGGCCCGCGACGGTACCGGCGAGGGAGCTCGCCGAGGGCGACACGCTGGCGGGAACCGGGCCGCGGCCGCTCGCCGGCCGGGTCGCGACCCTCGGGCGCCAGGTCGAGCGGTTCCTCGGCGACAGCACGCTGACCCTCCTCCACGGCGCTCTCGCCGGGATCGACGGGGCGGGGGCCGAGGTGACCGCTGTGAGCGCCCGCGCCGCCGAGTTCATGGCCACGCAGGCCGGGCAGGTGGAGGGGGTGATCGCGGCGACGGACACGCTCGTGCGGAACCTGTCCCGGGCCACGGATCCCGGCGAGGTGGTGGCCCTGCGCGCCGAGCTCCGGACGGCCGCCGCGAACCTGAGCGACGCCACGGCGCGGCTGGACAGCGCCAGCATCGTGGCGCTGCGCGTGCTGGCGAAGCTGGATCGGGGGGAAGGGGCCCTGGGTCGCGCGATGAACGACCCCGAGCTCTACGATCGTGCGATCGGAGCCGTCGCCCAGCTGGAGTGGCTGATCAGCGACATCCGGGAGCGGCCGGGCCGGTACGTCACGGTGAGCCTGTTCTGATGGGCGCGCGGCTCCGGATCGTGTTCGTGGTCGCCGGGCTGACATTCATGGCGGTGGCCTGCGCCCGGGCTCTCGACGGGGCCCACGAGCTGCCGTCGTGGGGCGCCCTGGCGGCGGCGGGCGCCCTGTCCGCCATCGGACTGGCAGCGGCGGCGGGCGGGTGGGTCGCGCTGGCGGATCGCGACGCCCCTCCGACCTCCCTGCTGGCCGGGTTCTTCGCCGGACAGGTGGGCAAGTACATCCCGGGCGGGGTGTGGGTCGGGGCCGGCCAGGTGGGCTTCGGGATGGGGGCGGGGCTCTCGGCGGGGCGCGCCACGGGGGCGCTGGCGACCTACGGCGTCTGCCTGGTCGCGGCCGCCGGGGTCGTGGTCGCGCTGGGAGCGGTCGCGGGGACGGCCGGACCTCCGACTCCGTGGCTGTCGGCGCTCGGCCTCGCGCTGCCCCTGCTGCTCGTCCGCGGCCGGTTGGCGGGTCTGGCGGCGTGGCTCGGGAAGAGGCTGCCCGCTCGCGTCGGAGGCATCGACGTGCCACCCCAGCGCGCGATCCTGAGCTGCTTCGCGTGGCTCGTCCCCGCCATGGCCTGCTCGGCACTCGCGTTCGCCCTGCTGCTCCGAGCCGCAGGGACCGGCATCCCGGCTGCCACCGCCCTGTGGGGCTTCGCCGTGGCGTGGCTCGCCGGCTTCCTGGCGCTGGGCCTGCCCTCGGGCGTGGGGGCCCGGGAGGCGGTGCTCGTCCTCCTGCTGGACACCGGGATCGGACCGGTGGTCACCGCTTCCGTCGCCCACCGGCTCGTTCAGGCCCTGGCCGAGGCCCTTCTTCTCGCATCGGTGCACCGGCACGTCCCGGGCGCCGCCCGATCGTCCTGACCGCGCGGCTCACGGCCCGCGCGCGCTACCGAACAGGGAGGACCCATGAGAGCGTATCTCGTACTCGCGCCGAACCTGCTGAGCGGGACCCGCCTCGCGCTGATCCCGGTGCTCTGGGCGCTCGCCCTGCGTGGCGACACGTGGGCGGTGGGGATCGGCCTGGTCGCCGCGGGGATCACCGACGTCCTGGATGGGCACCTGGCCCGGCGGTTGAACGCCACCACGGCCGCGGGCGCCGCGCTGGACTCGCTGGCGGACAACCTGTTGATCCCGTCGGGCGTGGCCTGGCTGGTCATGCTGCGGCTCGACGTGGTCGTCCGCTTCGCCCTGCCCCTGGCGGTCTGGTTCGCCCTCTACGTGGCCTTCATCACCCTCGGCCTGGCCAAATTCGGACGGTTCGGCAACCTGCACCTGTACTCGGCCAAGGTCTCGGCCGTGGGGATGTACGCCTTCGTGGTGGGATGCTTCCTGACGTCCGACATGCCGGACCTGTTCGGCTGGCTGGCGTTCGCGGCCGCCGTCGTGGCGGTGGTCGAGGGGCTCCTGTGCCAGATCCTGAGCGACGACATCGACGAGACCGCCGGCTCGCTGCTGCGGGTCCTCCGGAGGGCACGGCCGCCGGCCTCCGACCGCCCACGGCGGTCGGCCCGGGACCGGCCGACCTCCCGTCCCGGCGCGTCGCGGGCCACCGAACGCCCCGTGGGGGAGGGGACCGGCCCGGGACGTGTCGCATGAGCGACGGGAGCCGAGGCGTCGAGGTCGTGTTCGGGCGGGGCGGGGTCCGCGGGATCGCCCTGGCCGGCGCGGCCGCGGCGTTCGAGGATCACGGCTATCGGGTGGACCGCACGGCCGGCATCTCGGCCGGCGCTCTCGTGGCGGCCCTGATCGCGGCGGGGTACACGAGCCGGGAGGTGCGCGGGATCATCCAGCAGCTGGACTACGGCGCGCTGCGCGATGCCAGGGGCCTCGGCCGGCTGCCCGGGCTCGGGCCGCTGATGGCGCTGTTCCGGACCAACGGGCTCTACGCGGGGGACGCGCTCCTCGAGATGTTCCGAGAGCTCCTGGCGGCGAAGGGCGTGACGACGTTCGCGGACCTCCGTGCGGGGCCCGGCGACGCCCCGTTCCGGCTGAGGGTGCTGGCGACGGACGTGACCCGGGGCTCGATCATCGTCCTGCCCGAGGATGCCCCGGACTACGGGATCGACCCGGATGATCTCGAGGTGGCGCTGGCGCTGCGCATGAGCGCCAGCGTTCCGTTCTACTATCGGCCGGTTCGCTTCGGTACGCCGCCGGATGCCTCCCTGGTGGTGGACGGAGGCCTCCTCGTCGGGATCCCCTTCGCACTCCTGGAAGCGAGAGACGGGGGGCGCCGGCCCCTGTTCGGAGTGCAGGCGGGTCTCGGTGGGGCGCGGCGGCCCTCCGGCCGCGTCCGGGGCCCCTTCTCGCTTCTCGCTGCCAGCTACCACACGGCGGTCTCGATCAACGAGCGCGGCAACCGATCCCCGACCGATGCGGCCCGGACCATAGACATCGACTGCGGCGGCACGAGCGCCGTGGACTTCGATCTGACCGACTCCGCGAAGACCCGGCTCTACGAGATGGGACGCTCCACCGCGCGAGCGTTCCTGGCCGGGTACTCCGCCCGAGCCGTGGGCTCCGCTCGGGGGTCGGGTCGGCTCCGGACCCCCTGGCTGGCCTGACCACGGGTACGGTCCCGCTCAGCCTTCCTTGACGATGGACCAGTTCCCGTGGGCCACGCGCCACCGCCCGCCGTCGCGGCGATACACCAGCGTCGCCTTCCAGGCCGGCAGCGGCTCGCCGTCGGCGGTGCGGGGGTGGTACCGGAGCGTGAGGACCCCGGTGTCGCCGAAGACCTGGACCTTCGGGTCCACGAGCTCGAACTCGTGGGCGGGGAGCTGTCCGGCCAGCGTCGACGCGTACGCCCGCAGCGCCTCCAGGCCATCGATCCGGGACTGGGCCCCGATGTCGTCGAAGTAGGTCGCGTCCTCCGCCCAGTCCTCGACGTAGCCGAGCGGATCGCCGCGGGACCAGTGATCCAAAGCGTTCCGCTCCAGGGCGAGGATGGCGTCCGCGGCCTCGTTCTCGTGCATGGTCACCTCGAGGAGGGGGTTCCGGGACCGGTGGCCCGGAGGAGGTCCAGGCGCGGCCGCCCCAATACCGCACGAAGAGCCCGGGCGCCGCAAGGAGGTATCGCGGCGGAGGTCCCCGCCCGCGACGGCCGGCGCCCCGTCCGCTATCCCGTGCTCTGCATCGCGGCCGCGATGCCGTTGATGCTCAGGAACAGCGCCTGGCGGAGGTCGTCTCCGGCGTCCCCCGCGCGCCAGCGCCGGATGAGCTCCATCTGGAGCAGATTGAGCACGTCCGTGTACGGGTTGCGGAGCTGGATGGAGCGCTGGATGACCGGGTCGACGTCCAGGAGATCGTCCTGCCCCGTCACCGCCAGGATCCCCTGACGGGCGCGCCGGAAGTCCTCTTCCAGCAGCGCATGGAACCCGGGGCCGGCGGGACCGGCCGCGGGCTCCGGCGAGGCGTCGAGGGGGGACGAGGTCCCGTCCCGGCGAGCGGTCGCCCCTAGCCGGTCGTACTCCCGGGCGATGGGCAGGCGGGCCCGGGCCATCTCCCGCTGGGCGTTGTCCACCACGGCCCGGAAGAACGGCCAGTCCCGGTAGAGGCGGCGCAGCTCGGCGGCATGGCCGGCGTCCTCGCCCCCGTCCGGCCCGAGGACCGTCTCGAGAGCCCGGCCCGTGCCGTACCAGCCCGGCGCGATGTAGCGGACCTGGGTCCAGGCGAAGACCCAGGGGATGGCCCGGAGCTGGTCGAACGCCACCTGGTCGGCGGACCCCCGGGAGACGGGCCGGGACGCGATGGGCAGCCGGCTGATGTGCTCGATCGGGGTCGTGCTCGTGTACCAGGCCCAGAACCCGTCCGCGTCGATCAGGCCCCGGTAGGCGGCCATCGCCTCCCGGGCGAGGCCGTCCATGAGGGGGGCGGCGGACTCGATGGGTGCGGGCTGAGCCGGCCGCAGGGCCGCCGGTCCCACGGTCCGCGCGACGGCGCTCACGATCTGCTCGAGGTGGCGGCGCGCGATGTCCTCCAGCGAGTAGCGGAACGAGATCACCTCGCCCTGCTCGGTGAAGCGGATGCGCCCGTTGTGGACCGACCGGGGCATGGCCAGGATCGCCCGGTTGGCCCGCCCGCCGCCGCGCCCCACGGTCCCGCCCCGGCCATGGAAGAGCCGCAGGTCGATGTCGTGCTCCCGGCTGACCTTCCCCAGCGCGTCCTGCGCGCGGTGGAGCGCCCAGTTGGCCATCCAGTAGCCGCCGTCCTTGTTGCTGTCCGAGTAGCCGAGCATGACCTCCTGGAGCCCGCCGCGGGCCCGGAGCTGCTCGGCGTAGAGCGGGTGGCGGTAGAGCCGTCGCATCCGTTCGTCCGCCCCCGCCAGGTCCTCGATCGTCTCGAACAGCGGCACGAAGTCGATGGGGCAGCGGACCGTGTCGCCCTCCATGGCCCAGAGCCCCGCCTCCTTCGCCAGCAGCATGGGCTCCAGCAGGTCGCTGACCGAGTGGGTCATGGAGACGATCCAGCTGCCGACGGAAGCCGGCTCCCGGCGAGCCTCGTCCCGCACCACCGCGAACGCCTCCAGCAGCCCCGCCACCTCCTCGGGCAGGTCGGGGGACGGGGGCAGGAGCGGGCGCGGGTTGCGGAGCTCCCGGTCCAGCACGGCCAGCCGGGCTTCCTCCGGGAGGCCCGCGTAGTCGTCCTCGACCCCGCCCGCCTTCAGGAGCTCGGCGACGGCCCGCTCGTGGACGTCGCTGTGCTGCCGCACGTCCAGCGCGGCGAGGTGGAACCCGAAGGTGCGGACCAGGGTGCGCAGGCGGGCGAGCCCGCCCCGCCCCGCGACGTGAGCGAACCCCGTGGCCCGGAGCGCGCCGTCCAGCAGTCCGAGGTCCGCGAGGAACCGCTCGCTGTCGTAGCCGTCGACGCCGGGCGCCGCGGCCGGGCCGGGTTCCGCCCCGGCCGCCGCCAGGAGCCGCTCCAGCCGGACCCGCATGTAGCCGATCTTCCGCCGGTACGGCTCGTGGCGGTCGGCGCGGCTCCGGTCCTCCGGGAGGGCGAGCTCGTGGGCATCCCGGCGCAGGGAGTCCAGGAGCGGCTCGTGGGCCGGCGCCTGGCGGTCCGATACGCTCAGCTCGCGGGCGAGGGCGTCCAGCTCCTCCAGGTAGCGCCGCAGCGCGGTCCGGCGCTGGACGGCGAAGGTCCACCGGGTCACCTCCGCCGTGACGAACGGGTTGCCGTCCCGGTCGCTGCCGATCCAGGACCGGTAGCGGAGGAACGGGGGCACCTCGATGGTCCGGTCGTAGTAACGATCCACCGCCCGTCGCAGGTCGTCGTGGATCCGGGGCACGGTGTCCCAGATCGTGCCCCCGAGGAACCAGAGGCCCTGCTCCACCTCGTCCCGGACCTCCGGCCGCTCCGCCCGTACCTCGTCCGTGGACAGCAGGAGCGCGATCTCGTTGGCGATGGCGTCCAGCGCCGTTT
>JABAOG010000507.1_pt1 | contig 21710 bp, 20 predicted proteins | sample 7062131 | NCBI WGS metagenome assembly JABAOG01 (sample SAMN14538629, study PRJNA623070) | marine sediment metagenome | biome: marine biome [ENVO:00000428]; feature: marine pelagic biome [ENVO:01000023]; material: deep marine sediment [ENVO:00002113] | place: India: Arabian Sea | collected...
CGAGGCATCGTCTCCGCTTATAGGCATTTCTGAAGGACGGTTTTTCTGCAAGGGTTTCTGCCCGGGCGTTGATCATTTTATTTCCAATGCTGGGATCGTCTGCCCAGAATGGAATCAATCCCCAGACGAAATAATCCATTTTAGGTTCCGGGTAATTGGGTATCACTGCGATTGGTTGTGTTGGCGCGATATTATAGCTGGTCGGTGTTTCCTCAGGTATGTTTGCCCACGGAAAAGCTTGCTGCAGTCTCGCCGGGTCGACAGTAAGTGTAAATCTTCCACACATATTTCCTTCCTTTGATCCCCTGTTTAAATTACTGGTAACAAATTGCGCCCCTTGACCTGAGGGGGGCAGGCCAAAGAGCGCATGGGTATTATTGCACAAATGTAGAGAATGGTCAAGTTCATTATTTTTAATAAAAACCACCGAAATCTGGGAGATCGGTGGTTTTTCGTGTCGGGATGGAGGGATTTGAACCCACGACCTCGCCGACCCGAACGGCGCGCGCTTCCGGACTGCGCTACATCCCGTTATAGCGGGTGGATTATAACGTACACCCTTCAGATTGGCAAGATAAGCATGTACTGGATGTCCCAATGGAATACGGTGATTTATTGATCCACCGGGCAAATTTAATTGGCTTGCCAGATTGGAGCAGGGATGACTGTAATTAAGTTTACCGGGTCGAGAGATTTATTTACCACAAATGGAAAAGAATCTCATTCTCTGACCACGTCGCTTCTGTGTGCACCTGAGTCTGATACATCGTTGTACAATATAATTACACCACAATCGATTAATTGGCATAGGTATGCAGCAGCATCAGTAAGTTACTATCGGGAGGCAATGACTATTATGCGCGCAATTCGATTAAATGAGCCGAATCAGATAGAAGTTTGCCCGCTGGAGGTTGTGGTGGTAAAAACACCAGTTCCGGGGGCTGATCAGGTGCGGATCAGGGTGAAATTGTGCGGTGCCTGCCACACGGATCTCCACATTGCTGAAGGTGAAATCCATCCTTCACAAATGCCCATCATTCCTGGTCATCAAGTCGTCGGACATATCGACAAGGTAGGGGCAAGTGTTGAGACTTCTCTTCTAGGTAAAAGGGTTGGTATGCCCTGGTTTTATGACTCCTGCAGAAAGTGTGAGTTTTGTTTATCGGGACAGGAGAATTTATGCGAACTCGCAAAATTTACAGGGTTCGATGTCAATGGAGGTTTCGCAGAATATATGCTTGCAGCTGCTGACCGGGTCCTGTTCCTGCCAGAGCGGATCTCGGATTTTCAAGCTGCTCCGCTGTTGTGCGCCGGCATCATTGGATTTCGTTCAATCCACCAGGCAGATATCCAGGAAGGTGAAAGGGTTGGGTTGTTTGGATTTGGTGCCAGTGCCCATTTAGCTATCCAGGTGCTGAATTACTGGGATTGTGAAACATATGTTTTTACCCGCTCTGAAAATCACCGTCAGCATGCTCGGGAACTGGGAGCAGTTTGGGTTGCTGGTGCGGATGATTCCCCACCCAAAAAATTAGACCGAGCGGTGATCTTCGCTCCCGCTGGCTGGATCGTGCATAGAGCATTAGAGTACATCCGCCCGGGTGGTACTGTTGCCATAAACGCCATTCATATGTCACCTATTCCAGAAACTCCCTACGAGTTGATTTATGGAGAAAGGACGATACGCAGTGTTGCAAATGCGACCTACCAGGACGGTGTTGATTTCCTGGAATTGGCTGCGGAAATCAATATCCAGGCAACGACAAGTGAATACCCCTTGGAGAAAGTTAACCAGGCGCTGGAAGATGTCANNGCCAGGCGCTGGAAGATGTCAAACACAGCAGAATCAATGGGGAAGCAGTTCTACGGATTGAGGATTAGCTAGCAATGGTATAATTTACCCGGTTGCGAGGACTTTGTAACCCACTTCAAATTCAAAAAAAAATTAACTACTGCAACAGGATTATTGAGAGGAGAGACCATGTCTGGACATTCAAAATGGTCGACCATTAAACGTAAAAAAGGGGCTGAAGACGCGAAACGAGGCAGAATTTTTACACGCCTGGCTCGAGAGATCGCGCTGGCAGCCCGAGAAGGTGGGGGGGATGAAGAGGTCAATTTCCGTTTGCGCCTGGCAATTGACCGCGCCAAAGCCCAAAATATGCCGAAGGATAATATCGAACGGGCGATCAAACGCGGCACGGGTGAAGATAAAGACGCAGCACAGCTCGAAGAAGTAAATTATGAAGGCTACGCCCCACATGGTGTTGCTTTAATGATTGAATGTGTAACAGATAACAGGAATAGAGCCGTTGCTGATATCCGCCATGTTCTGACCCGATTCGGCGGCAGTATGGGTGAAAGTGGATCGGTAGCCTGGCAGTTTAAACGAACCTCATATTTCGCCTTCCCGGCGGATGATCATGATCAAGACGAAATCTTTGAGATTGCTATCGAAGGTGGTGCTGATGATATTGTTTTCGATGATGAACTCATCGAGATTATCGGACCAGTAGATTCATTCAAAACGATCAGTGATGAACTGGAAGCGGCTGGAATAAAACCAGATGAGGCTGGTCTGAGGATGATGCCCAACCAGGAAATTGAATTGAATATGAATGAAACAATGAAGGTATTGAAAGTGATCGACGAGTTGGAAGAACTGGATGACGTACAGAATATCTACTCGAACCTTCACGTTTCTGACGAAGTTTTTGCTAAACTTGAAACCTCTTAATCTTTTTCTATGCTGACGATTGGAATTGATCCGGGTACAGCCATTACGGGGTATGGTATTGTTCAGGAATCATCAGCAGGTAATTTATCGGTAGTAGATTATGGTGTGATTACAACTTCATCGAAAATGGAGATGGCGGACCGTCTGGTTTTGATTTACGAAGAACTGAGGCGGATCGTAGAGAAACACCAGCCGGATGTGGCAGCGGTAGAAAAATTATTCTTCCAGAAAAATGTACGCACTGCTATCAGTGTTGGACAGGCGCGAGGTGTAGCCATCCTGGCTCTGGCTCAATCTGGGTTGGCAGTGAGCGAATACACACCTCTGGAAATCAAGCAGGCAGTCACAGGATATGGTGGCGCTGATAAATATCAGATGCAGTCCATGGTAAAGGCATTGCTGAATTTGGGTGAATTACCACAGCCTGATGATGCTGCGGACGCCCTCGCGGTTGCTATCTGCCAGCTTCACAGCCGAAAAATGGAAAATCTTTGATATCTGGAATAAGTAGGATGATTAAGTGATAGCAACAATTCGCGGAGAAGTAACTGCCAGAAAACCGGACAGGATTACTGTTGAACTCAGCAGTGGGTTGGGTTATGTTGTCTATATTCCGACACCATCCATCGATAAAATCCAAGTGGGTAAACCAGTTTTTCTCCACACATATCTGGTGGTCAGAGAAAATGAACTCACTCTATATGGTTTTGAAAGTGTGGATGAAAGGGAATACTTCGTCCTTCTGGTCGGGGTTAACGGGGTTGGACCCAAACTGGCTTTGAGTATACTTTCGACCCTGGATACAACTATGATCTACCAGGCGGTTGCGTCGGATCAGCCCGAGGTTTTCAGTCGTGTACCAGGCATTGGAAAGAAAACTGCTCAAAAAATGATGTTCCACCTCAAGGATAAATTGGAAGTCGATGAAGCATTAATAGAATTCGCACGTCTCCCACAATCCGACAGCGAAGTTCTAGAAGCCCTGATGACATTGGGATATTCTGTGATCGAGGCACAGGCTGCGATTCAAAGCATACCCGACGAGACACCGGATCGAGTTGAAGACCGTCTAGCCCGGGCACTGCAATATTTCTCCAGCTGAGGTATGAGGAGGCAAAATGGCGAAAGACATCGAGATTACTTTTATCGGACCTGGCATCATGGCAGAGGCGATGATTTCAGGTATCATCCGCCAGGGAGTATCGAAGCCAGAGAAAATCAGAGCTTCCGGTCCGAGAAAAGTCCGTGTTGACGAATTAAGTGCTCGCTACCAGATTCGACCTTATACGAATAATTTGGAAGCTATCCGTGGGGCCGATGTCGTTGTTTTGTCGGTAAAACCCCAGAGATTGGACTACATATTAGAAGAGATGAAAGGATCGATAGAACCAGAAGCGTTCATCCTTTCGATTGTTGCAGGAGCTTCAATTTACAGGATTCAAACCGGTATCGGACATTCCCGCATAATCCGTTCTATGCCGAATACACCAGCACAAATAGGTGAAGGTATCACCGTGTGGACAGATTCCGATAGTGTCTCTGAAGAGCAGAAAGAATACACTCGCAGCATACTTGGCGCATTAGGTGAAGAGATATATGTTGGTGAAGAATATTACCTGGATATGGCTACAGCATTGTCCGGTACTGGTCCTGCGTATGTGTTCATGTTTATGGAAGCGATGGTGGATGCTGGGGTCCATTTGGGTTTTCCCAGGCGAATCGCCGAGCGGTTGGTAGCTCAGACGGTTCGTGGTTCAGTGAATTATTACGACCGGAGAGAAGATCCAGTTCATCTCGCGCGTTTACGCAACCAGGTGACCTCCCCTGGTGGGACTTCAGCCGCAGCTTTGTATTATCTGGAAAAAGCTGGTTTCCGCACAGCGATTTCCCGGGCGATCTGGGCTGCTTATGAAAGATCACAAGAATTAGGAAGTGATGTAAAACCTCATAAACCAGAGAATGACTGAAACCATCTCATTTCAATAGGTTTTCATGATACTCCGGTGAATGAACTGGACAATACATCGCCTTTAAGGTAACATTTCACAGTTTGAGGCTTATAAACTCAAGCTGTGGCAGATTTTAAATAAAAAGGTAGAGAATGGACATAACGGAACAATTCCTCAAAGAATTAACAGAAGTTCATGGTATCCCTGGATATGAAACACCCGTCAGACAGTTAGTAACGAAACACATGCAATCCTTGGGGGAGGTTTCAAAGGATAAATTAGGCTCCGTAATCTGCAAAAAAACAGGCACGAATGATACACCCAGGGTGATGTATGCCGGTCACATGGATGAGATCGGATTCATGGTCAAGTACATTACGAAAGAAGGGTTCATTAATTTCTTGCCTCTGGGTGGTTGGTTTGACCAGGTATTGTTGGGGCACCGGGTAACGATAAAAACGCGTGAAAAAGACATCACGGGTGTGATTGGAGCTAAGCCTCCCCACCTGCTGCCAAGCGAAGAACGCAGTAAGATTGTCACCAAAAAAGATATGTATATAGACATTGGTGCATCCTCTAAAGAAGAAGTCGAGGAAGCCGGTGTGCGCCCTGGAGATCCGATCGTTCCACAGGCAAATTTCGAAGTAATGGCAAATGGAAAAACCTATCTGGCGAAAGCTTTTGATGATAGGATCGGGACAGCCCTGGTTATCCAGACCTTAGAGCAACTTCAAAAAACTGAACACCCGAACACTGTCTTTGGAGTTGCTACCGTGATGGAAGAAGTGGGAATACGCGGTGCGACGACAAGTGTGCGCGCAATCGACCCGGATGTTGCCGTCGTGCTGGAAGCGGATATCGCTGGTGATGTCCCGGGAATCAAGCCTGATCAATCGGATATCAAACTTGGGAAGGGACCCAGTGTACTGATTTACGATGCGAGGATGATTCCCAATTTAAAATTACGGAATTTCGTTATCGATCTGGCTGCTGAGCTGGATATTCCATTACAATTATCTGCAGTTGAAGCAGGTGCAACCGATGGTGGTGCGATCCACCTGCATAATACAGGCGTGCCAACCGTTGTTCTCAGTGTTCCATCCCGGCACATCCACTCGCACAGTTCCATCATTCACCGAGATGATTATGATGGCGCATTGTCTTTATTGGTTGCATTGACCGAAAGACTGGACCAGGATACCGTTGCCAGTTTTACTGAATAATATTATTTGACAATCTATTTACTCAAAATTTGAATTGCCCGGAGGAATAATGACTGACCTGATAAAGCAGATCACTGAAGATCTCCAGAAGCAAATTGACTCATTTCAACCGGAATTAGAAGTTCGGGATATCGGTACAGTTTTGGAGGCTGGTGATGGTATTGCCCAGGCGACCGGACTTTCAGATGTGAAATCCCAGGAACTGGTCCAATTCGACAATGGTGTCATGGGTGTTGCCTTCAACCTGGAAAAAGATACTGTCGGTATCATCGTGATGGGCGAATACGATGAGATTATTGAGGGGATGACGGTACGCTCAACAGGGCGGATTTCATCTGTCCCGGTTGGCGATGGACTTGTTGGCCGGGTGGTGAACACACTTGGTCAACCCATTGATGGCAAAGGTCCGATCAAATCGACCCAATTCCGACCGATTGAGCGCATCGCTCCTGGTGTGATCAAACGTAAGGATGTGGACACACCTGTTCAGACCGGTATTAAGGCAATTGATGCCATGATCCCGATCGGCCGCGGCCAGCGCGAGCTGATCATCGGCGACCGCCAGACGGGCAAGACCGCCGTCGCCATCGACACGATCATCAACCAGCGCGGCACGGGCATCAAATGCATCTACGTCGCCATCNNGCGTGAGCTGATTATTGGTGACCGCCAGACCGGGAAAACGGCGATTGCACTGGACACCATCATCAATCAAAAAGGGAAAGATCTGATCTGCATTTATGTTGCCATTGGACAAAAGAAAGCATCCATTGCCCGCACTGTTGCAATCTTAGAACGATACGGTGCGATGGACCACACAATTGTTGTGGTCGCATCGGCGGATGAACCAGCAGCACTGCAGTACTTCGCTCCGTACGCAGGTTGTGCCATGGGTGAAGAATTCATGGAAAATGGCAGGGATGCACTCGTTGTATACGATGACCTTTCCAAGCATGCATGGGCTTACCGGCAGGTTTCTCTGCTGCTCAGACGTCCTCCTGGACGAGAAGCCTATCCCGGAGATTTGTTCTACTTGCACTCCCGTTTGTTGGAAAGGGCTGCGCAGTTAGCTGATCAGTATGTAATTGTTTCGAATGATTTTGATCAACCGATGGCGAACGAGAGTGATTCTGTAGACGGTGAAGTGTATGGTGGACCACTTGCAAAGCATGACGCCAAAAAAGCACTGAAACAGATGGATAATTCTGATGATTACAAACTCGTCAAAATTGAAGGCTCAGGAGGATCCCTTACTGCTCTGCCGATCATCGAAACTCTACTGGGCGATGTTTCCGCATACGTACCCACTAATGTAATCTCGATCACTGATGGTCAGATCTACCTGGAAGGCAACCTTTTCAATGCAGGTATTCGCCCGGCGATCAATGTCGGTATCTCGGTTTCGCGAGTTGGTGGAGATGCTCAGATCCGGGCTATGAAACAGGTCGCAGGTCGCCTCCGTTTGGATATGGCGGCATACAGGGAATTGGCTGCCTTCGCTCAGTTTGGCTCAGACCTGGATAAATCAACCCAGGCTCGGTTGAAAAGAGGTCAGCGAATGCAGGAGATCCTCAAACAACCTCAATACAAACCCATGGAAGTTGAAGAACAGGTTATTGTGATTTACGCAGGTACTCATGGTTACGCGGATAACGTGGATCTGGATCAGATGGTTCAATGGGAGAACATGCTGATCAATTATATGGAAGCGAACCACCCCGAAATTGGTAAACAGATCATCGAGGAGAAACGACTTACCGATGAACTCGAAGAAGCGTTGAATTCAGCGCTGACTGAATTTATGTCAACCTGGTAAGAAACATTAAGATTACGGATAGGTTATGGCTAATCCAAGAGAAGTAAAACTGCGGATCAATTCTGTCAAAAACATCGCCCAGGTAACACGGGCTTTGCAGGCAGTCAGTGCCAGTAAAGTCCAAAAGGCCATGCAGGCTATGTTTGCCACCAGACCGTATGCTACAAAAGCCTGGCAGGTGTTGACCCATATTGCTGGCCAGCCAGACAGAGAAATGCTTCATCCCCTGCTGGAGAAAAGGGAAAGTGTAGATCGCATCCTGGTTGTAANNGATCGTGGACTGGCTGGTGCATATAACACGAACATTGTCCGCTTCACGATGGAACATTATGGCTCACTTGATCAGGATGTAAAGTTCATCACCGTTGGAAGGAAGGGCAGGGACATGCTCCTGCGCAGACGGCAGAATATTTATGCGGAATTCAGCAACCTGCCGGCATCTCCCTCATTTGGTGATGTCTCTGCAATCGGGCGGTTAGCTGTCGATGAATTTTTATCTGGAGCGGTTGATGAGGTTCACCTTGTCTACACGGACTACGTTAACATGATCCAGCAAATCCCAACTTCCAAGAAATTACTTCCTTTGGAAGTGGATTTGGGGTTAGGACGTGTTGAAGCATACGAATCTGCGGAAGATGGACCTTCCGCATCGTATATTTATGAACCGGGACAGGACGAGATCCTGGACGAGATCATTCCCAGGTTTACGGCGCTGCAGGTCTTTCAGGCAGTCTTAGAATCATTAGCAAGTGAGCATGCTGCCCGCATGGTGGCGATGAGAAATGCAACTGATAATGCGACAGAATTGGCCGGTGAACTGCAGCTTGAATACAACAAAGTCAGGCAACAGACGATCACCAGTGAGATGCTGGACATTGCAGGTGGAGCTGAGGCTTTAGCTCAATCATCTGGTGATTAATATACTGGATAATAAAAATTTATTTGGAATATTCCCATAAGACGGAGGCAAGTATGGCGAGAGCAACCGGGAGGATAGTGCAAATTCAAGGTGGTGTTGTAGATGTGGAATTCCCTGATGGGAAAATGCCGCAGATTTTCGATGCACTGGAAATCCCAAGAGAAAACGACCTGCCGATGGTGCTGGAGGTTGAGAAACATCTTGGAAATAACTGGGTCCGCTGCGTTTCAATGGAAACAACGGACGGTCTCCAAAGAGGATTAAAGGTTGAAGCAACTGGAAAACCAATTTCTGTTCCGGTTGGCGAAGCAACCCTGGGACGTGTTTTTGATGTCCTCGGCAGACCAGTTGATGGTGGGAACCCGGTAAAATCCGATGTGAATTACCCCATCCACCGACCCGCACCTCCATTTGAGGACCAATCAACTCGGGTTGAAGTCTTTGAGACGGGCTTGAAAGTTATCGACTTGATCGCCCCATTCACCCGCGGTGGAAAAACAGGTATTTTCGGCGGTGCGGGTGTTGGAAAGACCGTCATCATCATGGAACTGATCCGCTCGGTAGCTATGGAGCACGAAGGCAACTCCGTGTTTGCAGGTGTTGGTGAGCGCACCCGTGAAGGCACCCAGCTATACCGTGAAATGTTAGAAGCGGGAGTGATGAAGGACACCGTCATGGTTTATGGACAGATGAATGAACCTCCCGGTGTCCGTCTGAGAGTCGCATTGACCGCCCTTTCCATGGCTGAATATTTCCGGGACGCCGGACGTGATGTGCTTTTGTTCATCGACAATATCTTCCGTTTCAGCATGAGCGGTTCAGAAGTATCTGCTTTGCTGGGGAGAATGCCTTCCGCGGTTGGTTACCAGCCCACACTGGCTACGGAAATGGGTGAGCTTCAGGAACGGATTACATCGACTCGGAAAGGATCGATCACGTCGATGCAGGCGATTTATGTTCCTGCCGACGACTATTCCGATCCAGCACCTGTAGCGACGTTCACCCACCTGGATGCGACCATTGCACTCGAACGTTCGATTTCCGAAAAAGGCATTTATCCAGCGGTGGATCCGCTGGCATCGACTTCAAGAATTTTGGATCCTGCGGTTGTTGGTGAAGAGCACTATGAGACAGCTCGTGACGTTCAGCAGGTTTTGCAGCGCTATAAAGACCTGCAGGATATCATCGCCATCCTGGGTATCGATGAATTGAGTGAAGATGATAAATTGATCGTCTCTCGTGCCCGTAAGATTGAACGCTTCTTCTCCCAGCCGATGTTCGTGGCGGAACAGTTCACCAATATTCCTGGCGAATATGTACCGATGCGCGAAACAGTCCGTGGTTTCCGTGAGATCCTGGATGGGAAGCATGATGAAATCCCTGAAGATCTTTTCATGATGGCTGGCAGAATCGATGCTGTAGTTGAACGTTTTCAGGAATCCCAGGAAGAGGAATGATCGAGGCCAGTTATGCCTATTCGGTGTGAGATCGTATCACAGGACCGCATGGTCTTCGAGGGAGACGTTGATATCATCGTCGCCCCAGGGATCGATGGCGAGATGGGGATTTTACCAAACCATGCACCGCTATTGAGCACCCTCGATTTTGGGATTTTACGGGTCAGGACGGAAGGTCGTGAAGAAGTTTTTACGATCGCTGGTGGCGTTATAGAGGTTCAACCCAAAATCGTGACTATTCTGGCAGATGCAGCAGAGAATGTCATGGAAATCGATATCGCCCGTGCTCAGGCTGCCAGAGAACGAGCAGAGAAAATACTGGAGGAGGGACCACCACCGGACACCGATTCTTATTTAAGGATGGAAGCGGCACTTCGCCGGTCTAACCTGCGGCTTGAAGCAGCACGCCGATTCCGGGGAGCTGCCCGGTCTGAAGTTCCGGATGTTCTGAGGAACCAAACAGGGAATTAATGGCGCTATTATCACGAGATTTCGGTATTGACCTGGGGACTGTTTATACGCGCCTGGCTGAGAATGGCCAGGTCATCCTGGAAGAGCCAACAATGGTCGCCATCGCCGTCCAGGAGGAAAAAGTCGTTGAGGTTGGTCAGGAAGCACTGGATATGTTCGGCCGTGTTCCTGAAAACATCGAAGTTGCCCGTCCACTTCAGAATGGGGTGATCGCAGATTTTGAGGTCACACAAATCCTGCTGCAGTACCTGATACGGAAGGTATCTGGTGCGGTCAGGTTCTTTCGACCGCAGGCGATGATCACGATCCCATATGGTGTGACCAGTGTTGAAAGCCGAGCCGTTCATGAAGCGGTGCTGGAAGCCGGAACAAGAGATGCTTACCTGATCCAACAACCATTAGCAGCTGCACTGGGAGTCGATCTTCCCGTCAACACGCCATCAGGGAATATGGTTGTTATCATTGGTGGTGGTGCTACCCAGGCGGCGGTGCTGGCAATGTATGGCATTGTCTCCGCAAAAACACTGCGCAAAGGTGGTATGCACCTGGATGACGCTATTATTGCTTACGTTCGTCGAAAATATGGTCTTGTGATCGGTAGGGTGACCGCTGAGCAGATCAAACTGCAGATTGGCGCCGTTATTCCACAAGATGAAGAAGACAGTGTAGAAGTTCAGGGACAGGACCAGGTCAGCGGTTTACCAAAACCGTTGACTATAACAACCGGAGAGGTTGTCGAAGCGTTGCAGGAACCACTCAAGGAGATGGTAGAAAATACCCGCCTTGTGCTTGAAAAAACACCGCCGGAACTGGTCTCAGATATTATCGATCGGGGGATCGCTCTGTGTGGTGGGAGTGCGTTATTACCTGGAATGGAAAAATTGTTCACCAAGGAATTAGGAGTCCCCACATACCTTGTTGAGAATCCAACCACAGCNNAAAGAAGGCTGGCAATTTGAATTGCCAGCCTTCTTTTTTGATTTTATATTGATTATAGGTAATAGGTCATTCTCTGCAGGTGTGTAGCTGGGTCAATATGCTGAACTCGAATATTCGGTGGGGCACTGAGGCGAATAGGGGCGTAATTTAAAATCGCTTTAATTCCGGCATCGATCAATTCATCAGTCACTGCTTGGGCTACTTCAGCTGGGACAGTCAGCATGGCAACTTTGATGCCGGCCTCACGGATGATTTTTCCCATTTGCTTGCTGTCTTTCACAGTGAATTTTCCCAGCTTGCTGCCAATGATTTCCGGATTGTTATCGAAGATCATTTTTACTCTGAAACCACGGTTTTCAAAGCCTTTATAGTTCGCCAACGCGTGTCCGACATCTCCAGCACCGACAACAGCAACATCCCAGACCTGATCTAATTTTAAAATCTTCTTGAGCTGTTCAATCAAAAATTCGATGTTGTAACCTGTACCCTGTTTACCAAATTCCCCAAATTGAGATAAGTCTTTGCGAATCTGAGCTGCCGATATCCCTAATAATTCACCGAGCTCCTGGGAAGAGGTAACTTGTCGTCCTTCCTGGTCCATTCGTTGTAATGCCCGAAGGTATAATGGTAATCTACCAATAACAATATCAGGGATAGTTTTTTCGGTCATCGAGTCACCTCGTAAGAATGTATTTTCCCATCAATGGTTTCGAATGATTATGGGAAGGTCTTTTGTGCAAAGTTACGCAATTATAGCACAAGTTGGGTACAAATAAGCCAAAATCAAGCAAGGAATTAATACTTGTTTTATGTAAATAATCCATATTAGTATCAAAGAGTGAGTTTTTTATTCTAATCATGATCATCCAGGTGGTATAATCCTGCAGCGAATTGAGGAAATAGAAAAATTTTATGTTCATTGATGAAGCCAACATTAAAGTAATTTCCGGCAAGGGCGGAGATGGAATTATCCACTTTCGACGGGAGAAATACGTACCCAGGGGCGGACCTGATGGAGGGGATGGTGGTCGTGGGGGAAATGTTGTCCTGGAAGTTTCTACTCACCTGAATACATTGTATAAATTCCGAAACCAGCAGGAGTACCATGCGGAAGACGGTGCTCGCGGTGGTGGCAGTAATATGACCGGGAAATCTGGTAATGACCTGGTGATTAAAGTTCCTCCCGGTACCCTGGTTTATGATGATGAGACGGATCAATTGCTTGGGGACCTGATCCAGGATGGTCAGAAACTGGTGGTTGCAAAAGGTGGACGTGGAGGCAGAGGTAACACTCATTTTACTTCTTCAAAAAATAAGGCACCCCGGATTGCCGAGAAAGGAGAACCTGCAGAAGAACTTATCCTGCGATTAGAGCTCAAATTAATCGCTGATATTGCTATTGTCGGGGTCCCGAATGCCGGTAAGTCGACTTTCTTGTCTGTGGTCAGCAATGCAAAACCTAAAATAGCACCATATCCATTTACAACTATCCAACCTAATCTGGGAGTTGCTTCGATTGGACCGGATCAGCAACTGGTGCTTGCGGATATCCCAGGTTTGATTGAAGGAGCACACCAGGGGGTCGGACTTGGTCATGATTTTTTGCGGCACATCCAGAGAACCCGGGTTTTGATCCACCTGCTGGATGGACTTTCCGAGGACCCGCTGGTGGATTTTGCTCAGATCAATACAGAACTGGCTCTTTTTGACGAATCATTAGCGGAAAAACCACAGATTGTTGTTTTCAANNGATGAATCATTAGCGGTGAAACCACAGATTGTAGTTTTCAATAAAATAGATTTACCTGAAGTGCGCGATTTATGGTCTGAATATAAAAAAATATTCGCTCAAAGAGGACACGAAGTCATCGCAATCTCAGCTGCCACAGGTGAAAATGTTCAGGATGTACTTTATCAAGCCTGGCAGAAGCTTGAATCCCTCCCTGAACCCGAACCACAACCGGAAGATATGCCAATCTACCGGTCAGAAGTAGATCCAAACTCTTTCGAAATAGAAGTATTGCCAGACGGTTGGCGTATTCGTGGAAAAGCGATCGAAAGAGCTGCTGCCATGACTTATTGGGAATATGCTCAGTCCAGGCGACGATTTCAAAAGATCCTGGAGACCATTGGAATTGACACAGCACTTCGTGATGCCGGTGTTACTAACGGGGATTCGATCTATATTGGTGATTTCGAACTGGAGTGGCAGGATTAATCATGAAACGATTAGGTATTTTTGGTGGGACTTTTGACCCGATCCATGTAGGTCATTTAATATTAGCTTCAGAAGCCTGTGATCAATTAAATCTGGACCTAGTTCTGTGGGTCCTCACTCCTGATCCTCCGCATAAACGCGGGCAGAAAATCTCTCCACTCGCCATCAGAAAAGAACTGCTGGAAACAGTCCTGAGTGACGATCCACATTTTTCCCTTTCCGAGGTGGATATCCAGCGTGATCCACCGCATTATGCAGTCGATACAGTCAACATCTTGCACACGAAATTCCCAGAAGCAGAGTTGTTTTACCTGATGGGGGGAGACTCGCTGGAAGATCTACCAAACTGGTATCACCCGGAAGATTTCTTGAAAGCCTGCGACGGAATTGCAGTCATGCACCGGCTGGGATCCGATACGGATCTGAGTGAACTCGAAGCCATCCTACCCGGAGTAACAGAGAAAACTTACCTAGTCAACGCACCGATGCTTCAGATATCTGCCTCAGATGTCCGCTATCGGATAAGGACAGGAAAACCTTTCCGCTATTTTGTACCAGGCGATGTATACCGGTTGATTAATCAACGACATTGGTACCAGGATGAAGAAAATTCTCAAAGCCAGTAAGACCTCAATCAAATAAATAATCACCTAAATGCTCCATGGGGGTTATATTGAGAACAAAACCATTCAGGCAATATCAGTGCTCAGATTGTGGTTTATCCAAGCATAAAGACTGTTATTTGCACCTCCTAGAGACTGGCAATTCTGTTGAATGGATCCGTCATTCAGGTAGAAATAACAGGAATTCACTCGATAATGGCAACGATTCTCATGCTATACTGATTCTAATATATTCGCTGATCAACCTATACGGAAGAGCTTTGCTATGAAGACGAATCGCTTTGAAGTGCTGACACATGAAGAACTTGAACGTATTGATGCAGCATCAATGGAAATCCTAGCTGAGGTTGGCATTAAAGTAAGTTATCGCACCGCCCGGGAAATCTTCCGGGAAGCAGGAGCGGTCGTTGACGAGGAGACTCAATCCGTTAGATTACCCGAAAGCCTTATCAGGGAGGCTGTGAGCAGGGCACCGGGGGGATTTTCACTCTACGGTCGAGACAGTGCCTTTGAATTGAAAATTGGCGGAGATCAGGACAAACCTGTTTTTGCTGGTTTAGGCACTCCAACCCGAATTCTCGATGGGGAGAGCGGTGAAATCCGGGAGACGACATTACAGGACTTGCGTGAGCATATTATCCTGATCGATTCATGCACCAATATTCACGGTTGTCAGATGGATATTTGGCCCAATGACATCTTAATGACAACCATTCACACTGAGGCCATCTGGGAATGGGTCAATCACAGCAGAAAATCGTTTGGTATGGGCTGTTATGGTTATCTCCCCACGTGGGATATGATGCGCATGATGTCTATTGCGGTTGGTGGTAAGGCGGAATTAATCAAACAGCCGCGTTTCATGGCGATTTGTTCCGTGGTCAGCCCGCTGCAGATGGACCAGGCTCAGGCAGAAGGTGCACTGATCTGTGCGGAATATGGACAGCCGATTGCCATGTCACCGGAAGGAATTGCAGGAGCGACTTCACCAGTTACCCTGGCTGGTCTGCTGGTCCAGGAAAATGCCGCCATACTGGCACATATTGCCCTGGTGCAGATCTTTCGCCCAGGGACTCCTGTGTTATACGGGACAGTGTCGACGGTTTCCAATATGCGTTATGGGACGGTGGCGCTAGGTGCACCAGAGACTGGACTGATCACTGCAGCATCCGCTCAGCTTGCGAAATACTATCGGTTGCCGATCCGTAGTGTCGGTGGCACCACGGAATCGAAACAAGAAGATGTTCAAGCTGGGATGGAGCGGGTCTGGACATTGCTTCCCGCAGTTCTCTCTGGCGTTAACCTGATCACCTGTGCAGGGACTCTGGACGGAAGCATGATGGAAAGCAATGCCATGCTGATGCTCGATGATGAAATTGCCGGTGCTATCCTGCGGATTAACCGGGGGATTGAGGTCAATGATGAGACGCTGGGTCTGGAGATGATCAAGCGTGTTGGTTATGATGGCAACTACCTGACGGAAGATCACACTGCAGTTAATTTCCGGAAGGAATTATTTATACCAGACCTTTTGGATCGTGAGCCTTTCGATAGCTGGATGGATGGTGGAAAAAAGACGGCAATCGATTACGCCAGGGAGAAAGTCAGCAGGATACTCGACTCACATGAAACTTATGAAGTCGACCCAAGGCTGGTGGAGGACCTCAACCGGTTCCGCCAGTCGGTCGCAGATCGGGATATCCAGGATTTCTACCTTTACGAAACCGAAGAAAAACAGGATCTGAACAACTTATGAGCGAACATATCCTTTCAAGTCCAAAATTACCGCTCAGAACCAAGCTGCTGTTCAGCACGGGAGATCTGAGCACCAGCATACCGCTGGCGATCCTGATGTTCTTCCAGCTGTATTTCCTGACGGATGTGGCTGGTTTGCGACCTGACCTTGCGGGTTGGTCGGTTGGTGCCAGTCGATTGTGGGATGCAGTCAACGATCCGTTATTTGGCATGCTGTCTGATCGCATCCGGACACGCTGGGGTCGCCGGAGGGTGCTGCTTTTGTTTGGTTCTGCTCCATTGGGTTTGAGCTTTCTGCTTATGTGGGTGGTCCCGCCGCTTGGACAGGTGGGATTAGCCTTTTATTATGCACTCATATTTATCATTTTCGACACAGCATTTACCATTGTTCATGTTGGATACAATTCTTTGACACCAGAATTAACTGTGGACTACGATGAACGCAGTTCACTTAACGGCTACAGGATGGTTTTTTCAATCTCGGGGACATTGGGCGCCATCATTCTGGCAACAATTTTGGGTTGGATGATAGATGACCCCCAGGTCTTGTTTGCTATCATCGGAGTCAGTTTAGGACTGGTATCGATCATTCCACCGCTGATCGTTTTCTCGATTACACGAGAAAAAGCTGCTGAAGAGCTTCCAGAACCGCTGCCCTGGAAACAATCGCTGAAGTTTACACTTGGGAATAAACCTTTCCGAATGGTGATGGGGTTATACCTGCTCAGCTGGACGACGGCCAGCATTCTGGCTGCAGTTCTGGTGTACTTTGCGAATTATTATTTGCGCGTTCCGAACCAGGCGAATTATTTTGTGCTGGTAGCTCAGGGTTCAGCGATTGTCTTTATCCCGGTGATTGTCAGGGTTGCGACATGGTTAGATAAAAAGCGTGCATTTGTGATCGGTTCAATCACATGGGTGGTTATTTTGCTGGGTATTTCCGTCATCCAACCACACCAAATCGGATTGGCGTATCTACTTGCAGGTTTATCTGGTTTTGGCATTGCCACGGCTTATGTGATCCCCTGGTCAATGATCCCGGATGTGATCGAGAATGACCAGATCAAGACTGGTCAGCGGCGGGAAGGGTCCTTCTATGCCTTTGCCTCATTTTTCCAAAAACTGGCTACTGGTGCAGCCTTGTGGATGATGGGTCAGGCATTAGCAGCGACCGGGTATATCACACCGACCGGTGCTAGCCAAATTCCTCAGCAGCCTGTGGAAGCGGTCAATGTGATCAGGCTTTTTATCGGACCCATCCCCGCAATTCTACTGGCACTTGCCGTTATCTTTGCACTGCGNNACTCGCCGTTATCTTTGCACTGCGTTTTTCCATTACACGTGAGAGTCATCAAAAAACTTTAGAGGAGTTAGCCATTCAGGATAATTTATAAAACAAAGTTCCCATCGCCGTGCTGTTCATTCACCGCGGCGATTTTTATTTCAGGAGTACAGACCATGGAACATTTCGACACGCTTTCAATCCATTCGGGGGAAGATGCGGATCCAGAAACTGGGGCTTTACGCCAACCACTGCATATGTCAACTACCTTTAAACTGCCAGGTTTTGGAGTCAAACTTTTTGATGCTATATATATGGATTCAGATCGACCGCCATTCGCTTATACACGCTGGGCAAACCCGACACTCCGGTCTCTTGAGGAACGCCTGGTGGCATTAGAAGGTCCACCAGCGGAAGCCGCGGTTGTGGTGGCCAGCGGGATGGCGGCAGTTTCTGCACTGCTGTTTACGATTTTGAGCAGGGGTGATCATGTCATTGCCAGTGAAGTCTGTTATGCCGGCTCGGTTGAACTATTTGGCTGGCACCTGCCGCGTTTTGGTATTGAAGTATCCCTGGTGGATACGAGCGACCTGGATCAGGTTATGCAGGCAGTGAGACCGAATACCAAGTTAATCTATGCAGAAACCCCGGTTAACCCCATCCTGCGGATTTCCGATATATCTGGGCTGAGTGAAATTGCGAAAGAATCAGGAGCTCAGCTGGCGGTGGATGCTACCTGGGCTACGATGGCACTGCAAAAAACGCTGGCTTTAGGTGCAGATTACGTCATCTACAGCCTGACAAAATTCATCAATGGTCATGGCGATGCACTCGGTGGAGCGGTGATTGGACGCAAGGAGTCTATCCACCGCATCCGGAAAGATATGGTCGTCCACCTTGGCGGTACCCTCAGCCCATTCAACGCCTGGTTGATCAACCGGGGGATCAATACATTATCATTGCGGATCAAAAAACAGTCTGAAAGCGCGATGAAAATTGCCCGATTTCTGCATAACCACTCAAAAGTAGAAAAGGTTTTTTATCCGGGGTTGGAAAATCATCCACATCACGAATTGGCTTCTCGACAAATGTCTGATTATGGAGGCATGATTACCTTCCAACTCAGCGATGGTCTGAGTGCGGCGATTACAATTGCAGAAAAAATCAGGCTGTTTCAGTATGCCACCTCACTTGGGCATGCCCATAGTTTATTGTTCTACTATCCAACTGATATCTATATCGATGCAGTAGATTATTTAACCGAAGATCAGAAAAATGTGATCCATGAGTGGACAGGTGAAGGAATCATGCGTGCCAGCATTGGTCTCGAAGATCCGGAAGACCTTATCGCCGATTTGGACCAGGCACTTAACTCCCATACATTCAAAGGGGCGATAGGCCCTCTGGCGTATCGTGTGATGAAAAGATTAGCCAGAGATTGATTATCCCTCCATAATCAATCCGTATTCGGGTATTTGATAAATATTGTCAAACGAAATGATAGTGGGTATAGTTAAAACTACTGGAGTTGTGGATTGGAATGAAAAAAATATCATTGTCCAACCGGTTTTCAGTTCAGCTGGTCGTCGCTTTTATCTTGTTTACATTGGGGACCACTTTAGCCTTTGGTATTCCCGTAGCACTGCTTTTCCAACAGCAAACTGATCTTCAAGTTGAATCGCTGATGAAACAAGCGGATCAAACCACCAGGGTTTTATTGCAGAACAAAATCATCCAGCTGCAGAACCTGAGTTTACTGATCGCAGAGCGACCCACATTAAACCAACTGGTATTTGAAGCAACGGACAGCCTGGACTTAGATAACTATTTATTTGATCTAAAAGAGAACACAGACGTTGAGGCGATTATTATCTGCGGACCCCAGGGCAAAATAGCCAGTGCAGGAGAATCCACGCATATCAATTTTTGCGCATCGCCTTTCGAAACCAGTTTTAAGTCATTCGATGACCAAACTTGGTTAACTTCTGCTTCTGTCCTCAGGGATAGCCAAGTAGGGGATTACTATGTGATTCTTGGACAACGGGCAGGTTCGATAATTATGGAATTCAGCCCACAGAGCGGTTTATTATATGCTCTATTTGACGACGATCATTTGGTTTCAACAAGCAGTCTGGGGCAGTATTCTCTACCTGATGACATTTCGCAGGAAGACTTTGTTCAGGATCAAACCCTGCGGCTCGATTTGCCAAATGGTGAAAACCAATGGTTCCTGGTGGACTCAAGCGAGATTTCTGATGATGGTGATTTGACCTTAGTCAGCTTGCTTAATATAGATGACTATTATGCCAGCAGTCGCCAGCTCAGACTGTTGATTCTGGTCACATTGATCACTGTTAGCCTGATCGGTGCGATCGTAGCTGTGATTGTTTCAAAACGGATCAGCCAACCATTAAACCAGTTGGCTCGATCTGCTGCTGCCTTGCGGGGAGGCGACCTACAGACTCCATTATTCGCGCCATCAAAAGTGTGGGAAGTAAATCAGTTGACCAATGCCCTGGAGGACGCTCGCGTCAGCCTTAAACATTCACTCGATCAACTTCAAAAAGAAAAAGTCTGGATTGAAAACGTTCTCGATTCGATTATTGAAGGGTTGCTTACACTTGATGATCAGTCCAGAGTGACTTTCGCCAGTAAAGGAGTCGAAAGAATATTACGAACCCAGGAGATCTTGATGATCGGGCATCCAATTGACGATTTCATTCATCCCGCAGCAGGAGAAGATGCATTCAGCATGCAGCTACCTGGTCCTTACCAGAGCCGCCGGGTTCCTGTTTTGATCGATGGGTATGAGGCTTTGCTGTCCGTCTCCACCTCAGAATTTATCCCACCTGATGCCGGTAATGCCAGCCGGGCAATTGTCATTCGAGATGTCAGTGACGAAGAACGCGTTCATCGATTAATGGGGGAATTCATGGCTAACATCACCCATGAATTCCGTACTCCGTTATCTTCCTTAGCTGCTTCGGTCGAGCTGTTGATGGAACAGCTCTCTGAGCTGACCACTTCTGAAATCGAGCAGTTATTGGGGTCGCTGAATGTTGCCATTATCAACTTACAATCCATGATCGATAATCTCCTTGAGGCAGCAAGCATTGAAGCTGGTCGTTTCAAAGTAAAACCTGCACCAATACAATTGGATGACATCATTGCTGAGGCTGTTCGAACCATTAAACCGATCGCAACCAGGTATGGATTAAAAATCCGATATCAACTGAATGAAAATTCAATCTGTGTTATGGCAGACCAGAAACGGACTGTCCAGGCTCTGGTGAATTTATTGTCCAATGCGGTTAAACACAGTCCCGAAGGGGGGATGATCAGTGTTGNNGTCCCGAAGGGGGGATTATCAGTGTTGCCACACTTATTGTGAATGATAAAGCGCTGGTAGAAGTCAGAGATCAGGGTGAAGGTGTGCCTCTCGAAAAAAGAGGACAATTATTCCACCGCTTTGCTGCTACCGGCAGTGATAATGTATCTGGATCAACTGGTTTTGGGCTTGGATTATCTGTTGTCAAAGCGATTATCAATGCCCAGAGGGGAGAGACCGGTCTTAAAGATCAAGAAAAGGGTGGTTCGTGCTTCTGGTTTACCTTACCGCTTGTCAAAGGGGGTTCAACATGAAAGCCTTGATTGTAGATGATGACCGAACATTGGCGGATTTATTGGCATTTACTCTCCGCAGGGCTGGATTTGAAACCCACCTGGCATTTGATACTACCGGTGCGATAAATTTATTCAAGCAGGAACCCATGGACATCATAATTTTAGATCTGAACCTGCCTGGAAAACCTGGTTTAGAGGATGGTTTTTCAGTTTGTCAGAAAATTCGGCAGGAATCTGATGTCCCGATCATCCTGCTCACAGTTCGGGATGATGAAGAGGATATCCTGCAGGGGTTGCAGATTGGCGCAGATGATTACATATCCAAACCTTTCAGCCCACGGCAGTTGGTGGCGCGCATCCAGGCAATCCTGCGTCGGACATCAAGAGGACGAACGACCAGCAGCGCTCCTTTGAGATTTGATGATCTTAAATTTGACCCGGATTTACGTGAAATCCAACGGTTGGAACAGGAAACAATCTCCCTGACCCGCCTGGAGTGTCGTTTGTTGGAGTACATGATGATCAATCTTCAGCATGTTATCCCGTCTCAGACCTTGATGGACCATGTTTGGGGTCCCGGTGCAGGCAGTGATGAAATGTTGCGACAGCTGGTCAGACGTCTGCGCACAAAGGTAGAGGTTGATCCTTCCAACCCGGAACTGATCATTAACGTCCCAGGATTGGGATACGGATTTGC
>JABAOG010017654.1_pt2 | contig 21686 bp, 21 predicted proteins | sample 7062131 | NCBI WGS metagenome assembly JABAOG01 (sample SAMN14538629, study PRJNA623070) | marine sediment metagenome | biome: marine biome [ENVO:00000428]; feature: marine pelagic biome [ENVO:01000023]; material: deep marine sediment [ENVO:00002113] | place: India: Arabian Sea | collected...
TCCGGTCGGCGCCGCACGTAGGGGCGCTCGCCGGGGGCGAGCAGTGCTTCGGCGGGCGCGGCCATCGCCCCTCGCCAGTGCAAGCCGCCCGCCGCCGGATTCCGGACCGGTTCTCCGGGCTTCGGGCAGTGGCCGCCGGCGTGCCGCCGGCGAACGGGTGGCGGCCGCCGGCTGTGAGCCTACTGTCTTCGCCGCCTCGGTCCGTGGAGGCCTAGACCACCTGAAGGCGGCGCTGGCGCATCTTCTTGTCGAGGCGGTTGCCGGGCTGCACCAGCGCGCGGCGCGGTCGATCCTCGGGCAGGGCGTCGAAGGCGCGCTTCCAGTCGCGGAAGCGGCCGCCGGCGTGGACCGCGTCGAGCACCGCCCGCCCTTCGGCGCGGCCACCCTGCGCGAGCACGTACTCGACCCAGGCCCAGCGGGCGCTGGTACCCCGGACGTCGACCCGTCCCTTCACGCCCTTGCGCAGACGCTTGAGCCGTTTGTCGACGACCGAGATGCCGGCGTAGGGCGCGCCGTCGAGGGGCGTGTTCCGCTTGGCGCAGAAGGGCGCGATGCCGAGAGCCAGCGGCACGATCTTCGACAGCTCGGTGGAGAACGCGATCAGCTCGTCCACGTCCTCGTCGGTCTCGCCGGGGAGACCGAGCATCATGTAGAGCTTGAGCCGCTTGAAGCGGTGCTCGCGGGCGAGCTCGGCGGCGCGGATCAGCACGTCCTCGCGCGCCCGTCGCTGGACGGTGTCGCGCAGCCGCTGACTGGCGCCGTCGCTCGCGGTGGTGAGCACCGTCTGGCCGGCGCTCCGGAGCGCGCCCACGAGCCGGTCGTTCAGCCGGTCGGCGCGCAGCGAGCTGAGCCCGACCTCACGCCCGCTCTCGACGAGCGCTTCGACGATCTCGGCGATCTGCGGATGGTCGGTGGTCGCCGCGCCGACGAGGCCCACGCGGCGCGCCTCGTCCGGCACGAGGGAGAGCACCCGCTCCTTGGGGATCACGCGCATGCCGCCGTTGGTCGAGCGGCGCATCACGCAGTAGGTGCAGCCGCGGTGGCAGCCGCGCTCGGGCTCGATGAGGAACATGTCCCGCAGCTCGGTGTTCGTGGTGAGGATCTGCGAGCGCGCGGGGATGTGCTCGTCGTCCGCGCGAGCGATGGGCGGCATCTCGTCGCCATCGACCGCCGGGACGAAGGCGCTGGGGATCTCGCGGCTCAACGTGGCGAAGGCTTCCGCGCGGTCGCGAACGGCGAAGAGCAGGTCGAGCGCCTGCGGCAGGGTCTGCTCCGCTTCCCCGAGCAGGATCCCGTCGACGTAGGGCGCCAGCGGCAGCGGGTTCGAGAAGGTCAGCGGCCCCCCGGCGAGGATGAAGGGGTGGCGCTCGTCGCGCTCTTCGGCGAGCGGCGGGATGCCGGCGAGCTCGAGGGCTTGCACCAACCCGGCGAGCTCCAGCTCGTAGGCGACGCTCACCGCGACGATCGGATAGTCGGCGACCGGTCGCTCGCCCTCGTAGGTGAAGAGCGGCGTGCGGCTCTGGCGGAAGCGTTCGACGTCGTCCGGGAGAAAGGCCCGATGAGCGGCCCGACCCGGCGTCGTGTTCAGCTGCCGGTAGAGGCTCTGGTAGCCGAGCGAGGACATGCCCACCGCGTAGGGGCTCGGATAGAGCCACGCGACCGCTTCGGGGCCCTCACTGATGAGGGTCCCGCGCTCCTCGGTCATCCGCTGCCGGATCTCGTCCCGCAGCTCGCGCGCGCTGGCCATGGGCACGCTATAGCACTGGGGTCGGCGAAACGCCGGGTCAGCGCACGTTGTCGAAGAAGCGGTGCCAGCGGGCGGAGTCGCAGAAGTTCACGCCGCCGGGCTCGTCTTCACAGCTCAGGTAGATGAAGAGGGCCCGCCCCTTCACCCGCTCGATGGGTACCGCGCCGATGTGCGGGTTGGTCGAGTCGTTCGACCGGTCGCGATGGTCGCCGCGGACGTAGATGTGGCCCGGGGGGACGGTGACCGGTGGGCCCACGCGCTCGCCGTGGCCGCTGTCGCTGATGCGGAAGCTGCGACCGGCGACGGTCTCCTCGTAGACCATGCACTCGTCCATGTCCGAGAAGGGGTCCTCGAGCCGCTCGTCCTCCGCGCAGGGACCGACCTCCTCCCGAGGCACGCGCTCGCCGTTGCGGTAGAAGCCGTCCTCGCGCTGCTGCACGGTATCGCCGGGGACGCCCATGACTCGCTTGACGATGTCGACGTCGTCGAAGGGGCTGTGGACGATGACCACGTCGCCGAGCTCCGGCTCGCCCCAGGTCAGCACCGCCTCGTGAGTCTTGGGCAGGAAGAGCCCGTAGAGCATCTTGGCGACGACCACTCGGTCGCCGTTCAGCAGGGTGGGCTCCATGGAGGGGCCGTCGATCTCGAAGGCCTCGAAGAGCACGATGCGGATGAAGACCGCCAGGAGCACGGCGCCGCCGATGGTGCGGACGTTCGCCTTCACCCGGTCCCAGCCGGGCTCCTCGGTGGACTTGTCGTCCTTGCCCTTCTTGCCCTTCTTCTCGGTCTTGGCCGCGGCGCTCATCCGTGCACCGTCGGGCCGAGGGGGAGGGCGTGGGCGACCTCGGCTTCGCGCTCGGCGAGCCGCTCGAGTCGGCGCCGGGCCTCCGCCCCGAAGCGGGCCTCGGCGAGGCCACGGAAGAGCGTGAAGTGGCGAGCTTCCGCCGCCATCAGACCGCGATAGAAGGTGGCGAGCGCCTCGTCCTCGAGGCCGTCGGCGAGCACCTGGAAACGCTCGCAGGAGCGCGCCTCGATGAGCGCCGACACCAGCAGCCGGTCGAGGAGCGCCGGCGCCGCGCCGTCGGCCCGGGCGGCCTTGCGGAGGGCCACCACGTAGTCGTCCTTCTCCGGCCTCGACAGGGGGATCCCGCGGGCCTCCATGTGCTCCGAGACCTCCCGGAAGTGGGCGGTCTCCTCGCGGGCCAGCTTGCTCAGCGGCTCCACCAGCTCGGGGCATTCGCCGCCGAAGCGGCCGATCATGGACAGGGCGCTCTGGGCCGCCTTCAGCTCACAGTGGGCGTGGTCCGCCAGCAGCCCCGGGAGGTCGTCACGGGCCGCTTCGATCCATCGCGGGTCCGTGGGCTGGAGAAGGTGGAGCATGAGCCGAGCTGGACCCGGTCTAGTCGCCGGTTTCGGGGGGGTCAAGGGACTGGTCCGGCCCGGCAACCATCGAGGGGCCGCGAGCCTTCCATCGCCACCCGTGGCATGGTCGCCGGGTGCGCCTCCTCGCCTTCGACACCTCCAGCCAGCGGGCCTCGGCCGCCGTCGTGGACGGCGACACCGTGCTCGCGCGCCGGGAGGCGGAGGTGGCCCGCCACGGCAAGGCTCTGGAGCCGCTGCTGCGCGCCGTCTTGGCGGACGCCGGGTCGAGCCCGGAGGACCTCGCGGGGATCGCCGTCGGCCTCGGGCCCGGCTCCTTCACCGGCACCCGGATCGGCGTGGCGGCCGCCAAGGGCCTCGCCTTCGGCCTCGACGTGCCGTTGGTGGGCATCGGCTCCCTCGAGGTCCTCGCCGCCGGTGTGGGTGACGCCGGGCTCTGCGCTCCGCTGGTCGACGCCGGGCGGGGGCGGGTCTACGGGGCGCTCTACGAGCTCGGGCCCGAGGGGCCGCGAGCGGTGGTGGAGCCCTTCGACGAGCCACCGGCCGAGGCGCTCGAGCGGGTTCGGCGCGACGACCCGGTGCGGATCGTGGGCAACGGCGTCGCGCGCCACGAGGCCATCGGCGCGGTGGCCGAGGCGGCGGACGGCGAGCGCACCCCCGACGCGGTCGTGCTCGCGCGGCTGGCGCGGACGCGGCTGGCGGCCGGCGCGATCGCCGGCCCCGGGCTGGAGCCGATCTACGTGCGGCCGAGCGACGCGACGCTCCCGGCGCGCCCGCAGGCACCCTTCTCCGGGGGCTGATGCAGCCCCCGCCCCACTCCGGCAGAGCCGGAGACGGGGCCCCACCCCGACTCCGCTTCGCGGCCGCAGCTCCGTTGCGGCAGAGCACCGTCGACGAATCGACGGTGTCTCAGCCCTCGACCAAGCCTTCGTAGAGCATGCCGTGCAGGCGGGCGCTCCGCTCCCAGGAGGAGTCGATGCGCATCACCCGGACGCGNNGGCGCGCCGGACGGCGCCGAGCAGCTCTTCTTCGTCCTTGGCGCCGAAGAGGAAGCCGGTGCCCGACTCGAGGTTCGCGTCGCAGTCGACGATGGTGTCGGCCAGGGCTCCGATGCGCGGTGCGATGGGCACGGCGCCGTAGCGCTGGACGATCATCGCGTCGGTGGCGTCGGGGGCGTGGTCGGTGAGGATCAGCGCCAGGTCGGCGCCGGCGCGACCACGGTGATCGAGCTTGCCGCCCTCCTTGCCGTCGAGCGAGCGCGCCTTGAAGCGGTCCGGCCAGCGCTCCTGCAGATCGGCCAGGCCGTCGCGGACGCCCTCCGCGTCGGGGGCGCCGAGGGCGATGAGCTGGACGTCGTTGCGGAGGACCCGCGGGGCCACCTTCACGAAGCGGCGCCAGGCCTCCGGCTCGGTGCCCAGGACGGTCACGACGGGCACGTCGGCCTTCACCGGGACCTCGAGGCCGCGCTGCAGCTCCGCCTTGCAGCGGGTCTTGCCGCGCAGATCGACCGGGTCGAAGCGGGCCGGGAGCTCGGGATCGGTGAGCGGGTTCCAGGTCGCCTCGTCGACGCCGTTGGCGATCGAGCGGATCTCGCGGTTGCCGATGTTGTCGCCGAGGCTCTCGGCGAGGGTCTTGGCGACGCTCGGCGAGCCCACGGTGATCACCTCGGCGCGACGGGCGCCCGCGGCGAGCACGCCCTCGGCGCCGACGCCGGGGACGATGCCGCCCTTGAGCGACGGGCCGTCGGCGCGGGGGTCGTGGACGGTCAGCACCGAAGGAAGGCCCACGCCGGCCTCGCTCGCGGCGGCGAGGGACGCGGCGCCGAGCCAACCGTGGGCGTGGACGACCTCCCAACTGGGCTCGTTCTTGTCGAGGAGCGCGGCGACCGCGCGGGCGAAGACACCGGCGCGCAGGGCCACCTCGTCGTCCGAACCGGCGTTCAGGCCGGGGACGGAGTGGAAGAGCTCCTCGTGGCCGATGAAGATCACCTCCACGCCGGAGACGGTGCGGCCGTTCCACTGCTCGCAGGCGTACTCCTTTCCGTCCACCTCGAAGGTGAGCTTGGTGAGCCGACGGGCGAGGGAGTGCTTGGCGGGATCGATGCCTTCGAAGAGCGGCAGGATCACGCTGACCTCGTGGTCGAGGGAGCGGAGGGCCTTCGGAAGCGCACCGGTCACCTGGGCGACCGTTCCGCGACCGACGAAGGGGTCCATCTCGTGGGTGATGAGGACGATGTTCATGGGCGGCCCGACCTTAGTCGCCCCGGCCTACGGTTGCCAGCCGACCCCTTGCCAGCCGGCTCGGCCGGCCCGAAACCTGCGGCATGGCCGACCGAAGCGTAGCGATCACCGGGGCGACCGGGCTCATCGGGAGCGCGCTGAGCGCCCACCTCCGCGAGCAAGGGTGGCGCGTCCGGGGGATCTCTCGAAGTGGGGGCGAGGCGATCCGCTGGGACCCCGCCGCGGGCGAGCTCGACGCGAGCGCGCTCGAGGGCCTCGACGCGGTCGTCCACTTGGCTGGTGAGAGCGTCGCCGGACGGTGGAGCGAGGAGAAGAAGCGGCGGATCATGGAGTCCCGGGTGAAGGGCACCACCCTCATCGCGCGGACGCTCGCCGGGCTCGAGCGGCCCCCGCGCGTGCTCGTCTCCGCCTCGGCGAGCGGCTACTACGGCGACCGCGGCGACGCGCGCCTCACCGAGGACGCCCACGCGGGCGAGGGCTTCCTGGCGGAGGTCGCCGTGGCCTGGGAGGCCAGCGCCGCTCCGGCTGCGGCGGCGGGCATCCGGGTCGTCCACCCGCGCATCGGTGTCGTGCTCAGTGGCGAGGGCGGTGCGCTCTCGGCCATGAAGATCCCCTTCAAGATGGGCGTCGGCGGCAAGATCGGCAGCGGCGAGCAGCTCATGCCCTGGGTGCACATCGAGGACGTGGTGCGGATGATCGCCTTCGCCATCGAGCACGACGAGCTCAGCGGGCCCTTCAACGCCGTCGCGCCGGAGCCGGTGACCAACGCCGCCTTCACCAAGGCCCTCGGCAAGGTGCTCTCGCGGCCGACCTTCGTGCCGCTTCCGGGGGGCGTGGCCAAGCTCGCCATGGGCGAGGCCGCCGACGAGATGCTGCTCTTCTCCGTCGGCGCGGTGCCCGCGGTGCTGCAGAGCCTGGGATTCGAATGGCACTACCCGGACCTGAGCGCGGCGCTCCAGGCCGCCCTCGGCTGAGTCGTCCCCCCACTCCGCGCCGGTAGAGGGTGCGCCGGGGGGCCGAGCGACTATGCTCGCCGACGTGAGCCGTCCCACTCTCATCGCCGGCCTCGTGGTCATCGCCGTTTTGGGCGGTGGCTTCTTCGCGTGGAGCGCCTACACCACCGCCGAGGAGGAGCAGGCGGCCGCCCGTCGCGAGAGCCGTCGGGAGGCGCGGGAACGAGAGCGCGAGCGGGAGCTCGAGGAGCTCGCCGAGGACCTGCGGGAGGCCTCCCGGGATCAGTTCCCGCCTCCGCTCGAGGAGCTCGCGCTGGGCATCAGCGAGGAAGAGCTCCGCTCGCTGCGACCGAACATCCAGCCGAAGGACGAGGAGCGGCCCGGCGTTTGGTTCGAGGAGCGCCTCGGCAACGGCGCGCAGGCCATCTACGCCATCGGCGACGAGAGCGGTCGCCTCGGCCAGGTGCAGGTGCTCAGCATGGTGCCGCCCGAGGGGATCCCGCCGCACCTGACGGCGCTGGTCGAGCGCTACGGCAGCCCCACCGGCGCCTGGCACTGCCCCGCGGCGAGCCCCGCGGGCGTGCCCACCCGGCGCTTCACCTGGCGGATGGATCAGATCGCCATCCAGGACGTGATCCTGGTGCATCCCGGCGGGGTCTCGCTGACGCTCTACATCGCGCCCGCCGAGGTGATCGGCCAGTCCCTGCAGCTCAGCCGCTGCCGCCCGGTGGAGAACCGCGAAGAGATGGTGAACCTCCCGGTCGCCACCCAGGAGCAGCTCGGCGAGCCCTGAGGCCTACCCAGGAGCGCGCGTGGTCGTTTAGCATCGGCCCATGACGCGTCTCGCCCTGATCCTCGCCCTCGCGTTCCCCCTCGCCATCGGCTGCGAAGAGGAGGAGCCCGCCGAACCGGAAGCCACGGAGGAAGCGGAGGAGCCGCCGCCGGAGGAGCCCGAGGAGCCGGAAGAGCCCGAGGGGCCGACCTGGGACGGTCCGCCGCTGGCCTGCGCGCGGGCGGTGGTCGTCGCCTGGGAGGGCGCTCCGCACGCCGCCGATTCGGTCACGCGGACCAAGGAAGAGGCCGCGGCGCGGGCGGCCGAGCTCCTCGAGCGGGTGGCCGGCGGCGAGTCGATCGCCGACGTGGCCCGCGCCGAATCGGACGCCTCCTCGAGCGGTCCGCGCGGCGGTCTGCTCGGCACCTACACCGCCGAGGACTGGCCGGGCGCCCACGAGGTGCTCAGCGAGCCGGTCTTCGGTCTCGAGGTCGGTGAGCGCACCGGCGTGATCGAGGCGCCCTACGGCTACGTCTTCGCCGAGCGCTGCGAGGTGGAGCTCATCCACACGCGCCACATCCTGATCCGCTACGCCGGCGCCAAGAGCGCCCCCGACGACATCGAGCGCACCGAGGAAGAGGCCCGCGCGCTCGCCGAGTCCATCCGGGCGGAGATCGAGGGCGGCGCCGACTTCGCCGAGGTCGCCCGCGACAAGTCCGAGGACGGCTCCGCCGAGCGCGGCGGCGACGTGGGCACGGTCGGCCGGGGTCTGCTGGCGCCGGAGTACGAGGCCGCCGCCTTCGCGGTCGCGCCCGGCGAGCTCACCCCCGTCGTCCAGACCGACTACGGCTTCCACGTCGTCGAGCGCGTCGAGTAGCGGGCGCGTCAGAGCTGCGCCGAGAGGCGCCGAACGGCGCAGAGCGCGTCCGCGGCACTCGCGAAGCGTGCGCTAGGCTCCTTGGCCAGCAGGCGCCCGAGCAGCGCGTCGACGGACGCGGGGAGCTCCGGCCGGGCCGAGCTCGGGCTCGCGTGGGCCACGGACGTGATCTCGTAGAGGAGACCCGGGAGGTGCTCCGCGAGGAAGGGGGTCTCTCCGGTCAGGAGCTCGAAAAGAACCACTCCCGCCGCCCACAGGTCCGCGGGCTCCCGCACCTCGTCCGGGTCGAGGATCTGTTCGGGCGCGAGGTAGTGGGGCGTCCCGATCAGCTTGCCCTGGCTGGTGATGGATGCCGGCGCGTCCGGGGAGAGGAGCTTGGCGACGCCGAAGTCGAGGATGCGCACCGAGATGGGCTCGTCCGGGAGGACGTCCTCCACGAAGAGGTTGTCGGGCTTGATGTCCCGGTGGACGACGCCGGCGGCGTGAGCAGCGGCGAGCCCTTCGAGCACCTGCTCGATGATCGCGAGAGCCTCGTCGAGGGGCAGGGGCCCGCGCTGCGTCAGCTCCTGCGCGAGGGAGCGTCCCTCGAGAAGCTCGAGCGCCAAGAAGGGGCTCCCGTCCTCGAGCTCGCCGGCGGCGTGGTGCCGGACGATCCGAGGATGGTCGAGGCGCTCGGTGGTCGTGCCCTCCCGCAGGAAGCGCCGCAGCGCGTGGTCGTCGGTGATCCGCGAGCGCCGCATGACCTTGATGGCCACCAAGCGCCCCTCGACCACGTCGATGGCCTCGTAGACGGCGCCCATGCCGCCGCAGCCGAGCACGTCGAAGATCCGATAGCGCTCGCCGACCAGGGTGCCGAGCAGCTCGAAGACGTCCCGGACCTCGCTGGTGGCTTCGCCCAGGCAATCGATCGGGGTGATGGTCCGGCCCGCGATGGGACAGCGGCGCTCGTCGGCGCCGTGCGGCAAGTTGCAGTGCTCGCAGCGCACGAAGCGCGCGACCCCGTCGTACTCGGGCTGGACCCGCACCTGCGAGCTCTCCTGCGCTACCCCATCACTCGGTACCCACGCCGTATCGGCCATCGTTCCTCCTGCACCAGCCACCACCCGGCCGGTGCTGGAGGAAAGAGCACGTCCCGTACCAACGCGTTTCCACCGCGAATTGCCGGCGTCACATGCCAGTGGCGTGCATCGGCTTGCACAGTCGCGCAGCCGGGTCCCGCCCGTTGCGCAACCCTCCGCGCAACGATCGTCCCGCGAATTCCCGCCGACCGGCCGCCATGCCGAGCTCCGGTGGCTGCTCGACGGCTTTGGTGTCCGCGGAGCTCGTCAGCGGCCGGGCATGGGGGCGCGGCCAGCGGGGGAGCCACTGATGCGGCCGCCGAAGGTGCCGCTGATGCGGAACTGGAAGGCGCCATCGGGCGTCTTCGCCGCCCCGGCGCGGCGGTTGTTGTCGATGAGCATGAACATCCCGCGGGTACGGTCGTTCCGCTCCTTGTAGGAGTCCTTGATGTTCGCGCGGAGCATCAGGTCGAGCCGTGACATCGGCAGCGGCTGCAGGAGGCGGATCGAGCCGGCTCCGTCGAGATCGATGTCCGGACCGCGTCCCTCGAGACGCTCGATGTTCGCGCTTCCATCCTCGACCGCCGCGTAGAACTCGACGTTGCCGGCGTCGAGACGCTCGACGGTCAGCCCGTCGCCGGGGATGCCCTCGATCTGCACCTTCGTGCTGCCGTCGCCGAGGGCGAGGCCCTCGATGGAGAGGTCGATGATGCCGGTGGTGTCCGCGGCCTCTTCGGCGACGACCAGGTCGATCTCCCCGCTCATGTTGCCGGTCACCGGCAGTCCGAGCATGCCGCGGAGCACACCGACCCGGCGGAGCTTCACGTCCTCGATCTCGGCCTCGATCTCGGTCGTCGTTCCGTCCTGAGCGAAGCTGCCGGAGATGTCCCCGCCCGCGACGGCGACGTCGAAGTCGATGGACACGGTTCCGAAGAGGAGCGAGAGCACGCCGACGGAGATGTTCGCCTCCTCGACGGTCACGTCGACCGGCCGTTCATCCGGCGTCTCCGGCAGCTTCACCAATCGCACGCCGGTCGCCGAGAGGCCGGTCAGCCCCGACGGACCGAGGTCGACGATCTCGAGCTCCCAGCCGGAGGGAACGAGGCGTCCACCGCGTTCGCTGTACTCGACCTTCTCGATGATGAAGCGCTTCGCCCGCTCGTAGGGGAAGGTCCAATAGGAGAAGAGCACGAAGCAGAAGATGAAGAAGAGCGGGTAGCCGATCCACTTGCCCACCTTCTTGGCGACCGGACCCAGCTTCTCGCCGAGCCATTCCAGTCGATCACGCAGTTGTTCCTTGAAGTCACTCATGGCGGAGAGGGCGGTCCTGCGCGGCCGCGCTGCTTGGAGTGGCGCTCATCGTTCTCTTCGTCCTCGCCGGCGTCGGGCACCGCGCGGTCGAAGGTGATGACGCCGAGCTCGACGTTGTAGTTCTGGCCGCGACGGTAGTTCTCGATCTGCAGCCGATTCACGGCGACGGGATAGCGGCTGTTCTCGATGGAGGTGACCATCTTGATCACCGGGCGCAGCTCCACGTTGGGCATCGACGCGCGCACCGCCCGGCGGCGGAACTCGCCGAAGACCTGCTCCGGTTGGTCGGTGACCTCTCGGAGGCGCACGTTCTGCTGGTTCGCCTCGTTCTCCACGAAGCTGCCGAGGGGCGGCGTGGGTGTCCCGTAGCGGGCCATCGCCGCCTCGCGCTCCGCTTCTCGGCGAGCGAGCTCGCCGCGGGCGTCCTGGATCTCCGAGAGCACGTCGGCGATCTGCTCGTTCTCGGTCTCGATGTCCGAGATGGAGGCGGAGATCAGGTAGAGCGGCAGCACCACCAGGATGCCGACGAAGACCGCGCCGAGGATCGTGAGCAGCTTCCGCTCGCGCTCGTTGAGCTCCGAGATCTGCTGCCGAAGGGAATCAAGAGCGGCCACGGCGTCTCCCTCCTCGTTCGTCATCCGGGGTGAGCGGCTCGTCGTTCGGGCACTGGATCTGCACCTCGAGCCGATAGTTGAGCCCCTCGTTGCCAGGGCCCGGCGACGTCGGTCCGGGGTCGACCTCGGTGAAGCACTCGTGCTCCTCGAGCTTGGCCACGATGGTGTCGCGCTCGGCGATCGAGGCGACCGTTCCCTGCAGCTCGAAGCGACCCTCGCGAGCGATGTCGTCGATCTCGATGTCCAGCCGCCGAGTGTCGTGGGTGATCTCCGGCGGAATGGCCTTCGTCACTGCGTCGAGCACGTCGAAGGCGGTCATCGTCGGGAGCGGATCGATGACGTTGGTCCCGCCCTCGAGGAGCTCCCGGGCCTGCTCGGCGCTTCGGGTCTCCTCGTCGAAGAGCTCCTCGGTCACCGCCGCGAGCCGGTCGCGCAGCTCTTCCTGCTCGTCGCCCAGCACCGACCAGCGTGCCCAGGTGGCGAAGACGAAGCTCAGGAAAATCGCCGCCGCGCAGATGGCGAGCATGCGCCCGTGCGTGCGGAGCAGCCCCATCGAGCGGCGCTTGGCGAACTCGCCCTTCCGCAGGTCGATGCGCTTGCCCTTGATGACCGCATGGCCGGCCAGGCCGGCGGCGCGCGCGAAGCGGGGACGATCGAATTCGCTCGCGCCCTCCGCCTCCGGCATGGGCAGCGATTCGAGCGGGACCCCGTCCAGGACGTTCTCCGAGAGGAAGGGGCCGAGGGAGCCGGCCTGGCGAACGCCGTCGCCGCAGAGGAAGGCACGCTCGATGGGTCGGCCGCCGCTGGCCCGGTACGCGCCGAGCGAACGCTTGAAGGCGCCGATGACCTGCAGCTTCTTGCGCGGGTCGACGAGCTCTTCCTCGCCCATCGCCATGCTTCGCGCGTAGGTGCAGATGCCGTCCTCGAGGATGCAGAGCTCGGTGTTCGTCTCCTCGACCTCGACGATGAGGAAGGGGCCGCCCTCCGCGAGGGTGGGCGTGAGCGGGGCGAGGCCGTCGAGGGCGGCCGCGCCGACCGGGAGCATCAGCGGATCGACGCCGACCGCCTTCAGCTCTCGGAGTCGGTGGGCGACCGTGGTCTTCGGCACGGCGGTGGCGAGCACTCGGACCGTCGGACCGTCGCTGCCGATGACCTGGTGGTCGACGACCGTCTCCTCGATGTCGAAGGGCACCAGGTCGTCGAGCTGGAAGGGGAGCACCTCGGCGAGCTTCCCGGCCTTCTTCGCCACGCCGGCGGGGAGCTCGAGAATCCGGAGCGAGGCTTCCTTGCCGTCGAGACCGGCGACCACCTGGTCGGGCGGCGGGCTGATCTGCGCGACGATCGCTTCGATGGCGCGACGCCGTGCTCGCTCCTCGGGGGTGAGATCGTCGACGGGGGCTTCCGTCGGCTCCCCGTCCGGCTCCGACTGCGGAGCTTCTTCCGGCTCGAGGGCGTCGGCGAGGCCGGCGCCTTCGAGGTCGAGCCGCGGGGCGCGTTGAGCCTCCGGCGGCGGGGGCGGCGGCCCGCCCATCGGCCCGAGCGGTTGCTCGCCGGCGAGCGGGGTCGCCGGTCCGCCGGGAGTCTCGGGGCCCTGGGCGGGGGTGCCGAAGTCCTGCGTGGCACCGAAGCCCGGCGCGGTGCCGGAGCCCTCCGGGGCACCGAAGGCGCCGGCGGGCGGCGCGTCGGGCGTCGCCGGCGGGACGCCCGGTCCACCTTGCGGTCCGGGGGCCGGATCCGGAGGCGCGGGGGGCGCCGGCTCCTCGCCGACGACGATGGGCGCCTCGAGGTAGCGGAGCGGCTCCACGCGGCCGAACGACGAACGCACGAGCACCGCGCGCACCGCGTGCGTGTCGATGTCGAGTCCGAGGATGCGAGCCATGGTCTAGAGAATCAGTCCGAGGTTGGGGTGAGTGAGGAAGGGGCTGGGGGTCAACCCCTCACTCGATGCGGTAGTAGTGGTAGATGCCGAGGCCCGGCATGCCGCCGGCGTTGGGCGGCGGTGGCGTCCAGAGCTCGTGGAAGTTCATGACCGTGTTCAGTCGCACGCGCCCGCGATAACCGCCCTCGCAGAAGCCTTCTTCCTCGTTGTAGTAGCGGCAGCCGGCCAGGCCGGTGACGTCGACGGTGAGGATGCGGGCCGCGGTCACGAAGGAGTTGTCGATCTCCGTCCGCCGGGCCGCGGGGATGGTCACTGGCGTGAAGAGCAGCGGGTTGTCCGGGCCGAGGAACCCCTGGAGCATCGGGTAGAGATCCCGCGGCCCGCCGCGGCCCTCGACGAAGGTGAGGAAGTCGCTGACGCGGGTGAAGAAGGGCACCGGGATGAGCGAGCGGACGGTGTTCAGCAGCTGCACGAAGGACGCCGCCTGCGTCGGGTTGGTGCACAGCGGTTGCGACTCGATGTAGCTGCAGAGGCGAGCGAGGAGCACCTCCGGCGGCGCCTCGTTCGGGTTCACCGCGCCCGACCCGTAGATGGTCACGATGCGCGCGGCCGGGTCGTCCGGCTCCGGCTCGACGAAGGTGGCGTAGAAGTCGTCGCCGACGCCGCGGACGAGCCGGATCTCCTCGAGGGAGTCGAAGGGCGCGTTCTTCGGATCGTAGGGATCGTCGAGGCGCCGGTAGAGATCCTCCTCGCTGCCACCGGTCTCGACCGTCGAGCGGCCGGGGTCGAAGACGGTGCGATCGGTGTCGAAGTCCCACCAATCGATCAGACTCGAGACCACGTCGAGACGGCTGGTGAGCTGACCGTCCCGGTCCAGGTTCTGGAAGAGCGGGTCGTAGGGGCTCGGCGATTGGTAGCCGCCCATCATGGCGAAGAGCTGCATCGAGATGGAGCGCCGCGCCGTGTCGCCGGTGAAGTTCAGCGGGGCGTTGACGTTGATCTTGGAGTTCTCCGCGAAGGAGATGATCTCGCACTTCGCGTCGGTGTCGCCCAGTCCGTCGGCGGCCCGGAAGTCGATGCCCGTGTTCATCCGCTGCGTCGCCTCGTAGTCGCAGAAGGGACGCAACAGGTCGTCGGCCATCGTCCAGACCGGGAGCTGGGGCGGCGGTCGACCGACCAGCGCCTGGTAGAAGGGCGTGACCACCTGACGGATCGCCGGCTCCTTGGCGACCAGCAGCCGGGTCAGGTTCAGGCCGCTCTTGGCCATGTACTCGGCCTTCACCCGGTCGCGGTTGGTGACCGAGATGGCGTAGGCGGTGGAGGTGCTCTCGTGCATGTCCGCGAGCACGACCGTCAGGATGGCGATCGCGGTCACCGCCATCACCAGCGCGATGCCCTTCTGCCGCGGGTCCTTCCGTCGCGTGCGACGCCGCGTCCGGCTCGGAGAGCCGGCGAGGCGAACGCGCTGCGATGTGCGGGTGCGGATCATGGGTCAGCGACTGATGTAGATCGCGTGGTTGAGGGCGTGGGTGATCGGGATGTTCGCGCGGGTGCCGAAGGTCAGCTCGGCGCCGCGGCGGCGGGGGTGCGGAACGGTGAGGACGATCTTCACCTGCGTCGGCAGCCGGTTGGGCTGGCCGGTGGCCTGGGTCGAGTCCCAGTTGCGGACCCACTGGTTGGTGAGCGGGTCGTAGTACTCGAGGTCGAGCCCCTCGACGTCCTCGACGAGGATCTGCACCCGGCCGCCTTCCTGCGGATCGTCGTCGATGCGATTCTGCTCCCGGCGGGCGAGCACCCGGATGGACGAGTCGTCCGGGTGGCCGGTGATGAAATAGCTGAGCTCGTTCTGGTCGCTCTCGTGCGCGTCCGTGATCAGCCGCTGATGGGAGAAGCTGGTGAAGTCGATGCGATCGCGGGCGCCGCGGTCCTTGCCGACGAAGCAGGTCTGTGCCGTCTGCAGCGACGGGCTCGGGTTCATGTGCACCGAGATGAAGGCCATGTGCAGCTCCCGCTGCATGCGGTCGAGGGCGGCGAAGATCATGTGGTTGCGGTCGACGTTCCCCTCGACGCGCTGCTTGTTCTTCAGCGTCTGGTCGTAGCCGCCCCAGACCAGGGCGCTGACGATCGAGAGGATCGCGATGGCGACCATCGCCTCGACGAGGGTCACACCGGCTTGGTGGCGCCGCCTCACAGGTTCGTCCTCGGGTCGGCCGGGGGCTGCTCGGCGACGATGTACTGGACGACGTCGAAGCTCATCTCCCGGCGGTGGTGGGCCCAGTTCACGGTCACCGTCGCGCGGCGGACCTGCTCTTCGATGCTCGGCTTGAGGACGGGGAAGGCGATGCCGATGGCCATCTCCGCCATCGCGTCCTGGCCGCCGCCGGCGCCGCCGAGGGGCGACGCGCCGGAGAGCATCCCGTCGAGCACGCCCGTCTGGGAGCCGCTGTCGCTCAGCAGGCCGCCTTCGCCTTCTTCGCCTTCTTCGCCCGCGAGCGCCCCGTCGGGCAGGACGACGCGGTCCACGGCCCAGTCGCAGCTGAAGCCGTCCACCTCGGCGCCGGCGCAGCACTCGTCGCTGCCCTGCGCGTCCACGGCGGGGAGCCCCTGGTTGGCGATCTCCTCCTCGATCTCGCCCATCTTGCAGCGGGCGAGGAGGGTCGCGACGTTGTAGCCCTGCGCCGTGGTCCCCGCGTCGATGGACTGGACCTCGGAGGCGAAGATCGCCGTCATCCCGATGGCCAGGATGGCCACCGCGATCATCACCTCGAGGAGCGTGAAGCCGAGCTGCCGCTGCCGCCTCTTCATCCGGGGTCCCTCAGGTCTTCTTCGGTGAGCTCCTCCGGCTCGACGGCGTGCGGAAAGATCTCCGCGTGGCCGGTGAGCGGGTGGATCTCCACGCTGTAGACCCGCCGGTCACGGTTCTCGAGCTGCACGACCGCGTGCTCGGTCTGGCCGCCGGGAAAGAAGTAGATGTAGCCCTTGCCGGACTCTCGCGGGTCGACCTCGTGGGGCGTGAAGAGGCGCGCGATCATCACGCCCTCGAGGGGTCGGGGCTGATAGCGTTCGAGCGCCTCTCCCTCGTCGTTCGAGATCGGTCCGAAGGGCGAGCGACCGATGGAGGCCTCGATCGCCGATTCNNCGCGTTCGACCAGGGGTCGTCGGCGCCGTCCTCGTCATCGCCTTCGTCTTCGTCGGACCAGTGCTGGTCGGTGTCACGCAGGGTGATCCGGCCGTGCGCTTCCTCGAAGCCCATGGTGCCCTGCTCGAAGTCGAGGACGATGCGCACCGTCTTTCCGTGGGTGATCGCCCGGTGGTAGGCGAACTTCGCCCCGGCGGAGATCTTCACGCAGCTGCTGCGGAGCTTCGAACGGCCGAGCGCGCCGAGCCCCATGGTCAGCGCGCCGACGGCCAGCGCCATGATCACGATGACGATCATCATCTCGATGATCGAAAATGCTCCGAGCGAACGTCGGCGGTGGCGCCGTAGGGGCGCGCGAGCCGTCGTTCGTTGGAGCAGGGTGGTCATGGGCGGGCGGGCTCAGCTCACTGGATGTCGTCTTCGGTGCCGAACTGCTTGTCGGGGCCCGCGGAGGTCACGGTGATGCGGGTGCCGGCGCACTCGATGTCGAAGTCGCCTTCCCACGCATCGGTGGTCGACTTGTCCTCGTCGAGGTAGCCACCTTCGATCAGGTCATCGATGCTCGGGCAGCCGCCGGCGGGGTTCTCGGCCAGGAACATCGTGGTCGCGCCACGAACGGCCTGGACACCGATCTCCGTGTCCTTGATCCGCGACTTCTCGAGCTGCGGGAGCACGGCGACGCCGACCGCGGTGGCGATCAGGGCCATGATGATGACGACGATCATGATCTCGACGAGGGTCATGCCCTCGGCGCCATGCCGGCGGATCCGGCGGTGGAGCTTGCGGTAGTTGGTGGTCATGTCTTGCCTCTCGTGCCCGGGCTTCACCGGGCCGTGATTCGTGTGCTTCATTGGATGTTGTCGGCTTCCAGGAAGGAGCCGCTCGGTCCGGCGGAGACCACGTCGGCCCCGTCGGGATCGCCCTTCGCCGGGCACCGCACGTAGAGCACGCGCCCCCAGCCATCGCGCGGCTTCCGCCGCAGGTAGCGCGAGCGCGAGCGCGGCGGGTGCAGCAGCTCGTTCGTCGAGCGCGGACAGCGCCCGACCTCCGCGCGGAACGCGCTCACCGCCCGCTGCGTCTCCCAGATCGCCAGCCGGGTCTGGCGCACCTTCGCCCGCCGGTCCGCCGAGCTCCAGAAGAGCGAGCCGATCCACAGCAGGAGGAGCGCCACCAGCGCCACCTTCCAGCGCGGGCCCGCGAGGAGCTGACGCCAGAAGCTGCCGCGCTCCTCCCAGGGGAGAGCGACGCTCGAGCGCCGTCGGGGCTTTCTGCGTTTGCTCTGGGCCATCGCTCACCCGACGAACTCGTTGATCTGGAGGAGGGGCATCAGGATCGAGAACGCGATCACGCCGCTGATGCCGCCCATGAAGACGATGATCAGCGGCTCGAGGAGGCTGGTCATCGTCTGCACGTTGATGTCCACCTGCTGGTCGTAGGCGGCGGCCACGTGCTCGAGCATCTCCTCGAGCTGACCGGAGCGTTCACCGATGGCGATCATGTGGGTCACGATCGGCGGGAAGCGGCCGCTCGCCTTGAGCGGCTTGCTGAGCCCGTCACCCTCACGGACGTTTTCGCGCGCCTCGCTGATCACCCGCATCAGCTCTCGGTTGCCGAGCACCTTCTTGGTGATGTCCATCGCCTGGAGCACGGGCACGCCGCTCTTGAGCAGCGTCGCCAGCGTTCGCGCGAAGCGGGACACGGCGATCATCAGCAGGAGCTTGCCGAGCACGGGGATCTTGAGCAGGAAGATGTCCCACTTCATCGCTCCCTCTTCGGTGGCCTTCCAGCGGCGGAAGCCATAGATGCCGGCGCCGACGAGCGCGCCGATGAGCCACCAGTAGTCGATGAGCACCTCGCTGCTCCACTTGAGCGTGCGGGTGTACCAGGGGAGGGCCTCGCCGAAGTCGTCGAAGATGGCGGTCACCTTCGGCACGACGACGGTCATCATCACCAGCACGATGCCGAGGCCCATGATCGCCATGAACGCCGGATAGGCGAGGGCGCTCGTCACCTTGCCCTTGAGCTTCGCCTGGGCGTCGAGGAACTCCGCCAAGCGCTGCAGCACCACCTCGAGCGTGCCCGAGGCCTCGCCGGCGGCGACCATGTTCACGTAGAGGTTGGAGAAGATCTTCGGGTGCGCCTTGAGCGCGTCGGCGAGGCTGGTGCCCTCGTTGACCTTGTCGCGCACGTCGGTGAAGGCGGCCTTCAGCTCCGGCTGCTCCAGCTGGTCGATGAGCGCGGTGAGAGCTTCGACGAGCGGGATGCCCGCCTTGAGCAGGACCGCGAGCTGCTGAGTGCTGATCGCGATGTGCAGGATCGAGACGCGCCGGAAGAAGCGCTTCAGGTCGATCTCGCGGGCGCTCTTCTTCGCCGCCTCGGTGTGCTCGAGGACCTCGGTCACCAGCACGCCGTCGCGCTTCAGCAGGTTCCGAAGCGCGCGCGGGGACTCCGCGTCGCGCACGCCCTTGACGTTGCGACCGGAGGCGTCGATGCCCTTGTAGGCGAAGACCGCCATCGTTCAGCCCCGTTCCCTCACTCCGCGGCCTCCATCTCGGTGGCCTGCGTCGCGGCGAGGACGTCTTCGACGCTGGTCACGCCGGCGATCACCTGGCGGGCGCCGTCTTCGCGCAGCGAGCGCATGCCGCGCTCGCGGGCGATCCGCTGGATGGTCTTGCTGTCCGAGTTGGCGAGGATCGCCTTCCGGACCGGCTGGTCGATCATCATCAGCTCGAAGATGCCCATCCGGCCCCGATAGCCGGTCTGGCCACACTCGTCGCAGCCGACCGGCTTGTAGAAGATCGGCATGTCCCCATCCGCCTCGAGGTGGGCGAAGTGCGGGTTGCGCTGCTCACCGATGGTCGGCGCGGAGCGGATCGAGGTCTCTTCCAGATCCTCGAGGTCGAGCTCTTGCTCTTCGTCGCCAGCGGGCGGCGGCTCGGAGCTGCGGCCCATGACGGTGGTCGCCGCGACCCGCCGCAGCTCGGCGAGGGTCTCGTCGACCCGGCTCATGTCGAGGCCGAGCTCGATCAGCTGTTGCTCGGTCGCCCGGTAGGGCTGGCGGCAGTGCAGGCAGAGGCGGCGCACCAGCCGCTGGGCGAGGACGCCGAGCACCGACGAGGAGATCTGGAAGGGCTCGACGCCCATCTCGGTCATTCGGGTGATCGCGCCGGGGGCGTCGTTGGTGTGGAGCGTGGAGAGCACCAGGTGACCGGTGAGCGACGCCTGGATCGCGATCTCGGCGGTCTCGAGGTCGCGAATCTCACCGACCATGATCACGTCCGGATCCTGGCGCAGGAAGGCTCGCAGCGCGGAGGCGAAGGTCAGCCCGATCTTCGGCTGCACGTGCAGCTGGCCGATGCCCTGCAGCTCGTACTCGACCGGATCCTCGGCGGTGAGGATGTTCTTGTCCGGCGTGTTGATCTGGTTGAGGCACGCGTAGAGCGTGGTCGTCTTGCCGGAGCCGGTCGGACCGGTGACGAGGATGATCCCGTTCGGTCGCTGGATCATGTGCTCGAGCAGGTCGAGCTCGCGCCGGGCGAAGCCCAGGTCGACCAGGTCCAACATGATGTTGGCCTTGTCGAGGAGACGCATGACGACGCGCTCGCCCTTGGCCGTCGGGATGGTCGAGACGCGGACGTCGACGACCTTGCCGGCGATCTTCTTGGTGATGCGGCCGTCCTGCGGGAGGCGCTTCTCGGCGATGTTCAGCCCCGCCTCGATCTTCACGCGGGCGACGATGCTCGAGAGGTTCCCCTTGTGGGCCTCCTTGCGCTGCACCAGCCGGCCATCGATGCGGAAGCGGACGACGACCTTGTCGTCCGTCGGCTCGATGTGGATGTCCGAGGCCCGGTCCTTCACCGCGCGATAGAAGAGGTTGTTGACCCATCGGATGACCGGCGCCTCGTCGGTCATGTCGATGAGGTCCTGCAGCTCCTCGACCTCTTCGCCGTCCTTCGCCTCCTGCAGCGAGGCCTCTTCCTTGCGCTGGTAGACGGTGTTGATGACGTCGTCGATCGCCTCGCGGGTCGCGGCGCGGGCCTCGATGGGCCGGCCGAGGAGCGCGCGCAGATCGTCGAGAGGGAAGGGATCGAGGGGGTCGGCGATCGCCACGTAGACCGCGTGCTCGTCCTGATCGTAGGCGAGCACGTGGTGCTGGCGCGCGAAGTTGATGGGCACCAGGTCGACGAGCTCGTCGGGCACCGCCTCGGCGTCGATGGACTCGAGGAAGGGCATGCCCGTCTCTTCGGCGAGCGCGCGCAGGAGCGGCTCCTCTTCGACCGCGCGGGTGGCGAGGAGCACGTCGATGAGCTCGAGGCCCTTCTCCTCCGCCATGTCCAGCGCGCCCTGGAGCACTTCCTCGTCGAGGAGGTCGCGCTCGAGGAGCACCTGGCCGAGGTAGGAGGCGCTCATTACTCGACCTCCGGCTCCGGCTCGCCGGTGGGGACGGACTCCGGCAGCCCGGTCACGTCACCCTCGACTTCTACTTCCACTTCCATCTCTTCGCCCTCGGGCCCGATGATGACCTCGCCGTTGGAGACCTCACCGGGCTCGCGCTCGTAGATGCCGACCGGCGGCCGGGGAACGTGCTCGCGCGGCGGCTCCGCGGCGAGCGCCTCGGCGAGCGCGGCCTCGGCCTCGAGCTCGGCCATCTCGTTGAACATCTCGAGCAGCAGGCCCCGAGTGCGGCTGTAGTCGGTCGGCGGCTCGTACTCGTGGTCGCCGAAGACGAAGTAGCGGTCCAGGAACTCCTGCCGCTCGCGCATCTTGCGCTCGAAGATGGCGCGCAGGTCGCGCATGTCGCGGATGATGTAGGGCGTCAGGAAGAGCAGCAGGTTGGTCTTCTGCCGGGTCGTCGTCTGGCGCCGGAAGAGCGCGCCGAGCAGCGGGATGTCACCGAGGATCGGCACCTTGGTCTCGCTCCGGTTCACCGACTCGCGCATCAGGCCGCCGATGACGACCGTCTGCTGGTCGCGGACCATGACCTCGGTCTTCGCCGTGCGGCGGTTGATGGGCACGACGCCCAGGTCACCCTGCGCGGCGCCGACCTCGGAGATCTCCTCTTCGATCTCCAGCCGGACCTCGTCGTGCTCGTTGATGTGGGGCGTGACGCGGATGATCGTACCGACGTCCTGCCGGGGCACGCCGAAGCCGCCACCGCCGGCGAGGCCACCGAGGGCGCCGAGGCCGCCGGCGGCTCCCTGCTGACCGGTCTGGCCGGCGAGGCCGGCGAGGCCGCCGAGGCCGCCGAGCCCGCCGAGGGCGCCGGGCGCGAGTCCGCTGGTCTGGAGAGGCACGTTCTGCCCAACGTTGATTTCCGCCTCGACATTGTCCATGGCGATCAGGTGCGGCGTCGACAGAACGTTGGCGTCACCGCTGGTGGCCAGGGCGTTGAGGACCACGCCGAAGCCGGGGATCGAGATGCCGACGTCCTGCAGCGACCCTTCGATCTCCGGTCCACGGATGCCGAGGGCCATGCCGCTCAGGGCGTCGCCGCTGACCGGGAAGCCGACCGAGCGACCGGCCTCGAAGCCGAAGACGGTCAGGTCGCCGTCGGTGGCCGAGTCGGGCACGCCGCCGTGGAAGGCGATGCCCAGCGAGGAGGTCCGATCGACGGTGAGCTCCATGACCACCGCCTCGATGAAGACCTGCCTCCGCGGCTGGTCGAGCTTGTCGATCACCCGCCGGAGCGCCGCGTAGGCGTGGAGCGAGGAGGTGA
>JABAOG010008708.1_pt1 | contig 21673 bp, 25 predicted proteins | sample 7062131 | NCBI WGS metagenome assembly JABAOG01 (sample SAMN14538629, study PRJNA623070) | marine sediment metagenome | biome: marine biome [ENVO:00000428]; feature: marine pelagic biome [ENVO:01000023]; material: deep marine sediment [ENVO:00002113] | place: India: Arabian Sea | collected...
GTCGACGACGACGGCAACGGCTTCATCGACTGCGACGACAACAACTGCTCGGACGTGGACGCCGCCTGCGGCACCAACGGCTGAGCCAGAGGGCCGCGCGAGCGGCCCCGAAGTCGAGAACGCCGGCGAGCCTTCGGGCCGCCGGCGTTCCTCGTTCTCCCCCAAGGAGACCGATCGGGCCGCGGAGATCCGACCGCGACCGGGCCGCGGAGATCCGACCGGGGTTGGGACCTGCCGTTTTGCCTTCCCTCGGCCGAGTACGGGTCGAGGGCGGCGGACAAGTCGGCGCTCCAAGAGCTGTTTGGCTCCTCGCTGACCGTCTTGGGGGCTACCAGCTGCCGGATCGGGGCCGTTGCAGCCTAATTTCGGGCGGCCGGGCCGCCGACGGACGCACCACTGCGTGCCCGAGCACTCGTCAGGCACGCAAAGAACTGTCTGGGACCCTCAGGGCGGTGGATGGCAGCGGACGCCGTGGTGGACGCGCATCCACCAGGTGCCGTGCGGGAAGACGACGTCACGGTCCCCGTCCATCCACCGTGCTAGCGCTCGGTCGTAGTCGGCGTTGAAGGTGTGGATCCGCTCGACGGCGGCCCGAGCGGCCTCGGCGTCGCCAGCCGCCGCGAACTGCGGGTTCAGGGCGCCGTAGTCCTCGCGGCTGTTGGAGCGGACGGTGTGCTCGGTCCGGAGGATGCGCCGCGCGCCCGCGAAGGAGCGCCCCTGTCGCTTGGCCTCCTGGAGAGCCTCGTGCTCATATTCCTTCACCCGCTTGGCGATCGCCTCCTGCGCCGCCTCGAGGCTACCGTAGTATTCGATGAGGAGCTCCGGCATCACGAGGCGGAGCTCGATCCACTTGGGCCAGTCCGGGTTGTTCGGGTCGAGGTAGACATCGGGTCGCATCACACGGATGACGCGCGTGCCTATGTCCCTCGCCAGGGTCTTCGCGCCGGGCCAGTCCTTCGCGTATCGCACCGCGAAACCAAGCACCGGGTTGGCGATCAGATACGCGATGCTGTCGACGAGGGCCTGCGGGCTGACCAACTCGTGCTCGCCGGGCTGAGATTTGTTGAAGACCTCTTCCGGCCAAGACCGGAATTGCTTCGTGCACATGGCGAGGAGCCGATGGAATTGCTGTTTGAACTTGGGGAGCTTCCCGTCGACGTCGGTCACGTTGTAGTGCGGGTGCGTCGACATCAGCACCGCCGCGTGGACCAGGATGTTGTTGTCGCGCGCAGCAACGGCGAGGCAGTACCAGAAGATCTGCGCCATGGTTCCCGCCACGTCGGGCGTGAACAGGAAGTGGCGCCGTGTCGTCCGCCGGTCATTGGCGGAGATGCGTCCTGGCTCCACGAAACGCCTGCGGCTCATGCACGTGGGCTGAGCAAACCGCGGGCCGGCTCTCAGGGGGCAAGATGTCGGGGTTTTTTACATGGGCCGCCGGCGGAGCGCCGATTTTCGCCGGCGTCCGCCACCCCGCGAATCATTGCGTTCTTCGACCGTGCGACCGGAGCCCGAGCCAACCCCGGTCGGATCGGGTCGGATCTCGTGCGCGGTCGCCGGTCGGATCTCGTGCGACCGGAGCCCGAGCCAACCCCGGTCGGATCNNTCGAAGAGGAACTCCGCCTGAGCGAAGGAGAAGCGGCTGAGCTGCTGGAGCGCGCCCCAGACGCCCATCCCTTCGCTCTCTTCGCCCCAGGTGGCGACGCTGACGCGCTGAGCGTGGTTGTTGTCGGCGCCGATGCCGTAGGTGGGCGCGCCGGTCATCAGGGTGTGGAACTGGAAGTGCTCGTCGCCGAGCTCCGCGCCCGACTCCACCCGGAAGAGCTTGTTGTCGACCTCGGAGCGCTGCATGTAACAGCTCAGGATCGAGAAGGCGAAGCCGGTGGCCTTCATGTCGTCGACGTAGCCGCCTCCACAGCTCCCGCCGAGATCGTCGGCCAGCTCGCCGGCGTTGATCGATGTCGCAATCCAGGAGGTCAGGGCGAAGCCTCCCTTCTCCCAGAAGAAGATGGTCCGCTCGCAGATCGGCGGATCCGGGTCCTCCTCCACGGGCAGCTCGTCGACCACGTCGCCGTAGATGCCCAAGGGGACGGTCACCGGAGGCGCGTAGTGCTCCCGGCCCATCTCCACGACGGCCGCGGTCGCCGCGAGGGGCGCCGTGTCCCGGATGGTCTCCTGCATGGAGGTGGTCACGTCCGCCGCGTCGCTGACGATGCCCTTGGCCTCTTCGATCTTGTCGCAGCTCCGGCCGACGGCGATCAACAAGCAGATGGCGCTGATGCAGGGGGCGATGCGATAGGGCGGGTTGCACTCGCTGGCCGCCTTGCCGGCCGCCGCGAGGAGGATGAAGAAGGCGGTCTGCGCCGCCACCAGCACGCCGAAGACCGACGCCAGGGTCAGGTTCAGCAGGGTGATGAGGTTCATCCCGCGGGCCAGGAAGATGGCCCCGGTCATCGCACCAGCGTCCGCGGCGTCCTGCATCCGCTCGCGGTACATGATCGTGTCGCCGACGCCGACGACGTAGTAGAGCATCGCCGCGACGAACATCACCATGAAGATGCCCATGATGAGCATCGCGCCGTTCTCGTTGCGGGCGAGCCCTTCGTCGTTCTCCTCCGCCTCGCCGGCGGGCTTGATCTCGAAGAGCTTCATCGCTGCATCCTCGCGGCGTTCTTGGCCCGGCGCTGCAGCTGCTGCGTGCGGCGGAGCTGCTCCGGGCTGGGTCGCCGGTCGTCCGGCGGATCGGGCCGAGCCCAGGGCTCGTTGCCGAAGATGTCGCTGGTGCCGAGGATCTGCTCACAGCGCCGCTTCTGCGCGTCCGTCTGCTCCTCCGGTGCCCGGAAACAGGCCTTCATCTCCGGCGACATGCGTTCACAGTACCTCATGAACCGCCCCTCGTTCATCATGGGCCCCTCGTCGTCCTGTTCCATGAAGACGTTGAACCCCGCGTAGAGGCGCGCGCAGGGGTCGTCCGGCTCGGCCTCCTGGGCCGTCTGCCGGGCTTGCTGCAGCAGCCCCGACAGCTGATTCGGCGACATCTCCTCGAAGGTCTCGCCGAAGCGCTCGCCGCGCCGAGTGCGGCGGCTGCCACCGCCCGCTCGGCCGTCTTCGTCGGCCACCGTATCCGTGGACTGCCGCGGCGGACGGTAGGGCGTCGGGATGTTCACCGGTGGCTCGAGGTAGTCCGGCGGCGCGTGCGTCGGCGGCCCCTGAGCCGAGCCTTCGACCGCCGGATCGCCAGCGGGCCCGCCTCCGGCCATGGCGGCGGGGTCTTCCTCGCAGCCGAAGGCCACGAGCAGTCCGAGAGTCATCGCCACCCATCGCATGCTCAGCGCGCCTCCGCGATCGCGATCATCGTCCGGCCGGGGCGCTGCTCGCTCTCCGGCTGCTCCTTCAGCTCGACCAGAACGAAGCGCGTGCGATCGTCCTTGCGGGCGAAGACCAGGGACCCCGCGGTGTCGACCCGAAGCCCGCGCCGCTCGGCCTCCGCCTCCACGTCGAGCTCGTCCCAGATCTCCCGGTCCACCTCGTTGCGGTACCACTGCGCGAGCTCGCCCGGCGAGCGCTGCGAGCGGCCGTACACGTAGAGCGCATAGGGCAGCCCCTCCTCGAAGGAGTGGAGCACGCGCGGACCGTCCGGCGGCCGCGGGAAGTCGGTGGGGTCACTGCCCTGCGCGTCCACGCCGCCCGAGGGGATGAGCTCGTCGATCTCGAAGCGATCGCTCGAGGCCAGCCGGAGCACCGAGGTCTTGCCACCGTCGCCGAAGGAGGTCGCGTAGGCGTACTCGAGGCGGCCGAGCTGACCGATGTCCGAGGTGTCGCGGAAGGCCTCCAGCCGGTCGGTGAGGCTCGAATCCGAGCCCGCCGGCGGGTGAGCGCAGATCGCGTAGCCCCGGTGCTCGTCGAGCACCGGCTGGCCGAGCCGCGAGCCGGTCGGGCACTCCTCCATGAAGGCGTTCAGCGCGTCGGCGACCGGCTGGTCCACCGTCTCCGTCTGAAGGCCGAGTCGCTGACCGTTGATCACGAGCACCCGCTCATCACCACTGATCGGCTGCTCCTGGGCGAGCAGCTCGTCGAGGAGCCCCGCTTGATCCAGCCGCGCGCCGAGCGGACCGAGGGACTGATGGATCTCGCCACGCAGGCGTAGGAAGAGCACGATCACCAGGGCCACGAAGAGCACGAGGAGCACCACCAGGGCCCGCAGGGCGCGCTTCAGCCATGGGCGCTTCTCGATCGCAGCGCGCCAGCCGCGCGGCTCCGCGCTCGGGGTGGGCGACGGCTCGCCGAACGCCGTGGCCGCGTCCTCACAGGCTTCGCTCAAGGTGGCCTCGCGTCGGCATCAGAGGTCCGCCGTCTGGAACGCGACGAAGGTCCACAGGCCCAACTTCCAGCCCGGGAACTCCATGTCGTCGAGGTCTTCGTCGCAGGTGAGAACGATCTGGTGGCCATAGCGGGCGTTGCCCGTCAGGGCGCTCGGCCGCTCGAGGTCGGACGACTGGCTGAACCGATTCTGCGGGAATCGGAAGCTGAAGAGCTGGTAGTCCATGATGATCAGCGGCTGGTACTCCAGCAGCTGCAGCGCCTGGGTGGTGATGAGCAGCAGCGAGGCCACGCTGCCGACGCTGAAGGCGCCTTCGTCCCGCATCTCGGTGGGCATCGGCGGGTCGGTCTCGCAGGGCTCCATCGCGTGGGCCCAGCCGTGGCCGCGGGTCTCGGTGCCTGCCACCGCCGCCCGGGCGAAGCCGTCGTGGACGAACTCGATGAGGAAGAGCAGGAGGATCATCGTCCCCATGACCATCACGGCCTCGGCGTAGACCGCGCCGGAGAGGCGGCGGCGACGGGGGCTCTGGGCCCGCCGCAAGAGGCGACGCTCACCAGGCATAACTGGCTCCTTGGTTGGGCATGGTGCTCTCGGCACGCAGCGCGAGGAAGCGCCCGCTCCAGAGCGAGAGGATGCGCCCGGGCGCCTGCACCAGCTCCGCCCGCACCGGCCCGTCCTCTTCCGCGTCGGCCAGGCTGCGGCAGATGACCATCCGCGCCAGCGGCACCGAGCAGTAGTAGAGGTGGGTCACCCGCGTGGTGATCTCCTGCCGGGGCTCGAAGTCCCAGATCATGTCGGTGCTCTCGGGCTCCGCGTAGAAGGTCACCGCCGTCGAGGCGCTGGCGTAGAGCGCGCTCGCCGCGACCTTGGCGGCCCCGCTGTCGAGCGAGTTGGTGACGGTGAACTCGCGCGTGAGCGCGTTGGTGGAGGGCGAGATGGGGATGAGGGGGATCCACGCCGCCCGGCGAATCACGTCCATTCGATCGTCGCTGTTGTGGGCCAGCGCGGTGATCACCTCCAGGATGGTCCCGATGCTCCCGGGCATGGAGCTCGGCTCGGTGGGCTCCGGGTCGATCTGGTTGATCGGATCCCCATCGTAGCGCTCCGGGTCGTCCGGCAGGACGACGACCGCCGCTCGGGCCGCTCGAGTCGCCGCGTGCTCCACGGAGAGGTTGGCGGTGTAGATGAGCCCCAGCTGAATCAGGCAGAGGAAGAACATCAGCATGATCGGGAAGGCCACGAGGAACTCCACGTAGACCGCGCCCGCTTCGCGCCGCCGTCGGCCCCGCCCACGGGGTCTCAGCTCAGCCATGGAAATACTCCACCCACAGTCGGTGATGCTGCAGCACGGCGGCGATGGCCCCCACGAGCACGAAGGGGCCCACCCGGATGCTCGTCCGTTCGATCGCCGGCACATCCTTCGCGAGCCGCTCGGGCAACATCTTGTTGCGCACCCGGAGGTAGGCAGCGCCAAAGGTCTCCCGGAATTTCCCCCGGTAGATCAGCAGCGCCACGCCGAAGAGGCCGGCCGCCAACATCGCGAAGAACTCGATCTCGATGCCGGTCACGGGCCCGACGATGCCTCCCACCGCCGCGAAGAGCTTCAGATCGCCGCCGGGCATCCCCCCGGCTCGATAGGCCAGGAAGGGCGGCAGCCCACAGAGGAAGATCCCCGCCAGTGACTCGACGGTCCCGTAGGGTCCCATCGCGAAGAACCAGAAGACCGGCCCAGCTGCCAGCGCCGGGAGCGTGAGCCAGTTGGGGATTCTTCCAGTCTTCAGGTCGAGAATCGCGGCGGTCGCCACGATCAGCACCAGGGCTCCCTGGCTGATCACCATGCTGGTCTCGAACGACACGGGCCTCCATCAATCGTCCGGTGGGTAGCCGAAGGTGGTGTATTCGTCGCTGGCATCCTGTCGGATGCCTTCGTGGAGCTCCTTCCAGACCACGACCGCAGCGACCACGACGAGAATCAGGATCACGACGTACTCGGCGAAGACCGCGCCCCGGGTGTCCTCGAGGAGCGCGCGAAGATCGCGTCGGCGAGCGCTCATGGGATCGGCGCTCCGAGGAAGCTCTGGGTCATGCGGAAGGACTCGAGGAGCGGTACGCCGACGGCGATGATCGCCAGCGCCACCAGGATGCCCACCAGCAGGACGAGCACGATGTACTCGACGTAGATCACGCCGGAGTCGTCGCCGAGGAGCTCCCGGGTAGGGCGGCGCCGAGTGGGATGGGGGGCCGCCCCGCCAGAATCCCACCCTTTTTGGTCCGTACCCTCCACGATTCCCTCATCGTGCCAGCCGCTCCGGGCGAGAGCAAGGGCCGGCGACCGCGTTTTCCGCTGTCATTCCGGCGCCTGACGTCAGCTGAAAGGTGTTCAGTAGCGCTCGAAGACGATCGAGAGGCGCAGGGTGGCGCTGAGATAGATCGGAGGCAGGGCGTCGTCGCCGAATCCGAGCGGGAGCAGGTGAGGGCGGACATCGAGCCCCAGGATGAAGCGCCGGCTGATCAGCCAGTCCAAGCCGACGACCGCGTGCACCGCGAAGCTGGGACGGAAGGTGGTGCCGGTCCCGTCGTCGCTCAGGCTCGCGATCCCGTCGACGCCGAGGCCCGCGAAGGGGACCAGCTCGAGGATGTCGAGCGTGTAGAAGACCTCGACGCTGACGAGGCCGACCTGCAGATCGCGCGGATGGCCGGCCCAGGCGAGCCTTCCCCGCAGGGTCCAGGCGTCGTTCAGGCCCCAGCTCCCGCCGAGGCCGCCGATCACGCCGTGGGTCGACAGGGCGTCGTTCCCCAGCGCGCTCGCGTAGCCGAGGTCCACGAAGAGGGTGGCCTGGTCCTCATAGGCCGCCGCGGGGGAGGGCGCAGTGGCCACCGCCGCGAAGGCCAGGCCCAGGGCCGCGAGCGCGCGTGAGGGGCGGGGCACCCTTGGCTGGTAGCACGGCTCGAGGGCAGGCGAGAAGCGGCTCATTTTCTCTCGAATGCCGGGGCCTTTCGCGCGTTGACGGCCCGGGCGGTGCGTGCAAGGTTGCCGCGCCGTTCCGACTGGAGGCCACGTTGGCGAACGAAGAGAAGAAAGACGAAGAGCTCGAGGGGACCGAGGAAGAGACTTCCGACGAGCCGGAAGCCTCCGCCGAGAGCTCCGAGGACACCGAGGAAGAGGCCGCCGAGGGCTCCGACGAGGAGTCCGGCGACGCCGACGACTCCGAAGAGGACGACGACGACTCGGACGACGACGACTCGGATTCGGACGACGACGAGGATTCGGACGATGGCCAGGCGGCGGCCTCTGCCGAGAAGGGCAAGGGCAAGCGCCGGAAGAAGAAGACCGGTCGCAAGAAGAGGAAGCCGAAGACCACCGCCGGCCAGCGGCTCGCCGCGGCGAAGGCCGCCAAGGCGGCGCGCAAGGCGGCCCAGCGCGGCAAGGACGCCGACAAGGTCGAGGACAAGGCCGCCGAGCAGGCCGAAGCGGCCTCGCGCTGGCTCGAGGAGAACCGGCAGAAGCTGATGATGCTCGTCGCTGCGATCGTGCTGATCGGCGCGGGCATCTTCGCCTTCCAGCGCTTCGCCAAGGCGGGCGACGCCGAGGCCGCCAGCGCCCTCTGGGACGCGATGGAGGTCGCCAACGCTCGCATCGTCGATCCGGAGCTCGAGGAAGAGGAGCCGGCCGACGACGAAGAGGGCGAGGAGGAGGTCACCTTCGAGTCCGAGCAGGCCCGCGCCGAGGCGGCGGTGGAGGCCTTCGAAGAGGTCATCGCGAGCCACGGGGGCACCAAGGCCGCGGCCTTCGCTCGCATCGGCCTGGGCAACGCCAAGCGCGTCCTCGGTGACGCGGCGGCGGCCCGAGAGTCCTACGAGGCCGCGCTCTCCGAGAGCGACGATCCGGAGGTCGCGCTCCGCGCCCTCGAGGGCATCGGCTTCACCCACGAGGTCGACGAGGCCTGGGACGAGGCGGAGGCCCGCTTCGAGGAGATGGGCGACATCGACCGGCCGGGCGCCGAGATCCTCGCCGACTATCACCTGGCCCGCATCGCCCTCGCCAAGGAGGAGACCGAGCGCGCCAAGGAGAAGCTCCAGGCGCTCCTCGAGTCCCTCGACGAGGAAGACGCGCCCGAGATGGAGTTCGTCCGCGACCAGGCGGAGATGCGCCTCCGGGAGATCGACCCCTCGCTCGTGCAGTCGAGCGCGCCCTCGCTGATGCCGGGGATGGGCGGTCCGGGCGGGATGCCGGGCGCTGGCGGAATGCCGGGCGCTGGTGGCAATCAGCAGATGACGCCGGAGATGCAGCGCATGCTCCAGGAGCTCATGCAGAAGCAGCAGCAGCAACAGCAGGGGCAGTGAGCCTCCGCTTCGCCGCAGCCATCCTGGGCCTCCTCGCGCTCGCCCTCGGCGCGTGTGGGGAGACCCCCCGCTACAACGACTGGTTCGCCCACACGCGGCTGACCGGCTCGGAGGCGGCGCGCGGTAGCGCGACCAGCGACGCCTTGCTGGTCCGCTGGAGCCGTCAGATCACCGACGACGGCCCCTACATCGCCGTGGAGAACGCGCGCCCGGGCCTCGATCCGCGCCACGACCGGGTCTACATGGGATCCTCCGACGGCCGCTTCCTGGCCTTCGACGTCTACGGCCAGCAGATGTGGTCCTACGACCCCGAGTCCGGCGTCGAGTCGGCGCCGGCGGTCGACGAGCGGCGCGGCGAGCTCTTCCTCGCCTCCGAGGACGGCGTGATCCACGCCCTCGACTGGAAGCACGGCGAGGTGCGCTGGAAGGTGCCCTCCGGTGGACCGGTCCGGCAGACGCCCCTGCTCACCGACGACGCCCTCTACCTGGTCCGCGAGGACGACCACGTGGTGGCGCTCTCGCGCGACGACGGGGAGATCCTCTGGGAGTACGAGCGCGAGGTGGAGGTCGAGTTCGCCATCGCCGGCCACGCCGGCCTGCTCCTTCACGAAGGGAAGCTCTACACCGGCTTCACCGACGGCGCGGTGGTGGCGCTCGACGCCGCCAGCGGTGGCGTGGAGTGGGAACGGCTGACCCAGCTCGACGCGCTCGAGCGGGAAGGGCAGGCGATCCGCTTCTACGACGTCGACACGACCCCGGTGCTCCTCAACGGCCGCATCTGGGTCGCCAGCGTCTCCGCCGGCCTCTACGCGCTCAGCATCGAGGGCGGCAGCGTCGAGTGGCGCGACGGCGACTACCAGGACGTGACCGGTCTCGCGGTCGCCGGCGACCAGCTGATCCTCGCCAGCGCGACGCAGGGCGTGACGACCCTCGATCCGCAGCATCAGCGGGTGCTCTGGCGAAAGCCGCTCGAGCGCGGGTCGCCCGCCGATCCCGTCGTGGCCGCCGGCTACGTGCTCATCGGCGAGTCCCGGGGCGGTCTCGTCGCCATCGATCTGCGCACCGGTCGCGAAGCGGCGCGCATCGAGCACGGGCAGGGCTTCAGCGCCCCGCCCGCCGTCGCCGGCACGCTCGGCTGGGCGATGACCAACGGCGGCAAGCTCATCGCCTTCCGGCTCTAGCCTGCGCCCTTTGAAAGGGTGTTCAGTAGGATCGCGACGCTGGGGTCAGGGCGCGGCCTGGAGCATGAAGGCCTCGATGTGTCCGTCGGGGAAGAGGCGGAAGCCGTCGCCGCTGGCGGCCACGCGCTTGCAGCCCATGAAGCCGCTCCAGTCGACCTTCACGATCGTCGGCTTGCCCCGGTTGCCGTTCGGGCTCCGCTGACAGTCGTCTCGGCTCGCGGTGGCGTTCGAGAGGACCAGGTTCTCGGTGCCACCGGTCCGCCGGACCACCAGCTGCTCCACGACGGCACAGCCATCGCGACCGGGCACGAAGGACACCTCGATGGGGATCACGGCGTCCGGCGGCCCGATCCGGGTCTCGGCGGTCACCAGGTCTTCCTCGGACACTTCGCCGGAGCGTTCGTCGAGCAGGGTGGTCTCGGCGGGCTGCGTCGAGCAGCCACCCAGTAGCAACAGGCTGGCGAGGAGCGCGAGGCGGGCGATCATGGCCCCATCGTAGGCGATCGAGTCCTCGAAAGGCGATCACGGCCCGCGAGCGAGGACCGAGACCGTGCGCGCTGGCCCGATGGGTGGAGGGCCCGGCTACCTGTTATCCTGCCCCCGCATGGGGCTAGGCAGGCGGCCCCTGGACGGAGGAAGACGCGATGGCGGATGGGATGGCGAGGACGAAGCTCCAGGACACCGAGAAGCTGGACACCGGGTCGAAGAAGGGGCGCGGGGGATCCGTCCTCGCGGCGATCATGTTCCTGCTCTTACTCGCGGCCGCAGCGGGCTTCTACTTCTTCGAGTACCTCCCGCTCACGAAACGGCTCGCCTCGCTCGAGGCGGACTTGGCGAGCGCGCGCGCCACGGCCGACGAGGTGCCGGGGCTACGGGAGGAGCTCGCGGCGGCCAACCAGGAGCTCGACCGGCTGCGCCAGGAACGGGAGGCGCTGGCCGCCCGGAGTGACGAGGCCGCCACGCGGGCCGCCGAGCTCGAAGAGCAGACCAACACGCTCCGGTCGCAGCTCGAAGAGGAGATCGAGCGCGGCGAAATCCTGCTCCGCGACGACAGCGGACGCCTGACCGTCGCGTTGGCCGACCGAGTGCTCTTCGCCTCCGGGCAGGCCGAGCTCAACGACCAGGGCAAGCGCATCCTGCAGCGGGTCGCCGACAGCCTCCGGGCCATGGAGGACAAGATCATCCAGGTCGGCGGCCACAGCGACAACGTGGCCATCCCGGAGGGCAGCGACTTGCCGTTCGACGACAACTGGCAGCTCTCGAGCGCGCGAGCGACGGAGGTCGTGCGCTTCCTCCAGGAGGAATGCGAGATCGAAGGCGAGCGGCTGGTGGCCATCGGCTACAACGAGTACCGGCCGGTCGCGTCCAATCGGACGCCTGCCGGCCGTCGCCGAAATCGGCGGATCGACCTCGTTCTGGCCCCGCGGGAGGAGTGATGGGTCGGTCATTTCTATCGACCGCGATCCGGACGTTTCTACAAAACGCCTACACCGCGACTTCGTAGAAGATAGATTATGTAAACTTTTTGAGATGGGGCCGAATGGGGCCTCATCCCCCGCGTCCACGTGGGATCGCGGCCCTCAGTCGTCGGCGCCCTGCTCGGTGGCTCCCGTTTCCAGGCGGTCGTACACCACCTCCGTATCCGCCACGGCGAAGAGCCCACGCAGCTCGCCGAGGTCGAAGGCGCGGTCGGGATCCGGGGAGACGACCAGCCCCTGGTCGTGGCTGTCGAGGCCGATGACCAGCGCGCCGTAGTCGCTCAGCGCTCGCTGAATGGCGCCAAAGGTCACGGTCATGCCGCGCTCGGCGCTCAGCAGCGGGATTCGGACGATCTCCTGTCCGCGGTCGCCCAGGAGCCGCTCGTAGAGGCCCATCAGGCCCGGGACGAAGGCGCTGTGGACCAGGAAGTAGTTGGTGATCTGGGCGGTGCTGACCATGGTCACCGCGAATCGGCCGGCACCGAGTCGCACCACCTGTCGTTCGAGCGGCTCGCCGCTGCGGTCCGACACCAGCTCGACCAGCAGCTGCGCGGTCTGCGTGGAGCTCGAATCGCGAACGAATTGGAGCACCCGCAGGCCGATCTTCGCGTCGGCGTCGTCGGTCTCCGGATCGGAGAGGAAGACGACCGCCTCCGCGCCCTCGGCGTCGAAGACCCGGGCCGCCTCGGTGGCGGCGTGCCCGCGCTCGCAGGGATGGAGGATGCAGCGCCCACCACGCTCGAGCGCGGTCTCCCGCTCCGCGCTCGCGAGCCGTTCCGGGGGCTCCGCCGTGACCACCCGAACGGTGACGCCTGGCACGAAGCGCGCGAGCGCGTCGATGAGCGGCGTCAGGGCCGGATTGCGGCCGACCACGAGCACCCGCCGTGGCCCTCGCGCGCCCTCGGCGTCGAAGCGCGACACCAGCTCACGCGCGACACCCTCGGGATCATCGGCGATCCCCTCGGGCAAGCCATGGTGAACCAGGTCCGCCGCGAGATCGCGCATCGGGCGGTAGGTCTCGGCGATGCCGAAGAGACCCTTCAGGGCCTCGGTGGGCACCCTGCCGCGCTGGAGCGAGAGCACGTCCAGCTCCGGCTCGAGGCACTCGCAGCGCGGGTTGAGCCATGGGGTCGTGCGGTCGACGGGCACGATCGCACCCGGCGCGCGGCTGNNACCCCGTGCTTTTCGTAGGCGAAGGTCGCCAGCGCCTCGAAGTCGAGGCAGCCATCGCCGCCCTCCCCCAGCCGCTCCAGCGCCTTCGAGCTCCCTTTCTCGACGAAGAGGTGGGTGTAGACCTCGCGGCCACGGGCGGAGAGGAGCTCGCTCATCAGCGCCTCCATGCCGGGCACGATCAGGTGGTGGCAGAGGAACTGGCCGACGAAGCGTGGCTTGTCGAGGACGAAGGTGCCCTGGCCACCGATGGCTCGCGCGAGATCGGCGTTCGCGCTCTTGCGGATCTCCACGAAGACGTGGGCGCTCGGGTTCACCGACCGGAAGGCGGAGAGACGGGCCACGGCGAGCGCGTCGGCGGCTTCTCCTTCGCCCTCGGCGAGGATGAGCAAGCGCTTGGCCTCCTCGGCGGCGACGCGCTGCAGGTCCGGCGCGTTGCTGCCGTCGCCGTCGCGGTAGACGACCCAACGCATCCCCGCTTCGTAGAGATAGGTGGGCGCGTCCTCGGGATGGGCCAGGAGCGCCATGCGCGGCAGCCCGGCGCGGCGCGGCCGGGGTCCGCGACCCATGAGCCAGAGCGCCGTCTCGCGCGGCGCGAAGCGACGGAGGAGCCGGTTCTTCTCGTAGATGGCGACGAATTCCTCCACGAGGGTCTCGGCGCCGTGGACGTCGCCCATCACCAAGCTGTGGCCCCGGTAGCTGATCGGCCGACGCCGCTCCGCCCGGAGCACCTGCTCGACGACGTTGGTTCCGATACCGATGAGGTACGAGAAGACGAAGATGCCGGTGATGGTCAGACCGAGCGAGACGACGATGAGGAAGGGCTCGCCCCGGAGGTTCTGCACCAGATTGTCCGGGCTCTCGACCTGCCGGAAGGCCCACCAGAGATGGTCCCAGAACCCCTCCGGAGCCTCGTTTACGCCGTCGTAGTCGTGAGCGATGTCCAGGTTCGAGAGGAGCACGGCGGTCACGAAGCTGAGCGCGAGCACCGCGGCGCTGACCAGGCCGAGCTGTTGCAGCTGCTCGCGACGGGTCAGCACCCGGTAGACGTCGCCGGCGAGCTCCCGGGTGAAGCGCACCAGCACGAGCAGCCGCGCGATCCGGAGGATGCGCAGGAAGCGGCGCGGGGCGTCGAAGAAGTGCTGCAGCGGCAGGAAGCTGCCGAAGGCCAGCAAATCGACGAGCAGGAAGAACTTCTCCGCCCGGGGGCTCTTCGCCTTCCCCTTCCGGAGCACCATGATCCGCAGGACGATCTCGAGGCCGAAGGCCACCAGGAAGATCGGCCGGAGCGCATCCTCGAGCGCTGGATAGGGCAAGAGCGAGAGGATGATCAGGATCGCGAGCACGAAGCGCGTCGTTCGCGCCTCGAGGCCATCGGCCACCGCATCCCATGCGTCCCGCCGCCCCACCATGGCTCAGTCGTCGGCGGGGCCCTCGCTCTGGCCGAGCAGGACCTCGAGCAGAGGGCTGATGTCCACCCTCCCCCGCCGGAGCAACGCTTCCAGCAGTCGCTGGCCCAGGCGAGCGAGGTCGAGGAGCTGACCGATGCGGTCCAGCTGCAGCTGCGCGCGGTGCTTCACCTTTTCGTCGCTGGAGGCGTCCTTCTTCCGGCGCGCATAGTCGAGCGCTTCTTCCATGGCGTCGATGGCGTCCAAGATCTCGACCCGTTCGCGCTCGTTGAAGACCCGAGAGATCATCTTCCAGAGGTTGCCTTCGGCGACGAAGTAGTCCCGCCGCTCCCCCTGGATCCAGACCTTCTTGACCACGCCCCAGCGGGCGAGCTCGTTGACGGTCATCGACACCGCGCCGCTCGAGAGCTTGAGCCGCTGCTGCAGGTCCTTGGAGCTCAGCGGCTCGTCACAGAGGTAGAGCACGGTCCACACCCGGCCCATGTTCCTCTTGAAGCCCCAGAACTCCATCAGCCGCCCGATGGCGTCGCTGACGAGGAGCTCACTCTCCCAGAGTCTGTCCTCGGAGTCCGCTTTGACCACGCCGCCCCATTGGTACCACAGCGGCGGCCCGGCTCACTCCTCGGTCGGCTCCACCCGTCGGATGAAGAAGCCATCGTAGGCGGGGCCCGTGTCATCGTCGGCCGCGGCGAAGACCACGATCTCGAGGCCCTGCTCGGTGCGGAGCCCCTGCAGCGCGAGGGGGAGGACCAAGCCCTCCTGGCCCTCGCTCTCGAGCGCCTCGCCGGTGGCCCCCACGGTCGGGGGATCGATGGGCTCGGGCACGACGTCGATGGCCTGTGCCTGCGGCGCCTGCTCGCGAACCCAGGGGATCAGCCGCTCGAGGGCCCAGTCGATGGAGTGTTGCCGCTGCTCCGGATCGGCGGTCTCGAGGAACTGGGTGTTGGCCAGCTCGTACCAGCGGGAGAAGCCGCGATTCGGCATCAGCATCTCCGCCCGGACGAGCTCGCGATTGTCCCCTTCGAAGCGCAGCCGCAGGACCAGCCGGATCTGCCGCTCGATGCGGGTCTGCCCCGGCACGGGGACCGCGAAGTCGAGCTCGTAGTACTTGATGCACTCGCTCTGGGAGCAGCGCGGCGGCGGGTCGGCGCGGAAGGCGTCGTCGAATTCGTCGTGGGCCGCGGCCACCTCGCCGATGGGCTGGCCCCACTCCGTCACGCTCAGCAGGATCTTCGTCCAGAAGGAGATGGCGTTCGAGGCCCACTGGCGGCGCTCCTCGAGGCTCTGCTCGCGGCGCTCCCGATGGACCTCCCGGTCGACCTCGGCCTCGCGCTCGCGGTTGCTCCGCACCGCCTCGAGGGCGGCGAGACGCGCGTGTGCCTGGTCGGCGAAGCTGCCCTCCGGATAGACCCGCAGGTAGTAGCGGAGGCCGGCGGCGGTCGACTTGTTGGCCTCGTAGACCTCGCGCTCCGCGGCCTCGTGCTCGGCGCGGAGCTCGCCCGCCCACTTCCCGTCCGGATGCTCCGTCAGGTAGTGGGCGATCGCCTGCCGGCGCTCGTCGTCCGCTTCCGCGAGGCGGACCTCCCGGTAGTCGGCGTAGTCGTCGCGACCGGCCACCGTCGCGCACCCCAGAGCCGCGATCAGGGGCAGAAATCGCATTCCGGGATCTCCTCGAAGGGCACGTCGGCCATGTCCGCCCGCTGCAGCTGCTCGATGCAGTTGTTGACGTCACGCACGGTGGGGAAAGGTTGGCAGTCGAGCGGCCAATCGCCAATGTCACGGCAGGCCTGATCCTCCTCGTCGACGCACGCCTGCAGCGCGTCGTCGTCGGCCAGCTCGCCCCGGGTGCGGGCCCGGACACAGTCCCAGGCGCGCCACTCGCTGCACGAGGAGGCGAAGGGTGCGGGCTGGTCGGCGTTGCCGCAGCCGCCGGTCTGACCGGGGGTCGGGCCGACGATCAGCGCGCCGAGCACGAGCAAGCCGAGCGCTCGAAGGGTCACGGCAGCACCTCGTAGTCCCAGGTCAGGCCGATCTCGAGGGCCAGCAGCGGGTTGACGGTCAGGTTGCCGAAGCGGTCCTCGGCGCCGAAGTAGGTGCCGACGTTCAGCTCGGCGTAGACGCCCAGGCCGGCCAGGAAGTGGTAGGCGGCGTCCCCGCCGACCTCGAAGCCCCAGGTGAGGTCCGGCGAGGCCACCAGGGCACCGCTCACGTGGCCGCCGACGACCCAGGTGGGCGCGCCGGGCCGACCGAAGCCGACGTGCAGGCCATAGCCGGCCTCGAGCACCCACTGCTCGAAGGGGTCGACGCCGCTCACGAAGGAGCCGTCCGACTCGAGGTTCGTCGAGACGCCGACGAGGACCGAGTGCCGCAGCGCCCCCGGGAGCGGCAGCACCAGCTGCCCCTGCAGGTTCAGGTAGGACGGCGCGAGCACGTCCTGCTGAAAGTCGTCGTGACGCACCAGCCGCAGGGCCCCACCGACGCCCAGGCGGCCGACGATGCGCATTGGCCGCGCCGGCTCCTCCGGCTCGCCGGTGGGCTCGGTGTCGTCGATCACCTGCGGGGCCATTTCCGGAGGAAGCTCGTCGCCGCCGTGCGGTACCGGCTCGGACTCGGCGTCGGACTCGGACTCGGCGTCGGACTCGGCGTCGGACTCGGCCTCCGCCTCCGCCTCGGGCGACTCCGCCTGGGCCCGAACGAATTGCGGGCCGGCCGCGGTGGCGACCAGCAGAGGGACCATGGCGAGAAACGGGCGCATGGAGAGCGGCGAACGGTAGAAGGTGCGCCCCACCCGGTCAACCGCGCGCGACCCGTGCTATAGCGGCGCCGTGGCGCGCTTCTTNNGCTTCTTCGCTGGTTTCGTCGTCGCCTCGCTCCTGTGGGGCGTTGGTGTCTGGGCTTGGTCCGAAGGGCTGATCGGTCCATCGGAGGTCGAGGTGGACCCCGAGGCCGTCGCCGAAACCCCCGAAGAGACGGTCGAAGAGGAAGAGGCACCCACCAAGCGCCGGCGCCGCCGGCGCCGCGCGAGGGGTGGCGGCGGGGGAGACGAGGCCTTGCCCACCGGCATCGCGACCACCGGCGACAATCTCGGCGAGAACGACCCGCGGGAGCTCGCCGCCGGCGAGAGCGGTGGGGAGCAGCAGCTCACGCAGAGTCAGATCGAGAGCGCCATGGATGGCGGCTTCGGGGCCATTCGGCGCTGCCTGGTGTTGGTCCCGGGCGACGCTCCGGTCAGCGGCCGCCTCACCTTCGGCCTTCGAATCGCCGGCTCCGGACAGGTGCAGCGAGTGAATCTGCGCGGCCCCGCCGTCGTCACCGAGGGCGAGCCCGGCAGCTGCCTCCGTTCGGCCGCGCGCCGCATCCGCTTTCCGACCTTCGACGGTCCGGAGATGATCGTCCACTACCCCATCACCCTGGAGTGATGCCCCCCGCTTCGCTCGACCGCCTCGCCCCCCTCCTGGTCCTCTTCGCTCTGGCCGCCTGTGGCGGCGCGCAGACCTCCTCCTCGCCGAGCGAGACCGGCGCGCTGCGCACGCTTCCCGAGGCACGGGCGCTCTCGGTGGTGCGCGAGGCCCTCCGCGAGGCGGGCGCCGGTAGCGCGGGGCCCTTCTCGGTCGAGGTGGGCGCCACGCCGCTCGAAGTGGACGTGGCGCTGGCGGAGATCCCCGCCTTCGGCATCGAGTGGGTGAGCGCGCAGGATCGGCTGGAGCGCAGCGACCTGCCCGAGCCCCTCGAGGATGGCCAGCTACGGATTCTCCCGGGCACCGGAGAGGACGCCGCCACCCAGATCCTCCTGCTGGACGAGAAGACCTACCGCTACACCCCCGATCGCGAAGCAGTGCAGGCCGGTGCGCCCGGCATGGCGGAGGCCGAGCTCCGCCTCCGGCGCGACGTGACCGACTTCGTCACCTACGCCCGCGGCATCGGCACCTGAGGGGGCCGCTCGCTCACTCGTGCGGGCTCGGCTCCTCGTCGTCCGCCACGGGGCGCAGGCTCGTGGCGCTCGCGCCACCGCTGCCCCCGTCGGTCTCGGGGGGCATCCAGAGCTGGAGCTGCACCGCCGTGTCGGTGAGCAACGCCGTCGCCGAGGGCAGGCCCTGGGTGGCCACCCGCGCCGAGCGCAAGACCTCGCGGGCCTCCTCGCGCCGTCCCGTGCGGGAGAGCAAGCGCGCGAGCCCCGCCGCCGCCGTAGCCTGGGCCGGGTTCGCTCGGAGCGCGCGACGGAAGTGCCGCAGCGCCTTGCCCACGTTGCCCGAGGCGGCCGCGACGCCCGCTCGCGCATCGGCCGCCGCCCGTACGCGCCGCAGATGCTGGAGCCGCTCCGCGCTGGCGCGGATGGCCGCCGGGTCTCCGCCGGGGCTCGCGCACTCGAGCGCGACCAGGGCCACGTGCTCGTCCGGGACGGGCGACGCCGCGAGCTGCTCCCGCATGGCCTCGCAGGACGTGAGCCAGGCGCGCACGACCTCGCGGAGCGGCGCGGCGATGGACGAGGCCTGGGGATGCTCGAGGACCCGCCGCGCGACCTCCCGGTCTCGGCTGGCCAGGGCCGCCTGCAGGATCGGGCCGAGGACCGCCTCGCCCCCACCGTCCAGCTCGAGCAGTCCCACCAGCCGGCCGAAGAGACGCTCCTCCCCGAGCAAGCGCGCGAGCCGCCGTTGGGCGGTCGGGTCGGGCAGCCCCCGCTCGTACGCTCGGAGGGCTCCGCCGACGTCGCCCATCGCCTCGGCGAGCGCGCCCTCCACGATCGCGTGCTCGGCAGCCGGGAGCTCGTAGGCCGGGAGCGAGCGCTCGAGCCGCGCCAGCTGCTTGCGCTGGTTCTCGGTCCACGCGATCCGCGTGAGCAGGAGCTCGAGCCGCTCGTCCGGGGGCACCGTCGCGAGGGTCTCCGCGGCCAGCCAGCCGATGTCGTGGAAGAGCCAGTCGAGGTCCGCCGGACTGACGGCGGCGTTCTCCGGCAGCCGGGCGAGCTCGAACTCCAGCGTCGGTCGATCGTCGACGATGATGGGCGCGTCCGCCGCGAAGGCCCGAGCGCCCGCGGTGTCGAGCTCGATGCGACTGGCGAAGGCCGGCAGCGCGCCGAGCCCGAAGGGATCGACGAAGGGCTCGAGCCCTTCGAGCTGCAGGGCCCGGCCGTAGCCCTGATCGACCGCCAGCGGTGCCTTGCTCGCCGCGAAGAGCATGCTGGAGCTCTCGACCACGTAGGCGTGGACGTGGGGGAAGACCTCCAGGAGCGTGGCCACGATCATGCGCAGCTGCCGCGGCCGAATGCGGAAGAGGTTGGTCCAGAGGGAGAAGACTCCCTCGTCCGCGAGCGCGGCCTCGACCTCCTCGAAGAACTCCTCGGTGTAGAGCGCGCTCGAGCCGGCGAGCCACGGGTGAGAAGGCTGGCTCACCACCGCGTCGAGGCTTCCCGGCTCCGCGAGCACGAGCTGCGCTCGCGCGTCGTCGACCACCAGCCGCGCCCGCTCGTCGTCGAGGGGGAATGGCTTATCGACCGCCTCGTAGAGGTAGCGCGCGGCCCGGACGATGGCGCTCTCGAGCTCGACCACGTCGACCCGCTCGTACTCGCCGCCGAGCACGACCGCCGCGGAGTGGCCCGCGCCGAGGCCGATCACCATGGCGCGCTCGGGCGACGACCCGTAGACGCTCGGCAAGGCCCCGAGCGTGACCAGCTCCTGACCGAAGCCCGGCTCGCCGGTGCCGAAACCCGACTCGGGGCGTCCATCGTTGAAGAGCCGGAGCATCTGACCCCGTTCGACGACCGTGACGGTGGTGTTCCGGCCCTCCTCCAGGAACCGGAGGCCGCTGCGCCATTCGCCGGCGGGTCCGGCGACCGTGGCCCGCACCGGATCGGACCAGGCGTCGAGCAGGTAGGGCACGTGGAGCGAGGGGCCGAGTCGGAAGAAGAGCGCCAGCAGCATCAAGGGACCGGCGATCGCTCCGAGTCGGATGGCGAAGGAGCGCTCGCGGGTGGCGGCGCCGAAGACCGTCGCGGCGAGCACCGCGTGGACGGTCGCCAGCGTGACCACGCTCGCCTCGATGCCCAGGGCCGGGATCAGCAGGAACCCTGCGGCGAGCGAGCCGACGAGCCCGCCGATGGTGTTGAACGCGAGGATGGTTCCGCCGTGGCGGGCGGCCTCTTCCGGGGAGCCGCCCACGAGCCGCCAGGCCAGCGGCACGGACGTGCCGAGGACGATCGCCATGGGCGCGAGGAGCACGACGCTGACGACCAGGATCACCCACCACTCGTGGGGGATCACGCGCGCTTCTCCCTGCAGCACGACCAGGAGCCGCGGCATCTGGCTGCCCAGCCACATCGTCCAGAAGCTCAGCGCGGCGAGGAGCAGCTGCGTTCCGCCGAAGAGCCAGCGAGCGTCGTGGCGCCGGGCCAGCCGATTGGCGACGACCGATCCGATGGCGATGCCGGTGAGGAAGTTCACCAGCATCGCCGCGAAGGCCTGCGTCGTGCCCTGGACCACCATTCGGAGCACCCGGGTCCAGAGCACCTCGCCCGCGAGCGAGGCGAAGCCCGCGCCGGCCACGAGGAGCGCCACCGCGCGCACCCTTCGCTTGGACACCGACGAGGGTGCGTCCTCCTCGGGCGTCGGCCCTTCGTCCTCCGGCCGCTCCTCGCCCTCCCCTCGCCAGACCGCGAACACGAGCAACCCCGCGAAGGCGCTGGTCGCTGCGGCGATGACCACCGAGAGGCGGGCACCGAGATGCGGGACCAACGCGAGGCCGGTCGCGCCGGCGCCGACCACGGCGCCGAAGGTGTTGGTGGCGTAGAGGCGAGTGGCTCCCACCTCCCAGCGGATGCCCCGCCGCGCCACCGTCGCGATGAGCACCGGCAGGGTCGCCCCCATCAGGATCGTCGGCGGGAGGAGCACCAGCATCGCGATCACGAAGCGCACGGTGGTGAGCGCCCCGAAGTCGAGGCCGGCGGCCAGCCCGGCGTAGACCCCGTGGACGCGCGGCATCAGCCAGAGCGAGGCCAACGCCCAGAGCGCGACTCCCAGCTCCAGGTAGGCGTAGACCCGCGCCGGCCGGCGGCTCTTGTCGGCCCGCCGACNNGGTGGCGATCGCCAGGTCGGAGACCCCGAAGACCCGGTGGAGCATCCGCCCCCAGGTGGTCTGATAGACCAGCGCCGCGGCGCCGGAGGCGAAGAGGGCCGCGTAGAGCGAGGCCCCCTCGAGAGTCTTTCGCATCGCCGGCAGTCTACCCTCGCGCTCAGCGGCCCTGATACTTCGGGGGGCGCTTCTCTCGGAAGGCGGCGAGCGCCTCGAGGCGGTCGCTCGAAGCCAGGGTCCGCTCGTAGCAGCGCCGCTCGTGCAGCAGCCCCGCGTCCAGCGGCAGGTCCGCCGCGCCGTCGATGGCATCGAGCGCCGCGGCCACGGCGATCGGCGCGGCGTTCTCGAAGGGCGCGCAGAGCTCGAGGGCGCACTCGAGGGCGCTCTGCCCGTCGGCGGCCACCCGATTCACCAGGCCGAGCGAGAGCGNNGCAGCCGCTGGGTGCCGCCGGCGCCGGGGATGATGGCCAGGCTGACCTCGGTGAGCCCGATCTTCGCGCTGGGGCTCATGACCCGCAGGTCACAGGCGAGCGCGATCTCGAGACCTCCCCCGAACGCGACGCCGTTGATGGCGGCCACGATGGGCTTGGGACAGCGATCGATCGCGTCGAAGGCCGCGCGGTAGAGGCCGAGGAAGTCGCGAACGTCCTCCTCGTCCATGCCCTTGCGCTCCTTGAGATCCGCGCCGGCGCAGAAGGCCCGGTCGCC
>JABAOG010006972.1_pt2 | contig 21667 bp, 26 predicted proteins | sample 7062131 | NCBI WGS metagenome assembly JABAOG01 (sample SAMN14538629, study PRJNA623070) | marine sediment metagenome | biome: marine biome [ENVO:00000428]; feature: marine pelagic biome [ENVO:01000023]; material: deep marine sediment [ENVO:00002113] | place: India: Arabian Sea | collected...
AGCCCCCTGACAGCCAGCCCAATTGGCCCCCTCTTTGGACAAGGCCGGGTACTCAGCACCTAACGCTGAATCCACAATTCGGTTATCAACTTGTTACAAAGGAGGAAGTGATGCCTGACGCAATCACAACCGCCAACGTACAGGAGTACAAAGCTAACGTAGAGCTTCTGCTCCAGCAGAAGGAATCCCGCTTTGTGCCCGCTGTCACGGTTGGCTCATATTACGGAAAGCAGGCCAGCGTCGTCGAACAATTCGGCGAAGCGACCGCCCAACTCAAAACCTCTCGGCATGCCGACACCCCTCTGCTTGACCTGACTCAGGACAAGCGCTGGGTCTTCCCTCTCGATTACGAGTGGGCGAGCCTGATCGACCATCAGGACGTGCTGCGCATGATCATTGACCCAACCAGCCCTTACGCTGCCGCTGGCGCTGCGGCGATGAATCGTACGAAGGACGACGAGATCATCGACAAGGTTCATGGCACCAACTACAAGGGTGAGAATGGCACGACTTCGGAATCGTGGGATACCTCCTACGATGTCGGCGTTAACGTCGGTGGCACCGCCAGTTCTCTCAACGTAGCGAAGCTGCAGAACGCTGTTCGTTTGCTCATGACCGCCAACAAAGGCGAATTGTACGAGCCGATGACGACTGCCATCTCGAGCTACGAGCACGATGCCCTGTTGAAAGAAGTGCAGGTCCACAACAAAGATTATGGCGGAATGCCGGTCTTGGTTGATGGCCGTATTTCTCGCTTCATGGGCCAAAATTTCATTGTAACTGAACGACTTAACGTCGTTTCGGGTAACCGTGAAATCCCGTGCTGGGTTAAGTCCGGCTTGCACCTCGGTATCTGGAAGGACATGGCTACCGAAGTTACCCGGCGTGCCGACAAGTCGTACGCGTGGCAGGTCTATCTTTGCTTGACTCTTGGTGCTACCCGCACTCAGCTCGGCAAAGTGATCAAGATCATCTGCGACGATCAAATCTAATCTGGACTACTAAGGAGATTTAAAATGGCTTATACAGCAAAATCCGCAGTAGTTTCCGACGCAGGCAGCTCGCCGGTTGTATTCAGCAACCGGTATGAGAAGGGCGGTAATGTCTACCAAGACTACGATTACATCGCCTCTGTTGCAGCTACCTCGGCAGGATGGACCTACGCTTACACCCGTCTACCCAAGACGGCGAGCGTTCGTTCCATCAAGCTGTTTGGTACAGCAACTGCTGACGGGGCTTTCGATGTCGGACTCTACAAGACTGACGAATCCACGGCAATCGACCAGAACTGCTTCGGCACGGCTATCGCTGGCTCCACGCTCACCCTTGCTGGTGGCGTAGAGGGCTACGATGTTCCGACCGTCGCAACTCGCGACCTGCCGCTCTTTGAACTGTTCTCTACCGCAATCTCGACTGCCGGTGCTACTGATGACGCCTACTACGACCTCGTTCTGACGGTCGAAACGGGCATGACCAGCGCGGCTACCGACATCGGTGTTGAGGTAACGTACGTTCTGTAATCTAAACCGGGGCTTCGGCCCCGGCTTTTAGGAGGTCACATGGCATCAAGATATATTTTCTCTGCCGATGCACGACCGGGAGCAGGCCCATACGATTGGACAGGTGCAGCATCTGGTGGAACCATCACCGGTTCGAGCGGCACGGTTGAACTGGTGTTTGACGACACTGTGTTCGGTTCAACGTGGGAAGGCAAGCAGCGTTTGGTTGCTGCCATTGACTCCCTGAAAAAGAAGGTCGAAGCGGCAAAGGTCTGGCCAATTACTTCCAGCTCATAGGGGGTAGACCATGGCCAATGTTTACATTAACGAGTACGAGGTTCTCCGAGACGGTCTTCCGTACGGTCAGCCAATTGTCAGCACGGTCGCTGCTACCGATACGGTCAGTTCAACCCATGCGTTGAACGCCGATACGGCATTCGTTCGTTTCCATACGGACGGCATCATGTCGTACATCTTCGGTGTCAACACAGTGGCGTTGACTTCGCATCAACGTGTCGCTGCAGACCAGACAGTTGAGCACGCCGTACCGGATGGTGTCGGGTATAACCTCTACATCATCACCAACTCATAATGCCACTCTCCAATCTTGAAGTTGCGAACTACGCACTGCAGAAGCTGGGTGCTAAAAGGGTAGAATCTTTTGACCAAGATCACCCTAACGCACGCTCTATCTCTGCCGTGTTTGATTTAGTCCGACGGGCCGAATTGCGAAAGCACATTTGGAACTTCGCCGTGCGGCGTGCCACTCTGGCAAAAGATACAGCGCAAACAGATTGGGGATCGCACAACAGGTTTCGACTGCCCACCGGCTGCCTTCGCCTCATCTTTGATGATGAGACAGGCGAGCATGTCGATTGGACAGTCGAATCTGATTCTGCTGATGGCAAATTTATTATCACTGATGACGACGCACCGTTGTACATCAAGTACGTACACGACGTGAATACGCCAGCACTTTACGATGACCTGTTTGTTGAGGCCGTCGCGTGCAAAATGGCGTACGAAATGTGCAGAGAGGTTACCGGCAGCAGCGAGCAGAAGTCACAAATGTACCGAGACTACACTGACGCCCTTGGCTGGGCGGCTGGCGTCACCCTGCGTGAACGCGTGGTACGAGAGACACCCGAGAGTATATACCTGACGGCGAGGCGATAATGGCTCGCTACTCGCATCTTCAACCTGCGTTCACTGGTGGCGAATGGTCACCGATCATGCAGGGTCGCGTAGACATCGAGACATACCAATCCGCTCTCGATCTCTGCCAAAACTGGATTCCCTTGCAGCAAGGTGCCCTGACCCGTAGGCCAGGTTTTGCCTTCCTGCACCAAGTCAAAGACAACTCTGTTGACACCACGCGCCTGATCCCGTTCCGGCACAACTCCGGCAACGATTATATTCTGGAGTTTGGTCACCTGTACATGCGGGCGTTTGTCAGCCAAGGCATCGTAGTCAACAGCACCCAAGCCATCGAGAATGTCACCTTAGCTAATCCGGGCGTGGTGAGCTTGACCTCACACGGTTATACCGACACTACCCGCCTCGAGCTATTCGACATGGAAGGCACCCATCAGCTCGACGGGCGCGAGGTTGTTGTCACGAACTCAGCCACCAACAGCTTCGAGATCGCGGACTCGGATGGCAATGCCATCGACACTACTAACTATGGCACCTNNGTGGACGCTCACAGAATTCCACCCTCTCGACGGCCCATACTTGGCCACGAACCTCAGAACCGAATCGCAGCTCTCACCCGTCGGCGTGTTCGCAAACGAGGCCGAGCAGGCGATCACCGACGCGCAGGACGATGGCGGTGGCGAGATCGCACTAACCATATCCGCGCACGCGTACACGACCGGCCAAGCAGTGTACGTTAAAGATGTAACCGGCACCACAGAAGCTAACGGATACTGGAAGGTAACTAACCTCGCCGCCAACACAATCAGCTTGGATGGTTCCTCTTTTGTGAACGCGTACGGTTCAGGCGGAACTGCTGAAGCTCTTGTGCCGGTCACCGCCAGCTCGATAGATTACATTAACGGCGGAGACGGCTTCCTCTCCACCGACGTTGGCCGGGACATCCGCATGCAGAATGCGGCCACCACGCAGTGGGGCTGGGGTGAGATCGAGTTCGTGGACTCCACCTCATTGATCTGGGTGGACGTAACCAACTCATTCATTAGCACCGCTGCCAAGACAGCGTGGCGCTTAGGCGCATGGAGCGACACCACGGGCTGGCCACGCACCGGCGCATTCCACGAGGATCGACTCTGGACAGGCGGCACCAACGATTACCCGCAGCGCATCGATGGCAGCAAGACAGGACTCTATACTACGTTTGAACCTTCAGGCATTGACGGCACGGTGGCGGACGATAACGCAGTCTCGCTCGCACTGGTCGCCGATGACTTGCACGAAGTACGATGGATGGGCACGACCAACCGTGGCCTAGCCGTCGGAACGACACGGGGCGAATGGCTGATCAAGGCCGGTTCCACGACCGCCGAAGTCATCACCCCAACGAATGCTACCGCAAGACCGTCCACTTATCACGGTGGAACGACCCGTCAGCCAGCACGTGTTGGGTCGGCTATATTGTTCACGCAACGAGGCGCGCAGGCAGTCAGGGAATTCGCCTATTTGTTCGAGAAGGACGACTTCACTGCACCAGAGCTTTCATTGTTTGCGGAGCACCTCACGCGCCCTGCCCTACAGGACGTGGCGGTGCAGAACATTCCCAACACGATAGTCTGGTACAACCGGTCAGATGGCGCTCTCATTGGCATGACCTATGAGCGCGATCAGCAGATCGCAGCATGGCATCAGCATGTTATCGGGGGATATTCTGAGGCTACTGCGACTACCGCAGCCAAGGTCGAGTCAATAGCACTCGTGCCTTCGGCTGACGGTACTCAAGATCAATTATATTCTATCACTAAGCGGTACATCGACGGCGGCACCAAACGCTACATCGAGTATGCAACCAAAACATGGGAAGTCGATGTCGATGAACAGGAAGATGCCATACAACTCGATTGCGCTTGGACGCAGATTACAACAGCGGCGACGACAACAGTTTCATCGCTTTGGATGTTGGAGGGACATACAGTATCCATTCTCGGGGACGGTGCCAAATATCCGCCACAAGTTGTAACCAATGGCATCGTAACCACGTCGCTCGGGTGTCTGATTCTCACAGTCGGGTTCCCTTACGACAGTGATTTCAAGACCTTGCCTGTCGAGGGCGGATCACGAGATGGCTCGTCGAATGCTAAAATAAGACGTAACCACAGAATTGGATTTAACCTTGCGGACACGCTTGGAGTCGAGTGGGGGCCGGATACGGACAACCTCAACTATCAGCTATCTGCCAACTGGTCGCAATATACCTATGGCAACTCGGTTCCGCTGTTCTCCGGCTTGGTACGCGAGAGGTTTGAAGCAGACTATGACTTACTCGGGCACCTGTACGTTCGCGCACAAGGCCCGTTCCCCGCAACCGTATTGTCAATATCCCCGCAGTTGAACGTATACGATGACACATGAGATATCCCCGCTTGAGCCAGTTCACCTCTCTGAGGTGTTCGACAAGGCCGATCTTAGAGATGTTTACCCGCTGGACCAGCAAGAGCTGTTGGACCAGATTCAGAGGCAAAATTCTTGGACCTTGCTGATTGACGGCGAGGCCGAGGGAGTTGGAGGTACGGTAGAGTACTGGCCGGGACGCTCGATGGTATGGGCGATCTTCACTGATAAGGCCCGGCAGCACCCGCGTACCATGTCGAAATCAGCAAGACACGCACTCAAGTTCGCCAACGGGCGGATCGAGGCGAGCGCCAGAACCGATTGGCCACAAGCCCAGAGGTTTCTGGAGCACCTCGGTTTCTCCAAGGGTGAGCTGATGGAGGAGTACGATGCGTGCAATGCTGATCATTACGCATACACTATATATAACGGAGCACACTAATGGCACCAGCGATTCCAATTATCACTGCTGTAGCCGGGGCAGTCGGAACTGCTGCTGCGGTCCACGGCGCACTCGAGACACGCAAGGCGAAGAAGGCGGCGGCTGCACAAGCTGAAGCCAACGCTCGTGCGCAAGAGAAGGCCACCAAGATGCAGATTGCCCAAGAGAAGCGGCAGAACTTCCTGCGCCTCGGCGCGATCCGGGCGAGAGGCGGAGCCAACCGCACCGGCTACGGTGGCAGCATCTCCGACCTGCTCATGGACCAAGAACGCCAGTCGCAGTTAATGCAAACGCAAATCGCTGAGGGCGGCGCGAACAAGGCAGCCAACTTCTACAGTGAGGCTGAGGCGCAGCGTGGAGCTGCGAGTCAGGCACTTGTTGGCGGATTAGCACAGGGCGTGAGCACCGGAGCTGGCGCAGCGTGGAACAGCTACGACCAGTGGAAACGGATCAATGGCTGAAATAAAGGTTTACTCAGCGAACATAACGGACCCTACTCCGCGTAGGTTAGCTGAGTATGACCGCATGGAAGCTGCTCGAGGGCTTCAACAACTCTCGAGCACGGTGTCCAATATCGGAGATAGAATCCTCCAAGATATGGATGACGGTGAGAAGCTACGGGCGATGGAGACTGACGCCGAAATGACGGTGGCCGCTCAGGAGCTTGAGGATAGCTTCATCACCAATCCAGAGAACGACGTTAATGATCCAGAGTATGTAGCCAACTTCACGAGCCAGATGGAGAAGCGGCTCGAGCGGTACACGACCGGCTTCAGAACCAAAGCTGGCCGAGACACGGTTGGCTTGCTGATCCGGCAGCAGATAGCATCCTCCACGGGGCGCATCCGCAAAGCGCAGGACGATGGCAAGGTTGCGCAGGTCGGGCGGGCATACAACGAAACGCTGATCAAGTACGGCAACACACTGTTCCAAAACCCAAACATGTTCGTGCCCATCTTGCAGAAGTTCACGCTGATGGCATCTACGCTCACCAACATAACCGAGGCGCAGCGGCAGCAGCTCATGACTGACGCGAGGACCAAGCTGGTGCAGTCAGCGATCCTCGGCGAAGCACATGTGTATGGCCCAGAGGTCGCGCTCGAGAACCTGCTGGCCGGGACGTTCGATATGTATCTGGACCCGACGGCCAAGGGGCAGCAGATCACTGCGCTCACTAACAGAATCTACACAGAGAAAAATCGGCAGAAAGCTCTGCTCGATGAGGCCGGGAAGGCCAACGCGGATAGCCTAGTCAAGAACTTCTGGGATTATAGCCTCGAGGGCAAAGATGCAACCGCGCTCCTTAATGCCATGAAGGACGATAAGTATGTCACGGTGGCCGAGTACATTGCTGCCCGCAAGCACTCGAATGGTGAGACTAGCTTCGCGGAAAACGACAATGCGGAGGGCGTGGCGATGATGAGCCGCTACCTCCACAACTTCCAGCACGAGGATGCTTACAACTACCTGATGAACAACATGAACCTGTTCACCGGGAACACGTTCCGCAACTACACCAACACAATCAGGCAGGCTCGCAGAAACGAAGGCATAGTGTCTGACTTGGAATTCCATCAGGACCGGCTACGCAGAAGTCTGCAGCCCGGAGAGATGGAGAAAAACTTCGGCCAGAAAATGTTTGGCCAAGCTCGTGCCCTCATGCAGTTCCGCGAATGGTATCAGGCAAACCCCAACGCGAGCGCGAAAGAGATTTCAGATAAGACCACCCAGCTTGCCGATGCTAACCGCGAAGACCTATTCCGCAGTGGCTTGCAGATGGGTGTCGATCCGGCCACGTACTCCAATGAAGCTCAAACGGAGAAAGGGATTGAAGACTTGGCGGTAGAGATGGAAGCACTCCAAGTGGAAATCGCCCAGACTGAAAACCCGGAGATGAGAGAACAGAAGCAAGATGAGTATATGGACATGGTTAACCAGTTAGACGCGCTTCAGAAACGGCTGGAATACTTCAGGAAGGGTAACTAATGAACGAAGAGCAGCTCGAGTCACTGAAGGAGTACGGTCGCGCAATCAAAGAGCAGCGCTATCAGGATCACATTAACAGCCCTCAAGGGATGAGCATAAGGAGGGCGCGCGATGAAGAGGAAGATGAGCTGCAGCCGCTGCGCACGAGCTATCTGGACGAAGAAGGCTCGGTGCTCGGTGCCGCCGTGGACTTCGCGCAGGGAACCACGAAGGTTGCCGGTGACGTTGCGGTGCAGGCTTTTGCTGGCGTCGATGACACCGTACGCAATACGCTCAACCTGATTCCAGGTATGGAGTGGAGCGCGAAGAAGCTCGACAAGTGGATGGACATTGACTCGAGCGAAGGCATCAAGGGAGCCAAGACTCTGCCGGGGGCCATCACACGCGAGATCACCAAGTTCGCCTCGGGATACATTCCCGCATTCAAGATTCTGAAGAAGCTCAATCTGGTTGCCAAAACTCAGGCCGGCAAACGCTTGCAGGACATGGCGGTTGGTGCCGGTGTCGAGTTCGCAGTGCGTGCGCCAGACGAGGAGAAGTTCGCCGACTTGCTGTACCGGCTGGGCGTACCGAAGAACGCAGTACTCGATTACCTCAAGGCTGACCCGGAGGACAACTGGTTCGAGGGCAGATTCAAAAACGCAATCGACGGCCTTGTTGGTGGCGTAGTCGGCGAGGCGCTGGTCGAGTTTGGCCGAGTATCCAAGCGAGTCAGCAAGCTGATCAAGGACCATAAAGGCCCGAAGAAGGGTGAAGTAGATGTAGCCCCGCAGCTCACCGAGGCGCAGCGCAGGCAGAAGGAAGATTACCAGACCGGCGAAGCGATTGTTAAAGCCGTTGGCCGCTTCGGCACGCCGACCAACAAGCTGGTGGAGACAGTCAAGTCCGGCGTGATCACCGATCCGAAGGTGCTCCCGGGCGCGATGAAGAAGGAAGCCCGCACTGCTGCTAATCGCAAGGCGCAAGCCAGCAAGCAAGCTATTGGCGATCCTGAACTCCAGAAGCTGCTGAACAAGCCGATGGTGCTTGGCGACCAGCAGATTTATGTGAACTACGCCAACATCGAGAAGCCGGAAGATGTACTGACGGTACTCAAGAACGTGACCGAGCTTACCGCTCCACTGATCGAGCGTAAGCAAATGCGCATGACGCACAAGCAGCAGGTGGCTGCGGCGGAGAAGATGGGCTTGGATTATAAGGACTTGCTCAACCGGCCCGACGGTTCTGTGTGGACCGAGCGCGAAGTCATCGCCTATACCTCACTCTGGAAGAACGCGATGGAGAACCTCGAGGAGGCAGTCAAGCTCGCCAACAAACCAGACGCCAGCAAGATGGACCTGCTCACGTTGCACAAGATGACTGCCAGCTTTGGTGCCATCAATGCTGAAGTACGTGGCGCATCTGCTGCCAGCTCCCGCTCGCTGCGGGCATGGGGCATCAACGCTCCCGGCCTCGCTGCACAAGCCAGACGTTTGGATGAGATGATGGCCGAGATCGGTGGCGAAGGTGCCTCGACGGCGATGGCCCGCAGGATGATGGCACTGGTTGAGAACGGCACACTGGGCACTCGCGCAGGCAACAAGGTTATCCGCAAGTACGCCGAGGGCGATTGGGTTGACGCGTTCCGCGAGGCGTTTGTTGGCGGTCTGCTCTGGATGCCATCGACCCACATTGTTAACGCAGCCTCTGCTATATCGGTGGCCGCGCTCGAGGTCGGCAAGCGCAAGATGGCGGCTATCATGGGCGACGGCGTTGCCAATCAGGAAGCCTCTCTGATGGCGGGTGCTGCACTCCACTCTATCGGTGATGCGTTCCAGTTCGCCTCTCGCGCATGGAAGACCGGCGAGCTGGGCAAATGGGGCAACAAGGTCGGGCAGGAACTGGGCGGCAACAAAGAGGCATGGAAGGCAACGGCATTTGGCCTGAAGGACGATAGCTTCTTTGGCAACCTGATGAACTGGGCGGGTGTAACCTTTCGCGCTCCGCTACGCTTCCTCGGTGCCACCGATGAGTTCTCGAAGACCATCGGCTACCGCATGGAAGTGATGGCACAAGCTGGTCGGGCTGCAGCGGCCAAAGGTTTGAAGGAAGGCCCGGAGTACCAGAAGTTTTTACATGACTTCGTGTCGTCACCGCCGGAGACAGTTAAGAAAGCCAGTGAGGATTTCGCGAAGCGTGTTACGTTCACTGACGACCCCGGCGAGCTGGCCAAGTTCATGAACCGGATCAGGAACAACCCGACGCACAACGGTGCGCTGCGCTTTGGCGCTACGTTGGTGTTCCCGTTCGTTAACACACCTTCTAGGATTTTGGCTTATTCGTTTGCCAACTCGCCCTTCGCAGTTCTCTCGAGCAACTTCCGCAAGCGGTTCATGAGTAGCGATCCGGCAGAGCGTGCGATGGCGCGTGCCCAACTATCAGCGGGGACGGCCATCATGGCAATGGCAGCCGATTGGGCAGACAGTGGAATACTGACCGGCGCTGGGCCAAGCGAGCCAAACGAGCGCAAACGGTGGCTCGAGGATCACCAGCCGTACAGCATCAGGATCGGCAACAAATGGTACAGCTTGAGCCGAGCTGATCCTATCGGGATTATGATGAGCTTCATGGGCAACATGGGCTACGTCGGCAGGCATTACGAGATGGGTGCCACGACCTTCGATGAGTTCAGCGAGATCGCTGGGGGCCTGATCCTGTCAGCCGGTGAGGTTGTGATCAACAAGAACTACATGCAGGGCTTGGCCAACTTGGTCGAAGCTGTACGCGAGCCGAAGCGGAACATGGAAACATGGATCGGCAAATCCATAGCTGCTCTGATGCCCTTCTCGAGCATGGCCGGATTGGCAGCACGTACGCTCGACGACAATCAGGTGCGTGAGTCGAACCGGATTTGGGACCACGTGAAGCAGAGGCTTCCATTCGACTTCGGCTTCGGCAGCCGTAAGGACTTGGTGCCGGTCAGGAACTACTGGGGCGAGAAGGTAGATCGCCGGTCGGGCGAAGGCATTGGCTCGGCGTTCTTCGACTTTTTCTCTCCGATGTCCGGCCAAGAGGCAACCGACAACCCGATCAATAAGGAGCTATCGAGGCTCAACCAGCATCAAGACAAGCATGGTGCCACTATTCCCGGCCCGATCACGATGGAGTCCAGCATTATGGACACCAAGATCAAGTGGGAGCAATTCCCAAATGAGTACGACAGATGGAGACAGATTCTATCTGAGACAGAAATCTCCCCCGACGGCACGTTGAAACAGACGTTGAACAAGATGGTGGCAGGCGACGGCGTACTGTCGCAAGCATATAAGATGCAGCCATCCGTACATATGAAGATCGAGTTCATAGCTGGGTTAGTGGGCATGGCCCGCGACAAGGCTGAAGCCGAGCTGATAACCGAGCTGCAAAGTAAAGGCAGCCCATTCCTTGATCACATTGCGCAGGTGAGAGAGAACTCGGCGCTTGTGGAAGTCGGGGCTGGCGGCGAAGGCCGTGGCATCAATGCCCCCGGACTCGAGTGATACAATAGTTCTAGGGGACATTAATGACCGTAAGTAGCGAAACCAGCAGAGTATTTTATACAGGGGACGGGACGAGCACTCAGTTCTCGACCAGCCCTGTTATCTTCTACAGCAGCTCCACGCTGAATGTGTACGTGGTTACTACGTCCACCGGCTTGGCCACGACCCTGACTGAGGGCACGCACTACACTGTGTCCGGCGGATCGGGTGCAGTAGGCGCGGTCTGGCTGAATGGAGGAAGCTCACCATACGGTGCGCCACCGGCTACCGAAGAGGTGGCCATCGTCCGCGATGAGCCATACCTGCAAGCTGATGACTTCGTGAACGACTCGGCGAGCGATGCCGAGGTGATCGAGAGCCGCTACGACAAGGTGACGATGGAGATTCAGCAGCTCCTCGACGTGACCGAGCGATCCATTCGCCTGAACGAATGGGAGGACACCTCTACTGTCACGATGACGATACCGCTCGACCGGGCGGACAAGTATCTGGTGTTCAATAACTCCCGTAGCATGACCGTGGCTGACGGTACCGCTTCCGGCTCGATCTCCAGTTTCGCATACACGCTGGTGGACGACACTTCGTCCGCCGAGATGAGAGCCACGCTCGGACTGGTGATCGGCACCGACGTACAGGGATGGGACGTCCACCTCGACCAGATCGCAGCATTCACCCCGGCAGATAGCCTGTTCATTGTCGGTGGCTCGAGCACGCACTGGACTACGGAATCCGGCGACACGGCTAGGGTCAGCATGGGTGTTGGCTCGACTGACACAGTGTCCTTCACCCAATTGTCGGTGACCTCATTGGTTACCTTCGGTGACACGCTGGTAGTTACCGGCGGAGTATCTGCCGCATCAATCACGGCCACCACAACCAAGTCGAACTTCGGTACGACTGACGAGACAATCATTGCCAATGGCACCACGGCACAACAGCCTGCTGGCACCGACGGCGGCATAAGGGTCAACACCCAGACGGCCACGCTGAACTACTACAGTGGCGCATGGGAGACGGTCAAGGTCGCTGGCACTGAGCCTATATGGATTCCGGCAGGCGCGTGGAAAGCAGCTACGACTAATGGCCCGACTGTTACCGCAGCCAACGAGGTAACCACGAACGGCTGGACCTTCCCGTCGCTCGACTTCGATGGCGCTACGGCGCAGAAGGCTTTCTTTCATGTGCAGTTCCCCAATGGTTGGGACAACGGCACCCTGACATTCCGGCCAGTGTGGTTCGTGGACACTGCGGACTCGGGCACGGTGGAGTGGGAGTTCTCAGCTCTCGGCCTGTCGGACACTGACTCACTGGATACCGCATTCGCTGGCACCATCACGGTGACCGGCACGGCGAGCACGGCAGATGTACTCTACTCGAGCTTGGAAGGCACGGCAGTTACGGTGGCCAACTCGACGGCGGACCTCGATCTGATTGTGTTCAAGATCGCACGTGATGCTTCTAACGACACCAGCACGGTATCCGCATCGCTGATGGGCACGTACGTGACGTTTGAATCTGATGCCAAGGACGCTTCATGAGTTATGCAATAGGCAACGGGTACGCCGGTTTTTGGGTCGGCGAATCGTCCATATACATACCTCCGGCGGACTACCGCTGGAACCTTATCACTAACGAGACGCTGGCCGAAGATTCTGCTGCCACGACGCTCACTCGCGAATGTGTAATCTCTTCGGGCACTATTCCGAAAACCAGGTTTTTCACGAGCGCGACGACTGCGCTTTACACTGAGTGTGCCAACACCGGAATCATCCGCTGGGACACCAATGCTGCGACCTCTGCTCCCCGTGGCCTGCGCTTGGAGGGCTACTTCTACGATGCTTCGCAGGGTATACTCGAGTACGTTGGTAACAGCGTAGACTTTTTCGCAGGGTCGTCGTACACCAATTACCAGATGGCGGTCAACAATGGTCCGGGTGCTTCTGGGCCGAACTCTGCTACTCCAGCCGGGAACGAACTGAATCAGTGCTACGCCTATTCGGTGTACGACTACCACTACAACGAAACGGGCTACATATCCAATGACGTGAGTCCCGGTTCTAACTTCCTCTCTATGTTGCACTTCCACGAGAAGACGGCTACCGGTGGCTCGCAGCGTTATCAGGCACTTCGCATCTACGCCGGTCTGCCTGCTGCGAGCACCTGTCAGGCATACTACACCGTAGTCATGGATACAGACGGGGCGAGTGTAGGCATTGTGACTACTGCCATCGTACAGTCGCAGCCGGACTCCAGTATCTCAGGGGTCGCTATCAACGAAGAGTCAGACGGCGAATACTGGCTCTACATGTACTGCAATCCCAGCACCAACTGCACAGGCGGTAGCTCCAAAGCGAGATTCTATCTCGGTGAAGATTCAACGATGGCTGGCAACGTAGGCCAATGGTCGGGAGTAGGCACTGCCGGGGCCAACGAAACATTCGTGCTCGGCACCGCCATGTTCCGGCGCACTGGGGTATGGCAGTACAGGTTCACCAGTATTGCTGACATCGAATACCCCGGCGAGTGCGCATACGCGACGGCATCCAACCTGCCCAACTGGGACGATAACCAAGGCGTGATATACGTAGAGGTTGAAGGCCCCAACGCAGCGAACTCCCAGCCTAACTATCCGATCTTCCTTGCTGGCACCAACTTTGGTGTTGGCCAGACCGAGTACGGTACGTGCGTGTTCTTCGCCCATGCGTATGGTGGCGACAACTACGTGGCGTTGCGGCAGTGGGATGGATCGAGAGTGTTGCAGGTCAACACCTTTGCAGGCAGCGATGAGAGCTACGTAAGCTCCACGCCTCAAGGCCCGAACGGCGATTGGATTCATCGCATTGCCATCAGCTTCAGTTCTGAAGGTGCAGAGGTGTACTGGAACGGAGAACAGGTCGTGTCGGTCACGACGGCAGACGGCTGGGCCACATACTCGCAGTGGAACATCGTCGGTATGGGAACACAAGGTCGAGGCTACACTCTCGACGGCGAGTTTTTGAAGAACACAGACGCATGGTACAGAGACTACAGAGTATGGTGCGGGACAAACACACTGACGCAAGCGCAATTAGAAGCACTAACCGCATTCTAGGGGGAGAGAGTGTGCCGGAGGATATACACGCATGGTTGTGGGCGGTCATACTCCCACTATTTGGATGGTGGTGGAAAGTACGCAGAGACGACCTCGACGCTCTCCGTAAGGAGATAGGAATGAAAGCAGATAAAGAAGATGTAATGAAGCAGAGTGCGAGTGTCGCAAGTATTAACCAGCAACAAACCCAACTACGAGAGGACATGCACAAAGGCTTTGCCGATCTGACTCAACTGATGCACCAGAGTCAACTCACCATCCTGCGGGAACTGGCAAGCAAAGCTGACAAATGACAACCATCGTAGCCACCACGGAAGGACTGTATGCCGATAGTTACTGTGACTACGTTTCGCCGTTTACTACACACAAGCTGGCTCACGTTGTCTCACCCGATAAGCGAGCTGAGTATCTGGTCGGGGGTGCTGGCAATCTTGTTGAGTTCCAGCTTTACTGCAACATAATAAAACAACATGGTACGGAGGCATTGTGGCAGCAACACTTCGGCGAGAACTGGCCACCGAAGATACTGGTGGATGCGGAGACAGAACTGATAATGGTGGACAAGCAGGGCCAGATAATGCTGATGGGGCGGGACTTGATTCCTGTCCATGTAAACGAGGCCTACTTCGCAATCGGCACTGGGGCGGACCTTGCCCTTGCCGCAATGGATCACGGTGCAACTGCGCTGGAGGCTGTTGAGTACGCTTGCACGCGGGACACCAGCAGTAAGCCGCCTGTTACGGAGATTAAATTTCCATGAAAGATGACCTCGACCTAAACCGACTGCCACACGCGCAGCTCTATCAGATGCGGGAGAGTGTTCCGCAGGATGATCAGCGCCTACAGAATAGCGTGGCAGCAGCAGAACATCGCGCATTTGCGCGTGAGAGTACAGCAGAAAAGGGAGTGCTGAATGCGTTGTCGCTGGGAGTTGCTATCCCGGCGTACACCGCAGCCAAGATGCTAGCCGAGATCGAGCGCACCGGCTTACCGCTGGTGGACGTAGCTCTCAGGGTAGCGAAGGAAAAAGATGTCCTCCCCGGAAAGTCGCGCAGCAAGCCATCAGCGAACGAAGTCATACAAGGCTACTACGGTCTGGGTGAGGGTCTACTCAAATATGCGACCGGCACTGGCGCACGTGCTGCTCGCGACGATCTGGATATACTTGCCCCATGATGTACTGCAAACGAGCACTTAGAGTAATACTCCCACTCGAAGGTAAATACTCCGACGACCCGGATGACCCCGGCAACTGGACAGGTGGCAAACCTGGAAGTGGCGAGCTGAAGGGAACGAAGTATGGCGTGTCGGCGAAAGCCTACCCCGACCTCGACATCCTCAACCTAACCTACGACGACGTGGCCAGCATCTACTACGATGACTACTGGCTGCAAGTCCATGCCGACGAGATCGGCTGGCCGTTCTCCCTGTACCTGATGGACGCTGCTATTAACCAAGGTGTCATCCCGGCGATCCGCATGATGCAGGAAGTGCTGAGGGTAGAGTCGGATGGACTCATCGGTCCGATCACTCGCAAGGCGATGGTGCAGGCCACGAGGTGGCACGCCACGCAATACCTGACGGCTCGGGCGTTCCGGTACATGGAGACTCGGAACTTTGACAAATACGGGCGAGGCTGGTTTAACCGGCTTGTCCAGCTAGCGGAGAACCAAAATGCTCACAAAGGCTGACATCGCGGCCCTCGTTCGCCACGCTGCCACGACATTCGGTGGCGTGTTCGTAAGCAAGGGCTATGTGGAATCATCTGAACTTGAACTGGTCGCTGGTGCGCTGGCAGTGTTTGCCGGTGTCATCTGGTCGATCTGGGAAAAGAGGAACAGGAAATGAGACAACTCTTAGCTGTAATGCTGGTGCTGGTGGCCGGTTGCTCCACGGGAAAGATTGTGGAATCCGATGGGCTGGATGCCATCGGGAAAGCGCAGGCTGGCATCATCGAAGCTCGGGCGGCATTGACCAGCCTTAACGATGCGGTGGCGGACAACGTACGCTCCGGCATCTGGACATCCACCCAAGGCCTCGAGGTCTGGGTGCAATCGAAGGCTATCCGCGAGAAGCTCGACGAGGCGCAGGCGCTGCTCGACGCTGGCAACTGGCAGGATGCCAACGCGAAGCGCGAGCTGCTGGCACAACTGATACTGCGACTACACGCTAAGGTAGCCGCAGCGGGGAGAGGCGAATGAGCGAAGTAGTTTTGATGAAGATGTTGGACCTTGCCTTCACGGCATTCTCGGCTGGGCTGAATCGCGAGGAGCTGAAGGCGGAGGCGAAGAAGCGACTGGATAGCGGCGAAGACTTGACTCAGATCGCCGACTGGTTAAAGCAGAGGAACGTGGACTCAGAGATGAGACTGAAAGCAGCAATCGACCAAGCAAAGGAGGAAGGTAGATGAGAGGGCTAGTGGCAACGATCCTTTTCATGAGTGGTACTGTGTTCGCGGCGGAGGTGACTCTCGAGTGGGATGAACCACTTGACGTCACGAACGTAGCGACCTATCAACTCGAGAGGAAGGATGGACCGTGTGCAGCCGCAGGTGATTGGGTACAGATTGGTGAGGTGCCTGTTGGCACCACGACACTGGCAGACAACCAGCTAGAGGTGAACAAGCATTACTGCTGGCGAGCATTCTCTTTCAACCCCGATCATGGACGCAGCGACCCGAGTGAGGTGGTCGAATTTCGAGTCCCTTTCGCTGCACGACCGGACGCCCCGGTCAGGGTAAGGGTTGCACCGTAATCATCGAAATCGAAGTACGATAAGAAAAAGCCCCCAATCAAGGGGGCTTTCTTTTTCAGAGATTGACAGGCTTACCCAAGACCAATAGGTCGAACTGATAGAAGTCTTTCTTAGCCATGTGAGTACTCCCCAAGCAGGTCAAAGACTTGGGCCTTCAAGTCCATATCGTCGCAGCAATACGGCACGTCCGAAGGATCACTCTCATAAAGTGGGTTCAGCTTGGTGCCATAAGTCATGAAGTCCCGCTTGGACATGTTTACACGAAGATGGAACAGCACCTCGTCCAGCAGCTGTAAGTCCTCTGGGGTATGCGTCGTTGCGGCTCTCTTCCTGAAATCCGCGTGGCGATCAAAATGTTTGTTGCGCCTCATCGCCATATCATACACCTGCTCGAAGTGAAACGGTGGAAACACCCAGTAATCGTAGTCGCCATCTTTGCCCAGCCTTACGATCAGGGCTTGGTCCCTGAACTTGTTCTGCTGGACTTTGGCGCTGAGTTTGGTGTCGTTTAGGCAGATGCCCCAATGTGTTTTCCCGCGCTTCGACTTCAGCTCTATCTTCAACTTGCCTAACAGCGCATCATACCCATTGCCTTCACTATGCTCCAAGCCAAGGGCTTCGCAGGTTTCTATCTCGGGGGTTGACATCAGTCTATCCTCTTAACAGGACCGGGATCGAGATTCAGATTGCCGGGGCCATCGTGGCGCAGGCCAGCGAGGCTCGGATCGTTCATCAGGTCTTTCTTCTTGAACCCGAGAGCGTCGGCAGTAAACTGATCGGCATCACCAAGGTGAGGCCCGTATCCGCCAGCAGCAGGCTTGTCCACTCGGCCACGCACCGGCGTGATCACATGCTGGGTTGGCTCGAGGCAGTTGCGGCAGATACCCGGAACGTCGCGAGTGCTAATCTTTCGCCACTCCTCGTGGCGCAGCTCGCACTTGGTGCATTGGTACTCATAGATTGGCATGCTTGTTTCTCCACTTGCCCTGCGCCGGTTCTGGCAGTTCGCCGGGGCGATAGTCTTCCTGCGGGGTGATCACGTTAAGCTTGCGGGCCTTCTTAATCTGTTGGATTTCAGGCTTGGTGAGTGTCTCGCCTTCCTTCCACCGGCGGATCGCCTCGAGGGCGAACACCCGGCAATGGTTCAGCTTCTTCGCTTCCTGCACACTGGAGGGTTCGACCAACCGGGCCATCGGCTCGTCGCAGCAGTATGGCACCGTGCTCTGATCCTCGATGTCCCGCTCATGCCACTGTGACTCGTCGCCGCAGTTGCTGCAGATGTACTGTGAGTTGATTACTGTTGGCATTAGATTTTCCTGTATCGCTTACTTTCTTCCCGAATATTGTGCTGCGCGATCCGGCGCTGCGTGGCTTTGTGCATCGGGTTCTTGGTGTTAATCACTATCACCGGATTGCTGTTGCCCAGCTTGAATACGTCGAGCACCTCTTCGCACTCGGGGCAAGTCCTTCCGCTGGGGTGCTGCTTAGAGTAATGATCCTGAGCTTTCTCCTGTCCCTTCGTGGCCTTGGCATCGGACCCCTCGACATCTGCGATGTATCCACACTCACCGCACGCGTATCTGTACTTTGGCATTAACCAATCTCCTCAACTGTTGGACGCCAATTACCCTTAGCATCCCGGTAAACTAAGTTCTCCTCGGCCAGCTTCTTGACGGCCTTGTCGTAGCTGGTGGAGATTTCACGTAACTCTTTAACCATTATACCGCGACCCTTGTTTTGCCAGCATGTCTTAGTGGCGTCGAGCAGCTTCTGCTGTAACTCTGTCAGCACCGCCGGTCCCTTCTCCTTCTTGGTCCCCGGCACCACGATACAGCTCGTGACCGGTTCACCTTCCACCTCGCCTATCTCCACTGTCTCCAGATCGTAGTAGATGTCCCGGCCCAGCTCGATGTCCCGCTGCTTCTTCACATACAGGCAGCCGTCGCTCACCTCCAGCTCAGTGTCCAGCGCACCGAAGATCGCGCTCGAGCCACGGGCACCACGCGAAGTGTCTTTGCCGGGGTGATGTATCTGGAGCACGGTGGCACCCTGCTTCTGAATCTGGGCGATGACCTTGAGCATACGTCCTACTTCCTGGGCAGAGTTCTCATCAGCTCCCTGTAATGCGCGGGCGAAGGTGTCGAGGATTACCAGCCCCGGCTTCAATTCGGCCATAAGCGACAGGAGAGACGCCTGACGGCCCTCAACGGTCAGGTCCAGCCCCGTGGCATCAACCGCATAGAACGGGGCGTCAGCGGCCTTGTAGCGGCTCACAAGGGCACGTACGCGAGTGGGCAGCATAGCGTTGCCCTCGAACGCCAGATAGAGCACCGGGGTCTGGGTTGTCTTGTGGCCAAACCAATCCTGCCCCAGCGCAATACAGTAGCCCATGTCGAGAGCCATGAAGGTCTTGCCACTCCCCGGCTTGCCATAGAGCTGGGCGTGAGATCGCTGAAGCAGCAGGCCATCGATCAGGCTGGGCCGCTTCTCCAGCTTGGTGGCGACCAGTTCAGCAGCGGAGCGCACGATGAGGCCGTGCCCCTTGGTGGCTGGAGCTGAGTCCTCGAAGTCCTCGAGGGAGACGGCTACCTTGCTGCCCGGCTCGTTCTGCGAGTAGCGGTAGGCGTTGAGCACCTTGCGGCGGAGATCGGCGAAGCGCCAAGGCGGAGTGCAATGCGGGTTCCATTCCTGATCCAGCAGTTCCAAAGCCTGATCGAAGGAAAGCCCATAATCGTGCAGGCCACAAGCAATGTGGTACGTATGCTCATCGCCACCGTGACCCTCAACTGCTGGTTCCTGCTCGGCCAGCCAGCTCCGGGCCATGATCATTACGCCTTCGTCGGCATCGGGGATGTCCACGATCTGGCGTCTCTCCCTCTTCTGGTGCTGGCGCAGTAGGTCCAACAGCCAATCAGGCGCTACGTGGATGTCAGCATCCACAAGTATATTGTACCCCTTGCCCTCAACATAGGAGTCCGGGGCCACCACATAGCCACGCTCACCTCGGATGTCGATGCCGGGGCCAAGCACGTCAACCCCATTGGCCACGCCGGGGTGACCCTCGGGTAGCTTGAAGTAGTAGTGACGCCCCATGTTGGCAGTCTCAACCGTGAAGGTGCGGGGCAACGTGTAGGGTAGCTTCTCGAATGAGGCGAACCCATTCTTCTTGGTGTCAATGTCCAGCACCACGTGGCCGGTGCAATGGACACCGATGTTGGGCGGGTATTCACAGTCGAACCATTCGGCAATATCCTGCGGATTATTGCTGGCCCTGTCCGGCCAATCCTTGATTAATGCGGGGGCCTTGTGTCCCGGCTTGAGAGGGAAGAGCTTCAGGCCTTTCATGGCCAGCTTCACTGGGATTTCGTAGTTCCTGATCATTTGCCGTACCTCACTGTTCTGTTAACGGGGCCAGTCTTGACGGGGAGTGCTGGCAAATCTAATACTGCTCCGGCCCATCGCGGAGTGCGTTCCATCACTTTCCTGATTGCTTGTATGTTATCCAACACCGAAGGCCCAGCGGGCGCAGTGATCACCAGTTCATCGTGGACGTGCATCACGACATCGACTTCAGGCATCTCTTCCAGCTCGACGATGGCGGCAGCCATGATGTCCCGCGCCAGCGCCTGCACCACGTTCTCGAGCAGCTTCCCGCCCCACGTGCCCATACGTTGCCAGCGGCCAAAGGCGTGCGCGTCTGGGTGAATCCTGCCCTTGTCCTGCTCGCCAATGATCTTCATGTACGTCAACTCCGGCTTGTTGAACCGACCTTCACGCAGCTCGGCAAACGGGTAGGTCATCACTCGGCCAGAGGGTAGCTTCATGCGCAGGTCACGCCCGTTGAACTTAAACAGAATTTTGTTAAGCACTTCAACGAGTTGGCCAGGATTTTCCACTGCTCGAATAGCTGCGCTCTCGAGCTTGTACCATGCGTTGCGAATGAAGCCGTTGGCCATGCGCCAATCCTGAACGATCTTCTTGATCTCCGCCTCGGTCAGCTTGACGCCATATACCGAAGCCATGATCTCGAAGGCCTTCGGGCCACCGCCGTAGCCGAGCGCCAACTCTGGCACCTTGCCGTACGCCTGCCGCTCATCGCTGGTGACCGCCTTCGGGTGCTTGTTCAACAGCTTACCGGCAGTCTGCTGATAGATGTCGGCGGAGTGCGGGTCACGGTCGTTATTGTGGAACACCTCCACCTTGTCCACCTGATCGCAAACCCACGCAGTCACGCGGCCCTCGATCTGTGAGTAGTCATAGATCAAGAACTGACGCTCTTCCCCCGGCACGAACAGACCGCGAATCATGGTGGAGATCGTCGGGGTGTCGAGAATCTCAACCTTAAGCAGCTCCGCATACTCATCGGCACTTGGTGCGTTGCGTGGCAGGTTCTGCACCTGTACGCCCCGACTGGTCCATCTGCCGGTCGCCGCCCCGTGATACTGATAGGTGTCGTAAATCCTATTTTTCCACGAGAGCGCCTTGATCTTCTCGAGCTTGGCCACCGATGTCTTGCCCGAGTTCTGTCTGATCTGGAGCGCACGCCGCACCTCGGCATCTACGATCTTCGGGTCAGCCAGCATCCTGCGCACCGATGCCTTGTCAACCGAGTCGGTCTTCACTCCGCGCTGGTACAAGAAACGCATCAGGCCACGTACATCTGTCGGGCCTTCACACATTCCACTGGTCACGAGCTTCATGTCGTTCACTGCTTCCTTCGCAGCGACATCCGCCTGCCGGATCAGATGGTCGAGGGCAGGCACGTCAACCGCAACGCCACGTAGATTGATTCGCATATCCGCATGGAACACGTCCAGCTCACGGGGTGGCAGGT
>JABAOG010003573.1_pt1 | contig 21636 bp, 20 predicted proteins | sample 7062131 | NCBI WGS metagenome assembly JABAOG01 (sample SAMN14538629, study PRJNA623070) | marine sediment metagenome | biome: marine biome [ENVO:00000428]; feature: marine pelagic biome [ENVO:01000023]; material: deep marine sediment [ENVO:00002113] | place: India: Arabian Sea | collected...
CCGCGAGGCGATGACCGTGCTGCGCGACGCGGGCATCCCGCTGCTGGCCCACGCCGAGCTCGATCTGGGCGACGCGCCCTGCCCCGAAGGCAGCCACGACCACGACGCCTGGCTCGCCTCGCGGCCCAAGGCGATGGAGGACGCGGCCATCGCGCTGCTCATCCGCCTCTGCCGCGAGACCGGCTGCGCCGTGCACGTCGTCCACCTCTCGTCGTCGACCGCGGTGCCCATGCTCCGCGACGCGCGCGCCGAGGGGCTGCCGATCACCGTGGAGACCTGCCCCCACTACCTCTGCCTGAGCGCCGAGGCGATCCCCGAGGGCGAGACCCAGTTCAAGTGCGCGCCGCCGATCCGCGAGGAGGCGAACCGCGAGCGGCTGTGGGCGGCGCTGGCCGACGGCGTCATCGACATGGTGGTGTCGGACCACTNNCGAACCGCGAGGCGCTCTGGGCCGCGCTCGAGGAAGGGGTCATCGACTTCGTCATCAGCGACCACTCGCCCTGCACCCCGGACCTGAAGGCCAAGGACGACGGCGTCGGCGACTTCGGCAAGGCCTGGGGCGGCATCGCCTCGCTCTCCCTCGGCCTCGGCAGCGTGTGGCGCGAGGCCCACCGCCGTGGTCACGGCATCGAGCGCGTGGTCCGCTGGATGGCTCAGGCGCCCGGCGCGCTTCGCCGGCGTCTCCACCCGCAAGGGCGCGATCGCTCCGGGCAAGGACGCCGACCTCGCCGCCTGGGATCTGAACGACGAGCACGCGGTCGCCCCCACCGACCTGCACTTCAAGCACCCGGTCTCCCCCTACCTCGGCCGTGAGGTCCGCGGTCGCTGCCACCGCACCTGGCTTCGGGGCCGGGAGATCTTCCACGATGGCGACTTCGCCGAACCCAGCGGCCAGCCGATCTTCGGCCGCGACACCCCCGCGCCGAGCGCGAGCGAATCATGAGCGACCACAGCCCCCAGCCCGCCACNNGGCAAGTGGATGGACGGCTGGGAGAGCCGCCGCAAGCGCACCGAAGGCCACGACTGGTGCGTGCTCGCCCTCGGCGCGCCGGGCCGCATCCGCGCGCTCGACATCGACACCAACCACTTCCTGGGAAACCACCCGCCCTACGCTTCGCTGGAGGCGGCGCACCTGGAAGCAGGCCAGAGCTGGGAGGACGCGGAGTGGACCGAGGTGCTCGCGCAGTCGCCGCTGCGGCCCGGATCGCAGAACCTCTTCGCGGTGCACTCGGAGCTGGTCGCCACCCACGTGCGGCTGCACATCTACCCGGACGGCGGCGTCGCCCGGCTGCGGGTCTATGGCGACGTCGAGCCGACGTGGGTGCGGGAGGTCGACGAGACCGCCGCCCAGCACGTGCAGCCGGACGAGGTCGACCTGGTCAGCGTCCGCAACGGCGGCCTCGCCCTCGCCTGCAGCGACTCCTTCTTCGGGCCGATGAACAACCTCATCGCCCCGAATCGCGCCGCGAACATGGGTGGCGGCTGGGAGAGCCGGCGGCGCCGGGGCCCGGGCCACGACTGGATCCTGCTCCGCCTCGGCGCGCCGGGAGAGATCGGCGTGGTCGAGATCGACACCAACCACTTCAAGGGGAACTACCCCGACCGCTGCACCCTCGAGGGCGTGAGCCTCCCGGGGGCTCGCATCACCGATCTGATCGAGGCGGAGTGGACCTCGATCCTCGGTCCGACGAAGCTCGCCGCCCACGAGCGGAAGTTCGTGCGCGAGTTGGACGCCCGCGGTCCCTTCACCCACCTGCGCTTCTCGATCTACCCGGACGGCGGCGTCAGCCGCCTCCGTTGCTGGGGGAAGCGCTCGTGAGCGCCGAGGCCCTCGACGCGATGGGCGAGGCGGAGGCCGCCGACGCGCTGACCCGCTGCTGCGGCGCGAGCCGCTGGGTGCAAGCGATGCTCGCCCGCCGCCCCTTCGGCTCCGACCAGGCGCTGCACCGTGCGGCCGACGAGGTCTGGGCCACCATGGAGAAGGCGGACATCCTCGAGGCCTTCGACCACCACCCGCGCATCGGCGCCGATCTGAGCGCGCTCCGCGAGAAGTTCGCCAGCACCGCCGACTGGTCCGGTGGCGAGCAGGCTTCGGTGGCCGACGCGAGCGAAGAGACCCTGCACGCGCTGCGCGATGGCAACGTCGCCTACGAGCAGCGATTCGGCCACATCTTCATCGTGTGCGCCACCGGCAAGAGCGCCGCCGAGATGCTCGCGCTGCTCGAGGCCCGCCTTCCGAACGAGCCGGAAGAGGAGCTGCGCATCGCGGCCGCCGAGCAGGCGAAGATCACCCATCTACGACTCGACAAGATCCGAGGGAGCGATTCATGAGCAAGAGCCCGATCACCACCCACATCCTCGACACCTCCGTCGGCCGACCGGCCGCCGGCGTCCGCGTCGTCCTCGACCGGCAGGACGCCTCGTCCTTCGTGTGCATCGGCGAAGGCACCACCGACGCCGACGGGCGCGTCGGCGACCTGCTCGAGGAGGGGTCGCTGCAGGCCGGCGTCTACCGGCTGACCTTCCACGTCGGCGACTACTACAGCGACTCCGGCCGCGAGGGCTTCTACCCGCGCGTTCCGGTGGTCTTCGAGGTCACCGCGCCGGACGAGCACTACCACGTGCCGCTGCTGCTCAACCCCTTCGGCTACAGCACCTACCGAGGGTCGTGACCATGGAATCCAAGCTCCACGAGACCTGCGCGGACGCGCTGAAGACCCTCGCCGGCGCGAACCGGGAGTTCGCCGAGCGCTACCCCGGCGACCGGCCGGACCGCCAGCCGGTGCACACCGTCTACGGCGGCGCGCACCTCTTCAAGAGCGCGACCACCCAGAAGCTGGGGGAGCTCGCGCTCCGCTCCCTCGACGGCTACGGCGCGGACCCCTACGACTTCGCGCATGTGCTCGGCATCCTGAGCGAGCGCCCCGCGCACGGCGCCGAGCTCGAAGAGCGCTTCGCCACCGATCCGGAAGCCGTCCAACGGCAGTCGCCGGCCGCCTGGCTCGCGCTCACGGTCCACGACCGCGTGCGCAAGAAGCTCGAGCGCGAGCCGGTCGAGGACTTCCGCATCGACTTCGAGGACGGCTTCGGCAACCGGCCGGACGACGAGGAGGACGCCACCGCCGAGCGGGCCGCCAAGGAGGTCGCCAAGGGGATGGCCGAGGGCACGCTGCCCCCCTTCATCGGGATCCGGATCAAGCCGCTGAACGAGGAGCTCCATCGCCGCTCGATCCGCACCCTCGACATCTTCGTCCGTACGCTGCTCGCCGAGGCGGGCCGGTTGCCGGACGGCTTCGTCGTCACGCTGCCCAAGGTGCCGGTGCCCGAGCAGGTGAGCACCCTCGTGCGTCTCTTCGAGGCCCTCGAGGCGGACACGGCCCTCGAGGCGGGCGCCCTGAAGATGGAGCTCATGATCGAGCTGACCCAGACGCTGATGGCGCCGGACGGTCGCTCGAACCTGCCGCTGCTGCACCAGGCCGCCGAGGGCCGCTGCGTCGCCGCCCACTTCGGGACCTACGACTACACGGCGAGCTGCAGCATCACCGCCGCCTACCAGAAGATGGACCACCCGGCCTGCGACTTCGCGCTGCACATGATGAAGGTCGCCTACGCGAACACCGGCCTGTGGCTCAGCGATGGCGCGACCAACGTCATGCCGGTGCCGCCCCATCGGCCGAAGGACGGCGAGCTGACCGACGAGCAGGACGCGGAGAACCGCGCGGTGGTTCACGGCGCGTGGAAGATGGCCTACGACCACATCCGCCACTCGCTTCAGAACGGCATCTACCAGGGCTGGGATCTGCACCCGGGTCAGCTGCCCATTCGCTACGCCGCCGGCTACGCCTTCTTCCTCGAGGGCTTCGCCGCCGCCGCCGAGCGCCTCTCGAACTTCATGGACAAGGCGGGCCAGGCCACTCTCGTGGGCGATGTCTTCGACGACGCGGCGACCGGCCAGGGGCTCTTGAACTACTTCCTCCGCGGGCTCAGCAGCGGCGCGGTCTCCCTCGAGGAGCTCGCCGCCACGGGCCTCACCGAGGAGGAGATCCGCACCCGCTCCTTCGCCACGATCCTGAAGATGCGCAGCGGCGGCTGAGCCACGGACGGCGCGGTCACGCGCCGAGGTGATCGAGGATGGCGCGGCCGTCGCCGATGAGCGGCGTCGCCTCGGTCGCTGCCGTGCACTCGAGCGCCGCGACCGCGCGGTCCCGATGACGGAGCTGGTGGGAGCCGGCCTCGCGGAGGTGGGCGCCCAGCTTGAGATCGATGGCCCGCACGGGGCGTCGCCGCGGGTCCGGCGACGACATGTCGACGACCAGGAAGTCGCCGGCGCCACCCTGCTGATCGACGCGCCAGAGCCACAGGTGGGTGGCCCGGCTCAGCAGCGAGCGCGCGAAGCGCCCTTCGTCGCACTTGAAGGCGAAGCGCGCGAGTAGCTCGCGGGGGCAGAGTCGGTGACGGGCGGCCAGCGCCCGGACGCGGGCGCGAAAACGGTCGGGGCGACAGGACCCGGGACCGGGCAGCCGCAGGAGCAACGGTGACATGGGAGGCTCGAAGGCAGGGGCGATGGGGATGCGCGCCCGCCTCGGCGGGTCACGCGGCTCGGAGGCTCGCGGCGTTCATGGGCGCCGAGCCTAAGTCGCCGATCGGGCCCCGCAAGGGCCTCAGTCGAGCATGCCGAGCTTGTCCCGATGCCGCGCCTGGGCGGCGTTGTACTCCCGCTGCTCGAGGCCGAGCTGGGTCGAGAGCCGCCGCAGGTAGTTCACCTCGGAGTGGTCGATCACTCCGTCGGCGGCGGCCAGATCGAGGAGCACCTCGAGGATCTCCAGCCGCTGCTCCCGCTCCGTGAGCTCGCGGAGGTCGCGGACCCAGCCGTGGTCGCCGTTGGCGACGATCGGTCGGATGTCGTCGGCGAGGATCGCGACCACCCGCGCCGCCCCCTCCTCGCTCATGCCGTGGATGCGGGCGAGCTCGGCGCGGATGGCCGCCTGCTCCGGCTCGGAGAACTCGCGGTCCGCGTAGGCCACGCAGGCCAAGAGGCCCGCCACCGCGGTGACCAGTCGGCGGGTGTCCTCGGCGGCTTCGGGCATCTGGGCGCGCACGGCGACCGCGAGCGGGTGGTCGCGGTCGGCCGGCTCGTCCGGACCGGAGAGCAGACGTTCCAGGGCGGCAAAGAGTCTCACGCGCGAGACTCTAGCAGGCCGCGCGAAGGGAGCGCGCGCTCAGGCGGCGACGGCGACCGCCGGCGCGATGCCCGCGCCATCGAGCGTGTGCCGCACGGCGACGGCCACCGGCGTGGGTCGCACGCCGAAGGTCCGCCGGAAGCGACCGTCGTCCAAGGCGTAGGGGACCTCCCACTGGTAGCTCATCTTCGCCAGCTCCCGCATCGTCGGTGAGAAGAGCCCCACCGCACGGAGCAGCCACAGCGGCACCCGGCGAAGGGCCGGCTCCACGCCGGCGGCGCGGTAGAAGGCCTCCACCAGCTCACGGGTGGTGCGGGTCTCGGCCACCGGTAGATGCCAGATGGCGTGCTCGAAGCCGCGCTCGTCGGTGCCGAGGGTGGCCAGCGCGGCGGCGACGTCCGGGGTGTAGGCGTAGCTGCGGGGCAGGTCGGGGTCCCCGAAGAACTCTGCGGGGGCGCCCACACGCAAGCGCTGCAGGAAGCGCTCGCCGAAGACGTTGTCCGGCGAGTCCGGGCCGAAGAAGTCGGGCGCCCGGCCGAAGGTCACCCGGAGCTTCCCCTCCGCGCGGAGCCGCAGCGCTCGGCGCACGAGCCGCGCGCGCATCTCACCCTTCTCGCGGATCGGTCGCATCGGCGTCTCCTCGTCGAAGGGGGACTCGTCGGGGATGCCGACCATGTAGAGGCAGTCGAGACCGACCAGCGGCACCGCGGCCCGCACCGCGGCGTCCTGCACGGCTTCGTGGAGCGGCTCCATCACCCCGGCCCAGCGGCCGTAGTCGGCCGGGTTCACGCAGTTGTAGACGCGGTGGGCGCCTCGGAGCGCCTCGTCGGCGAAGGTGGGATCGGTGAGATCGCCGCTCAGCCACTCGAGGCCCGGGCGGGCCGGTCCGGCGGGACCGCGGCGAACGAGTCGCACGCGCAGGCCGCGGCCCAGGAGCTCGTCGGCGAGCTTGCGACCGATCTGGCCGGCACCGAGGACGACGTGGAGTGGATGGGATTGGGAATGGGTCATGGTCATTTGCCTCCTGACCCAGAGTCTGTGGTGTGCGATAATGCGTGTCATGAAGCGATTTCGCGCATTCGGTATGCGATTTTGCAAGCACCCGTTTTGGGGTCGTCCGTGACCGACGAGCGCTCGCTCCGCTGGGACGATCTCCGCTTCGTCCTCGCAGCCCACCGCCACGGAACGCTGCTCGGCGCCGCTCGCGCGCTCTCGACGCATGCGTCGACGGTCGGCCGCCGGCTCGAAGCCCTCGAGGCCGAGCTCGGCCACGCCCTCTTCGACCGTACGACGACCGGGCTGGCGCCCACCGCGCTGGCCGACGAGCTCCGGCCGATCGCCGAAGCGATGGAGAGCCACGCCGCCGAGGTCCTCCGGCGAGTGGAGCAGCAGGAGACGGAGCCCGAGGGCTGGGTGCGCATCGCGGCACCGCCGGGGATCGCCACCTACGTGCTCGCCCCGCTCTTGCCGGCGCTGGCCGAGGCCCACCCGAAGATCCGCATCGATCTCGAGCCTTCGGTCGGCTACGCGGACCTGACCCGGCGCGAGGCCGACCTCGCACTGCGGGCCGTCCCGCCCACGGCCGGCACGCTGGTGAGTCGCCGCCTCCTCGAGGGCGTTCAGGATCCCTGCGGGTCGCCGGCCCTGGTCCGTCGGCTCGGGCGCATCGACGACATCGCCGCCGTGCCCTGGGTGACCTGGTCCGAGCCCTTCGCCCAGCTGCCCGCCGCGCGTTGGATCGCCGAGCACGCTCCCTCGACCCAGGTGCGCTTTCGCTGCACGAGCTTCGAGCCGCAGGTCGAGGCGGCTCGCGGCGGCCTCGGCGCCATGCTGCTCGGGGAGCGCTTCGCCGCGCTCGCCGGTCTGGAGCCGCTGCGCCTGGCACCCGGCCTTCTCCGGAAGCTCGCCCCTTTTCCACGGGGCGCGCTCTACCTGGTCGGCCATCGGGCCCTGCGCGACGTGCCCCGGGTCGCGGCGGTCTGGGCCTTCCTCATCGAGGCGACGGCCGAGCACATGTGAGCGAATACCATTCTCTTGTTCGATCCTTCACCAATTCGCGGTAGAGTGCGCCACGAGTGGCAGATCGCCGGCCCGAAATGAACTTGACCGTCGATGGCCGACTGGTCCTCGACACGATCGTCGACCCGGCCCTGATCCACGGACCCGACGGGCTTGTTCAGACCGCCAACGGTGCCGCGCACGAGCTCTTCGGGCTCGATCCGGTGGGCCGGCCCATCGGCGAGCTCCTGCCCGAAGGCCCCTTCGCCGAGCCCGAGGGCGACGGGGCCGGTGACGCCGCCGGGCATCAGGCGCCGGTCAGCTGCGGCGGTGAGCCCTTCCTGGCCATCGCCCGAGAGGTCGGCATGCACGGGGTGGTGCTGGTCGTCCTGCGGCCACGGCACAGTCACGCATCGGATGCTCCGTCGCCGGCCGAGATCCTCCTGAGCCGGGCGATCGAGACGATTCCCGACCCCTTGCTCATCGCCGACGCCGAAGGAGTGATCCAGCGGGTGAACGGCGCGACCTGCACCCTCTTCCGCTTCGCCCGGACCGACCTGGTCGGCGCGTCGCTCGACAGGCTCATGCCGGAGGATCACGGCGCCAACCACGGCCAGTATCTCGAGCGCTACCGGCGCACGGGCGAAGCGCGGCTCATCGGCAAGCCGCGCGAGCTCCTGGCCAGGCGCAGCGATGGCGAGCTGATCCCCATTCGCCTCTCGGTCGGGGAGACGACCATCGACGGCCAATCGGTCTACGTGGGGACCTGCCACGACCTGCGGGTCGTGCGGCGCCTGGAGCGGGAGCTGCACCAGCGGCAGAAGATGGACGCCCTGGGACAGCTGGCGAGCGGCGTCGCCCACGACTTCAACAACCTGCTCCTGGTCGTGACGCAGAACGCCGCCCTCCTCGAAGCCGAGCTCGACGGCGAGCATCGAGAGCTGGCCGAGGAGATCGGCGAGGCCGGCCATCGGGCCAGCGACGTGAGCCAGCAGCTCCTGCAGTTCAGCCGGCAGGACGCCGTCGAGGCGCGGGACGTCGCGGTGGCGCCGCTCCTGGAACGCTTCGCCGGCATGCTCCGCCGCATCGTGGGCGTCGCCCACCCCATCGACGTGCAGCTCCCGAGCGAGCCGATCGTCGTCCGGGTCGATCCGGGCCAGCTCGAGCAGGTGCTCCTGAACCTGGTGATCAACGCTCGGGACGCGTTGCCGGACGGTGGGACGATCACGGTCGCCGTCGCTCGGCGAGAGACCAGTGACGGGCCGCGGGTGCGCTTCCAGGTGAGCGATCGCGGGGAAGGGATCGATCCGGAGGTGCTGCCGAACATCTTCGACCCCTTCTTCACCACCAAGGAGCGCGGCACCGGTACCGGTCTCGGTCTCTCCACCGCCTGGGGCATCGTCCGGAGCGCCGGCGGATCGATCCACGTCGACAGCGAGCTCGGGCGCGGCACGACCTTCAGCGTCTACCTCCCGCCGTCCGAGGTCTCCCGCGCCGCTCCCGGACGGACCTCCTCCACCGGCGGCTTCCAGGCGGCTCCGATCGAAGACGTCCTGGTGACCCTGGTGGACGACGATCGCATGGTCCGCAACGCCGTCCGCCGCTGGCTCGCCCGGGCGGGCTATCAAGTGCGCGGCTTCGCGAGCGGCCAAGAGGCGCTCGCCGCCTTCGACGGAGACACTGGGGACCTCGGCCCGCAGATCCTGGTCACCGATGTGGTCATGCCTCACCTGAGCGGACCGGAGCTCGCGCGGAAGCTCGCAGAGCGGCACCCGGAGATTCCGGTGATCTTGATCTCCGGGCAGCCCGCCGACCAGCTCCCCGCCGAGCTGGGTCGGCACACTCGGTTCTTGGCCAAGCCCTTCGAGCCCAAGCACCTCTCCCAGCTGATCCTCGAGCTGGTGAACGCCGCGCTCTCCGATCGGGCCGAGGAGCCCTAGCGGCCGGCCGGCCGGCCGCCCTTGCGCGGGTCGCTGCCGGCCACGAGGCGCACCCCATCGGCCGTACGGTGGATGCGGATCGTCTGCACGTTCGCCACGTTTCGGATCGGCTCGTGCTCGTGACCGCGGGCGCTCAGCCGGCTCAGCAGCGCCTCCGGCAGGGGCGCGAACTCCTCGACGCGGAGCGCGTTCGGGTGCCCCTGATGGTGGACCCGGGGAGCGTTCAGCGCGTCCTCCACGTCCATGCCGAGCAAGAGCTGGTTCATCACCACCTGCTGGATGGCGGTCACGATGCGGCTACCACCGGCCGCGCCGGCGCAGAGGATCGGCTGGCCGTCGTCACCCAGGATGATCGTCGGCGACATGGTCGACACCGGCCGCTTGCCCGGGCCGGGTAGGTTGGGGGCGCCGCCGACGAGGCCGAAGGCGTTCGCTTCGCCGACCGCGCGGGCGAAGTCGTCCATCTCGTCGTTCATGACGATGCCGGCCGCGGTGTAGCGCGCGCCGAAGGGAAGGTTCACCGTCGTGGTCACCGCGGCGACGTTGCCCTCGGAGTCCACGACGCACAGATGGCTGGTGCCGGCGTTGTCGCTCTGGACGATGTCGGGCTCCTCCGGCGCGAGCGGGAAGTCGAAGTCCTCCGGCGGGTTCGCCAGCGTCGGGTGGAAGGCGTCGATGCGCGCTCGGATGCGCTCCGGGGCCATCAAGCGGCCGAGCTGCAGCTCCACGTGGTCCGGATCACCGAAGTAGCGCTCGCGATCGAGGAAGGGCCCCTTCCACGACTCGGCGAGCGCATGGAGCAGGGGGGCGCTCGCCGGCCCGTCGCCCATCGGGCGCCAGCGCTCGGGCAGCCCCTCGAGGATCGCCAGGCTCTGCAGCATCGTGAAGCCACCGGCGCTCGGCGGTGGTGCCGTCACCCAGCGGTAGCCGAAGCGCTCGGCGCTCACCGGCTCCCGTATGGCGACCTCGTAGTCGGCGAGGTCCTGCAGGGTCATCTTGCCGCCGAAGCGGTTGTTCGCCCGGACGATCGCTCGGGCGATTCGCCCGCGGTAGATCGCGCGGGCGCCGCCGCGACCGAAGGCCCGAAGCGTCCGCGCGAGCTCCGGCTGGCGCAGCGTCTGGCCCACCGGGAGCGACGCCGCGTCGCCCTCGAACCAGGTCCGCATCAGCGGGTCGTGCTTCATGTGGTCGGCGAAGTAGCGGCTCATCCGGCTCACCGCCTCGGACACGGGCACGCCCTCGCTCGCCAGCCGGCGCGCGGGCTCCACGATCTGCGAGAGGGGCAGCGTGCCGAAGCGCTTCACCATCGCGTCGACGCCCGCCGGCTCGCCGGGCACGCCGCTGGCGAGCCCGTGCAGCTGGGAGGCCGAGTTGGCCGGTCCGGGCAGCGGCTCTTCGGCGTCGTCGTAGACGTCCGGCGTGAAGGCCGCCGGCGCGCGCTCGCGGAAGTCCAGGAAGGTCAGCGATTGGTCGCTCGCCCGGTAGTAGAGGAGGAAGCCGCCGCCGCCCATGCCGCTCGAAGCCGGGTTGGCGACGCCGAGCGCCAACATCGTCGCGGCCGCGGCGTCGGCCGCGTTGCCGCCGGCTTCGAGGATCTCGTAGCCGGCCCGCGAGGCCACCGCTTGATCGGCGGCCACCGCGTGGTGGGTGTATTCGCGCGCGAAGCCCGTTTCCGGCGCGCCCTCGCTCGTGGGGCCGGCCAGGAGCGCGGCGAAGAGGAGCGCCGCGAGCGCGGTGAAGAGGCGCCCGGGCCGGGCGAGGAAGCGGTCGATTCGGCTCACGCGCCGAAGTCTACCCCGTAGAGCGGGCCGTACTTCTTCCGGAGGTAGTCGAGGAAGGGCTTCGGGCTGAGCTTCGCGCCGGTCGCGCGCTGGATCAGCTCGTCCGGGAAGTAGGTCGCCCCGTGGCGATAGACCTGCTCGGTGAGCCACTCGCGCAGGGGCGCGAACTCACCGCGAGCGAGCTGCCCCTCGAGGTCGGGGAGCGCCTGGGTGGCGGCGGCGAAGAACTGCGCGCTCATCAGGTTGCCGAGGGTGTAGCCCTGGAAGGCGCCGCCGATGGGGATGCAGTACCAGTGCACGTCCTGCAGGCAGCCGAGGGTGTTGGTCGGCGGTCGCTTGCCGAGGTCCGCCTCCATGCGGGCGTTCCAGGCCTCCGGCAGGTCGGCGATGGCCAGCTCGCCCTCGAGCATCGCGCACTCGAGGTCGAAGCGGAGCATCACGTGCAGGTTGTAGGTGACCTCGTCCGAGTCCACGCGCACCAGCCCCCGCTCCACGGCGTTGATCGCGCGGTGGAAGTCGTCCAAGGAGACGCCCTTCAGCGGGTCGGGGAAGGTGTCCTGCAGCTTCGGGTAGAGGTGCTCCCAGAAGGGCCGGCTCCGCCCGACCAGGTTCTCCCACAGGCGCGACTGGCTCTCGTGCACGCCGGTCGACGTACCCGCGCCGAGCGGCGTGCCGTCGAAGGCGCGGTCGATGTTCTGTTCGTAGAGCGCGTGGCCCGTCTCGTGGATCGTGCCGAAGAGACAGTCGGTGAAGTCGCGCGGATCGACCCGAGTGGTGATGCGGACGTCGCCCGACGAGAAGCGGATCATGAAGGGGTGGTGGGTGAGATCCTGCCGGCCGCGGTCGAAGTCGTAGCCGAGGGTCTCGCTGACGGCGGCGGCGAAGGCGAGCTGCTTCTCCTGCGGGTAGTCCGCGTCGAGAAAGCTCCGGTCCGGCGCCGGCTTCGCCAGGAGCTTCTCGACGATGGGCACCAGCTCCGCCCGCAGCGAGGCGAAGAGCGTCTTCAGGCTCGCGGCCGTCATCCCCGGGTCGTGCTCGTCGATGAAGGCGTCGATCGGGTGATCGACCTCGAAGTACTCCGCGTAGCGCTTGCTGAGCTCGAGGTTCTGCTCGAGGAGCGGCCTGACCATCGCGAAGTCGTTCGCGCTCCGGGCCTCGGTCCAGGCGGCGTAGAGGGTGGAGCCGTGGTTGCTGATTTTCTCCATCAGCTCGCTGGGCACCTTGGTCGCTCGCTGGTAGTCGCGTAGCGCCCGCCGGACCAGGGCGCCGTCGACGGTGGCCTCGTCCGCCGTCGCCGACAGCTCCGAGAGCAGCTCCCCCATCCGCTTCGCCGCGCGACGCTCGTGGGCCAACCGGCTCAAGAGGGCGATCTGTCGACCGCGCGCGGTCGCGCCGCCCGCCGGCATGTAGGTGTTCTGGTCCCACTCGAGGACCATCGCCGCCGCGTTGAGATCGGAGATCGCTCGCAGCTCCGACTTCAGCTCCACCAAGGCATTCATGCGGAGAGCTTAGTGCCGCTGGTGAAAAGATCGACCCGGCACGGAACGGTCAGACGTTACTCGTCCCCGACTGCCGCGATGAGCGCCCGTGGGGTTCGACCGTACCGCCGTCCCGACGGAGGAGCGTCCCGGAAGGAGGTCGCGGGACGCCGGCAGTCCCATTGGGTCCGGTGCCACCGAACGGGCTCCCCTTTCCAGCCGCCCACCCCCCGCGGCTCCAAATTCGCGGACGATCCGATGTGTGAGCTCCCGAGGGGCTCGGAGAGGGCCTCGAAAGGGCCATGCTCCTCGAAGGGGCGATGCTCCGATGACTCGTACTCTCCAACCTACGGAGACGAGCATGCGGCCAACTCCGCGGGCGTAGACGAATCGATGGCGAAGAGCTGACACGCTTCACGTCCGCGGTCGAGTAGCAGCGCTATCGATGCCGCCGCTTGCTCAACCGTATCATCCGCGCCGCCATCTCGCACCTCAGTCATTGCGTCACTCTCAAATGATTCCGCGGCACGCCCCAACAGGAGGAGGCCCAATGCGCAAACTTTCGGCATGTGCTATCGGCTTCCAAGATGAGCGAAGAAGCTTGCGAACACCCCGGATGGCGTCGCAACAATGGAGACTGTCGCGGCCCGTTGCGATAGTCCTCTTGCTCGAAGAAACAACGCAGTGCTGAGTGTGATCAGTGCAGCGGCGCCTGCACCGAGCGTGACCTTCGGGATGAGCCGATCAAGCCCGTCGGTTGTCGCGAAGACCACGGCCATAGCCCCTAGTGTAGCCCCTGCTAGCGCAAGGGAGGTGCCACCAACAATCCGAAGCCGGCGCACCTTGTCTGCTGTGGGTTGCGCAGCTCGAAGCCCGGAAGCCCGGCTCACACCGAGGGGCGCCTCCCAACCCAGCGTCGCAGAGAGCGTCGTCGAGTCCGCCTCCGAAAAAGAAGCTAGCGTCAACTCTGATGTCGCGGGAAGCAAACCGGCACAGAGCAAGCACGTGGCCAGGAACATCAGCACCCCTCCGAAGAGCCACAGAAGAAGATATCTCCATCCACGGCACTGTTGTCGAATGGGTTGCCGTTGCTGTTGTTCGTTCGTCGCTCTGTGTTGAAGATCACAGGAACGCCGCCGCTCTGAGTAACGTAGAGCCCCCCTGCCCATCGAAATGACTCATTGTTGGTAGCTAGCGATCCGAGTGATGTCCGTTGGTATCCCTCGAAGGATACGCCCACTCCGCCCGGGCCAGAGTTCAAAGTATAGAGCTGAATCCACTGCCATTCATTCGTGAAGAGTTCCTGGGTATCAGTGCCGTTTCCAGTTAGCATTCGAATGGACCCGTCGCAGTCAGCAAAGAGCTGGAGCGTGCTTGTCCCCCCGAAGCACGAGGCGAGTCCTTCACCGTCGAGCCGAGGACATGGTGGGTTCCAAAACCCGGCATACTCCCATTCAGTATCGGCTGTTATTTCAGGTCTATCCCTAACGTAGAACCAGATGCCTTGGGTGCCGTGGCCGCCGCCAGATACCGCAAGCAGGTACTTCAGCGACGCCAACTGAACGAAGCCAGCAGCAGCTCGGTTCTGTGCAGATTGAAGAGGCTCTCCACGAGAGCCATCGAGCACCAACCTGTTGATGAGATTCGGATATGCACCTACGACTTGCGGAAATGCCCAGAAGTCAACCCAAGCGTGCGGTGGATCTGGGGGATTGGAGCTGTCCTCCATCGCAACGACGAGCAAGTTCCCATGGGCTTGCGACCCGCTCGGATGGTTCTGCTCTTCGCGAATGGGGATTTCGTGCACTTCTACCGGATCGATACTTGCTTCGAAGATCGTGTCCAGATGGGCCCCGCTGGGAGCCTGAACGGGCTGCTCCGCATAGATCATCCCTTCAGCCCACAAGTTATCCGTGATCACGACTCGGCCCGTGCGACTACCATCTGAGCCGACCATGTCCGACAAGCGAGAAATGCCCTGGACGTGGGGTGTGCCTGCAGTCCCGCTCGGCGCGCTTCCGGTGACGACTTCGAACTCCAGGTCCGGCGAGGACAGCGATATCGACGCCGTGCTGAGACGAGAAAGCGAGTTGCTCACGCATGGCGAGCAAGCGAAATCATAGTCGTAAGAGCAGAACGTTGCAGCAGGCCCGACTAGAGGCACGTAGTCGCTAGTGTATATGGTCACCTCGGGCGCTTGGTCAGAGACGCACTTGTTGTCAAAATCCGACCAGCTTGACGCGGTTGCCTTGCAGTCGATAGTGCCATTCAGATTCGTGTCGAATGTATACAAGAGACGGTTCGGCTCGAGATGCCGGCCTCTCACGAGTGCTTTGTGGCCGCTTGCTCCTGCTTGCCAAGCCCATGAAGGCACCACCTGTGAGCCGAGGTTCCAGTAGAACAGGTCGGTTTCAAACCATGTGGTGGTAGGGGTGGCTGGCTGCGCTAGTTGCGGTCGCACCGAAGCTGTACCAATTGGTGCTTGGGGGGACCCGAGGCTTGGTCGTACCTGTCCCACACGTTGCGCAGTGCGTCAACACCGGCGGACCGTGCACAAAGCGGCAATCACGCGCGCTAGATCGACCTCAACCAAGCGTTCAAGGAGGAGCGAACGAAGCACGCTGATGACACGGCGTTCCTTGGCGCTCTGCGTGATGAGTACCGCCCATGGCCCGCACCGGCGCCGACCAGGCGCGTCCCCACCCGACGTTCCCGCGGGAACGCAGCCCGATGAGCCGCTCCCCGAGAGCACCGACCCCCTGCGCACCGACGTCGACATCGACGCCAACCTCCTCTGGCTCCAGCGAAGACCGGACTACCGGTACATCGTGGGCGCGATGGTGCAGTAGCGACCGGCCTCGCTCGGCGCCCGGCGTCGATCGGTCGGTGGAGGTGCGCAACGGCCCGCCCGTGGTATCCCCGCTCCGCATGCTGGAGACCTTCGCCACGGCGGATGCCTGGATCGCGCTGCTCACGCTGACGGCCCTCGAGATCGTCCTCGGGATCGACAACATCGTCTTCATCGCGATCCTCACCGCGCGGCTCCCGAAGACGCAGCAGAAGCTCGCCTACCGGCTCGGCCTCTGGGGCGCGATGATCACCCGCATCGGCCTGCTGCTCATGATCAGCTGGGTGATGCACCTGACCAACCCGCTCTTCACCGTCATCGGGGAGGAGATCTCCGGCCGGGACCTGATCCTCATCGTCGGCGGCCTCTTCCTGATCGCGAAGAGCGTCCACGAGATCTACGAGAAGGTCGAGATGCACGAGGAGGAGGCGGTCTCCGGCTGGTCGAAGACCCTCGCCGGGGTGATCGCGCAGATCATGGTCCTCGACATCGTCTTCTCGCTCGACTCGGTGATCACCGCCGTCGGCATGGTCGACGAGGTGGCGGTGATGATCGTGGCGGTCGTCATCGCGGTGCTGATCATGCTCGCCTTCGCGCGGCCGGTCGGGGACTTCGTGAACCGGCACCCCTCGATGAAGATCCTGGCGCTGAGCTTCCTGCTGCTCATCGGCGTGGTCCTGGTGGCCGACGGCCTCGATCAGCACATCCCCAAGGGCTACATCTACTTCGCCATGGGCTTCGGCCTGTCCATGGAGCTGCTCAACATGCGGCTGCGGAAGAAGTCGAAGGTGAAGATCGCGGCGCTCGAGGAGCCGCTCGTCCCCGAAGACATGGCCGACTGATCCCGGAGGCCATGACGGCGTGCGGCCTTTCGCCTAAGCTGCGGCCGATGGAGGCGAGGAGGAGAGCCGAGCGGGGGATGACGGCCTTTCTGCTCTTGCTGGTGTCCACGCCGGGCTTGCTCGCGGGGCTCTGCCTCGGGCTCAGCTTCGCGTTCACGCCGGCCGCCATCGCCGCCGGCGACCACCTCGGGCCGCTGCAAGGGCGCTTCGCCGCGTGCGCCGGCTGCGCGCTCTGCGGTATGAGCCGCGCGTTCGCGGCCTTCTCCCACGGCGACTTCGGCGCGGCCATGGACTTCAACCGGGGGGTCGCCCTCGGTTACCCGCTGGCCTGGCTGGTGGTCTTCGTCTCCGTCTTCGGCGCGTGGCGGGTCCTCCGCGACCGCCCGCGCTTCTTCGCCGCTCCGCAGCCGGCGACCACCGCTTTCACCACCGCTCAGGAGGGCGAGCTGCATGTCTGACGATCCGAACGACTTTGGTGGGCCCCCGCAGGGCCAGCCGCCGCAGGGCGGTGGCGCTCCGCAGGGCCAGCCGCAGGGACCGCAGGGTGGCTTCGGCCAGCCGGGTCAGGGCCAGCCTCAGGGTGGCTTCGGCCAGCCGCAGGGACAGCCCGGCGGCTTCCAGCAGCCGGGCCAGCCGCAGCCGGGCGAGTACGGTGGCCCGCCGCCGGGCTACGGCCCGCAGGCGCAGGCCCAGCCGCCGGGCGGCCAGGGGGGCTACGGCGCTCCGATGGGTCCGCAGGGGGGACCGCCCTACGGCGGCCCGCCGAGCGGAGGGATCGGCGACGGTCAGCCGCAGGGCTGGAAGATCGCGGCGATCGTGCTGCTGATCCTCGGACCGGTGCTGAGCGTGATCGGCATGATCCCCTGCCTCGGCATCCTCAACTGGCTGGCCATCCCCACCAACGTGGCGCTCGCCATCGTCGGTACCCTGGGCCTGACCATCGGTCCCAAGATGCCCGACGGAAAGGCCGCCGACTTCCCGATCCACGTGGCCGCCGTCGTCATCGGCGTGCTGCTCGCGATCGCCTCGGTCGTGCGCTGCACGATGGGCTCGGGCCTGGTCTAGCCCTGCCCTCGGATCGACTCAGACGCTCTCGGCGGGCTCGGCCTGGAAGTGCAGGCCCATGCCCTCCGCCGTGTTCGAGACGCTCGCCAGGCAGGCCTCGGCGCGGTCCTCGGGCACGTGGATCTCGAAGCGCATCCGGTAGTCCCGTCGCTTCTCCCGCTCGTCGTGCTCGGCGTCCATGCGGACGATGTTCGCGCCCGTCTCGCCGAAGGCCTCGGCGAGGCGCGCCATGAGCCCCGGCCGGTCCTCGCCGCGAACGCGCACGACGTGCGTCACCGTGCCGTCGGTCACGTCCGTGCGCTCGTGCTCGAAGGGCGTGACCGAGATCTCGCCGTTCCTCAGCACGGGTAGCTCGCCGAGCGCCTCTCGCAGCTCGCCGGGCTCGACATCGTCCGGGAACTCGCCGACGGCCACGATCTCCGCTTGCTCGCCGAGGAGCGCGAAGGAGGCGTCGCCGAGATCGCCCCCCAGATCGAAGATCCGCGAGGCGACGGCCGCAAGCAGGCCGCGACCGTCACGGCAGGAGACGTGGATGCGCAGGAGGTTCGCCATGGACGTGAGCCTACGATCGCGCTCAGCGGTCGTCACCCGTTTCCCGGCGCGCGGTAGCTCCCGGTCAGGAATCGTCTTCACTGGGAAGGCGTGGATCTCGCGCTATGGTTCCAATCGTGGACGAGCCGGCCTGGATCTTGAGAGATGGCGATCGGGACCTGGTGCGCTTGGAGGACCCGATCGCGCGCGCCGACGGCTGGGTCGAGTACCGGGTCGTGACGATCGGGATCGAGGACGTGGCCGCGCACCTGGCGGCGGACCCGAGCGCCGAGGCGAGGCTGACCGCGGTCGACGCGAAGAGCGGCGAGCGAGCGGACGAGCTCGAGCTCGACCGCTCGGGGCCGGTCACGCCCGGGCGGTTGCGCGCGCGCGGGCTCGGCACCCCCAAGAAGAACCGCGGTTGGTGGTCCGTGGTGTTCGAGTGGATGTCCCGCGTCTAGGGCCGGCGATCACTCCTGGTCGCTGTTGACGCGCACCCCACCGAAGCGAGCCGCGGCGAGGTCGCCTGGCGGGATCAGGAAGCGCACGGGCTGGTAGTCGCCCAGCTCCCACTCGATCGCGTCGTCCGAGGAGAGCTGCAGGAGCATGCGGTCTCCCTCCGTGTGGTAGCTGAAGTTCATGTCCGGGTAGCCGAGCAGTCGGTGGAAGGGCTCGTCGGGGAACGTGTGCTGGTTCATCCAGACCTCGTCCCAATAGGTGGAGAAGTCCTCTTTGCTCATCGTCGCGCGGACGGCATCGAAGTCCGGGCCCTCCAGCGCCGGCAGCTGCAGCTCCGGCTCGAAGCGGATGCCGCGATGCGCGACGGGGAAGGGCCCGTCGGCATAGGGAGGATCGACCACGACCAGGTCCGAGGGATCGGGGACGTACCGGACGGCCCCGGCGCTGCCATAGGCGTCCATTGCTTCCTCGTGGGCGGGGTCGTCCGAGTCGTCGAGCCACATGTCCATCACGAAGAAGGACAGCAACCCGCGCTCCGGCAGCTCGTCTCGAGCGCCGAAGGCGGGCAGGTCTTCCAGCCGGAGCTGGAGTAGAAAGGAGAGCGGCCGCCCGTGGAGGGTCGGCCAATCGTCGGCCGAGTGAAGCGCGGCGGGTCCGCCGAAGCGGCTGGCCGACACCACCCGCTCGCTCGGCTCTCCGGTCGCGAAGAGGCGGAGCGAAAAGCGGGCGGTCGCGAGGATCGCCTCGCGGTGCTCGGGGACGTGCTCGTCGAGAAGCGCCTGCAATCGTTGCCGCTGCGCGGCCAAATCGGTCATGGGTCGGCTCCTCTCAGCTCGGGCGGGCGTCGTCGGCGCCCTTGCCCGGGCGGCTGCGGATGTCGTCGACCAGCGCCTTCGGGAGCTCGCCCGACTGCTGGAAGGCGCGCATGTGCAGGATCGGCTCGCCGCCGAGGTCCGCCGCCGTCCGGCCCTGGATACGCTCCTGGTACTTCTTCGGCTCGTAGGGCTCGAGGGCTTCGGGGGACTCGACGCCGATCTTGCGGCNNCTGAAAGTCGCGCATGTGGAGGATCGGCCGACCCCCGAGCTCGGCGACCGTGTGCCCATCGATCGTCTCCGTGTACTTCTCCGGCTCGAACGGCGACAGGTCCTCTCGGTCCACGCCGCGGAGCACGCGTAACATCGCGTCGAGGGAGTTCATCTTCATGTAGGGGCAGGTCGCGCAGCCGCCGGCGGTGGTGCAGCCCTCGCCCGCGGCGACGCCGGGCACGATCGGCAGCGAGACGTCGGCGGTCTGGGCGACCGCTTCGCTGGCCACCGGGAAGAGGATGTCGACCGAACGCTCGGTCCCCGCCTCGGCGAGGATCTGCTGCACCTGCCGGACGATGGGCGTGATCATCCCGGCTTCGGTGCCGAGCACGAACTGCAGCTTTTCGTCGCTGCCGCTCTCGATCACCTCGCGGACCTTGCCGAGGATGAAGGCGAGGATGTTCGAGGTGGAGCCGACCACGCCGCGCCCCTCCTGCTGGTAGTCGAGGGCCATGGCGAACATCTCGCCGGGCACCTCGAGGTGGGCGGTGACGAAGGCGTCTTCGTGGTGGTGCTTCACCCGGTCGACCACGTCGGCGCCGAACATGTGGTGCACCACGCAGTGGCCCTGCTCGAAGGTGTGGAAGCGCTTGCGCAGCGCCCCGATCTTCGCCGCGTCGTAGGCCGGGTGCAGCTCCTTCACCTGCGCGTCACTCATCCCCTCGTAGGCGCGGAGCATGCTCTCGAGGTTGTGGCCCATGTAGGTGTCGGGGCCGAAGAAGATCGATACGTCGTCGACCTGCGCGCCCGCCTGCAGCACGGTCCGCACCACGTTGCTCGAGGTGCAGGTGATCGTCGGCACCAGCGCGTGCGCCTTGGCCTTCGTGATCAGGCTGGTGTTGATGTAGACCACGTGCAGCGCGTTCGGGGTCTTGGACGCCTCGGTCAGGTACGCGCCGTAGGCCTTCTTCTCCGCGCTCTCCGCGAGCGAGCAGCCGATCTCATCGATGGCCACCCGGTAGACCGGCACGTCCGCGTGGCCGGCCGCGTCGAGCATCGCCCGGGCGTTCTCGCTCATGAAGTCGACGCCGAGGACCACGATGGCCTCGCAGCCGGCCTCGACCATCTCGATGCCCTTGTCGGCCATCGCCAGCGAGTCGCTGACCCAGACGTGCGGCCACTCGCAGGCGGCGAGCACGCCCTGCAGCTCGGGGTCCATGTAGAAGTGGGCGACCACGCCGATCTTCTTGCTGCTGAGCAGCTCGTTCAGCTGGGCGACGATGGCCGGATCCGGCTTCAGGAAGGCGGCCTGCGCCTCGGCGAAGGTGCCCTCGGGGATCAGGTCGCCGGCGGTGATGCGGAGTACGGGGAAGGGGTCCATCGGGCAGAGCATAGGTCGGGGTGGCCGCCCCCGCGAGGGCTCCTGTCGACGGCCCACGGCGCCGGGGTCATGGTGGCTCCATGGCCGGCCTCGAGCGCAACGGCGACACCGCCGTCTACGTGCACTTCCCCTGGTGCGCGAAGAAGTGCCCCTATTGCGACTTCGCCACCCGCGCGGTGGAGCCGGCCTCCATCGACCACGAGGGCTACGCCGACGCCATCGCCCGCGATCTCGAAGCGCGCCGGGCCCAGCTCGAGGGGCGCCGGCTGGTGAGCGTCTTCTTCGGCGGGGGCACCCCCTCGCTCTGGAGCGCCGCCGCCCTCGGCCGCACCCTCGAGACCATCCGCGGGGCCTTCGCCGAGCAGAGCGCGGACCTCGAGGTGACCGCCGAGTGCAACCCCAGCTCGCTGAGCGCCGAGCAGGCCCAGGCCTTCGCGGCGGCGGGCATCAACCGCACCAGCATCGGCGTGCAGTCCCTGCGGGAGAATCACCTGCAGTTCCTCGGCCGCCTCCACGACGGCGCCGGCGCGCTGCGGGCGCTGCGCGACGCGAAGGCGAGCGGTGTCCGGGTGAGCGCGGACCTGATGTTCGGCATGCGCGACCAGCGCGACGTCCTCGCCGACGTCGACGTGCTCATCGCCGAGGGCCTGGACCACGTGAGCGCGTACGCGCTGACCATCGAGCCGGGCACCCAGTTCGGCACGCTGCAGCGGCTCGGGAAGCTGGAGACGGCGGACGAGGACGACTACGCCCGCATGTTCCTCGAGGCCGAGTCCCGCTTCGCCGCGGCGGGCCTGGAGCACTACGAGGTCTCCAACTACGCCCGCCCCGGCGAGGAGGCGCGGCACAACCAGCACTACTGGCGCGGCGGCGACTACCTGGCCCTCGGCGCCGCCGCCGTCGGCTGCCTGAGCGAAGGCGGCGCGGCCCGCCGCTGGCGCAACCAGAGCGATCCGCAGCGCTACCTGGCCGAGCCCGCCGAGGAGTGGAGCGAAGCGCTCGACGCCAGCGAGCGGATCCAGGAGGCGCTGATGCTCGGGCTGCGGACGACCGAGGGCGTGGACACGGGCCGGCTCGCCGAGCGGGTCGGTGCCGATCCGCGCGCCG